>Ga0126369_10002553_pt1 | contig 12985 bp, 12 predicted proteins | sample PanSoiMetaPlot_1_FD_109646 | JGI IMG/M metagenome (GOLD analysis project Ga0126369, IMG submission 109646) | Tropical forest soil microbial communities from Panama - MetaG Plot_1 | ecosystem: Environmental > Terrestrial > Soil > Tropical forest > Bulk soil | place: Panama | collected 2016-02-17 | reverse complement strand
CCAGCGCTCAAGACATCCGAAGCGCAGGCGACCGTGCTGCATGCCTGGAAGGCCGGGCCGCAGACGGTGGCGCTGCGCCGCCAACTGGAGGCGATGCCCGACGGCGGGATATTTGCGATTCACATTCCAAAGATGCCTTACCGCTGCGCGCCGGCGCCTTACGAGCGCGCCTGCCAGGTCGCGTCCTATTTCTCTGCGCGCAAGCCTCGATCGAAGGTGATCGTGCTCGATGCAAACGACGACGTGCAGGCCGAGAAAGCGCTCTTCACTGCGGCGTGGAGTGAGCGCTACAAGGGACTCGTCGAGTACCGACCCAATAGTGAGCTGGTCGATGTCGATCTGAAGGGTCTGACCGCGAAGCTGGAATTCGAGGACGTGAAGGCCGATGTGCTCAACGTCATCCCCCCGCAGCACGCGGGCGCGATCGCACGGCAACTCGGGATGGCCAATGCGAACGCCCGCTTCTGCCAGGTCGACTTCCTTACCTACGAGTCGACCGCGCAAGCGAACGTCCACGTGCTCGGCGACGCGATCCAGACTGCACCGTTGATGGCGAAGACAGCGCAAATGGCGAACCGGCAGGCGAAGGTGTGCGCCGCTGCGGTCGTCGCGCTGCTCTCGGGCGAAGAGGTGAGCCGCTCCCCCGTGCTCGACAACGTCTGCTTCAGCTACATCGATAGCCTAGAAGCGGGGCGCATCGCCTCGGTGCATCGTTACGATGATGCACTGAAGACCATGCTCGTGGTCCCGGGGAGCACCCTGGTCTCGGCCAAGGCCACGACGCAGGAGGGCACTGCAGCGGACGCCTGGGCGAAAGGCCTTTGGGAGGACACGCTCGGCTAGCGGCCCCCGGCCCTTGCCTCGTTGCGGCCGCGCCACGCGAACGCATCCGTCACATGGAATAGTCTTCCGATGCAATGGTGACTGGCCGGCTCGCTGCCGATGTAGCAACGATGTCGCTTTAACTCTTGAAAACAAAAACTTACCTCTGAAGCTCGGAGGGCAAGCCCCAAGGACCCCTTATGCATTGCAACAACACTTAAGCTGCAGCGGGCGATTTTTATTCCGCATGTCGGAACGCATTTCTAAGCACATGATTTGTAGGATAAAAACTGATAGTGCATTGCCACATTTCCTATTGTCACTCTGACGCGACTTTGCTAAGGTCCCTCGAATAGCGTCGGCCGCGGCACCTGTTCGCTCCGGTCACGCGAGGATGGTTTTGGCCATGGAAAGGGCGCGATAGGAGCAGCGATGAACTACGATCTCGAAGCAGCACGGCTGAAGAAGGACTGGGCGGAGAACCCGCGTTGGAAGGGCATTCGACGTGCCTACGCAGCGGAAGACGTCGTACGTCTGCGCGGCTCGGTACATATCGAGCATACGCTGGCTCGGCGGGGCGCCGAGAAGCTCTGGAAGCTGGTCACCGACGAGCCGTTCGTCAGCACGCTCGGTGCGATGACCGGCAACCAGGCGCTGCAGCAGGTCAAGGCCGGGCTGAAGGCGATCTATCTGTCTGGCTGGCAGGTGGCGGCCGACGCCAACATCGCTGGCGAAATGTATCCCGACCAGTCGCTCTATCCCGTCAATTCGGTGCCTGCCGTCGTACGCCGGATCAACAATGCGTTCATGCGCGCCGACCAGATCCAGCACATGGAAGGCAAAGGTGGGGTCGATTACTTCGCGCCCATCGTCGCCGATGCCGAAGCTGGTTTCGGCGGAGTGCTCAACGCCTTTGAGTTGATGAAGGCGATGGTCGAGGCTGGAGCCGCGGGCGTGCACTTCGAAGACCAGCTTGCCTCGGTCAAGAAGTGTGGCCACATGGGCGGGAAGGTTCTCGTTCCAACGCGCGAGGCGATCGAAAAGCTGGTTGCGGCGCGGCTGGCGGCCGATGTCATGGGCGTACCCACGCTCATCCTTGCGCGCACCGATGCCGAGGCGGCCGATCTCGTCACCTCGGACATCGACGAGAACGACAAGCCGTTCTGCACCGGAGAACGCACCGTCGAGGGCTTCTTCAAGACCCGCAATGGCCTCGAGCAGGCGATCTCGCGCGGGCTCGCTTACGCACCCTTCGCGGATCTGCTGTGGTGCGAAACCGGCAAGCCCGACCTCAAGTTCGCCAAGGCCTTCGCCGATGCCATCCGCGCGCGTTATCCCGGCAAGATGCTCGCGTACAACTGCTCACCCTCGTTCAACTGGAAGAAGAACCTCGATGACGCAACCATCGCGGCGTTCCAGCGCGAGCTGGCCGCCATGGGATACAAGTTCCAGTTCATCACGCTGGCCGGCTTCCATAGCCTGAACTACGGCATGTTCCATCTGGCCCATGGCTACGCGCAAAACCAGATGACGGCCTTCGTCGAGTTGCAGGAGGCGGAGTTCGCTGCGGCGGCGAAGGGATTCACCGCGATCAAGCACCAGCGCGAGGTCGGAACGAGCTACTTCGACGCGGTGACGCAGACGATCCAAGGCGGGCAATCATCGACCACTGCGCTCAAGGGCTCGACCGAAGATGAGCAATTCTTCGACAAGCCCAAGGCCGAGCTTTCGGTCGCGAACGCCTGAGCTTCTCCTGGCGGCAATCCACGGCGCGGCGCCCTGAAGGCGGCCGCGCCGTTTAATTTATATTGACGGGATGACCAATGAGTCATCGCGCGTGTTCTTCGCCCTCTGGCCCGACGACGCCGTGCGCGCAGCGCTTGCCGCCCTTGCGGGCGAGGTCGCACGCGAGACCGGGGGGCGTCCACCGGCGCAGAGCAACGTCCACCTCACGCTTGCGTTCCTCGGCGAGCAGCCTGCGCGCAGAGTCGACGCCTTGCTGGACCTGGCGAGCAGTCTCGGCGGGACGCGCTTTGCGCTGTCGCTCGACGAAATCGGCTGCTTCCGTCGCAGCGGCGTAGCGTGGCTCGGAGCCAGCGCACCGCAGCCGGACCTTCTGGCGCTGCAGATGGATCTTGCGCTCGCACTGCGCCACGACGGATTCCCGGTCGACGAACGGCCGTATACGCCGCATCTGACGCTTGCGCGCCGAATCCGCGCTCCGATCCACAGGAATCTGACCAAGCCGATCGTCTGGGCAGTGAGCTCGTTCGCGCTCGTCGCCTCCGAGCTCGGCGGCAAAGCGCCGACGTATCGGACGCTGGCCGACTGGCCGCTTGCCTCGAGCTGACGGCGGCCGCCGCCAAGCGAGCACGGCGGCCGGTTGACCCTGATTGAAGCGTGAACGCCTAAGAGACGAGGTCGGGCGTTCAGGCGCCCTTCAACGTCGTGCGACGCTCCTTTTCCTTGCGCTCGGCGCGCTTCCGCTGCACCTGTACTTCGGTGAGCGAAGTCACGGGTGCGAACGCAGTGTTCGCGGCATCCTCGAATCCCGCAACGGTGACGTCGGGAAGACGCACGATCGGCACGCTGGTCGCAGCCATCACGGTGTCGCTCACCGCGTCGGCGCGGCGCAACTTGAAGCGCGCCTCGTGGACGTGCACGGCCAGCTGACGCAAACCGAAAGCGCTAAGGCCCAGCAGAAACCCCAGTGCGAGGAACTCCGCGACGCCCAAGCCGAGATTCTCTCCCGTGAGCAAGAGCTGCTGCATCGCCCCGGAATCGGTGGGCACTGCGCCGCCGGCAAACACCGCGACAATCGCGAGCCCGATAACGGCCCCGATGGCGCCCGGCAGATGATTTTTCGACGAAGTCCTCATGATTGCCTCTCTCTTCAAGATCCTGCAATTTCAGACGACGTTGGCTGCACTTTGATGCATCGACCGCCCCGGTTGGATTCACCCGTTTTCCGGGCCTACTTGCGGTCGACGGTCGCAGATTACGGAGCCCCGGTTACAGGCTCAAGAACGAAGCGACGAAGCCCGCGAAGCGCGGGATGAAACGCCGTGGGCGGGCGCGGAGCTTCCCCCAGCGGATCCTTGAGGGAGGCTTAAAGCTAAGTGGGGCTGCTGGATGAACTGCGCTATATTGGATCGCAGAGCGGGCCGAGCGATGCCCGCCGCGAGGCAAAATGAAACCGATCCTGCGGGCATGCCGCTATCTCATCATCGTCGCCGTGATCGGCTGCATGGTGATGTTCGGCGTGGTTACGCTCTATGCTGCCGGTGCGACGGGCAACCTGATCCTGGAGGTCCTGCACGGGGGATTCAGCCTCGACGACATTGCACACGTCACCGTCTACGCCTTCAAGGTCCTGGACATGTTCCTGATCGGGACTATTCTCTACATCGTTGCCTTGGGTCTCGCGGCGCTCTTTCTCGATAGCGAAGCGGCATTGCCCCGGTGGTTCAAGGTCCACGAGCTGCAGGATCTCAAGTTCGTGTTGGCGCAGTCGATCGTGGTCGTGATGCTGGTCGGGTTTCTCGGCGACGTGCTCGAGTGGGAAGCGGGCTCCGACATCGCGTTCGTCGGAGGCGGCGTGGCGGCCGTGATCGCCGCAATCGCCTACATGCTGAGGAGCAGCCGCGAGGACAATCGCTCCTGAGCTCGGCGCGCTCGGGGCGCGGTGGTAGAACCTTACCCGCGAGCGACCGGGTGCGCGGGGTCGGCGATCCACTCGCTCCAGGAACCGGGATAAAGGCGCGATCCCGGAACTCTTGCGACCTCCATGGCGAGCACGTTGTGGCATGCCGTGACGCCGGATCCGCAGTGATGCACGATCGTCTCCGGTGACCGGCCGCCAAGCAGCGCCTCGAACTCCGACCGCAGAAGCGTAGCGTGTTTGAATGTTCCCTGGGGGCTCAAGTTCTCCGTGTAAGGCCGATTGCGCGCTCCAGGGATATGCCCTGCGACCGGGTCGATCGGCTCGAGCTCGCCGCGAAAGCGCTCCGGGGCACGCGCGTCGAGAATGAGCAGTTCGCCGTCGTTCAGATGGCGCAGGATCTCCTCGGCAGACGCGACCGGCCGCGGCTCTCGGGGAACGAATTTCGCTGGCCGAGGCATGGGTGCCGTGCTGCTCACGGGCCGTGCCTCAGCGACCCATTTGGCCATGCCACCGTCGAGCACGGCGACTGGCGAGTGGCCCAGCCAGCGCAATAGCCACCACAAGCGCGACGCCCACATCCCGGCGTTCTGGTCGTAGGCGACCACCTGCTTCGAGGCACCGACGCCTGCTGCACCGACCTTCGCTGCGAGCACGCTGGGATCGGGCAGAGGATGGCGACCGTTACGGCCGGACTTCGCGCCCGACAGATCGCGGTCAATGTGCATGAACAGCGCGCCCGGGATATGTCCCTCCCGGTACGCGCGCTCGCCTGCGCCGACGTCGGCAAGGTCGTGCCGGCAATCTACGACGACGAACGCGGGATCGTCGAGATGCCGCGCGAGATCGCTCGTGGAGATGAGCGTTTCGTACCTCATTGCAACGCCGGGCCCCGGCCTCCTAGTGGGAATCGGTGGGCGCGGTCATTGGCGTGCGTTCGAGGGCGCGCGCCCACTCTGCCGCTCGAAGTCCTACTCGAGCTCCCGCCGCAGAAACTCATGGAAGTGCTGCATGCCGTCTTCCATCGGCGACTGGTATGGCCCGACTTCGCTCCTGCCTGCGTGGTAAAGGGCGCGCCGACCTTCATCCATCCGTTCGGCGATCTCGTCGTCCTCCGCCGCGGTCTCCATGTATGCCGCCTGCTCGGCCTCGACGAACTCGCGCTCGAAGAGTGCGATCTCCTCGGGATAGTAGAACTCGACCACGTTGGTCGTCCTGTCGACCGCGCGCGGAATCAGCGTGCTCACGATCAGCACGTGCGCGTACCACTCGAGCATGATGTTCGGGTAGATCGTTACCCAGATCGCGCCATGCTTGGGGGGCTCCCCGCGATAATAATCGAGTACCGCCTTGTGCCAGCGCTCGTAGGTCTTGGTCCCCGGCTTGGCCAGCGCGTTGTTGACGCCCACCGTCTGCACCGAATAGCGGTTGCTGAATTGCCAGTTCAAGTTGTCGCAGGTCACGAATTGCCCGAGACCGGGATGAAACGGCCCGACGTGATAATCCTCGAGATAGACCTCGATGAAACTCTTCCAGTTGTAGCTGCACTCGTGCATTTCGATGCGGTCGAGCACATAGCCGGAGAAATCGAAATCCGCGGCCACCTCGATACCCGCGAGGTCGCCCGCGATATTGCGCGGGCCATCGAACAGCAAGCCGTGCCAACTCTTGAGCGGTGTGCTGGCAAGCTTCACGCACGGCTGCTCTTCGAAATACGGGGCTCCGAGCAGCGTGCCCTTGAGGTCGTATGTCCAGCGGTGCAGCGGACAAATGATGTTCTCGGTATTGCCGCGGCCCTTGAGCATGATCGCCTGCCGGTGCCTGCAGATATTGGAGAGCAGTTCCACGCCAGCCGGGTTGCGCACGAGCGCCTGGGCGTTGTCGCGCCAGGCTAGTGCACAGTAGTCGCCTGCGTTGGGCACCATGAGTTCGTGCCCGACATAACCGGGCCCCGGCTCGAAGAGCACGCGCCGCTCGAGATCGAGCAGGGCAGGATCGCAGTACCAAGAAGCGGGAAGCTGCGACGTAGCCTGTCGCAGCCGATCCGCGGTCGCGAGATTGGACATCAGCCTTTCCCTTCGTGAACCGCCAACCCAACAAACAATATGAGGGGCGAGAAACGCGCCCCCCAACCCTTTGCTAAGTCAGCCCGCTACGAAAAGCTCGTATCAAGGCTGCGTCGTCAAATTGAGGGCTTGATTATATGCAAGAATGGACCTCCGGTCCATGGCGGAGTTTCCTCCTGGCGCCACGAGCCGCCGCCGCGTTGACCTCAATCGCCCAGTTAAGGTACTTTGATTTGTTTTGCGGGCGCCGCATCTTCGGCGTGGCCGCCCGCGATTCTGCCCGATGGCTGCGACCTCCAACCCCCCGAAGACCTTCGAAGCGGCGCTGACCGAGCTCGAAAGCATCCTCGCAACCATGGAGGGGGGACAGTTGCCACTGGCCGAGACGCTCGCCGCCCATCGCCGTGGAGCAGAGCTTCTACAGTACTGCCAAGCCGCATTGAAGGAGGCGCAACAGCAGGTGCAGGTGCTCGAGCGTGGCGTGCTCAAGGCATTTGTGCCCGAAGGAGGCGATTCCTCCGGTGAGCGCAATGGATCCTGACGTCGCATTCGCGGTGTGGTCCGGCGAGCGGGCGCGACGCGTCGAGAGCGTCCTCGAGCGCTTGCTTCCGCCGAGCGCTGGATCGGCGGACATGCTCTGCGACGCGATGCGTTACGCCGTACTCGGCGGAGGAAAGCGCGTCCGCGCGCTTCTCGCCTACGCGGGCGGCGAGCTCGCGAGCGCTGATCCGGTCGTTGTCGATTGCGCGGCCGCGGCGGTCGAGCTGATCCACGGGTATTCGCTGGTTCACGATGATCTGCCATGCATGGACGACGACGTGCTCCGGCGCGGTAATCCAACCTGCCACGTCGCTTTCGGCGAGGCAATCGCGCTCCTGGCGGGCGACGCGCTGCAGAGCCTTGCCTTCGAGACGCTCGCAACCGGAATCCCGAATCCAGGAGCGCACGTTGCGCTGCTTGCTCGTGCTAGCGGTGCGTCGGGGATGGCCGGCGGCCAGGCGATCGATCTCGAAAGCTTAGGCAAGAAGCTCGCGTTGCCTGAACTCGAGCGCATGCACGGACTCAAAACAGGTGCGCTCATCCGGGCGGCGGTTCGCCTCGGCGCGGCGTGTGGCCGGCCCCTGAATGCCGACGAGAACGACGCACTGGACCGTTACGCGTCGGCCATCGGGCTCGGCTTCCAGGTTGTCGACGACGTCCTCGACGTCGAAGGTACCGCGCAGAGCCTGGGCAAGACCGCGGGCAAGGATGCGGTTCAGCGTAAGCCGACGTACGTATCGCTGACGGGCCTGGCCGCCGCCAGGGAGCGCATCGACGCGCTGCGAAGAGAGGCGCGCGTGGCACTTTCCGCTTTCGGGCCCGCCGCACGCAGGTTGCTCGAAATCTCCGATTGGATCGCGCAGCGCAAGCATTGACGAGTGCGATGAGCCTGCTGCTGGAAAAAATCAACGATCCCGCGGATCTCCGCCGCTTGCGACCCGACGAGCTGCCGCAGCTCGCGCGCGAGATGCGTGACTTCATCATCACGTCGGTCAGCCGCACGGGCGGGCATCTGTCATCGAACCTCGGGACGGTTGAGCTGGCGATCGCTCTGCACTACGTCTTCGACACGCCGCGCGATCGCCTGGTATGGGACGTTGGACACCAGACCTACGCGCACAAGATACTCACCGGGCGGCGCGCGGGGATGGCGCAGCTGCGCCAGTACGGAGGCATCGCCGGGTTTCCGCGTCGTGCCGAAAGCGAGTACGACAGCTTCGGCACCGCGCACTCATCGACGTCGATATCGGCGGCGCTGGGCATGGCGGTCGCCGCGAAGCGCAAGGGGGAGAAGCGCTCCGTCGTTGCAGTAATCGGCGACGGCGCCATGAGTGCCGGCATGGCGTTCGAGGCGCTCAACAACGCCGGGGCAGTCGATGTCGATCTCACCGTGATCCTCAACGACAACGACATGTCGATCTCGGAGTCCGTCGGCGCGTTCAACAACTACCTGGCCAAGCTTCTTTCCGGGCGCGTCTACAACACGATGCGCCGGGGCGGCAAGGAGATGCTTTCCAAGGTGCCGCCGGTCAAGGAGCTCGCCAGGCGCTGGGAAGAGCACATGAAGGGCATGGTGCTTCCCGGAACTTTGTTCGAGGAACTCGGCTTCAACTACATCGGCCCGATCGACGGCCACGATCTCGACACACTGGTCAAGACCTTGTCTAACCTCAGGGAGCTTTCGGGTCGTCAACTGCTGCACGTGATGACACGCAAGGGACATGGCTACCTGCGCGCCGAAGACGATCCTATCCTCTATCACGGCGTGACCAAGTTCGATCCCGCGGTCGGCATCGTTCCGAAGGTACCAAGCAAGCCCTCGTATACGCAGGTGTTCGGCGACTGGCTCTGCGACATGGCCAGGCGTGACATGCGCTTGATCGGCATCACCCCGGCGATGCGCGAGGGGTCGGGATTGGTGCGCTTCTCGGAGGAATTCCCCGATCGTTACTTCGACGTGGGCATTGCCGAGCAACACGCGCTCACCTTCGCGGCCGGGCTGGCGTGCGAGGGATTGAAACCGGTGGTAGCGATCTACTCGACCTTCCTGCAGCGAGGCTACGACCAACTCATTCACGACGTGGTGCTGCAGAACCTCCCCGTCGTCCTCGCCATCGACCGCGCGGGCATCGTCGGTGCCGACGGCCCGACTCACGCAGGGAGCTTCGACCTTAGCTACCTGCGCTGCCTGCCGAACACGACCGTCATGGCGCCGGCGGACGAGGACGAGTGTCGGCAGATGCTATTCACGGCATTCACGCTCGACACGCCGAGCGCGGTACGCTATCCGCGAGGGACCGGACCCGGCGTGCCCGTGCAGCAGGAAATGCGCGCGCTGCCCATCGGGAAGGGCGAATTGAGGCGCGAATCCAAGCGTCGAACGCAGCGAATCGCGATTCTCGCCTTCGGCGCCCTGCTCCAACCGGCGCTCGCGGCGGCCGAGGAGATCGACGCGACGGTCGCCAACATGCGCTTCGTGAAGCCCATCGACATTGAACTGATCGCCTGGCTCGCGAAGCATAACGACTATCTCGTGACTGTCGAGGAGAACGTCGTCGCGGGTGGCGCGGGCAGCGCAGTGGCCGAAGCGCTCGCCGAGCGCGGCATCGTCATTCCAATGCTTCACCTGGGACTCCCGGACAAGTTCGTCGACCACGGTGATCCCGCCGTCCTGCTGGCGCAATGTGGCCTCGACGCCAAGGGAATCGCGGCATCGATCACCGCGCGATTCGGTGCACGCTTGAGCGACGTCGGCGGTGCTTCGATTACGCCCATCGCCAAGCCCGCAGCGTGATTCAAAAGCGTCGACCGAGCACTACGACATGAACCGTCCCGAGACTCCCGCGATCCCGGATGTCCACTCGCACCCCGACGCACGCGCGCTCGCGATCGATCGAGTAGGCATACGCAGCCTCCGCTACCCCATTCGCTTCGCCGACGGCGATGCGCCGGCGCAGCCGACTGTTGCTTCGTGCAGCGTCTCTGTCGCGCTCGCTGGGGATCAGAAGGGCACTCACATGTCGCGCCTGGTGGCGATGATCGACGAGCTGCGGGAGCCGCTCTCGCTCGCGAGCCTCCCGGCTCTGCTCGATTCGCTCTTGGCACGACTCGAGGCGGCGAGTGCCGCAATCGAGATCGAGTTCCCCTGGTTCCGCCGGAAAGCGGCTCCGATAACCCGCGTCGAGAGCATGATGGACTACGCGGCAAAGCTCGTTGCGGAAGCGAGCGACGGCAAACGCGTGCTCAGCGTAACTGTGGTCGTACCCGTGATGAGCCTTTGTCCGAGCTCGAAGGCCATCTCAGACTACGGTGCCCACAACCAGCGCTCGCACTTGACGCTGTGCGTGCGCCCACGCGACCCGGCAGGGCTCACGCTCGAAGAACTCGTTACGATCGCCGAGGAGGAAGCATCCTGCGAGCTCTACGGCATACTCAAACGCGCCGACGAGAAGTATGTCACGGAGCGCGCCTACGACCGGCCACGCTTCGTCGAGGATCTCGTGCGCGGGATCGCTGCGCGGCTGATGGGCGATCCGCGCTTCGAGGGCTTCCGCATCGAGGCGGAAAATTTCGAGTCGATCCACAACCACTCCGCCTACGCGAGGATCGAACGCGGGCTTTGACCCTACTCATCCGACGCAATCGTCATTCGCGCCGCGATTTCCGCAGTCCGTCGAGCCCGCTCTCGCACAACCGGAGCGGCACGCCTTAGAATCGTTATAGACCCCGGCGGGCGTCAGGATTTGACATGCCGATTGCGGCGCTCAAGCAACGCTACCAGGCCTTCTCGCGTCGAGTGCTCGACTCGCTGTCCGAGATCGAGCGCCGTGACGTGCAGGCCTTCGATCGCTGGTTCCACAGGCGGCACGGCTGGTCGTCGCTGGTCCTGGTTGTCGCCATCAACTTCGCGCTCGCGGGCATCGCTGCGCAGCTCCCATGGAACATGTCGTTCCTCGAAGCGGCGATCCTCATCAACGGCGTCGTTTTCCTATTGCTGTGGGCGCTCCTGGTGGCCTGGTTCGGCTACCGCAAATTCCATGGCAAGTTGCTGCGCTATGCGGTCGCCACCCCGATCGCAGCCATTGTGCTCGCGTTCGTCTTGGCCGGGGTTTCCAACCTGGTGGCGGGACGCGACCCCTTCGACTGGCTTATCGACAACTCCCAGCTTCGCCATGTGGCCATCGCCGCGCTCGTCTTCGGGTTTCTGTACGCATTGTTCACGGCGATCATCGCGCACCTGCGCAACCGCGAGTACGCGGCGCTGGCGGTCAAGCTCGAGCTCGAACGTCGCGAGAGCGAGCTGTCCCGCCGGCTGGCCGAATCGAGGCTGAGGATGTTGCAGCTGCAGATCGAGCCGCATTTCCTGTTCAATACGCTCGGCAGCGCTCAGCAGCTCGCCGCCAGCCGCGCCCCGGAGGCAGCCCGCCTTCTTGGCGATCTGATCCGCTTCCTGCGCGCCGCGACGCCCTCGCTGCGCGAGGAGACGACCACGCTCGCCGAGGATCGGACGCTGATCAACGCCTACCTCGCCATCATGCAGCTGCGTCTTGGAGCGCGCCTGCGGTTCAAGGTGGCGATTCCGCCGGAGCTCGAGTCCTTCCGCCTTCCGCCGGGCATGCTGATTACCTTGGTGGAGAACGCGATCAAGCACGGGATCGAACCCTATCCTCCCGGAGGCGAGGTGTGCGTCACCGCGTCATGCTCCGACGGCTGCGTTGCGGTGACCGTCGCCGATACGGGCGCGGGGCTGTGCGGTGCGCCCGGCCAAGGGATCGGCCTTGCCAACATCCGCGAGCGCCTGTGCCTCGTTTGCGGCGAGGGCGCGAATCTCTCGCTGTGCGAGAACGAGCCGAGGGGTTTCCTCGCCCGGCTCGAATTGCCGGTCAGAACCGAGTCGATCGAGCGCGAAGGGAGCTTGTCATGACCGAGCGGCCGACCGCGATGATCGCCGAGGACGAAGAGCTGATGCGCGCGCGCCTGCGCGAGGCGCTCTCCGACGCATGGCCCGAGCTCGCAATCGTCGCCGAGGTGGCCGATGGCGACGCGGCCCTGGAGGCTTTCGAGACGCACCAGCCATCGGTTGCTTTCCTCGACATCCGCATGCCGGGAAAGACCGGGCTCGCTGTCGCGGCCGAAATCGGCTCGCACTGCCATGTCGTATTCATCAGCGCCTACGATCAGTACGCGCTCGCCGCGTTCGAGGCAGGGGCGGCGGACTACCTTTTGAAGCCAGTCGAGCCGGAGCGGCTTGCGCTCACGGTCGAGCGCGTCAAGCGCAAGCTCGAAAGCGCTCCTGCGGATCTTTCGGGGTTGCTTGCGCAGCTGAAGAGCGCCGTGACTCCCGCCAGCGCGCGCCTCAAGTGGATCAAGGCAGCGGTCGGTCGCCAGGTGAAACTGATCGCGGTGGCCGACGTGCTCTATTTCCAGTCGGATACCAAATACACGCGGGTAGTGCTCACCGGATCCGAGGCGCTGATCCGCACTCCGCTGAAGGAGTTGCTCGCCGAGCTCGATCCGGAGCGGTTCTGGCAGGTCCATCGCGGTACAATCGTCAACGTCGACGCGGTATCCGGCGTGTTGCGCGAGGACGCGGAGAAGCAGTTCGTCATGCTCAAGGGCCGGGACGAGCGGCTGCCGATCTCGCGACAGTTCTTCCACCTCTTTCGTCAGATGTAGCTCCGGCCCGCGGCGACGGCCATCCATGCGCCCTGTCGCCATCTTCCGTTTCTCACCGACCGAAGGCCCCGGGCGCCTCGCCGAGTGGCTGGACGCGCACGACGTGCCGCGACGCACGATCGCACTCGACGCAGGCGAGGCGGTGCCGCATGAGCCTGCGGCGTTCTCAGGCATCGCCATGATGGGCGGCCCGATGAGCGCCAACGATCCGTTGCCTTGG
>Ga0126369_10002551_pt1 | contig 12988 bp, 10 predicted proteins | sample PanSoiMetaPlot_1_FD_109646 | JGI IMG/M metagenome (GOLD analysis project Ga0126369, IMG submission 109646) | Tropical forest soil microbial communities from Panama - MetaG Plot_1 | ecosystem: Environmental > Terrestrial > Soil > Tropical forest > Bulk soil | place: Panama | collected 2016-02-17 | reverse complement strand
TCTGCCGACGACTGATCGCTACCTTTCGGCCTCCCGGGCGCCGGCTGGGTGCTTGAATCCCCGCCGGCAGTGCAGTTCGGGAGGCCAACTTGTTTTCCCCGTTAAATCTATGCGATTGTCTCCACTATGGAGAGAATCGTAAGCATTAGCGAAGCCGCAGAAGTTTTGGGGGTCTCGATCACCACACTGCGCCGCTGGGAAGCAGCCGGCAAGTTGGTCGCCGAGCATACGGCGGGCGGACATCGGCGCTATGATCTTGCCAAGCTACGCCCGGAACTGTTCCGCGCAGCCGACCAAGGTAAGCGCAAAACGATCGCGTATGCTCGCGTGTCGTCGCCGGACCAGAAGGACGATCTGGAGCGGCAGCAACAACTCCTGCAACGTTATTGCACCCGGCAAGGTTGGACGTTCGACGTGGTGGCCGACCTCGGCTCCGGCGTGAACTATCACAAAAAGGGCTTAAAACGACTTATTTCCGATATGCTTGAAGGTGAGGTGGGCCGTCTGGTGATCACGCACAAGGATCGACTGCTGCGATTTGGCGCGGAGCTCGTGTTTGCAATCTGCGAGGCCAAAAACGTGGAAGTGGTGATTCTCAATCAGGGTGAGGATACGGGCTTCGAAGAAGATTTGGCCAAAGACGTGCAGGAGATTGTCACCGTGTTTGGCGCCCGTTTGTATGGTAGCCGTTCGCGTAGGCATCAGAAGCTGCTAGACCGCGTGAAGCAAGCAGTTGATGAGCCGCAGCCATAACGCCTAGCGCACCTGAACATAGCGCACCTGAACACCTCGCCCACGAGCGCCGCTTGGCCCACGGCGGCCTTGGAGCAACCTGCGAACACGAAGGCCAAATCATTAAAAATTTCGCCGGTCGGCTGGTCGCTTATCGCGGAGAGACGGCGCATTGCTTGCGGTTGCCACGATCAGCCACGATCTCGAGGCCGGCGCGGGTCGTTGATATAGCGCCCGCGGAAACCGCAAGAAGGCTGAAAGGCGGGGGCACCAAAGCCACGCTTGACCCTCACCATTAGGACCCAAGAGGCCTTGCGAGCGTCCCCTCACGGCCTCCATGATGGCCGCGTCCCGTGTGGGGCGATGACTGCCCTTTTATCCGAGACTTAGTTCCTTGAAGAAATCATTGCCCTTGTCGTCGATCACGATGAAGGCGGGGAAGTTTTCGACCTCGATGCGCCAGATTGCTTCCATGCCCAGTTCGGGATATTCGACGACCTCAACTTTCTTGATGCAATTCTCCGCCAGGTTCGCGGCCGCCCCCCCGATCGACCCGAGATAGAAGCCGCCATGCTTGCGGCAAGCCTCGCGCACCGAGGCCGAGCGGTTCCCCTTGGCGAGCATGACCAGCGAACCACCCGCCGCCTGAAATGCGTCGACATAGGCATCCATGCGACCGGCGGTCGTGGGTCCGAAAGAGCCGGACGCATGGCCCTGCGGGGTCTTGGCCGGACCGGCGTAATAGATCGGATGCGTCTTAAAATAATCCGGCAGCGGCTCGCCGCGCTCCAATCTCTCGCGCAACTTCGCATGGGCCAGATCGCGGGCGACGATCATTGGGCCGGTGAGCGCCAGTCGGGTGCGGATCGGGTAGCGGGTCAGGGTCCCCAGAATGTCCGCCATCGGTTGGCGCAGGTCGACGGAGACCACGGCCCCGCCGAGCCGGGCCTGATCAATTTCCGGGAGATAGCGCGCCGGATTGGGCTCGAGCTCCTCAACGAACACGCCATCGCGGGTGATCTTGCCGAGGGCCTGCCGATCGGCTGAGCACGACACCCCAAGGCCAATGGGTAGCGAGGCCCCGTGCCGAGGTAACCTTATGACCCGCACGTCATGGCAGAAATATTTGCCGCCGAATTGCGCTCCGACCCCAAGGGACTGGGTCAGTTTGTGAATCTCCTGTTCCATGTCGCGCGCCCGGAAAGCATGGCCATCCTCCGAGCCCTGTGTGGGCAGGCCGTCGAGATAGCGGCAAGACGCAAGCTTGACGGTTTTGAGCGTGAGCTCCGCCGAAGTGCCGCCGATGACCACGGCGAGGTGGTAGGGCGGGCAAGCGGCGGTGCCCAGCGTCAAGATCTTTTCCTTAAGAAAGGCCATGAGCCGCTCGGGGCTCAGCAACGAGGGCGTCGCCTGGAACAAAAATGTCTTGTTGGCCGAACCTCCGCCCTTGGCGATGAACAGAAACTTGTAGGCGTCCTCGCCTTCCGCATAGATCTCAACTTGGGCGGGCATATTCGAGCGCGTGTTTTGTTCCTCGAACATGCTCAGCGGTGCGAGCTGCGAATAGCGCAGGTTCTTGGTCAGGTAAGCATCGCGCGCACCCTCGGCAAGCGCGGCCTCGTCCGCACCGTCGGTGAAAATGAGCCGGCCCTTCTTGCCCATGATGATGGCGGTGCCCGTGTCCTGGCACATGGGGAGCACGCCGCCGGCCGCGATATTGGCGTTCTTGAGCAAGTCATAGGCAACGAACTTGTCGTTCTCGGTCGCTTCCGGATCGTCCAGAATGGACCGCAGCTGAGCGAGATGTGCGGGCCTCAACAGGTGATTGATGTCGACGAACGCCGTTTGTGCCAGCAGCCGCAAGGCGTCGCGTGAGACCACGATCATCTCCCGTCCCAGGACAGTTTCGACCCGCACGCCCGACGCACTGAGCTGTCGGTAGGGCGTGTCATCCTCGCCGAGCGGGAATAAGGACGTGTGCCGATAGGGGGGCAAGGGGTCGAGGCCGGCATCCACGGGGGCGTCTCCACCAGGTGAACGGTTCAGTTCTAGGCATTTTCAACCGTGCGTCATACCATTCGGCGGCGTGAACGCAAAACCGCCATCGCGGTAGTCAAAGTTCGATCGTCGGCGTCCAAACCTAGCCCCAAGCGGGCAGCCAAGCCCACCGGCCAGGAAGCCGTCGTAAATCGTGACCGCCATAGCATCAGAAGGCAGGATGTGATGTTCGTGAACCGGGCCTTGCGCACCATCGCGGTGGTTTTTGTCGCCGCTGTGCCCTCTGTTCTCGGCCAACGCCTCTGCGCTGAAGACGCGCCGCGGTTCGTGGTCGAGCCATTCTGGCCCAAGCCGTTACCGGACAACTGGATCCTCGGCCAGGTGGCCGGCGCCGCGGTCGACAGCAGCGATCATGTTTGGGTGATTCATCGGCCCCTGACGCTGCTCGATGACGAGAAGGGCGCGATGGAGGTTCCGCCAGCCACTAAGTGTTGCAGCCCCGCGCCCCCGGTGCTCGAATTTGACAGTGACGGCAATCTCCTGCGTTCCTGGGGTGGCCCCGGTCCGAACTACGATTGGCCGAAGAACGAACATGGCATCTTTGTCGATCACGATAGCAACGTCTGGCTCGCCGGCAACGACCCCACCGACCATCAGATCCTCAAGTTCACACCCGATGGCCACTTCCTCAAGCAGATTGGCAAAGCAGGCTTAAGCGGCGGCTCAAATAGCGAGACCGAGCTCGGTCGCCCGGCCCACATGGTGATCGACGAAGCCGCGCATGAGCTCTATGTGGCCGACGGCTATCTCAACCGCCGCGTTATCGTCTTCGACAGCATTACCGGGGCCTACAAGCGCCATTGGGGCGCATACGGTCACCGGCCCAGCGACGGAAAGCTGCCGCCCTATAGGCCCAGTGCGCCGCTGCCCGAGCAGTTCGCCACGCCGGTACACTGTGTTCGCATCAGTCACGATGGCCTGGTCTATGTGTGCGATCGGACCAACGATCGAATCCAATTGTTTCACAAGGATGGCACGTTCGTGCGCGAATTCCACGTCGAACCGCAGACCCTGGCCAACGGATCGGTATGGGACTTGGTGCTGTCCGAAGACCCGGACCAGCGCTACATCTTCTTGGCCGACGGTTCCAACGAGCAGATCGTGACACTCGACCGCGCCACGGGCCAGCCACTGAGTTCGTTTGGACGCGCCGGACGTATGGCCGGACAGTTCAAGTGGGTGCATAACATTGCGATCGACTCGGCCGGCAATCTCTACACGGCCGAGGTTGGCTTCGGTCGCCGGGTGCAGAAGTTCAAGCGCGTACGTTAGCTGATGGACTCTGCGGGCGAGCGCGCCGCGAGAGCGTAGGGTCGCCCATCTGCACCCGCAGGGCACGTAAAGATGACCGGTGAGCCCAGGCGTGTTTAGTTAAAGCCCGCCAGCCGGAAAGATTGGTGCGATCGATCTCTTGCCGGACGATCGCGGGTGGCGCGCCGAGCACGAGGCAGGGCATGAGGAAGGCAGAAAGGATCGGCCTTGCGCGATCATTTTTGGCGCTTGAGCGCCCGGAGGACGATCGTAACGGTGCTGCCAATAACACCCAGGCCGCCGGTCGATCCGGCCACGGCCGTCGATATTCCTCCACGTGTAAAACAAAACCTCGGCCTTGATCAGAAACGCTCATGGATCGTCCTCGACGAAGGCAATCGCTTCCTTGGCCATGCTGTGACTTGGAGGTTCTTTGATGGTATTCTTCCGTAGGCGTGGGACAACGCTTTGCGTTGCCTCGAGACGGCTGGCGTTGAGCATTCTTTCGGGATTTCGCGGGGCGCTTTGGCGCCACCGAAACGCAGAGCCGGGCGTTTAACGACCAGCACTCGTCGCACTGGTCGCAAAGCAGCCTGTAGCCTTCGACGACGGCACTGCAGCCTTGGCATGTCCAGGTGTGACCGAACGCTGGCAGTTCGGTGCCGTTGCGCTTGTCGGTCGATTCACGCTTTTAGCCGGCCACGATATGGGCCGGAGTGGACGGGAAGTTTGTCGCCAATCCCACGACGGCGTCGAGCAAATGCCGCGGACCGTGGATCTGCGCCCAAAGCCCCACGCCGACCTCTGCGAGGTCCGCCAGTTGGTCGAACCGGTCAAGCGCGCGCCGCGTAGCGTTCACGATCGATGATGGCTCAGGTTCGTCAAACACCGCACCGGCGCCGCCGAACTCCTGGACCAGACGTGCCATCGTGGTTCCCGCGGGAACCACGAGGGGAATCCCGTTCGCCACCGCCTCAACGGCGACTGCCGAATATGAAATCGCGAACCGGCTGGACGTATAAGGGCAAATGATGAGGTCAGAGGCATCAAGCAATTGCGCCCACCCCTGGTCTCCGGCCAGGCGCTCATCAAGAATGAGCCGCGGCTCGGTTGCCGATAGCGCGCGCAATGCCTGTTGGACCTCCTTCATCGCGGCAGGGTCGGCGTTGTGGCATAGCACCCGGATCTCGCTATCGGATTGCAGCAGCCGTTGGGCGACTTCGGGCATGAGCTGATAGCCCTTCTCCGGGCGCTGATGGCCGAGCACGGCGACGGTGATGGGCCGCCTGCCCTTGCGGCTGCGGGGGGCGGTGGCGATGCGCGGGGTCGGCAGAACCCCCACCGGCTTGCCCATCAGCGCCGCAAATGCAGCGGAGGAATTCTCGTCAAACGTTATCATGTGCAGGCGGGGGGCGATGCGCTCCGGGATCCGGGCGGCCGTGAAGCGGAATAGCGTCGCGCGAGCATCGACCCGAGGGTCCCGAGTCAAGAGCGCCGCCCCATTGCGGCCCGGCTGCAGGTCCAGCCCCGGATCAATTCCAAACTCGACTATCACGTGGGGCACTCGGTTGGGCGCCAGCGCGGCCATCCAGCCGACCAATCCCATCAACTGCGCCGGCAGTGCCGAGGAAAGATAGACGATATCGTCGCCGCCGATATCGTTGATCCGCCCTAGATCTTCCCGCGTCGCTTCCGCCCCGATGTGGAAAGCGTTGAGCCAGCCGCAGATCGAATCGCCGTCACTCGTCCACGGGGTCATCACGCGAAAGAACGGGATCGCCCGAAGCTCGGCCCGCAAATCCGCGTCGATGCGCGCAAAGGCAAGGATTGCGGTATCGAGGCCGCGCGAGCGCGATTCGCCGACGATCGCGCGACAATTGTTGGCGTGGTGGCCGAGGTTGTCGCGCAACCCGGGGTCGGCATAGACCAGCCGTCCAATTGTCATCGCACACCTCTCAAGGGTTGCGGCCGGGCGCGTTCCAGACAGGAATCGTGGATCTCGACCAGCGTGCGGCGCAGGCCGTAGCTGAGCCGCCAGTCAGGATAGTGGCTCTGGAATCGGCGGACATCGCTGATCCACCAGACGTGATCGCCGACGCGATGCTGGTCGCGATAGGTCCAGTTCATGGCTCGCCCGGTGAGCTCCTCGACGAGGCCGATCGCCTCGAGCACCGAGCAATTGGCCTCACGACCACCGCCGATATTGTACACCTCGCCGTAGCGCGGGTTCTGGAAGAAGAGCCAAAAGGCATTCACGAGATCGAAGGCATGAATATTGTCGCGCACTTGTTTGGCCTTGTAGCCGAACACGGTGTATGGCTCGCGGGTCACCGCGCACTTCACCAGATAGGAAAGAAAGCCATGAAGCTGTGCGCCGGAGTGCCCTGGTCCCGTAAGGCAGCCGCCGCGAAAACACGCGGTCTTGAGGCCGAAATAGCGGCCGTACTCTTGAACCAGCAGATCGGCGGCCGCCTTCGAGACGCCGAACAAACTGTGCAGGGAGCCATCAATGCGCATCGACTCGTCGATACCGTGGGTCGCGAACTGGTGCGCCGCCTGCAGTTCCCATCGGGTCTCGCGCTCTTCGAGCGGCAGACCATTGGGCGTGTCGCCGTAAACCTTGTTGGTGCTGCAAAAGATGAACGCCGCTTCGGGACAATGGCGACGGGTCGCGTCCAGGAGATTGAGCGTCCCGTTGGCGTTGACCGTGAAGTCGACGATCGGTTCGCGTGCGGCCCAGTCATGTGAAGGCTGAGCCGCGGTGTGGATGATGATCGATATGTTTGATCCATAACGGGAAAACACCCGCTCAATCGCGTCGCCGTCGCGAATGTCAGTTTCGACATGGGTGTAGAACGGCAGGGTTTGCTGCAGATCAACCCACGCCCAGCGGGTGCTGGCATCAGCGCCGAAGAACAACGAACGCATATCGTTGTCGATGCCGACAATCACCAAGCCCTTGCGGGTAAAGAACTTGGCCGCCTCGGCTCCCACCAACCCCCCCGCGCCGGTGACAATTGCAACGCCCATCGTTCAGCCCCTCAAGATCGGCTCAAGCTGTGTGCGGTTCTCGACCAACCATTGCTGGATTTGTTGTAAAATATCGCTCAAAGCCCGCCGCGGTTGCCACCCGGTCGCCGCTGTCACGAAGCGAGAATCGCCGACATAGTATGGGATGTCCGCGGGCCGGGTCTCGGTGATGCTGCCGATCTCGAGGCGCTGTCTGGTGAGGCGTCGACACCATTCGGTGAGTTCGCAGAGCGAGACGCTGCTGCTCATACCACCACTGACGTTGTAGACCGCTCCGGAATGTCGCTCGAGATTGCGGAGCTGATGCACGAGCAGATCGTAGAGATCATCGACGTGGAGCACGTCGCGGACCTGCAAACCCGAGCCGCCGAATCCCATGTAGGCCAGCGACCCGCCGTAGATGTGTCGCGCCATCCATAGCACCACGAAACCTTGGTCGACCTTGCCCATTTGCCAGGGACCGGCGAGCACACCGCAGCGATTCACCACGGCGCGCAACCCATACATGGAGCGGTATTCCTCGATCAGCAACTCAGACGCCAATTTGGTGGCGCCGTAGAGCGAGCGGCTGCCGGCGAGCGGGAATGCCTCGCTGATTCCCGCCTCGCCAGTCCAGCCGTCGCCGCGGGCGTGCGGCGACAAGTCGAAACGATCGCCACGGCGCTCGAAAGGCAACTCGCGCAGCGGTCCGATCGGATATACTCGGCTGGTGGATAAGAACAGCAAATCGCCGCCGAGACGCCGCAAATATTCGAGGCAGTTGACGGTGCCGCCGAGGTTGGTGGCAACGAGATAATGCGGACTTTCGCGGTATCCGGCATGTGCGCTTGGTTCCGCGGAACATTCAATCAAGAGATCAACGGGCCCCACCGCTTCGAGGTCCTCGACCGAGCGCACGTCACCGTGATGAAAGTCGACACCGAACGCGCGCAGCCGCTCGACGGAAAGCTCACTGCCACGCCGTTTCAGGTTATCGAACGCCACGACGTTCCAATCCGGATGATCTCGGCGGAACGCGGCCGCGAGACTGGACCCGACGAAGCCAGCGCCCCCGGTTATCATCAAGCGAAAAGTCATGGGCCCCTCAGGTCCTTCGCGGTCGGGCGTCGGGCCGGATCTTCAGGCGTTCAGCTTTTCTCGAAGCTTGTCGTATTTGACGCGGCCGTCGGTCTCGCGGATATAGTCGTCATCGAGCCGAGCCCCTGAGTATTTTTCCAAGGAAGTTTCGCTGCTGAGACTGTGCAGCGGCGTCCCTTCGATCTCCGCACAACCTGACTCCTGGAAACTATCAAGCCCAAGGGAATTTAAATAACGTTTGGTATCCATCATCTGCTCGGTAGTCTCACCCGGAAGGCCATAGGTGAACGTGCCGTGCACCGTCATTCCTAGACGCTTGATCTCTTCGACGACCTCGCGGGCGTATTGCAGGTTAAGGCGTTTGTTGACGATTTTATCGATAACCGTTTGATTGCCGCTTTCGAAACCGATCTTAACCCCGAAGCAACCGCTATCGCGCATCTCGCGCCATAGTTCGATGCGCGATGAATCGGCTCTGCACATCGCAGACCAGGGCACGCCGATCTTGCGCATTACGGCGCACATCCTTTCGACGTGCTTGTCGCCCAGATTGAAGGTGTCGTCGTCAAAATAGATCGAGCGGTATTGATACTTGCCGACCAGTTCGGTGAGGAAGGCCTGCATGTACTCAGCCGCATAGTGTCTTACCGAACGTTTGCCGCGCCCGTCCGGATCGTTTCCGGTCATAGTCGCCGGCCAAACGCAGAAGATGCACTTGAAGGGACAGCCGCGGCTGCTCCAGACCTGCGCCTGGGGCAGCTGTTGCCCTTTGGGATTGATGTCGAAGTACCGATGGGCATACACCTCATCATAATAAGGAAACGGCGCCTGATTCATCTCCTCGAGGCTGAGAAGATCGAAGTCGATGACCCCTTGGGCACCGCCGAGCACCCGCGTCACCCCCTTCTCGTATTCCCCGCGCACGCAGGCATAGATCGGCGCCTGCGCGAGCAACGCTTCGCCAAGCGATGTGATCGGCCCGGTGACGATGATTCGGCTCTGCGGTGAGATCCGCTTGATCTCGGCAATCACCCGCCGGTCATGCTCCCAACTCGGCGAGGCCGATTCAATGACGATATAGTCAAACTTGTGCTGCGCGAGAAACGCGTAATACCGGTCGTAGGACTCCCGCAGCGCGATGCTGTCGCGGAATACGACACGGGCCCCCGTCATCTTCGCCACATAGGTTGTGGCATAGCCCATGAAGAACGGATAGGGCTGCGAACAGGAATTGGTGTGATCCGGCGCTGTCCGGATCAAGAACGTGAAAGGCCAACGCGAACCGGCGCGAATGCCGGCCGTGTGCATCAAGAACCGCCGCCCGGATGCGTCGGCGGCCACCTTGATCTCGCCCCACCAAGGGGGATTGCTAAACAGGACGTGCATCGCCAGCCTCCAGCGTGGGCGCCGCTAAGTCCTGGCCATGGAAGCCGTTTTTGCCGGCGTTGTGATTTTTTTGAACCGCGTCAGTAAAGATTCTCTTAATAGTAGTAGTTTGACATATTATATCGTAATAATTGCATAAACCGACGCGGCCACGGCAGCGCCGTCATCGCCGCCCCGCGCGGCGCACACAAACTACGGCTTGGGCGCCGGCACGATCGGCTCGCAGTTGGTGCGACCGGAATCCAGGCAATTCTGCAAGTTGCGCATAGCAACGAGTTTGTTAACGAGCCACACGCCGCCGACCACGAGGACCACCACGACGGCGAGAACCAAAACGTTATTGCGCCTTCGATTGCTGTCGTCCTGGTCGTCGTCGAGCGGCGGCGGCATAGCAGGGTTCCTGTTCGCAGGGCTGTGGACTTCGGCCGCCTCAGTCGACTGGCTTTCGGGCTCCCGGGCGACGTATAGACGGGCACCCCCCGGCTGCGCAACCAACCGAGCCAGGCGGAAAGACTTGACGCTGCCGCCCGGCCCCGGCATCGGTGCGGCGCCAACAAGCTGGGACGGCCGCATGGACGCGCAATACCCCAAGATCGGCGAGCCCCTCGAGGGCTGGCGAAGCACGCTGTTACTCAAACGCGACGTGTTCAGCACAGTCGAGCGCGGGCGGTTTCGAGCGCCGGGCGGCGAGGTCGACGCGGTGATGCGCCGGATTGATGCGGTGCCGTGGTGGACGCGGCCGATTGCCGGGGCGTTCCTCCGCCGGGAAGCGCGCGCCCTGATGATCGCGGGTCGGCTCGGCGTGGGGCCCCTGCTATTGGGTCGTGGGCGCACTTTTCTGATCCGGAGCTTTCTCGACGGGGTGGCCTTGAAAATTGCCAGGCCTTCTGGGGACCTTGCCTATTTCCGCTCGGCCAAGGTGGCGCTGCGGGCCTTGCATCGTGCAGGCGTCTGCCACAACGATTTGGCCAAGGAACAGAATTGGCTGCGCGGTGATGATGGACGGGCCTATCTGATTGACTTTCAATTGGCCACGATCTTCCCGCATCGCGGGCGGCTGTTCCGGATCGCGGCCTATGAGGATCTGCGCCATCTCCTCAAGCACAAGCGAAAATACGCTCCGGAGGCGCTGACGCCCTGCGAGCGGCGGGTAGTCGCGCGCAAATCGTTGCCGACTAGGATCTGGATGGCAACCGGCAAGCGGGTCTACGTCTTCGTCACCCGCGGCATGCTTGGCATCGTCGATGCCGAAGGGAGCGGGCCGCGCCTGTCCCAGGACGCCCCGCGCATCAAAGCCGCGATCGTCTCCCTGGCGCAGGTCCGGGATGCCGCCGTTGTGGCTTTTCCCAATCGCCGGGGCGGAACGGGGCTTTATGCCTTTGTCGAGGCTGATGCGGCTGTGACGGAGAGCACCGTGCGCGCCGCCGTCTCGGCCGCGGTCGGGCAGGACAAAGCCCCTGAATTCGTTCAGATCGTTGAAGCAATGCCGCGCGATCGAGACGGCGTGCGCACCGAGCTCCTGCAGCTGATCGCCACCAACCAGATTGATCACATCGCCGCGCTGGCGAATTCCGACCAAGAGCGCCAAATCCTCGATCCGATCATCGCCGAACGGCGCAATCTCTATGATATTCCCGAAACGGAAGCGGCGCTGAGGGCCCACCCGCAGGTACGCGATGTCGCCGTGGTGGCGTTTGCGGATCGCTTTACCGGGACCGGGCTTTATGCCTTCGTCGAAGCCGACGGCACGCTTCGCGAGGCGTCGCTACGCGACGCCGTGGTGGAGGCGATCGGCCGTACCAAGACGCCGCGCTACATTCAGCTGGTCCAGTCTCTTCCGCGCGATTCGAAAGGAAAGGTGCGAACCGACATCCTGCGGATCGTCGCCATGAACCAGGTAGAGTTGATCGACCCCCTGATCAGCTCGCAGGCCGAGCGGGTCATCGTCGGGCAGATTGTGGCGCACCGCCAGAATTTACACGATCGCTTCGTTCTCTAACGCGGCCGCGGCCGACGGATCCTCCGTGCGGCTGGTCCAGGGCCCCGGCACGCTCGCTTCGACTTTAGCTCCCGCGTCGATCGATGCTCCAGCGCCCCGGCCCGGCCGCATAGAGCACGAGAAACCCGCCCATGATCGCCAGGTCCTTGAAGAAATGGTTGTATTGGTTTGCGTATTCGGCACCTTCCGCATTCCAATAGCGGTGGCCGACGAGCGCCGCGACGAGTGCGAACAGCGCCATCAGCAGCGCGGCATAGCGGGTGGCAAGACCAAGGAGAATAGCGAGCGAGCCGAAAAACTCGACGCACGCGGCAACGACCGCCACCACCGAGCTAAACGGTACGTCGTGAGCATCCAGATAGCCGGCAAATCCGCTCGATTCAGTGAGATGGCGGTAGCCGGCTGGGATAAAGATAGCAGCCAACAAGATCCGACCGACCAGCAGGGCAACGTCACCGCCTGCCGCCTCACGTTCGACAGCCTCGGACATAACCTCCTCCCCATGAAGAATTTGGCGTCTCCGCGCCAGCCCCAAGGTTGGAATACAAGCGGAAAATCGCGAGGTCTGCAATGATGAGGAAGACGCGTTTCAGCCCGCCATTGTCTCTTTCACGGCGGCGACGAGTTGCTTGAGGGTAAATGGCTTTGCCAAAAACGCGAACTGACCACGATCCGGCAGGTGTTTCTCGAACGCATCCTCGGCATAACCTGAGACGAAAATCATCTTCAGGTCGGGGTTGCGTTGACGCATCTCCTTGAGCAGCGTGGGTCCATCCATCTCCGGCATCACCACATCGGACACCACAAGATCGATCTCTCCGGCCCGGTCCTCGAGCAGCCTGATGGCCTCAATGCCGTTGCCGGCTTCGAGCACCGTATAGCCGCGCGAGGCCAATCCGCGGGCGTTGAGGGCGCGCAGCCCCTCTTCGTCCTCAACCAGCAAGATGGTTCCATGGCCGGTCAGATCGGCGACGGGCTTTGCGGCCTCACCGGAGGCCGGGGCAGCGGCGCTCTTGGTGCCTTCCGCCTCTGCGGCGTCTTCCTGCGTGGGCACGTAGCGTGGCAGGAAGATGCGGAACGTCGTCCCGCGGCCCACTTCGGATTCTGGAAAGATGAACCCGCCCGTCTGCTTGACGATGCCATAGACGGTCGACAAGCCAAGCCCGGTTCCCTTGCCGACTTCCTTGGTCGAGAAGAACGGCTCGAAAATCTTATCAATGATATCCGCAGGAATGCCGGATCCCGTGTCGCTGACCTCGACCAGCACATAGTCACCGGGTGTCATCGGCTTGTAGAGGAACCGCGCACAATCCGTGTCGGTGACGTTGTTGGTGCGCACCACCAGCTTGCCACCCCCCGGCATGGCATCGCGAGCGTTGACCGCAAGATTGACGATGACCTGCTCGAATTGTGAGATATCGGTTTTGATCGACCACAGGTCGCGTCCGTGGACGA
>Ga0126369_10002550_pt1 | contig 12990 bp, 11 predicted proteins | sample PanSoiMetaPlot_1_FD_109646 | JGI IMG/M metagenome (GOLD analysis project Ga0126369, IMG submission 109646) | Tropical forest soil microbial communities from Panama - MetaG Plot_1 | ecosystem: Environmental > Terrestrial > Soil > Tropical forest > Bulk soil | place: Panama | collected 2016-02-17 | reverse complement strand
TCTCTTCCTGGCCGGCCACGAGATCCAGACGCTGGCGCGCCCACGCGTAGCGGGACGGGTTGAGCTCGCGGGTCTCGAGCGCGCGCGAGACGTCGGGCGGGATCACGAAGCCGGCCGGCGGCGGATAGCTCCGGAGGCTCACCGGGCTCAGCAGGAACGGAAACGCGGACGACGCCGCCGCGGCACGGCCGACGGGAAACGACCCGAGGTCGGATCCGAGGAAATCGAACTCGTCCTGCGTAAACTCGAACGGCGCTCCGTTCGCCATGCTGGTCGCGTGCAGGATGACGAAGGGGCGCGGGCGCTTCGCCAGGGCCGCGTAGGTGGCGCCGCCGAAGACCGTGGTGTCGTAGAGCTCGGCTGCCAGGTCGATCCGGCTGAAGTACGGCGAGGTCAGGCGCGCGAGGTTGACCGGATTGAGTGCGCTCAGCCCCAGCTCGCCCTGGATATCCCGGGCCAGGAACCGATCGTAGAAGCGATCGAACGTCGCGGCACCGAACAGGCCGTAGTAGGCCGCCGTGAAGGCCCCGCCCGAGATACCGGCGATGCAGTCCACCTCGTCCAGCAAGCTGCGCGGCCCGCCGGCCCGACCGATGTCGATGTTTCTCAACCGGAGCAGCGCGCCGTACGCGAAGGCCGCCGCGCGCGTGCCGCCACCGGAGAACGACAGACACACGAAGATCTCGTCGGCGGGATCGGGCCGGTCGAGGACCATCGCCGGGAATCGATAGCCCGTCCGGCCATCGCCGCCGGTCGGGAGCGGCGCGTTGAGCGGGTAATGGGCGCAGCCGATGACCAGGACGGACAGGAACACCAGGGCGCCGAGCCGCGCCCGCAGCGTCATGGCGGGCTTCCAGGCGAGATCGGAATCGAGGCGGGCGGCAGGATACGAAACTCGACCTGGTAGGGCGCCAGCGCCGCGGTGTTCAGCAGCAGCACCTTCTGCTCGAGCGGAGAGAAATTCCACGGCGGCCCGAGCGTCACGTCGTGGACCCCCGCCTCGAATTGCAAGATGATGTTCGTCCGGCCGTGCGGGACGCCGTCGACCCGCACTTCTCGCGTCTCGGGGAACTTCACGATCAGGTACTCCATCGCCTACTTCGCCCGGCCGAGTACCAATCCAATCGCCTTCGTGAACGCCCCCACGGTAAACGGCTTCTGGAGCAGCGGACCGAGCTTGGGCGCGTCGATCGACGCGCTGTCGCTCAGATATCCCGAGACATAGAGTACCTTCATCTCCGGCCTCGACCCGCGCACGCGGACGACCCACTCGTCGGCGAACGACGGCGGGATGCCGACATCCACCACGATGAGGTCGATCCGGCCGGCGTGCTGCTGGCTGAGCACGAGCGCCTCGTCGCGATCTCCCGCCTCGAGCACGACGTAATTCTGGAGCTGAAGGATCTCCCGGATCAGATCACGGACTTCACGCTCGTTCTCGACCACCAGCACGGTCTTGCCCTCGGTCACCGCCGGCGCCGGGGCCGACGGCGCCGCCGCCGGCTCCATCGGCATCCCGGTCTCGGCGATCCGCGGCAAGTAGATCTTGAACGTCGAGCCGGCGCCGGCGTCGCTGGTGACGCTGATCTGACCGCCGCACTGCGTGACGACGTCATAGACCGTGGCGAGGCCGAGACCGCTGCCGCGCCCAGGCTCCTTGGTCGTGAAATAGGGCTCGAACAGGCGCGCGCGAGTCGCGTCGTCCATGCCGCACCCGGTGTCGCCGACCGCCAGCATCACGGCCTGACCGACATTACTGGTTTCGATGGTGAGCCGGCCACCGTTCGGCATCGCGTCCCGGGCGTTGACGACGAGGTTCATGATGACCTGGCCGATCCGGTGCGGGTTCGCGCTGACCCGCGCGAGGCTCGGGCTGAGCCGCGTCACGAGCTCGATCGAATCGCCGAGTAGCGGCTGGAGCACGCGGGTCACGTTGCCCACCACTTGGTTGAGGTCGACCGGCACCGGAGCCGGGACCGCGCGGCGGCTTCCGGAGAGGATCTGCTGCGCCAGCGCCGTACCCCATTCGGTCGCGCGCTTGATCGCCTCCGCGTTCCGGCGCAGGGGGTCATCGGCGCGAAGCCGCTTCAGCATCATCTCGGTATAGCCGGTGATGACGGCGAGCAGATTGTTGAAGTCGTGGGCCACGCTGCTGGCGTGGCGGCGGAGGGTCGCGTTGTCGGCCAGCGCCTCCTCGAGCCGCGCCGACTGGTCGCGCGCCGACACCGCGCCGTGCTCGCTCATCGCGGGTCCTCGTCGTCGACGGCGCTTGGTGGGTCCGGCATCAGCGACAGGATGATCGTGAATGTCGTGCCGACGCCCGGCGCGCTCTGAAAGCTGATCGTCCCACCGTGATCCTCGACGATCTTGTGCGTGAGGGCCAGGCCCAGGCCGGTCCCGCTGTCGCGGGTCGTATAGAACGGATTGAACACACGATCGGTCTCCGACGGCTGGATCCCGACGCCGGTGTCCTCGATCTCCACCTTCACTCGGCTCGCCGGCCGTCGCCGGCCCGTGCGCATCGCGTCGCCGGTGCCGGCCCAGCCGGCGCGCACGGTCAGCCGGCCACCGCGCGGCATCGCGTCGAGCGCGTTGGCGATCAGATTGACGAACACGCGATAGAGGGCATCCTTGTCCGCTTGGATCGGCGGCAGGTCCCGGGCATACTCGCGCGTCACCGCGACGTGGCGCTCGTCGAGCTGCTCGACGTGCAGCTCGAGCGCGCGCTCGAGAAGCTCCGGAAGCCGCACAAGGGCGAAGGTCAGACGGGCCGGCCGCGCCAGCTCGAGCAGCCGCTCCACGATGCCGTTGATCCGCTCGAGCTCGCGGGGCACGACGTTGCTGAAGCGCTCGCGGAAAACCGGGTCGTCGACCTTGCGGCCCAGATGACGGCTGAAGGTGAGCAGCGAGGTCAGCGGGTTCTTGATCTCGTGCGCGAGCCCGGCGGCGAGCGTGCCGAGCGCGGCCAGGCGATCCGACCGCCGCAGGTCGCTCTCGAGCTGTCGCACCAGGGTCACGTCGCGGATGACCCCGATGACGCCCAGGTCCTTGCCCTCGCCGCCCTTGAGGGGCGCCGTGCTGAACTCGATCGGCAGGGTCGAGCCGTTACGACGCCGGAGGGTGAGTGGCACGCTCGTGATCGGCGCGTGGCTCGTCAGAGTCTCGGTCAAGAGATCGCTGACTTCCGAGGTGTGGGCGAAGAGCTCCGTGCAGTATCGGCCGACGGCCTCGCCGCGGAAGAAGCCGGTCAGGAGCTCGGCCGCCGCGTTGAGCGTGACCACGCGGCCGTCGAGATCGATGGTGACGATGCCGCTGGTGAGCGACCCGAGAATGTTGTCGGTATAGCTCTTGAGGTCGGCGAGCTCCTCGAACTTGCGCCGCAGGCCGGCGTGCGCCTCCTCGAGCGCCGTCCGTTGCTGGAGGAGCTGCGCGGCCATGTGATTGAACGCTGCCGCGAGCCGGCCGATCTCGTCCTGAGTCGAGGGCTCGATCCGCTGGTTGAGATCGCCGCGCGAGATGGCCGCGGCGCCTTCGGCCAGCTGCTGGACCGGCCGCGCGATCCGGCGGGCCACCAGCGCGGCGCCCACGCCGCCGACCAGCAGGGTCACCAGGGTGAGCGCGCCGAGCTCGAGACGGGTGCGCCGCAGTTCGGCCTCCATCCGCTGCTTGGTGAGACCGAGCCGCACCGTGCCCCACTTGCGTCCTTCCACGAGCACCGGCACCGTGAAGTCGTACACGGCCTCGCCGGCGTTCGTCACCGTCTCCTGCGTCAGCGGCTCGAGCGCGCTCGCCGCTCGCTCGTGCACAGCGCCGTGCAGCAGCAGTCCGACCCGTTCGGGATACCGGCTGTGGGCCGCCACCTTGCCGTCGGCGTCGAGCACGACCGCGTAAACGACGTCGTGCTCCGCCGCCACCCGGACGACGTTCTGCTCGAGCGCCGTGAAGTTGTAGAGGAGCAGCGGGCCGTAGGAGATCGCCGCCAGGTTCCGTGCGAGGGCTTCGCCGCGCCGCTCGAGCTCCGAGATAATGGCGGCGCGCTGCTGGTGATCGACCACCGCCATGACCCCGGTCATGACCAGGACGATCACGAGGATGGTGCCGAACAGGAGCTGCGCGCGGAGCGATTGCGGTCTCATCGAGCGCGCTCGAGCCAGATCTTGCGCAGGGGAATGTACGGATCGCCCAGCCCGTTCACCTCGACGCTCCGCACGTAAGGCTGGAAGAGACGCTCGTACGCGCGGTGGAAGACGGGGATGATCGGGGCGTCGTCGAGGATCAGCTGCTCCGCCTTTCGATAGAGCTCGACGCGCCGCTGGAGGTCGCCCGCCGCCCTGGCGCTGACGAGGAGCTCGTCGACGACCGGGTTGGCGTAGCCGAAGAAGTTACGCGGGCTCTTGGAGTGGAAGAGCTTCGTCAGGAAGTTGTCGGGATCGGGGACGTCCGCGTACCACGCGTAGAGAAAGACCGGCAGCTTTCCCTCGTCGAGGAGCTTCGAGAACGCCTGCCAGTCGGTGTTGTACTGAAAGTCGGCCGTGATTCCGACCGCGGCCAGCCACTTCTTGATCAGCGCGTGCTCGCGCACGATGTCAGCCTGCCGCGCGCCGGACCAGATGATCAGCGGCGGAAGACCCCGGCCCCCCGGATAGCCGGCCTCGGTGAGCAGGTCGCGCGTGCCCTGCGGGCTGTAGGGATATCCGGCGAGCACAGGATTGAAGCCGAGCATGCCCGGCGGCAAGATGCCGCGGGCATACGTCACCTGACCGAGGTAGATGCCCTCGACGATCGCCTCGCGATCGATCGCCTGGACGATCGCCTGTCGGATCCGCCGATCGTTGAGCGGCTTCACGCGAGTGTTGAACCCGTAGAACCGCGTGCTGATCATCGGGCGCTTCACGTAGATGTAGCCGCTGCTCGCCGCCAGCGCTCGGCGGTCGACCCGCGCCGGCACGGGCGCATCCTCGAGATTGCCCTTCTGGAACTCCTCCTGCATCGCGTCGCGCTGCTCACCCGCAAAGATCCGGAACACGAGCCGCGACAAGCGCGGCGCCCCGTCGAAGTAGTCCGCGTTGGCGTCGAGCACGATCTCCTTGCCCCGTTCCCAGCGGGCCAGCTTGAACGGGCCCGTGCCGACCGGGTGGGTGCCGAACGCTTCGCCCTGCGCGTCGACCAGGTCGTGGGGAACGATCTTGGCGTGACCGACCGCCGCGATGGCCACGAAGGGCGCGACGTTGTCGTCGAGCGTCACCTGGACGGTCCGCCGGTCGAGCGCGACCAGTCCCGCCACGCTCTTCGCGCGGCCGTCGCGGAACTCACGGGCGCCCTTGACGTTGAGGAACAGCTCGGCGGCGCCCGAACGCGTCCTGGGATCGAGAATGCGCGCGAACGAGTAGACGACGTCGTCCGCCGTGACCTCGCGCCCATGATGGAACTTCACGCCGCGGCGAAGAGTGAACGTCCACACCAGCCCATCGCGCGAGGCCCGCCAGAACTCTGCGAGCGCGGGCACGATCGTGAGCGCCTGGTCGTACTGCACGAGGCCGTCGAAGATCTGCTGCGAGACGGACAGACTATAGATGTCGCTGACCCGGGCCGGATCGAGGGTCTTGGGATCGTGACCCAGCGGCCGCCGGTAGACAGACTCCGCCGTACCGGGACTGCGGTCCTGGGTGCGCAGCGGCGCCGGGTGCGCGAGCACCAGAGCCGCCAGCACTATCAAGATCATGAGGAAGGGAAGACGACGGCCTCCCTTCCCCATTCCGAATCGACTCTCCCGCGACGACCGATCGGGCAACGAGCGAGCGACGCTTAGTCGGCGCCGCCCTCCGCGGTCCCGATCGCCTGAAAGTACTGGGTCGAGTGGGACGTAGCGGACTCGATCACCGGCGCCACCAGTAGGAACGACGCGATCACTGCCACCGCCACCACCATGCCCGCGATTGCCTTCGCCATTGTTCTTCCTCCTGAACGGTTGAAAAGCCCTCCCCATGAGGGCTTTGACGCACCGAGAGGAGGCTAAGCAATTCGCCGACCATAGTTGCGACCAAAGTCGCAGCGACATCACAAATCCTTGTTTCGTATAGGCCCGCGCGTAGCATCGTGCGGGCCTTATGGCTCCGCCGTCGCACAGTGAGTGGGCGCGCCGCCCAATCGCTGGGCGCCCAGCCACTGGGCGCTCAGTGCTCGCCGCCCGGCGCGCGCACTCCCCAGCGGGCGAGCTTCACGCGGAGCGAATTGCGATGGACTTCGAGAATGCGACCGGCCTCGGTGAGGTTCCAGCCTACGCGCTCGAGGACGCGCAGCACGATCTGACGCTCGAACTGATCGGTCGCCTCGTTCAGCGGCAGCGCCTCGGCCGCGCGGACCTTCGTGGCCTGGTGGGGCAAGGAGACGTCGAGCGGCAGATCGTTGAGCTGGATGACCGGCCCTTCGGCCAGCACCACGCAGCGCTCGATCACGTTTTCGAGCTCGCGGACATTGCCCGGCCAGCGGTACGCCTGGAGCGCGACCAGGGCTTCGGGTGACGGCCCCTCGATGCGCTTGTGAAAGCGCCGATTGTCCCGGCGGATGAAATGAGCGACGAGGAGTGGAACGTCCTGGATCCGCTCCCGGAGCGGCGGGACCACGATCGGCACGACATTGAGCCGGTAGTACAGATCCTCACGGAAGGCGCCACGAGCGACAGCGTCCTTGAGGTTCGTGTTGGTCGCGGCGATGAACCGGACGTCGATCTTGACGGGGCGCGTGCCGCCCACGCGCTCGATCTCGCGCTCCTGGAGCACCCGCAAGAGCTTGACCTGGATGTCGGATCGCAGGCTGCCGATCTCGTCGAGGAACAGCGTGCCCCCTTGGGCGAGCTCGAACTTCCCGAGCTTGCGCTGGTGGGCGCCGGTGAACGCGCCCCGCTCGTGGCCGAACAGCTCCGACTCGATGAGCGTCTCGGTGATCGCCGCGGGATTGACGGCGACGAAGGGCCCGTCGCGCCGTGCGCCCTGATGGTGAATGGCCCGCGCCACCAGCTCCTTGCCGGTCCCGCTTTCGCCGGTGATCAGCACGGTCGTCGACGTCGGCGCGACCTGCGCGATGAGGCCGTGAAGCTTCTCGATCGCGGGATGCCGGCCGACGATCTCGTCGAGATCGTGCGCCCGCGCCAGCTCGGAGCGCAGGAACGCGACCTCGCGCTCGAGGGCGCGGCGCTCGAGGGCGCGGCGCGAGAGCGACAGGAGCTCGTCTTCCTCGAAGGGCTTGGTCAGATAGTCGAAGGCGCCGAGCTTCATCGCCGCCACCGCCGTACGCACCGTCTTCACGGCGGTGACGAGAATCACCTCGATGCCCTCGTCCACCGCCTTGATGCGCTCGAGCACCTCGATGCCGTCCATACCCGGCAGGCGAATGTCGAGGAGCACCAGGTCGACCGTGGAGGCGCGCACGACGTCGAGGGCGCTGGACCCATCCGGAACGTCGACGACGTCGTAGTAGTCCTCGAGGATCAGCCGGAACGACTCCCGGACGCCGGGGTCGTCGTCGACCACGAGGACGACGGGGCGCGCCATCCCCGGACTCTAGCATCAATCGCCGTCACCTCGTCGGGCACCCGCACCGTCCGACATGTGCGGGAAAATCCACGCGTCTTCGATCCGCGACATTGACGCCGCGCTGGACCGATCAAACAATCGTCCTCGTGATTGCGCGCGTCCTCTCCGCAGCGCTCGTGGGTGTCGAGGCCGCGCTCGTGCGAGTCGAGGTCGACATCGCTCCGGGCTTGCCTGCCTTCAACACGGTGGGGCTTCCCGACTCCGCGGTCCGCGAGAGCCGTGAGCGGGTCCGGACAGCGATCCGCAATGCCGGCTTCGTCTTCCCGAGCGATCGCATCACGGTGAACCTCGCCCCCGCGGACGTTCGCAAGGAAGGCACGTCGTTCGATCTCCCGATCGCCCTCGGGATCCTCGCGGCGACCGGCGCGCTCAAGACCGAGCGCGTCAGCCGGGTCGCGGTGGTCGGCGAGCTCGCACTGGATGGGAAGATCCGCGGTGTCCGTGGCGTGCTGGCGGTCGGACTCACATGTCGGCGGCAGGGCGTTCGCACGCTCGTCGTGCCGGCGGCGAATCACAGGGAGGCCCTCGCGGTCGACGGGCTCCGGGTCCTCGCCGCTCCGACCTTGCACGACGCCGTGGGGTTGCTGAACTGCGGCGACGCGGCATCGGTCGTTGTGCCCACAGGCGTGGCGGCGGCCCAGCTCGCCGACGCAGACGATCTGGACTTCGCTGACGTCCGCGGTCAGGCCCACGCCAAGCGCGCGCTCGAGATCGCCGCGGTCGGAGCCCACAACGTGCTGCTCGTGGGGCCGCCCGGAGGCGGCAAGACGATGCTGGCGCGACGCCTCGCGGCGATCCTGCCCCCGCTCACCCGCGATGAGGTCATCGAGGCGTCGACGATCTGGTCGGTCGCCGGGCTCCTGCCGCGCCATGGAGATCTGCTGAGCCAGCGTCCGTTTCGGGCGCCGCACCATACCATCTCGGTGTCCGGGCTGATCGGCGGCGGCAGCCCGCCGCACCCGGGCGAGGTGACGCTCGCGCATCTCGGCGTGCTCTTCCTCGACGAGCTCCCCGAGTTTCAGCAGCACGTCCTCGAGTCGTTGCGCCAGCCGCTCGAGGACGGCCGCGTCACGATCGCGCGCGCCAGCGGCGTCGGCAGCTTTCCCGCCCGCTTTCAGCTCGTCGCCGCCGCCAATCCCTGCCGCCGTGGCTGCCCGTCGCTGGACGGCTGCGTCTGCACGCCAGCGGAGCGCGCACGGTACCTCGGTCGTCTCTCGCGCCCGCTCCTCGACCGCATCGATCTTCACGTCGAGCTGCCAGCGCTGCTGCCCGAAGAAATTCAGGCTCTGGCAGTGGGCGACGCCAGCGACGCCATCCGGGCGCGAGTTGACGTCGCCCGGCAGCTCCAGCGTGAGCGCTTCCGCTCGAGTGCCACCCGCATCAATGCGGCGATGAGCCCGCGCCAGGTTCGGCGCTTCTGCGCGCTCTCGGCCGACGCGGAGCGCCTGCTCGCGTCCGCCGTGACGAGCCTCGGCCTTTCGGCGCGCGGCCACGACCGTGTGCTCAAGGTCGCGCGCTCGATCGCCGACCTGGCCGGCGTTGACGCGCTGACGGCCGAGCACTGCGCGGAGGCGATTCAGTACCGCGGGCTCGACCGCCAGTGGCGGGCCTGAGGCGCCGTCGTCACTGCTTCTGCACGACGACTCGGCCTTCGGCGTTGACGAACACGCGATAGCGGCTTCCGTCCTTGCACGCCACGACGTAGTCGTTGTCGGCTTGCTTGGTGGCCGTGACGACCTGCCCACACGGCTGCCCCTGCAGCGCGATGACGGCCGTCAAATCCTTCAGCACAGCCGGGTCGTCGGCCGCCCGCGCCGGCACCGCGGAGAGCACCGCCGCCGACACGATCATGGCGCCCATCCTGGTTTGCCTGCTCATCGCTCCTCCTTGATCAGCTCATTCGCTCAATCGACGTTCTTGAACTTCTCGGGGTCGATCAGGATGCCCCAGAGATCCTCTCGCGACGACGAGATGTCGCGGGCAAGCGCCGGATCGCCGTCCTGCAGCAGCGACAGCACCTTCAGGAGCAGCAGATCGAAGCTCTGCCGAAGCTTGGTCAGCATCGTCTGGTCCTGCGACTTGTGAAATTCTCGAAACTCCTGCAGCAGGTCGTCGACCTGGTTCTTGAGCGAGAGCTTGGTGAAGACACCGATCGCCTTGGTGTCGCGCAGGCGCTGCTCGAGCGAGCTCAGGTCGAGTGGCGCACCCGCCGCCGGTATCGCGGGCTGCGGCGCCGCGACGACCGACGGCGGCGCAGAGCCTGGCCGCGGTTCGGCTCCCGTCGCCGGCGGCTGGTCCGACCGCGGCGCGCTCTCTCTTGGCGGCGTGCCGGCCGCGGGCGGCGTAGTCGCCGGAGGCGTGGTCGTCGGAGGTGATGGGCTTGCCTTAGTCGCGAGCCCTCCTGCCGAGGTCCGACCTGGTGGTGCGACACTCCGCGTTGAGGGCGGCTTCGCTGTTGGCGCAGACATAGATGGCTTCGCGGGCTCGGTCGGTGGCGGCACAATCTCCGCCCGCCGGGGCGTCACCGCTTCTCCGGCAGGCGGCTCCCTCACCCCAGCTGGAGCGTGGCGCTCGTCCTGATTCGCTACGAGGTCCGTCGGACGAGCGCTCGGCGAACGGCTGTCGCTCGTCAGACCGAGCAAGAGGAGGCTCACGGCCAGCGCGCTGACAGCGTTGCCGAAGGTCATCGCGATTCCAGCATGCCTGACAATCATCAGCCGGTCTTAAAATGTCGGGCATGGTCGCGCTCCGAGCGCACAGTCTCCTGACGAACTCCGACACGCGTCCACCGGTGATCCTCGTACACGGCGCCGCGAACTCAGCGCGCGTGTGGACGTTCTGGCAGGCTGAGCTCGCCCGCCGCGGCTGGTCCTCGCACGCCATCGACCTGCGCGGCCACGGCGCCAGCGCCCCCGCCGAGCTCGGCACGACGCGCATGGCCGACTACGCCGAAGATGTGTTCGCACTCGCGCGCGCTTTGCGTGAGCCTCCGGTGCTCCTCGGCTGGAGTATGGGCGGCCTGGTGGCGCTGATGGCGGCCGCCGCGTGTCGTGCTCGCGCATGCGTCGGTCTCGCGCCGAGTGCGCCGGCGCGAACGTGCAATTCCGCAGTGCCGCTCCGTACGGGCACGTTCGGCCCGGAGGAATACGGGATCGTGTCGCGCGACCCCGCACGTCAGCCGGCGATGGAGGATCTGGACCGCGACGAGCGCGTTGTGGCCCTGGAATCGCTCGGTCTGGAGTCACGCTTCGCGCGGGACGAGCGCAAAGCCGGTATCGTCGTCGGCAGGGCTCCGGGCCCCGTCTTGATCGTCACCGGGACCGCCGACGCGCTGTGGCCTCGACGGCGCTATGACGATCTCCCGTTTGCCGCCGATCACGTCGAAATCGTCGGCGCTACGCACTGGGGACTGGTCCTGAATCGGCGTCTGCTTTCGGCCATGTCGTCCGCGGTCGATAGCTGGCTCGAAAAGAACGTGTCGCGCGAAAACGTGCAGGACCGAGAGACGAAGGCGACGACCGAGCCAGCGAAGAGCTAGCGGCGGCCGCGAGGTGGAATGTTCGTGTAGACGATCGAGCCGTCGTCGCCGACGGTCCGATAGACCGGCATCGGCGGGCTCGCGGATGCGCCGTTGGTGGTGCCGTCGTAGTAGTAGAGGACCTTCGTGACGTAATCGCGGGTCTCCGGATATGGCGGAATTCCTCGATTCGTGATCACCGCCTTCTCGCCCGCGTTGTAGGCGGCCAGCGCCAGCGGCAAGTCGTTTCCAAACCGATCGATCAGCCCGCGCAGATGCCGCACGCCGCCGTCGATGTTCTGCTGGGGATCGAAGCTGTTGCGGACGCCGAGCATCGACGCCGTCTCCGGCATGAGCTGCATGAGGCCCTGAGCGCCCTTCACGGACACCGCCTTCGGATTGAACGCCGATTCGGCCCGGATGACGGCCTGGACCAGGCGCTCAGATACGCCGTAGCGCTCGGCGGCCGCCTTGATCTCGGCGCCGTAGCGCGCCGTGTCCGTGGGGGGCAGACGCAGGAAGCCCGCCGACGTGCCGGATGAGTAGCCCGCGAGGTTCTTATAGCGCGGATCGGTCGGCGCGTTCGTGAAATGGACGGTCCCGTCGCCCTCGGAGAGCCGGTACACCTGAGCTCCGGCCGAGGTCGACGAGAGAAGCACTGCTGAGACCACACCCAGGCAATACCCGAGGCGTGACATACGGCTATGGTAGCCGACGCGCCGTCATCCCTTCAAGGTAGAACGGCGTATCTGGAAGCGCTTCAAGCCCTTGAAATCAGGACGATAACGCCATCCGCTCCACCTCTGGCCAAGAAGGGGTCTCCTCGAGCGCCCACCTCAGGACGTCTCGCACCGAATCGACCAGATGCACCGTCATCTCGTCACGCACCTTGGCCGGGACGTCCTCCATCAAGTTCTTGGCGTTCCGCGCCGGCATCACCAGGGTGCGGATACCGGCCCGATGGGCGGCCAGCACCTTTTCCTTGATTCCGCCGACGGGCAGCACTCGCCCGGCGAGACTGACCTCGCCCGTCATCGCCAAACCCGGGCGGACGCGCCGGCCTGTCAGCAGCGACACCAGCGCCGTCGTCATCGTGACGCCGGCCGAGGGCCCATCCTTCGGGATCGCGCCCGCCGGAACGTGCACGTGGATGTCCGACGTCTCCCAGAAATCCGGTGCGATGCCCAGCTCGTCGGCGTGCGAGCGGACCCACGAGAGCGCGGCCTGCACCGACTCCTTCATGACGTCGCCGAGCTGCCCCGTCAGGGTCAAGGTGCGCTTGCCGGGCATCCGGGTCGCCTCGATGACCAGCACGTCTCCACCGACCGGAGTCCAGGCCAGACCGATCGCGACGCCCGGGACGCGCGTGCGCTCCTCGACCTCCTCGAGTTCGAAGCGCGGGACGCCGAGGAACGACGTGACCACGTCGGGTGTGATCCGCGCCGCCTCCGCGTGCCCTTCAGCCCGCCGGCGCGCCACCTTCCGGCAGACGCTGGCGATCTCACGCTCGAGGCTCCGCACGCCGGCCTCGCGGGTGTAGCCACGCGCGAGCAGGCGCAGCGCTTCGCGAGTGAACTCGATGTCCTTCTCGGGATCGAGCCCGTGCTCCCGCGCCTCTTTCGGCACGAGATGCCGCTGAGCGATCGCGATCTTCTCTTCCTCGGTGTAGCCGGCGAGGGTGATGATCTCCATCCGATCGCGTAGCGCCGGGGGCACCGTGTCGATCACGTTCGCTGTCGTGACGAACAGCACGCGCGACAGATCGAACGCGACGTCCACGTAGTGATCGCGGAATGAGACGTTCTGCTCCGGGTCGAGCACCTCCAGGAGCGCGGACGCCGGGTCGCCGCGGAAGTCCATGCCGAGCTTGTCGATCTCGTC
>Ga0126369_10002548_pt1 | contig 12990 bp, 18 predicted proteins | sample PanSoiMetaPlot_1_FD_109646 | JGI IMG/M metagenome (GOLD analysis project Ga0126369, IMG submission 109646) | Tropical forest soil microbial communities from Panama - MetaG Plot_1 | ecosystem: Environmental > Terrestrial > Soil > Tropical forest > Bulk soil | place: Panama | collected 2016-02-17 | reverse complement strand
GAACGCGTTCAGAGATGTGGGAGTGTCCAACAAGCACGACCTCGCTATGGTGGTTGCCCTTAACATTCCTGCTTTTGAACGCTTTGTCCCACCCCCTCGCAAGCCATGGAAAAGCGAAGATGCACGCATGGGTATATTTGATGCAGCGGCACTTGCGCTGACGTTTTTTAAGGATGAGGCAGGCGGAAATTGGCAATCGCTTTGAGTTGCTCAGAACCGTTCTATTCGGGAACTCCGAAATGGTCGAGACTCTCATGGAGCGCTGGATTGAAGTGGCCGTCGCAACGGCAGGTTATCGAGCAAACTAAAGGGCGGTCGAAAAGACCGCCCTTTCCAATTACTCGACCGGCGCCGACTGCTGCTGGCCCGGGCATGTCTTTGAGTTGTGGCCCTCTTCTCCGCACCGCGAACAGCGCACGACCTTCTTGGTTCTCGGTATGAACCCAAAGAACGTGGCGAGTTCGGCGTCAATGGCCTCGCGCTTTTGTATAAGTTCTTTCACGCGGGCAATTTTGGTGTCCATCTCCATCTGTCGATCCTTCTTCAGTAGCAGACGGGCGACTATTGGGCGAAGAAGCGTTCTGGTAAACGGTAGCTACGTGCATCTATGCTGCTCCGCGACGGGCTATGTGCGCTAGTGCGAAGAGATCAATTCCTTGCGTCTAAACTGTCAAATCTACAAAATGTTGACCAATACCGGTGTAAGGTGCCGTGATCACGGCGTGATTGGTCGCGCCGAAATGACGTTTGCGACGGCGTCGCCATCGCAAGACTTGATGGTTCCGACAACGTCCTGATAAGGCCCCGATCCTATGAGAGGCTCGATGTGCATGACCGGACTGCACGCAACCGTCATCGTATCACCCGCATAGAGCGCGAGGCGACCCTGCGTAGCCGAAATCGAAGTTGAAAATCCGGTTCTGACCTTCAAGCGATACCCATCGCCGGTCGCGAATTTCAGAATGGCTCCGTCTGATGCGATGAGCGCCCGTTCTTCCGGCGGTGGCAGCGGCCGAGGTGGTGCAGTGGGGCGCTGCACGGTCGGCGGCGGCGTTGGGGGCAACGTCCGCGGCAGCTCCTTCGGCCGCACCTGGGGAATGGGTCTAGCGACTTCAGGAGGGCGCTGCTGAACATCAGGGGTGCGCGGCGGCAGTGGTGTAGGCCGATCCGCCACTGTCTGCTGTAGATCGGTTTCATCCAGCATGACGAATATCATGTAAAACGCCAGCACACCGCCGGTCGCCAATCCAACGGTGCCGCCCTCGCGTGCAAATTTGAAAATCAACGCGAGGCATACCAGCACATTGATCGTTACGAACGGGTGGGTGAACAGCGCCATTCGTACTTGAGGAAGCCAGAGCGTCATGATCCCAAAAAGTAACAGGGCGGCGCTCATCAATCCGCCCTTGTCGGATTTCAGTGCTAGCGAAAAAATCAGTCCGAGTCCGGAGCCAATGACGATTAGGGCGCTGACCAGATTGATTTCCAGCAGCGCACCCCCGATTCCCATGAGTGCCGTAGGCAGGAGCGCGATACCTTTGAGTCCGCTCCGGGCAACCGAACGAATGAATGCAACAAGATCGTCCCACGCGAGTTTGAGCCACACAGTGCGGTCACCGTTCTCCAACGCCATGCGCCGCATTGCGCGCAATCGCTCGTCGTGCTCTTCCGCAGCACGGCGCAACTGTTCAAGCTCGTCATCGATATCCTTGTAGATATCACGCCAGTACCGCGCGCGTTGCTCATCGTCAGGACTTACATCATGCCAGCCGTTCTGGCCAGACCGCTCCTGCTGCTGCGACTGCTGAGTCTGAAAGTCGTGCTTTAACTCGCTGAGAATAAAGGCGTACGCGGTATTGAGCTCGACCATCGCCGCGTGCGAGCCGCCCATGTCGGGATGGGCCTTCTTGCAGGCGCGCCGATAGGCTGCTTTGATCTCCTCAAAGGTCGCGCCGCGCTTAATGCCGAGGATGTCGTAGGGGTCGCGCATCACGCATAAACAGCAATCAGTGGTTCAGAACGGCGGGCGCATACGCCGAATCGGAACCGTTGCGGACAGCGGCACCGCCTGCATGGTGAGGTAGTTGGATTGCTTGCCCAGCATAAGGGAGAGGGCGAGCGGGGTCGTTTCGAATCCCGGGTTTGGTGCATCGCAGTCGAAGAGCATGATCGTTCCAGTCACTTGCGCTCCGGCCAGGACCATGACGCCGCGAGGCGGCCCTGCACCTATGGGCCCCGCATAGATGCGCTGTCCCGGTGAGGGCAACAATGGCAGTCCGCCACCCGAGCTTTCAACGTCAGTACAGGAACCGATCGAGACGCCGCTCCGCTCGATGCCGACAAACAGATTCATGCCGCTATCATTCGTCAGCGCGTAGTTGATAGTCGCGCGCCAGCGAAGACCGCTGAAAGCTACTGTCGCGGTACCGGACAGCTTGAAACTCTCTGGTACGAGTTGATCGAGAATCGAGTGATCCTCCCGGTCGATGACCTGAGCTGTTGCCGGGGCGGCAAAGGTGAGAGAAATAAAGAGGTAGCGCCACATGAAGTCCCCCTGCATTTGGTGTGATCAAATGCGAGTTCGCCAAAGCGGTCAAGATGGTCGAATCGTCGATCGCCCGAAATCGTTACCGAGATCGCGTCTACACCCCACGGAACGGATCTTCAAGGCTCAGGTACCGCGCTCAGCTTCAGCCAGGACGAGGTCATTGCATCCGACCCGAGCCCAGGGCGCGTGCACAAGCCTACCGCTTGGCATAGGCGTCTTCAGAAAAGCGCCAAAACTGTCTTCGGCGCGAAAGGCGAACATGGCGCTGCGGTTATTGGCGGCGATACGCTGTAGCTCGCGCATGACATTCTTCATCCGCCGTGTGCTCGTGGTAGCAAACAGTACGCGCAGATTATCTATCCCAAGATGATCATCAACGACGTGATCGGCAACTATCTCGCGGTATGCGAGGATCTTCGGAATGACCACCGAGGAGATGCTTTCTGTTCCTTTGTCGGCTTCCAAAGCGTACCAGCGACCGGCTATTGAGAACATCCCGTCGGGCTCCACGAACGTATCTTGCCCACCGACCCTCACCGGAATCCTGAGCGGCTTCTTCATCACGTGCGTTTGCGCGGGCGCGGCTGCGACGAGGTGAAGGTGATTGCGGAACGGAAGGCCGGCCTTACGAGCACCGATCTCGATGTCAATCATGATATCCGACGCCATATGGTCGTGCGCCAACCGGATGAGGCGCGACGGCGCGAGGCTGCGCCCGCCAGTGCGCGAATTTAGGACCCAGTCCTCAGCAGGGACAATCGAAGAGGATTGCAACAATGCCAGAGCTTGGTCGCCAAGGCGATGCATGTCATCGATGAACAAGTGATTGGCTAGCGGCAGTTCCTCATTGAGGCGGTGCAGCCAATGACACGGTTGATCCGCGGTCAAGTGCCACAGTTCGCCGAGACGCGCCTTTGTGGTGATGGGGTGACGCGAACCGAACGCGACAAGTTGCCGTGTTGTTAGTTGGGCATGCCGCGCGAGGGGCTCGAAAATGTCGCAGATGTCATGCCTGGTGATCTGCAAGCACTTGGCCGTGGCCTGCCGTACCAAATGCGAACGATGCTTTGCGCGGGGTGTCGGGTCAAGGTGCATCGAACGTGAATACCGTGTGGCCGATCGGCCGTAAACGGCAGGAATGCGGCGGTATGTATCCCGGGATGTTGCAGAGCGACGAAATGCTCATGGTGTGCGATCACAAAAAATTGCTTGTCTAAACAAAAGAGACACCCGATGTGCATCGTTCCGCGACTGGATCGTGGCGCTGAGCAGCGTGGTCACTCATCGGGATTGCGTCGCCGCCGAGATGATGGGCGTGGCGATTCGTTATCTCCGGGTTCGGCATCACGACTGAAGGAGGTGCGCGGTTCATCCACAATAGGATTGGCATAGAGTTCGCGGTTGCGCTGGCGTACCAGCTGGCGTTCCGAGTCTGTCATGCGCGCGAATCGTACGAGGGCATCAAGTGGAAAGTGCATCGAAATGGCTGAACGAGTACCACCGCGAATAAAGGTGGCGAACGAGCCGATGGGTTGATCGCGAATGAAGTCTGGGTTGCAATTCATGTCGCGGGCCATCGCGGCAGGGTCACCGGATTCGAGTCGAGCAGCCATTTTGATCGATGTGTTAGCGGCAAGTGCCCGCAAGACGGGCTGGTCAATCTGACCAAGATATTGGTGGGCGAGAATCAGGCCCACATTCTGCTGCCGTGCCTCGGCGAGAATCACCTGAATCTTCGGATCGTTGCGGATGTAGTTGTGGCATTCATCGACATAGACAAAACACGGCAGACGTTTTTTGCGCGGGAGCGTCGAACGCTGCGCGGCCGCCTGATTGATGAGCGCCAGAAAGAAGCGGCCGAACAGTTCGGTGCCTTCTTCCTTTAGCAGACCTTTTTCCGCGTTGATAAGCACCACCTTTCCGGGCGTATTGATCTCTTCAAAAAGGTCGATTTTCGATCGGGGGGTCGAGAACATGCGCAGGAATGTCGCACATTGCCAAGCACGGCGTACAGGCGCGCGACTACCTGATCCTTGGTTTGCTTGAACTGTGGATTATTGAAATCGCTTGCAAAGAAGTCCCGGCTAGTCGGGTCAAGGGAGTCAATAGCAGACTGATATTTCTGCGGACCGTTTTGCAAGAGGTCACGGAAGGTGTGGATAGTCGCTTCTGGGATGGCGAAGAGCGCACGGGTAACGAAGCGAAATAGCGTCGATTGGCGGCTCGTCATCTCGGATTGCAGCAAGGAGCCGATGATGAAGTCGTACATTTCGAGAGCGCTGTTCATCAACTTTTCGCGGTCGAGCATGGACATGGCGGCGATGCGATCGAGCTTCATGTCAAACAGATTGACCGCAATTGGATATTCGACGTCAGCGGCATCGAGGAGACAGAGTTTGCCGTCGAGCGGCTGACCCGGTGCGAACAGCTTGAGTGTGGAGAGGGTCTCAATCAGTTGTCGTTGCGAATCGAGGACGACGACCGAACATTCGCCGCGGGCGGCACGCTGTAGATCGCGCGCGATGAGGTATTGCAAAGTGTTGGTCTTGCCGGCGCCGCTGCCTCCGACGATCCAGTGGTGGGAAGTCCGGACGGATTGTGGGAGTTCGGTACCGAGCCGGACGGTCAGCAAGTCGGCAAGCGGAGTGCCGTCAAGGAAAGGGGACGGGTCGTCTATATCGCTTGGGGCGACGAGCTTGGGTTGCTTGCCAGTGCGAGATGGAATGACCCCCGAAATTCGATGGACGTTCTCCTGATACTTCGTGGCGAAAGCGGGAAATAGCTCGGCCGTGAGCGGCCTGACCAGGCCTTCGATAAATGCGCCAGGCGTGACCAGCGAGGATAGGGGAGAGATGATTTCGCCATCTCCGCAAAATACTGGTACCGCAGCGGCAGCATAGCTGATCGCCTCTCGGCAGGCAGTTCGCATCGCTTCGATAGCGGATGGACGCAAGCGGGGGATTTCGCGATTAAGTCGATCGCGCCAACGAATCCCATCCAAACTCTCCTGAGCTGCGGGCGGGGGCGGCACCTCCAATAAAATGTTCTCGGCGTAGAGTTGACGCAGCGCATCAAAGAAAGCGTCGCGCAAAGGGCCGGGCAACGTCAGTGGGGCGAGAACGGAAGAGGCAAATTCTGCCTTTGATGGGACGTCGCGGGAAAGATCATAGGCTTCGCGGAACAGGGCTTGCGCCGCTGCGCGATGATCGGGCTTTTCCGAGAGGTCGATTGTCCGCAGGAGCTCATGGACGAGCCGGATCGGAAACCAGATCGCGATTAACAGACCAGCCGTGAGAACTGCGCCGAAAAAGCCACCCCACGTCTTGGGCAGCGGCTTGCGCGAAGGCAACTCCTTCGCAACTTCTTTCCAGATGTTTTCCCAAAAGGTCACAGCTCGTACACGACGGAACATTCCGTCGTTCCCGATGCGCGCTGACAGTGCTCAGCGAGCTCTTCGAGCTTCAGTCGCAGAGCCGCCTCCGCTTCGTCGGCGGCGATGAGGTCCGGCCAGACGCCCAGCAATGTCTTCGTTCCAAATCCTAGAAGATCGCCGATCAGGAATAGACCAAAATCCTGGGCTTTGAGTTTCTTGATTGTCTCAGGATCGGTGATGTCTGGTGGTATGGGTGCACGGAAAAAGATGTTGCGGCCGATCCCGGTATGACGAATCAGATACTGTTCTTCCTCGCTGAAATGGATGGTGAGACCAATGCAATATGCCGGGATCGCGGCGTGTGCGAACCATCCGGTCCGTATCCGGCGCTCCTCCCGCTCACGGTCGATCCGCACTCGCATGGGGAACAGAGTCAGTCGAAAGTGCGGCGTCGGTCAAGGTCGATCTTTGAACCGGGGATCGCCGGCTGAACGCTTGATCTGGGAATGTTGGTGGGTTCACCACGACCATTTGCGCGCGTGGCGCCGGGTCACAGGCCCCTGCCGTAGCTATGGGGTCTGGCGCGCGGAGGAGTCGGCATGTTCCTGTATGTGCGACTATGTCTGGGGGTTCGGTGGCATATACGGAATCTAGGGGTCGATATGCCATCGGTTTTGGTGATGTTCCCACCGTGCCGTCAAGCGCCACCGCGGCACCAAGGGTCTTGTCAAAGCCTTGAGCAAAGGATTACCAGGGAAGTGCAGGTCAAAGCCTAATCGACGGCTGCGCTTTCGGAGACGTTGTCGGTCCGCAGGAGGTGAGCAAATGGGGCTCGAAAGAGGGTTGGAAGGAAAACCGGGAAAGCATGAACTGGAGGATTGTCCGCAGTGCCGAGGTACCGGGAGCGTCAAGGACGGCAATGGACGAGCTGGCACCTGCACAAGGTGCAAGGGGCAGGGAAAACTTCCCAGCGCTAGAAGGTGAGTCAAGCACCTCGTCAATGGGCGCATTCTTACGCGAGATCGAAAGGGCGAGAGTGAGCCTCACCCTTGCCCGGACGCTCGGATGACGCTAAATCCTCGGGCGTCGCTGTCCGCGGCGCCCGGTCAAAGTCACTGAACGATATGGCGCAGTGTCAGAACGGTGCCAAAGACTTAGGCCACATCGCGTAAGTACTTGATATTGCTGGATGGCGGAGTAGCTCAGCTGGTTAGAGCGGCGGAATCATAATCCGTGTGTCGGGGGTTCAAATCCCTCCTCCGCTACCACCAATATCCCCACGTGAATGTGGGAAAAGATCAGCCCCGACAAGCACTGCGAGGCGGCCGGCAATGGTGATGGTGGGCTTCTCCCGGTCGGTTGTCGGCGTGATCGTGACGCTCGACACCAGTTCGCGTAGCGCAGCGGAAACGCCTTCGTCGCTTGCCAGCTGGCGGTACGGCAGCGAGGTCGCCAGATCGTTGACCACCTCCAAATAGCGCTTAACGGCGCCGGGATGCAGCGTGACCACATTGGCCGGCGGCCCCATCGCCGCTAGCTCAGCTTTCAACGCCTCCCGCTCCTCGCGCAATTGGGCGAGGAGCGGGCCGGTTTCTTCTTCAGTAATCATGCCCTTGACGTAACTGTTGTAAACGCGCTGGAACTCCGTCTGCACCTCGCCAAGTCGGGTTTCCTTGCGTAGCCGCTTGGTCTCCTCGGCGGCGGCGATGCGCTTGCGCTCCTCTACATAGGTCTTGAGGAACCGTTCGATCGCTCGGAGGTTTGTCAACTGCGTCTCCAAACCCGCGAGGACGCGCCGTTCGATCTCTTCGAGGTAATACGCTCGGCCATTAGTGCAGCCGCCGCCCTGGTGCATCCGGGAGCAATAGACCCGCCGCCCGTTGGCGGCGCGATCCTTGAGCACGATCGCGCCGCCGCAGACGCCGCAGCGAAGTAGTCCCGAAAGAAGATGACGCGGCTTGCGGGCCTTGGCGGATACCTCGTGCCCGCGCTCGTTCATGCGGGTCTGGGCGGCGGCGAACGTCTCTGCATCGACGACGCGAAGATGGGGTACAGCCGTCGTCTGCCAGTCGGATTCCGGATTGATGCGCGATACGCGCTTGCCGGTCCGGGGGTCTTTCTTCAGTGTCACCTTGTTCCACACAAGGCGGCCATCAAAGAGCGCATTGGAGAGTAATCCCGAGCCGCGGGCGCGGTTGCCGTGGATTGTACTACTGCTCCAGAACTCGCCGCGAGGCGGCTTCACTTGATCCCGATTGAGGTCAATGGCGATGTCGCGCGGCGTCCGGCCGGCGACGTATTCTCGGAAAACGCGACGCACGATGTCCGCTTCGGCTTCGAGAATGACACGCTCGCCGGGCTTGCCTGGGACCGGAGCGTAGCCATAGGTCAGTCCGCCGCCGGAAAGCCCCTCGCGCACTCGGCCCGCCTGTCCGCGCTTCACATGCACGGCAAGCTGCTTGAGGTACATCGCGCTCATGAGGCCTTCCAGGCCCGCGTGCATCTCGGTTACGAGGCCGGAAGCGCAGGTGTGAATTTCAATCCCTTTGAACTCCATTTCCTCGCGCAAGCGGATCGTGTCGGCAGCGTTGCGGGCAAGGCGGTCGATATGCTCGACCAGTATGATGTCGAAGGCTTCGCGTTCTGCGTCCTCGACCATGCGCAGAAGCGATACGCGGCCGTGCATAGTAGCCCCGGAAATCGCTTCGTCGGTGTAGGTCTGGACGATAACCCAACCCTGCCGACGGGCGTGCTCGCGGCACAGCGCCACCTGGTCGGCGATAGATCGCGCGTCCTGAAGGTCTGGCGAGAATCGGGAATAGATCGCCGCGCGGCGCGGTCTATCGGTCATGGTTGACGTGCTCCCGCTCAACTGGGAAGGACTGCGCTCCCAGTCGTCCGCGGGCATCATCCTCGTAGGCGAGTGATCGCGCAAGGGCATCGATCAGCTTGACCACAGCCGGATCAAGTGGTGCCGCATGTCGGTTTTTGAAGGGTGCCCGCTCCATGGGTCGGCTTCACGTTCGGGAATGTCGGTTATGAGAACCTAAGTGTTGCATGGGTTCTCCTGCGGAACTGATGCAACACTTATTCTGGGTACGTCTCCGCGACCGCGCACCGGATATCCTGGTCTGGCAACCGTGATAAATCCGCTGCATCCAACTCGACCCATCCATCTATGGATTTCAACTTTGCAAGCGCTCGCCAATTGGCGTGCCGCGCGGTTGAGGGCGACGACCTGACTGCGTGTGCGAGGCTGAGGCAGCAAGTCCATCAGGTAGACTGCGGGGTATTTTTCGAGGGCGCTGAGGATTCCTCGCTGCCACATGCCAGGACCACGGCTCATGCTCAATTACCTCCTGGAATTTGCGTTTTGGGAAATAAATTGACAGGTTGGACCGCGATCATCAGAGCGGGGCGAATCGACTAATTCGATTACGATAATGCCGCTACAACCGGCAGCGATCGCGGCACTGCGATCTTCTTCGCTGAAGACAATCCGAACGCCGCCATCGGGATTCTGGCGCGCCTCTCGCTCGCGCTGAATTAGTCGCGCTAGAACGAGCGGCGATTGGGATACAAGCTGCCAGCTGAGGGGGGTGGACATCTAAGTGCCTGTCCCAACCTGGCTTGGATTAGCCTCGCCATTGGCACCCAAGGAAGAGATTCCAAGCCCAAATGCATCACGGATCAAGCCGCGCAAAGCGCGGGCGCGCGTTGGGGGGTTATTCTGTTCACGTCGATAGCGGTCAAGCGCCTCACGCTCTGTATCATCCAGCCTTATTTGAACAGGCGTTCCAGATGGCATTTTGGTCCTCCGCGCATTGCAGCATTGCATGCACGAAGAAGATGCCTGTAAGTTCGCGAAACAAAAACCCCAGTGGGATTATTTGGTGGGGGATTATGGGTGCAAGGATTTTCTTGCTCCCATTCTCAGTGAGGCAAGTTGTCGGACGCGTTCCCTTCGAACAACTCACCCTGAACGCCAAACGCTTGTAGACGCGCCTCTACCACGGCCAGCTCGGCATCGGTCAGTTCGTTGAGTTTCTTCTGGATCACGCCGGAATCCATGGTCATCTCAACGCTTTGAGTCGGCTTGCCGAATGCTCTGTCCAAAATTGCCGTTGCGGCCGAAACGCGCGCCGCTTCACTCTTGCCGGTCCTTGCGATGGTGATCAGGGTTTTGAGCGCCACGTGCATCTGCGCCCGCGCCGCGAGCTGCAATGACGCAACGGCCTTGGGCCGGCCGCCGGGATTGCCGCTTCTCCCCCGTTGAAAACCACCAATGCCTCGTGGATTTGCCATGACTACGCGCAACTTGTTCTCAGGATAAAACGTACTGCATCCTACTTGATCGGCGTCGATTTTCAAACGCGTTCGCGCGTTTAGCCCCTACTGAGTCCTATCTTTCTTTCAGTCCATGACGTTGGTGAGGCTAGGAAAAGGCATAGGACGGCCAGCCCCGGCATCTCGGCCCGAGCTGGTCCGTCCTGGCCTCATGACGGTCGGAGCCGGCCGAGGTTTCAGGCGCCGCACTGGTGATGCTACCGTGCGGCTTGGTGCCTACTTTGACCGGACGATGCATCGTCCGAGCGGTCACATCCCTCGCACCTTTCGGACCAGGACCGATCTAGGCCGCGCCCCCAGTAGATCGAAGACCTGTTCCAAATGGAACAGGTCTTATAAATGCCCGGCGCTGGCGTCTGAGACCGTCCACCGGGCATTGAATTCTGGAATTGGGTTCGCGAGCCCCTATCCTTCCTCCGTTTCTTGTTGTGGATGAAGATACGCCGCCAAGATGCACTCAGCCACTTGCCGGCGCTCCTCAGCGGTCGGAATTCCTGAAGCACGCTTTAGATGTTCGATGGTCTCTTTGGCCTTGGACCGCACGCGGTCAATTTGCTCTTGAGTAGGAGGCGGCCATTCCGGCTCTAAAGATGGCGTTTGGCCTGGGCGTCCCGCAACCTCCCCAGCTTTGGCGATCTCGTAGAGATCAGCCATGTACTCGTTGCACCATTCTCGAATTTCGCCATTGGAGGGCACAAAGCGGCGCGGTTCCAGCCTGCCGCTCCGCATGTCCATTACCTTCGTGCCGGCGATGCCACTCCAACGATGAATGCAGGCTGCGCCTGCGGGCAACGGAAATCGCAGCCAAATTTCGCTGACGGCGTCGAGGCGATCGTCAGATAGTTCCTGCGTCCAGTTCGATACCAGGGCGCGAGTCAGATCACACGCCTGAGCGCATGTTGGAGGCAATGAGGCGAGGTCGATTCGTGCGCTCCGGGCTTTCGATTTCAGCGCGTCGGCGGTTTGCCCAGCCTTCGGCGTTAGATACTTTACGTTGTCCATCGCCTTGCCCCGCTAATCCTTCTGGCTCGTCTTCCCAGCGTGCGCCGTTCAACCATGTAGCTGCATGTGCGATGTATTTCGGATCGCTGCCCGCGATCGATTCGGCATAGCGCTCAACAGCTTCAAGCAGCGAGGCGAATGGGACTTCACCCGTTTGGCGCACGCGTTCCAGCGCAGCTATTCCCGCTCGTTTGGCGACACGACGCGGATAAGCGCGCCAGAACTGTTCGGCAAAATCAGTCGGCCAATCGAGACAGGCGACGCACGGCCGGGAACCAGTTAGAGCGAACAGGTTTGGCTGCTTTCGTGCGTGTCGCGCGCCTTGCACCATGGATCGCCTCCGCGCATCGTAGCAACGCATGCACGAAGAAGATGCCTATGAGTTCGCGAAATAAAACCCCGGCGGATTATTTGATGCGGGGATTATGGTGCGGGGATTTGATCTTTTTTGGACGCGGTCCTTTAGGAGCGCCGGGGCGAAGCCATACCGCATACTCGGCAGTCACACCCCGCCATACAAAATCAAACGAATGCGTGCTGAGATTGGGCCATTTGGCAAGGGCTTCTCGATAAAGTTCCGACTTAGTTTTGGTCCGTTCATTAGGACTCTGTTTCATTATCTCGCGCAAGCAACGCTCGCACTCTGCCCTCGCCTTGTTCGATGATGTATTCGTCCTCGAACGTGAAATGGTCAACGGCGCGGGAGCATCCTCTACGGGAACAAGTTCAAATGCTCCGGTCCAGCACAAGTGCCCCTCCTTAAATGAGGCGACACTCGCATCAATCACAATATCAAAACCGGAATCATAGAGCCCACTCCTTGCGGCAATGAAACCGTTCATGGGGTGGAATTTTAACAAGTAGTCAATTACTTGAGGCGATTTGGGAAATCTGAGTACAAGCGGCCGCTGGTCGTTAACCTTAGTTCCACCGTCCAGGACGAGCTTCAACAGCCGCCCTCTACGCTTAAGCTCTTTCGGACTCAGTTTTGCGAGATCAGCGGTAAACTGGTTGATCTTGTCATCAAGCGCTTGTCGATTCCGGTCTTCCGCAGTTGGACGCTTTCCAGCCATCAGGTTTCCGTTTCCGCGCAAGGGACCGCAAGATGACCGCGGGAAGAACCGGCGCGGTCCCGACCTTGTCGGGAGTTACCCTATCCCGCTGATTCGAGTCTATACACTAAAATGAGGCCCAACCTAAACGGTGTTGCACATTCCACACCCTTCGTGGTGGATGGCGAACGCCCCATCAGGGCGCTATGAGATTGCTCGTCGAGGCGGACCTCCGAACATAAAGTCCAGAATTCGCAACACAAGCCACAGCGGGAGAGCTACAAACAGCCATAATCCAAGAAGTGCCTCCATAGGGTCATAGGGATCAATTTTAGGAGGCTTCAACTTATTGCACGAAGGATTGTAGTCAGGCCATTCACTGATGAGATCATCTGCAGTTGGTGGCGGCCGTGCAGCCCGAGCGCGAGCCGGTTCTTCGCAGACAGCGACTTCATGAGCGTAATTGGCTTGGACTGCCCTGATCTGGCTGCGGTTATCAATTGTGAGGTATGCAACCAGCATTCCAAGGATGGCGACGATACCTAGCCCGACGCGATCTGCCCAAATCATTGCGGCTTTTCCTCGACTTAGAAGCCTCGTCCGCGCCTTCCCGGATAACCAACTATAGCAGTCATTCTCGGCACTAAATTGCTTTCCGCCTCTTGGTG
>Ga0126369_10002546_pt1 | contig 12996 bp, 9 predicted proteins | sample PanSoiMetaPlot_1_FD_109646 | JGI IMG/M metagenome (GOLD analysis project Ga0126369, IMG submission 109646) | Tropical forest soil microbial communities from Panama - MetaG Plot_1 | ecosystem: Environmental > Terrestrial > Soil > Tropical forest > Bulk soil | place: Panama | collected 2016-02-17 | reverse complement strand
TGAACCATCAAAAACCAATACGCGCGGCATCGGCTGGGCGGTCATTGCCGCAGTCGCGTTTGGAGTTTTGTTCTGGCTGCTCGGGATTCGCGTGGTGCCTCGTGTCGGCGCGGTGCAAGCCGTGTGGATGATCCGCTTGACAAGCTCCCTCCTGACGGCATCCATCATCTTTCTTGCCGCGCAGCCCATGCGCCTTCCTCGCGGCAGCATCCGGTGGATGGCGCTCGGCATGGGAGCGTCTGATACCCTCGCGTTTGTTATGAGCAATCGCGGTATGCAAATGGAGCAGGTTGCTGTCATCAGCGTTCTCGGCTCGCTCTATGGAGCGATCACCGTCGGCCTCGCCGCGATTTTTCTCCGCGAACACATCTCCCGATGGCAATGGACCGGAATCGCCGCCATCTTCGTTGGGATTTTTCTGATCAGCAGATAAGCCACCACGCATTGTTTTCTCGTGCCTGCGTGCGAATTCTAGGGCATAACCACGCGTTGTAATTCCAAGTGCAGCGAGGAATTCTGGCCTGATCGAAACACAACCTGTGCCAGCGGGAATACTCGCCAGCAAACACTCTTTACCCTGCTGATACACTACTGGCCGCGATGAATTGCCCCTTCTGCAACGTGGCACTGCCGGTGCCTCTGCGAACGACGTTCATCTATGCCGTCCCTGAGCCGATGCGCAGCACGGTACAGACTGGCAGCCGGGTTCTTGTGCCTTTTCGCAAGAAGTCTCTGGTCGGCGTCGTTGTTGAATTCGCGCCTGCTGCGCCCGAAGGCACAAAAGTTCGTGAAATCACCCGCGTGCTCGATATTGTTCCCACACTAACGCCAAAGCTCATCGATCTGGCCAATTGGATTGCCGGCTACTACCTCGCGCCCATCGGCGATGTCTTTCGCGCCATGCTTCCTCCGCTTACCGAACTGAAATCCCAGCGCCAAATCGTTCTGACCGCATCCGGTCGCGAAGCCTCGGAAAGACTAAGGGGCGGCGAACTGTCGCTTGGCCCGACCGCCGTGGAGGCTGCGTTTCTCGCGAAGCTGAGGGACAAGAAAGGCGCCATTCTTCTTGCACCACAATTGAAAATGGGTCTCGATATTCTTTCCCTGCAAAAACTCCAGCGCCTCGGTCTGGTTGAAATTCGCGAGAGCCTTCAGACGAGGAAACGCAAGACGCTGCGCGTGGTTGCCTGGAAGGGAAAAGCAGTTCCCGAGGAAGCCGCCGCACCTCTCGCCGAAAAAGAAGAAAAGATTCGCGCGCTCCTCGAAACCGAGCGTGGCCCGCTTCCCCTGCCACAACTCTTGCGGCTCGCGAATGTCACTCGAACTATGATCGATCGCATGCTGCGCGACGGGCTCCTCGAAAGCTGGGAGGAGCCGCGCAATGCCGCCGAGGATCCTTTCGACACCAGCTATACACGGCCTGCGCACGAACTCAACGCAGAGCAAGAAGCGGCCCTGACAGGCATCCGCGCGCGGTTCGAACTAGGCGCTTTTGGTGTGCAGTTGCTGCACGGCGTCACCGGCAGCGGCAAGACCGAAGTGTACTTGCGCGCGGTGCAAGAGACGCTTGCGCGCGGCAAAACCGCCATCATCCTCGTCCCTGAAATTGCTCTCACTTTTTGGATTGGCCGCCAATGCCGATCCTGGTTTGGCGCGCGTTTCGAGGGCGTTGCTGTTTTGCATTCCGCGCTCAGCGATGTGGAGCGCGCCCGCGAATGGTGGCGCGTTCGCAACGACGAAGCCCGCGTCGTCGTGGGCACGCGATCTGCGATTTTCGCACCACTTGAGAATGTCGGCCTCATCATTGTGGATGAAGAGCAGGAGAGCAGTTACAAACAGGAAGAAACTCCCCGCTATCACGGCCGCGACGTCGCCATCGTACGAGCAAAAATGGAAAACGCGGTTGCCTTGCTCGGCTCGGCCACGCCGTCAATGGAGACCTACCATCACGCGTGCGAAGGAAAATATGAATTGATAACCCTGGCTTCGCGCGTTGCCGATCGCTGCCTCGCTAGCGTCGAAATTGTCGACCTGCGCGAAGAGTTTCAGCAAACGCATCAGACTAGTCCGATTTCCTCTAAGCTCCGCGCCGGCATTCAGGAGTGCCTCGACAACAAAACGCAGGCGCTGGTGCTTATCAACCGCCGTGGCTATTCCTGGTCCGTCCTCTGTCGCAGTTGCGGCGCCTCGGTGCAGTGTGTCAATTGCAGCATTTCCATGACGCATCACAAGCTGCGCAACCGCCTCGAATGCCACTATTGCGGGTCAATTCAGCCCATCCCGAAGCTTTGCCCCAAGTGTCGGTCCAAGTATATTTACTTTTTTGGCGAAGGCTCCGAGCATCTCGAAGAACGTCTGCGCAAGGAATTCCCCGGTGCGCGCATCGCCCGTCTCGACCGTGACACCGCGCGCACCAAGCGCCAGTATCAGGAAACGCTTGGCGCTTTCGCAGGCGGCGCGCTCGATATTCTCGTCGGCACGCAAATGCTCGCCAAAGGCCACGACTTCCAGCGCGTCACGCTAGTCGGCGTGGTTAGCGCGGACTCTTCGCTCAGCCTGCCCGACTTTCGCGCCGCCGAACGCACTTTTCAATTGCTTACTCAAGTCGCCGGGCGCGCCGGCCGCGGCGAACTTCCCGGCCGCGTCCTCATCCAGACTTTTTATCCCGACCACTACGCCATTCAGGACGCCGTCAAACAGGATTACCCCTCCTTCTTTGAACGAGAGCTCCACTTCCGTCGCATAATGGCCTACCCTCCGTTCACCTCGCTTGCCAACGTGATCGTGCGCGACACCAGTCTCGAAAAAGCGATTCTTTGGTCTCGCCAGCTCTCCCAATACCTCTCTCCGCACAATGGCGAGAGAGTTCGCATCCTCGGCCCCGCCGCCGCACCACTCACACGCCTGAAAAGAGAGCACCGCTTCCAATTCCTCCTCAAGTCCCGCAAGCGCTCGGTGCTGATGAAACTTCTCAGCGGCGCGCTCGCCTATTGCGACGCAAAAGAAATCCCGCAAACCGCCGTCCTCGCGGACATGGATCCGCTAAGCCTCCTATAGGGCCCGCCTTTTTACCCTGAGCAACGCGAAGGGCGGAGTAGCGCTGCCCAGCTAATACTTGCCACGGTCAGGCGGCGGTCTTGTTTAAAAATCTATGGTCTTTATTTTCAGTAAGTTGGCGCCCAAAAATCCTCAGCAACCCACCTGCACGTAACAGCATCGTAGTAGCTGGCGGTGTTGTCTTCCCACCCGAGCCCTGTCCGCTGCCTGGGACCTTCGACCCCCCCTCAATCCAGGCAATCCAAACCACAGTTAGCATGGAGGAAGGTCACCTTTATGCGTAAATTAGCTTATTTAATCGGGCTCTTTGTTCTCGCAAGCCTGCCGGCAATCGCTCAGGAAACGAGAACAAAGGATCTTTCCTTGGAATACTCTTACCTGCGGGCCAATCCTGCAACCGCTGGCATTCCGAACTTCGACGCCAACGGAGGCTCTGCCTCCTTTGCGTTTAATCCTCGGAGTTGGTTCGGGATCGCCGGCGAGTTCAGCGCCTACCACGTAGGGGATATCGGCGGCGCGAGCGTCAACTCGAACTTGTTTACCTACATGGCCGGCCCGCAGTTCTATTTCCACAACTATCGCCACTTCACGCCGTTTGTCCACCAGCTTTTCGGTGCGGCTCATTCCACCGGCGCGGCCTTTGGAATCCCGACATCGCGTAATTCCTTTGCGATGGCCGCCGGCGGTGGTGTGGACGTTCCGTTCAAGAACCACTTGTCTCTTCGCCTGGGCCCGGTCGACTACCTGTTGACGGAGTTCCCCGAGACCACAGCCGCCGCAGGCCGAAAGACCCAGAACAACCTACGCGTCTCCGGCGGCGTCCGTTGGCGCTTTTGAGCAAGAATCACTTGCTCGCATGTCAGGAAGCCGGGCCTCGCGCCCGGCTTCTTTCGTTGGCGCTACCAGATTGTTAGCGCCCGGGGCGCGTCACACTCTAGCCCAACCCGTAAGAGTTGGCTTAAGAAGCTAAAAAAACAAGCAGCGACGTCGGTGCGGCACGCGATCTGTTGTCAGAATCACGCCGGCTTCTGCTCTCCGCGCTCGCGATCCCGCCGGCTTGCCAATTGTGGGCGGAGGCTCGCAAGGTTCTGAAGCGTGTTATACCAAAACGCCGCCCCCAGGCTTAGCAATGCTATCGCAACTAAAAGTCCTAGCACGTTACCCGGTGACTGCGTACCCCCTCGCCCGTTCTGGAAGAGGTTGAATTGCGAGCGCGCGAGTTCACTCTTCAGCGAAGAGGACTGGTCAATGAGCTTGTCCGAATCGCTGACCAGTTCGGTGTTTACTTCTTGTTGGTAGGCGGCAGCCAGGCTCTCGCGCGCGGGATTCCCTTCTAAGGTGGTGCGAAGCCAGGCCTCGGCATCCTCACGGCTCACAAATCCCGGCACCGTCTCGAGGTCATGCATCGCTTTTGATTTCGCTGCAATGGTGACCCGGTCTTCCGTGGGAGCCACACGGGCCGCGACTTTGTCCCGCTCTCTCCCCCGTGCTTTCCGCTTCACCTGAGTCTTGGCGTCGCTCCCTTCGCTATTTGGGGAAGCTTCAGCGGAAACAGGGCGCAAGATCGAAACCATGGCTTGGCGATACACCTCCGGCACGACGCTGTGAGCACCTTGCTTGGAACGAGGGAGTTGTTCTGCCTGCTTGTCAATTCCTGCCGCAGTGGCAGCTAATTGCGCGCGCATTTCGGTGCTTTGAGACATCGACTGCAACAGCCGAACGGCGTCGAGGTGCCAGGCAAAGACGAAAATACAAGAGAGCGCGACCGCCACAAGCCGCGCTTGCACGGTGAATCGCTGCGACGCTCTAGCCATGAATTGATCGAACCAGGCCCGCAGGCCTTCCCGATGCGGCTCGGACGAAGTCGAGACCGAAGTCAGTCCTCCGAAGGCTGGCGTGGATTCCACTTCGGGTTCTTTCGCCTGCGTTGCCGCGCTTTCCACTTCGACTGCCACGCTGGATTCCGCTTCCATCGGCTCGGCGTGGCGAACGATGCCTTCGTCAAAATCCGCAGCCGCCGAGAAGAGACTTTGATTCTGCAGCGATGCCTTCGAGGCCCGGCCAACGATGTTCTCATCGAAATACGGCTTTGTGTGCGCAGGCTGACCTGCCTGCTCCGACCCTGCTCTCGGTCTGCCTCCTGGCTCTTTCTCACTCCACGCAATCCTGAGCATTGCGCGCTGCGCGGGATCGGGCAGGGTTCCGGGGAGCGGTTCAGCGAGCTTTTCGAGGACGGCGGGCAACTCTTCGACGCGAATCGAAGTGGCCAGGCGCCAGCGGCGGAGCAGCCCTCCGAGAAGCGCTCCCACAAGCGCCCCGGTGCGCCAGGGATGTTCGCAAAAATTAATCGCCGAAACGTAGCCGGCCAGAACGTCCGAGTATTGACAAATGACCGTGCCGAACAGTCCTTTGGCCATCGCCAGCACCATGGGAGTAAGGAAGAATCCTCCAACTCCGCCCATAATCCATGGCAACAGGGGAATCGAAGCGCTGATGCCTTGCAGCTTCCCCGCTGTCTCCGGCGGAAGGAAGAAAAGCCGCTCCGCGCGAAGCCGAAAGTTCGAGAAGAGCGAGTCTGAAATTGCCGGGTGACGCAAGACCCGGCCAGCAATTTCCTTCGCCCAGCGTCCGCTTTCTTGATCCGGGTAAGCGGTTTCTAACAGGTCCGTCAGGCTGCGCCGCAAATTCGCGCCCCGCAGGCCCAAAAAACTGATCACAACCTGCGTGGCCGCGGTAATGAACAGGCTGGCGATGAGCATCAGCATGACAAATGCAATTACTGTGTCAATGTGTTGAAACATAGTGGTCTTCCCATACGCAGAGCGTCGAGGACTCCGGTGGCACGAAAAAAGTTGCTGGGTGAGTGTTCGTATCCTACCATTGACTCTAGGCCCCTTCCACAACGAAACTCCCCTCGCACTGATGAGTAAACCTCAGACAGAAGCCAAATCGAAAGGGCAAGAAAATACGTCCTGCTCGTCTCCTATCCCGAGTTATACTCGAACCATTCGACAGCTTGTCGATATCGGCGCTCCCGCCGAGAAGGAGGTGATCCAGTGAGGTACGGTTTACGTTGACGCAGTAGAGGAGGCGCCTGTGATCTACGCCGGGCGCCTCTCTCCTTTTCTCCCGCCTTCCCAGAATCTGATAGATTGCTTTGGTCGCTGCTGAAAAGGGGGAGGAATGATCGCTCGATTCCTCACGTCTGTTTTGGTCCTCCTAGTGTTCTCGTCCATCCTCGTCGCGCAAACGGAATCGAGCGGCAACTGCGACCTAATAGTGCGCGTTCGCACCAGCGACGAGGCGAGCATCGAGGCGCCAATTCAGGTGGATCTCCTCGACGCTCAAGGACGGATCGCCACCGCCCACATTGTCGGATCCGAGCCTGCCCAGTTTCGCGTCAACAACGGCCGGACCTACCGCCTGACCGTGTCCGGAATCGGCATTGAGACCATCACCACTTCGTATTTCGGGGTCAACGTCCTGGAAATGTCACACACCGAGACCGTTCATGTGAAACTCGAGAAAACGGCCGGAGAATCGGCTCCCGGATCGCCCACCATTTCGGTCAGCGAATTGAACATTCCCCGGAAGGCGAGCGGGGAAATGAACAAAGGGATGGACGCGTACTCCAAGGGCGATCTGGAGAAGGCCGCGGCGCACTTCGAAAAAGCCATCGCCGAGTACTCGCGCTATGCGCGCGCCTACGACTTGCTGGGAGCCATTGCCATCAAGGGCTCCAACCGCACCAAGGCCAGAGAGTTGTTCTCGAAGTCGATTCAGGCGGACGGCACCTTCTTGCCTGCCTACCTAGATCTGGCGCGCATGGATCTTCAGGACCAGGATTACGCTGCATCGGAATCCCTGCTGGCGAAAGCAATTGCCATGAATCCCCTCATGCCCGACGCTGTGGCCCTGCTCGCCACCACGGAGTTCGCCAACAAGGAATACGACAGGGCTCTTGCCGACGTCGAGCGCACCCATGCCCTGCCCAATCACGAACCATTCGCAGAAGTGCACATCATGGCCGCCAAAGTGCTTCGTCTGCAAAACCGTCCCAATGCCGCTATCGCCCAGTTTCAGCTGTTCTTGATAGAGAAGCCGGACAGCCCTCAGGCGGAGAGCATCCGTGAGGCGCTTGCATCACTCCAGGCAGGACAACATCCCTGAGGACGGGGTTTCCCGAATCTTCCGTCGCATTTCGACCCTGGCTCCTGTTAACGGATATTCGACGAAGCTCATACCAAGCCAACTCGACGAAACACGCCATTTCGAAGGTGCTTTCGTAATAGAATCTCGACCTTTGTATTGATGTATTGGAACGGGAGACCCATGCACCTAGCCATTTTCGCCGCTTTGTTTGCAATCTCTCGCACCGCGGCTGCCATGTGCTCCACCGGCATCGCGGTTTTCTTGGTCGCAGCCATGGCCTCGAAAAATGACGTCGCCAAGGCTCGCGGCCTGGAGAAGATCGTGGCCTTAAGCAATCTGTGTTTCGCCATTCCGCTGGTGGTCTTCGGTGCGCTCCATCTCTTCGCCCCGGAGTTCATCCTGCCCATCGTGCCGCGGTACATGCCGTGGCGTATGTTCTGGGTCTATTTCGTCGGCTGCGCGTTGATGGCCGCGTCCTTGAGCATCGCCGCCCAAATGGCCGCGCGCTGGTCGAGCCTCTTGTTTGGAATCATGATGTTTCTCTTTGTCGCCATGATTCATTTTCCCGGAGCCCTGGCCAGCCATTACAACCGGATTATATGGACGGTCGTCTTCCGCGAAATGTCCTTCGGTGGCGCCGCCTGGATTCTTGCCGCAAATGCCAAAGACGGATGGCGCGCGCCAGTCAAAGCCACGCTCATCATGGTGGGCCGCGTGTTCATCGCGCTCGCCGCAGCCCTCTTTGGCATCGAGCACTTTCTCCACCCCACTGGCCTTCCCGGAGTCCCGCTCGTAAGACAAATGCCCGCGTGGGTTCCAGCGCCCACCCTCATTGACTACGTCACGGGCGCAGCTCTTCTCGCCGTCGCCGGCAGCGTTCTCCTCAACACGAAAGCACGCACCGTGGCAACTTGCGTCGGCGGCTGGATTTTGCTCCTGGTCCTCGTCATCTATGGACCCGTTTTGATCGCCGCGCTATCCCAACCGGCTATGCCGCTCCAAGTGGAGGGGATCAACTATTTTGCCGACACACTGCTCTTTGCCGGAGCCATCCTCGCCTTGGCCAGCGCCTCGCCCCGCTCCGCCTCGCCGGTAGCTCGATGAGGGCTCCGACAGAGATTGACTTGCGGCCTGCAAATCACTACATTCTTTGGACCGGTCCTCCCAGCCCGGTTCCAGGTTACACGGGATGCTCCGAAGATTTGGGAGGATGCTCAATTTTTCCTCCAGAGATACAGGAATCCACTCGGACTCGCACCGTTCCTGAGAATGCTTCCCAGTTTGACTCGGTGAAGGAGTTTGCCCAGCCACCTCCTCCATTTCTAGACAAATGCACAAGGGGGTGTGAAATGTTGGACTCTCAGCTCTTTTGCAAAGTATCGCTTGTTGCCGGCGTGCTCGGCTGTTTGACTGTGGCCGCGTGTTCGAACCAGTCCAGCCCGGTGGCCAGCCACGGGTCCGTTGCCGGCGCTGCTTCCAGAGCCGCGGCGGTCAGCCCTGCCGCCGGCCCAGCCGATGCGGCTCAACCCAATGCGGCGCAGCCCAGTGCGCCCCAGCCGCTCCACCTCGTCACTCTGCCGAAGGGTACGGAGATCACCGCGACCGTTGATCAAACGCTCGCCAGCGGCAGGAATCATTGGGGCGACACTTTCGCGGCCAGCCTCGTCAGACCCATCAGAGTGGACGGAAAGACCGTGCTGCCTCCAGGTACAGAAGTCACTGGCCGGGTCTCCGAGGTGAAGCACGACGAATTGAAGGTGGTTCTCGCGGCGGTCGTTGTCGATGGGGTTTATTGCGACTTGGTGACCAACGCGCGGCGTCCTTCCGACAAAGACCAACCGAAGCACACCGGCAAGAAAAACAACCGTCACAAGCAGAAGAAAGACAATTCCGTTCTTTCCGCAAGGACCCGGTTGACCTTTAAGCTATCCAAACCCGCCACCATCCCGGCAAAAGCTTAAAGATCGCTCGCAGATCGAGCCTTCGACCTGGCAATCTCGCCATGTAGGGGCCGCCTTTTCACCCGGAGCAAAGCGAAGGGCTGAGGCGGCCCGCTCCTGGCTTTGGGTCGAACGGGAAAAGGACAAGTCTCTCCAGCGGAACTCCTCTGCGGCTGGGGCTTTTTCCTGAAATTCCCTCTGTAACGTTGAAGCCCGGCGAGCATTTTGAGCAACACTTCCTGCTTCAAGATGCATTCTCGTTTGACCAAGCTGGCGATCGATTATCAGGTCACGTTCGCGACCGTCTTCTCGGTCTGGGTGGGAGAGAAAGACGGACCGTTTGCTGGCGTCTGCCCCATTAGAATCCTTGCGACTGGCAGCGGAAATTTGGTTGTCACCAACACTAGCCAATATTGCAAGCTTCTGGTAACGCACATATCGGAATAGGGTGCACCAAGCCTCACTCCTCCATTCCCACCGTTTTCACTAATGGAGCCAGGACCCGATCCAACTCTTCATCCGTTAGCGCATTCGGTTTCACGTCGCGAAACAGCGCCCAATGCTCGGTGTGCTCCAAGGTTTGCCCGGGAGGCAGCTCCATCATCGGTCCAAGCGTTTCGATTTCCAGAAACTCATTGTTCGTAAAGGTCTCAAACGAGCATCCGAAATCAGGATACGTCTTTGCCGGTTCCGCCTTTGTGCGCTTTACAAATGCTTCGCCGTTTAGAAGATAAGCGGCCCACGTGTCTGCGTTGAACATCCCTAGCTTTTGCGCGTCCCCATTTTGCGGATCCTGGCGAAGCGTCAAATACCTTTTGGTGAATTTCCAGCGGGGGTCGGCCAGGTTCGTGTACGCCCACATAACCAGCGGATTCGTCGCCTCCAGTTGGAAGGGGTGCTTGCCGCGCGGCGGGAATCCGCTGACCGCCACGCCTCCGGGCGTCATCATCGTCAGCGCCCAGGCGGAAAACCTCAAAGGAAACAGTCCGCGGTTGGTGATGCGGTGGAGCACCGTCATCCGCGAGCCCGATTCCGCCATGCGAACTTCAATCTCCTTCTGCAGCTTGGTCAAGGGCTCTACCGGTTCACGCGCGATGAGCCCCGTCGCGGTAATCTGAATCTCGACCGCCACATTATCTGGTGCCCACGTAGCTACCGGGTCTTCCGGCGCCTTCCAAACCCGGTCTCCGCCGCGCAATTGAAACTTTTCCTCGCCGCTCTTTCCCAGCTGGTCCGCAAATTCCTTGAACAAATTCTGGCCGCCCACGAACGCGAAGCGGATGATCCTCGGCCCCACGTCGCCGGTCACAACGGCTTCGATTTCTCCATTCGTGATGCGGTAGCAGTTCTTCCAGCCTTTGTATTCCGTCTTCTCCACACGCACCGCGGCATCGCCGGCCGTCGCGCAGCCCGCCGCCAGTGCCAAAGCCACCAAGTCGCGCAACAGGTGCGCAACCACTGGCCTCTTCCAGAATAACGGAGCTGCTTTCATAAGGTTCCGCCTCAATCCGCCCCGGCAACGTTATTAAGCCGGTGCCTGCCGAGCAGATCCGTGAGAATCCAGCCGGTTCCGGCAATCGCGAAGGTCTCGGCCGTTTCGCTCCAATTCACGTGATTGTGAGGATCGGAAAGAAGCAACGGTACCCAAACGAGCAGCCCAAAGATCACGAGCATCATTGTCAGGAGGCGCGTCGCGAGGAGTGCCATTCGATTTGAAACAAGAGCCACAGCCGCGAGTGCGAAGAGGACAGTCGTCGTTACGGCCCAAAACATCTGATTTGGCGGAAGCCACTTCGGAACAAGTTTGGCGGTAGCCTCAAGATAAAACGCCTGTTCGAGGGCAAAGGAAGCGGCGCACATCCCCAAAAGAATGCCGGCGATCCGCTGAAGTGTTTCCCGCGAGAATGCCGGTGACAAGCGCACATAAACAATCGCCGCTCCCGTCACGAGAGAAAACTGCTCGAAGAAGTTGCCCCAGTTGTTGTAGATCTTCGGTGTAGCGACGATTCCCGGCAAGCACAGTAGAGTCGAGACAAGATAGACCACCCCGAGTACGGCTGCGCCCGCTTTCTCGGTCTGGCGGAACTGCAACGTAGCCCCGCCAAGAATCTGGCCAGCGGCCGCAGCGTAGCCAAGGTAACGCATTTGATGCCAGCCGCTGTAGTCGTGCCCGGCCAGCGTGATGAGGCCCAAGGCCAAAGCCGCCACTCCAAATACGTGACGGCCGATGTTCGAACTAGGTGTTGATGCGGTCATTTGTTTTCAAAGCCGTTCCGCAGGCATGCCGCGATGCGGAACGTCGCTCGTTGGTAAGGTCCATTTTGCGCAACCGGGAGATCGCAAAGTTGCACGAGCTGGCGCCACTGGTTAGCCCCCTGATCAGTCCGGGATTTTGGTCCAGTGAAAAGTCTTATATCACAGCCATGGGCTATGTGCCGGAGGAAGTCGTTCCCAGTCTGATTCGCGAATGATCGGTAAGTCTAAATCCTAGTCATGAGTCTCTGTAAGCTTGGTGGTCAGGCTGTAGGAACCCCGGGTGGCAGACGAGCAGCGCCAGCGATTTTGTCGTAAAATCCCCTCACCTGCCCTATACGCTGGGGCATCTAAACAGTGGCCGTAGACTGCGGGCGCTGCCTTGCCTGCAACAGGAGCGACAGTGAGTCAGGTAAAGAGTCAGGTAGACGTCGATCTACTGAGCATCAATACCATTCGCACATTGGCGATCGACGCGGTGCAGCAAGCGAATTCCGGGCACCCGGGCGCGCCGATGGGGCTCGCGCCGGTGGTCTATGAGTTGTGGCAGAAGTACTTGCGCTACGACCCTGCGGATCCCACATGGCCGAACCGCGACCGCTTCGTGCTTTCGGCGGGACATGCTTCGATGCTTTTGTACGCGACGCTGCATTTAGCCGGCGTGCGCTCTGTGAATGCGCAAGGCAAAGTCACTAGCGAGCTTTCTGTTCCCATGGAGGAGATCAAGCGGTTCCGGCAGCTTGACAGCCGGACGCCGGGGCACCCTGAATCGCACATTACCACCGGTGTCGAGACCACGACCGGGCCGTTGGGGCAAGGCGCCGGAAACAGCGTGGGTATGGCGATTGCCGGCAAATGGCTCGCCGAGAATTACAACAAGCCGGATTTCGAAATTTTTGATTTCAATGTCTATGCGATTTGCGGCGATGGCGACGTGATGGAAGGCGTCTGCTGCGAAGCCGCCTCCCTTGCCGGGCATTTGAAGCTTTCGAATCTTTGCTGGATTTACGACAACAACCGCGTGACGCTGGACGGCCCGGCGGAATGGTCGTTCAGCGAAGATGTGGCTATACGCTTTGCGGGTTACGGTTGGAACGTGGTGCACGTCATTGATGCGAATGATCTCGAGATGCTGGAGCGCGCTTATGAGAATTTCATGGAGACCAACGACCGGCCGACGTTGATTGTCGTGAACAGTCACATCGGCTACGGCTCGCCGCACAAGCAGGATTCTTACGAAGCGCATGGCGAGCCGCTGGGCGAAGCGGAAGTCAAACTGGTGAAGAAAAATTACGGCTGGCCGGAAGACGCAAAGTTCCTTGTTCCGGATGGCGTGTACGATCAATTCAAAAACGGTGTTGGCAAACGCGGCGAGCAAGCGCATGCGGCGTGGCAAATCAAATTTGATGCGTACAAAAAGCAGTTTCCGCAGCAAGCCGGACAAATCGACTTAATGCTGAAGGGGGAACTACCAAGCGGCTGGGACAAGGATCTGCCGAATTTTCCGCCGGATTTGAAGGGCATCGCGACGCGCGAGTCCTCCGGAAAAACGCTGAACGCGCTGGCAAAAAATATTCCTTGGCTTGTGGGCGGT
>Ga0126369_10002545_pt1 | contig 12997 bp, 13 predicted proteins | sample PanSoiMetaPlot_1_FD_109646 | JGI IMG/M metagenome (GOLD analysis project Ga0126369, IMG submission 109646) | Tropical forest soil microbial communities from Panama - MetaG Plot_1 | ecosystem: Environmental > Terrestrial > Soil > Tropical forest > Bulk soil | place: Panama | collected 2016-02-17 | reverse complement strand
CGACGAACCGACTGACCAGGGCGGCGGGAAGCGGCGAGGGGAGGGCAAGTCTCTGCTACCATTTTTGCTACCGAACTGTTCAGAAAGGGATAATACTGAACAGCACCACATGTTGTCGGCTACACGCGTTTGTATCAACAAAACAAGACTATTTGGAAATAGCCGCGCCTGAGTGATACGGCCGTAAACGCGTTATAGGACCGGTCTGCGCCGTCAAGGCGCGCCGTAATATCAAATGGTTAGAGTGGTGAACACCGGTTTCTTGAGTGCGGCTGCCAGCGGTTTGCTGGATTTGCCGCAATCGATCGGTTCGACGCCCGTTCTACACGCCCCCAGAATTGCCCGTGCCAAGCTGTCGGCCAGCCGTCTGCGTTTAGCGGAGCTCCGCAATCGGACGACGCGATTCGCAAGTGCCGGTCGCGTCCGGCTGATGGGAGCGCCGGGGATCAAGCGGCGGCGTTTTGTAGCGAATGGTTGGGCTGAGGCTCTGAGCTAGCGGCGGACCGAACAGCTTGGCCAGCAGCAGCCATAGTCGGCCATTGAAAAAGGCATTCCGGCTAGCTTTTCCTTTCCCAACGCTGCGCCATCTGATGCCAAACACTCGCCATTTTCAAAAACAGCCGGCGTTTCTCAGGCGTCGAGGTCGTCTGAGCTAATTCCAGGCATTCGGTGGCAAACTCGCGAAACAGCGTCGTCGGTTCGCAACCCCCAAAGGTGGGTCCGTTGTGTTCATTCGGCATCGCGTTGGCATCGGCGTCGTGAAAACTATCGCCGGAAATATCCCGAGCGCGGCCGCCGTGGCTTGATGATTCAGGTCAATAGATTGCTCGTTGCGGCCACGATGATGTGGCAAGCCGCAGAATTGTATTTGGCAGATGAAATCAACAAATCGTCTTGATTGAACAAGATTTCAGCGAGCCGTCAATGCAACTCTGAAGTCAGGACAGAGGGCACAAACCTTCTTTCTGTCCTGGGATGAGACCAACGTACAGCCGGGCGCAGCAGAGCGGTGGGACGGCGCGACGTGTCAAGCGTGCGCGTCGCTCTCATCTTGCGATGTTAACAACAGTTCGAAAGGGCCGGATGTGGAGTGTGCAGATAATCGCGCCAAATGGTTCCATGCGTTTATTCGGCAGATTTTCTTCCGAGAAGAGTGCGCGCGAATGGATAGCCGCGCACGCTCCTCTAAGTGTACCGCGCAATATCGACTAGAGTTGTCCCAACAATTGTCACCTAGCTTCCTCACGCTTGTTGCCAGGTTAGACGCGATAGAGGGAAGTCAGTTGCTGCAAGCGTGCAGAAAGCGTCTCCGGCCCTAACCCCTCAGCGCTGCTGACCTCACCGCATAACGGATAACAAAGACGAAAGTCGTTGCCGGCCACATTTCATTGCTGTTTTTTCTTGACCGCCGGTGGTGGAGTTGAGCGGACATCGCCCCACGGATCAGAGTTCTTTTTTTCTGCGTCCGGCGATCCTTTAATCGTCGATTGGTAGGAGCGATCGATATCTCTGTCGTTTTTCTTTTCCTGGTCGGTGCGCAAAGAATTGGTATATCCCGGCACTCCCGTTGCATTCATTTGAGCGGGAGCTGTTCCGATCGTCAGGATTACGATCAGCGTTGCGCAGATGGTTTTGCGCAGCATTGTGGGACGGCCGGACCTTGGCCGGGGAGGGCAGGCATGGCTCGACAACCCCAGGCCTGGGACAGGTGGGCTCACGCAACGACATATCAGCAACATAAGCGGGATATTATCGCTATCGCGAATCCGGGAACAGCCGGTGCCTGTCGGATGTTGCTTCGCTGGGCCGGGGAATCGGCATGGAGAAGATCATGACGAGAACGGCACGGATCGGCCTCGCGGCAGCGTTATTTTTGGTCGGGGCCACAATTGCGGTGGCTCAAAATGGTCCAGCCACTGGAGGATATCCACCCGCGCGGTGGAACCCCAATCTCTATGGCTACGGCCACCATGGCTACTACAACTACTACGCCCGACCCCATTATCGGCACCGCTACCATCATTGGCACGGCTGGCGGTAGCCTGGCGGATTAAAAGCTGGGAAGAGCAGCACTCGCGAGTGTTGGCAGGTAAAGCCTTACCGACCGAGTAGCTTACGCTTCTCCTCATATTCGGACCTGTCGATCTCGCCGCGCGCAAGACGTCGATTGAGAATGTCCTCGGCTGTGGCGCGTCGTTCGCCGACAGTCGTCCAATCCGCCACCCAGACAATGACAGTTGCCAACCCCACGAAGAGGATCAGTGCGATGATTATGTGCATGCGACCTCCGACTTGACGTCGCTATCAGAAGATTGCGCGCGTTAGCGCGTTAGCAAAATTCATCAGCTGCCGTCTTGACGCTGGGCCCGATTGGCTGCCGCCGTACGGCCGCCGGGGACGCTGTCTCGGTTGAGCGACATGCGCTGCAGTCCGCCCATCGGTGGCTTTTTCGAGCTCAGGGTGCGCGTATTGACGCCTAGCCACGCAATCTCCGATGACAGTCGGCCATATTCAATCTTGGGACAGCGGTTCATGACGACCTTCATGCCATTCGCTTCGGCAAGGGCCGCGGCCTCATCGTTGCGGATGCCGAGTTGCATCCAGATCGCCTGGGGCCGCGTCTTAAGGGATAGCGCCTCTTGAACGATCGGCAGCACATATTTCGAAGCGCGAAATATGTCGACCATATCGATCGGCTCGGGAATATCGCTCAGACGAGCGTAAACCTTTCGTCCGAGCATTGTCTCGCCGGCATGTCCAGGATTGACCGGGATCATGCGATAGCCGCGTTCCAGCAGATATTTGAATGCGAAATAACTCGGTCGATTGTCCTTCTCCGAGGCACCGACCATGGCGATGGTTTTCACGGTGTTGAGGATGCCGCGAATATAGCTGTCAGGATAAGCGTCGTGACTCATGATGTGTGCTCAAATTTAAAGGAGATGCGGCTCAGCGATCTTGCCATTTTGCTTCGCGTTTCTCGATGAAGGCGCTGATCCCTTCCTCGGCATCGCGCGCCAGCATATTCTCGACCATCACCTTCGAGGCATAGGCGTAGGCCTCGGCGAGCGTCATTTCGGCTTGCCGATAGAACGCTTCCTTGCCGGTTTGGACGGTAAGCGTCGACTTGGCGGCGATTTTTTCCGCGAGTTCGAGCGCCGCCGCGCGCTCATGGCCGGCCGGTACAACCTGGTTGACGAGCCCAATGCGAGCGGCTTCGTCAGCGGATATCAAGTCGCCGGTCAGCAACATCTGCATGGCATGCTTGCGCGAAACATTGCGCGACAGCGCCACCATGGGGGTGGAGCAGAACAGACCAATATTCACGCCCGGCGTTGCGAATTTCGCGGCTTGCGAGGCGAGTGCCAGATCGCAACTGGCAACAAGCTGGCAGCCCGCCGCCGTAGCCGTGGCCTGCACTGCCGCGATAACGGGTTGCGGCAGCGTCACGATTTGCTGCATGACGCGGCTGCACAGGTTCATGATGTGCGTAAAATATGCGCGGCCGCGGTCCGCGTCAGAACGATGCGCATTGAGTTCCTTCAGATCGTGTCCGGCGGAGAAAGCAGGGCCTTGCGCAGTGAGGACGACGGCGCGGACGGCGCGATCGCGTGCGATTGCTGAAAGCGCGTCCCTGAACGACTCCAGCATGGCTTCGGACAAGCTATTGCGGGCCTGCGGCCGGTTGAGCGTCAGGATGGCAATTCTGCCCAGATCTTCACGAAGAAGAATAAGCGACGTCGAAGCAGTCGCGGCGGTGGCGGTTTGGGCGTTCATGGGGCTCGCAGCATACCCTTGCTGATTTTGCAATCGGTTGGCGTCATTGTATCGAAAAACGGGAGGGCATGCATGTGCCATGCTCAATATGGTGACGGATATGGCACGACGTGACGCGAAGCTGACCGGAACCATTCAGATGGCTGCGCCGGCCTTGACCCGCAAGGAGCTTATCGAACGGCTTCGCAGCGAATTCCCGGAGGCGGGCCATGTTGTCGGGGATTACGATATCGAGGACATCTGGCGTGGTGGCTGCCGTCTGCGCCAGCGCTACGACAAGCGCCTGCTGCGACCCGGGGTGACACTGTCCGGCGCCACGATGATGGCGCTCGGCGATTTTGCGATGTATCTCGCGGTCTTGTCCGCCATCGGCTGGGTGCCCCTCGCGGTTACCACGAATCTGACGATCAATTTTCTGAGAAAGCCGCCTCCGGGCGACCTGATCGCCGAGGCGCGTCTGCTCAAACTTGGGAAACAGCTCGCCGTTGGCGAAGTGGCTATCCATGCCGATGGCGGTGAAGACATGGTCGCCCACGTGACTTCAACCTATTCAATCCCTACGGTAAAATAATACCGTAAAGGGAAGCCATTGGCATTGTGTGGTTTTCATTCTCCTGTTGACTATGCAGAAAGGCTCGGCTTAAAACCCGCGCGTCCCAAGCAAAGCAAGGTCGCGACTAAGGATGGAAGCAGGCATGACAACCTATTCGGCAAAGCCCGCCGAGGTCGAGAAGAAGTGGGTGATGATCGACGCGGACGGTCTGGTGGTCGGCAGGCTCGCCTCGCTGGTGGCGCTGCGACTTCGCGGCAAGCACAAACCGACATTCACGCCGCATGTCGACTGCGGTGATAATGTCATCGTGATCAATGCGTCCAAAGTGGTGCTCACCGGTCGCAAGGTGCAGCAGAAAATTTATTTCAAACACACCGGATTTATCGGCGGCATCAAGGAGCGCTCGGCTAAGGCAATTCTGGCGGGCCGGTTTCCCGAGCGTATTGTTGAGAAGGCGGTCGAGCGCATGCTCCCGCGCGGCCCGCTTGGCCGGCGTCAGCTCGGCAACCTGCGAGTCTATCCGAACGCTGAGCACCCGCACGATGCGCAGCAGCCGGAGAAGCTCGATATCGGCGCGATGAACCGCAAGAATAAGAGGACTGCGTGATGGCCGAGACGATCCAGACACTCGAAGAACTGTCGTCGCTAAAACCCGCGGCGGCGACGCAGCCGCCCAAATATGTTCAGAAGCTCGATAAGCAGGGCCGCGCCTATGCGACTGGCAAGCGCAAGGATGCGGTGGCACGAGTCTGGATCAAAATGGGCGCCGGAAAGATCGTCATCAACGAACGGCCGGTGGAAACCTATTTTGCGCGACCTGTTCTGCGCATGTTGCTTCAGCAGCCGCTCGTTGCCTCAAATCGGCAAGGACAATACGACGTCGTGTGCACCGTGTCCGGCGGCGGACTCTCAGGTCAGGCCGGAGCCGTTCGCCACGGCCTTTCTAAAGCGCTGATGCGCTATGAGCCGGATTTGCGTGGTGTGCTCAAGCATGGCGGTTTTCTCACGCGCGATCCGCGCGTGGTCGAGCGCAAAAAATACGGCCGAGCCAAAGCGCGCCGCAGCTTCCAGTTCTCGAAGCGGTAAACTCGAAGCAAGTTCAACAGAAGCCACGCCCTGTCGTTCGAACAGCTGGAACCGCGCCCTAGAAAAACGCCATCGTGCGGATTTCGATGCTTTCCCGCGGCCGCGCGTGCGGCGGCGTGGTCGGATCCTCGAAGGCGGTGTGCGCGGTCCAGCGGGCGCGGCCGTCTTTTATAGAATCGAATACTTTGAACACGTAGGCCTCTTCACGCCGCATGCGCGGGAACCAATACCATTTGTGTGCCGGATTGTACCTGATCGCATAGGTCTGACCGATGCGTCCGGGCGCACGCCGCTCTGAGACAATCATATCTTGAGGTGACAACGTCTGCGCGTCCGCCATGGCAAGCGGATAAGTCTCGACTGGATGGTTGATCGGCCGCCACGCTTGAATGATCGCGAAGCGCCGCTGCAGCAATTGTTCTGCTTCATCCGGGAGGATGTCGCGCACCCGCTGGGGCGCCGACCATTCCGTGTAATCGTTGTGAACGCGGCGGACGACCTCGCGTATCTGCTTTGACTCCCGCAATTCGTCGTCGGCGGTGCGCAGCGTGTGGTCAAACACCACGACACGTTTGGCGCCGCTCTCGGCTTTGATCAGCGCTTCCATCTCCGGGTAGTAGACGCGTCGGATCTCAGCTTCGTCGTAGAACTCCTTCACTTTGGTGTCGTGGCGGACAAAGCGGAAGCCGTGGCGCTCCAACATAAAATCGTCTGTTTGGAGACGGCCGTTGTGAATGGTGACGCGGCGCGGATCGGGCGTGCCGCCGGAGCGTGTGTCGGTGCCGCCGGGACCGGCGACAATGGTGAAGACCTTGCTGCCGTCATCCACGATATAATTGAGCGTCGCCTCGATCTGGTCAGGCGCCCGCTCGAGCTCGGCGCTCTGGGCTGCAGCTTGCGGCATGGCGAACTCCTTCTCGGACACCTTTAAATTTAGGTGCCGCGAGGGGCCAGGGGAAGCGCGGTGGCGCTGCCCGGACCGGAGAAAAACGCATGCGTCTTTTTAGTCCGAAGACGCCATAGCGGACACTTTCGGCAAAAAGAAAAAGGGCGCCATCGGCGCCCCTGAGTTTACATCGCTACAGCAATGCTGGGATAGCGCTTACCAGGCTACGCTGAGTAGTACATTTCGAACTCGACCGGATGCGGGGTGTGTTCGAAACGAATGATTTCGGCCATCTTCAGCTCGATGTAGCTGTCGATGAAATCGTCGTCGAATACGCCGCCCACTTTGAGGAAGTCGCGGTCCTTGTCGAGATTGCCAAGGGCCTCGCGCAGACTGCCGCATACGGTCGGAATCTTCTTCAGTTCCTTCGGCGGCAGATCGTACAGATCCTTGTCCGTCGGCTCACCGGGATTGAGCTTGTTCTTGATCCCGTCGAGACCCGCCATCAGCATCGCGGCAAAGCCCAGATACGGATTGCAGAGCGGGTCTGGGTAACGCACCTCGACGCGCTTGGCTTTGGGCGAGGATGCCAGCGGGATGCGGCAGGACGCCGAGCGGTTGCGGACCGAATAAGCCAGCAGCACCGGCGCCTCGAATCCCGGGACCAGCCGCTTGTAGGAGTTGGTCGTCGGATTGGTGAAAGCATTGATGGCGCGGGCATGTTTGAGGATGCCAGCGATATATTGCAGGCAAGTGTCCGAGAGATCGGCATATTTATTGCCGGCGAATAGCGGCTTGTCACCCTTCCAGATTGACTGATGGCAGTGCATGCCGGAACCGTTGTCGCCATAGATCGGCTTCGGCATGAAGGTCGCGGTCTTGCCGTAGACCTGCGCTACTTGCTGGATGCAGTATTTGTAGATCTGCATCTGATCGGCCATGCGCACCATCGGGGCAAATTTCATCCCGAGCTCGTGCTGTGCGGAGCCGACCTCGTGGTGGTGCTTCTCCACTTTCACGCCCATTCGCGCCATGGCCGCGAGCATTTCCGAGCGCATGTCCTGCGCGGTGTCGAGCGGGGGGACCGGGAAGTAGCCTTTCTTGAAACCGATGTGGTGGCCGAGATTGCCGCCTTCGTATTCGGTGTCGGAGTTGGTCGGAAACTCTATCGAATCCACTTTGTAGCTGACGTTGTACGGAGTAGCCGAGTATTTCACGTCATCGAAAATGAAGAATTCGGCTTCCGGTCCAAAGAACACGGTGTCGCCGATGCCCATCGACTTAACGAGGCCGGCTGCTTTTCTGCAGATCGAGCGCGGGTCGCGGTTGTACGGCTCCCCGGTCAGGGGTTCGAGGGTGTCGCAAACGAGGACGAGCGTGGTCTCGGCAAAGAACGGATCAATGCAGGCGCTCTCCGGGTCCGGCATCAATTGCATGTCGGACTCGTGAATTGCTTTCCAGCCGGCGATTGAAGAGCCGTCAAACATGATGCCTTCGGCAAAGGTGTCTTCGTCGACCGTGGTGATGTCGGTGGTGACGTGCTGCCATTTGCCGCGCGGATCGGTGAATCGAAAATCGACGTATTTGACGTCATTATCCTTGATCATTTTCATGACATTCTTTGGCGTCGTCATGTTCTGCGTACCCTTTCGTGGTCCTGTTTGATGCCTTGACGTATTGGGTTATTCCGCTTGTCCGCCAGCAAGCGCAAGCAGTCCAACCAGCAATTCAGATGGCGTCTAGTCCGGATTCCCCTGTCCTGATCCGGATCGCTTCTTCGATGTTCGAGACGAAGATTTTCCCGTCGCCGATCCGCCCAGTTTGAGCGGCGCGCCGGATCGCCTCGATGGCTTTTTCGACCATGTCGTCACCAAGCACAATCTCGATTTTCACTTTCGGCAAAAAATCGACAACGTACTCGGCCCCCCGGTACAGTTCCGTGTGGCCTTTCTGACGACCGAAACCTTTGGCTTCAGTTACTGTTATTCCTTGCAGACCGACTTCCTGCAGAGCCTCCTTCACTTCATCGAGTTTGAACGGTTTGATGATCGCCTCGATTTTCTTCATGCGTCCCATCTCCCGGCTCCCAAACGTGCAGAATCCGTCCTGGAACCGACCCTTGGTTAGCAGGTCCCGTGCCAATGCCGCTTGTGCCGGAAATCCCTATTGCGATCAGCCGCTTATGTTGCGAATGCACTATCGCCGAGGGATTGAAGGAACCAAGCTCAGCTAAGAAACTAGGCAGCCTGCCTATAAACTTGTCAACGCCATAGCGCTTCGTGCCGCCTTCGCGCAATCGGTCGTTCGGCTATTGTGCCTCAATGATCGAGATCCTTAGCAATGCGGAGATGGCGGAAGCCGACCGCTTGACCATCGCTGGCGGGGTAGCCGGCCTCGCATTGATGGAAAACGCTGGCAAGGCAGTCGCCCAAGCGGTGTCGGCGCGTCAAAGTCCTGGGGGGCGGGTGGTTGTGCTCGCCGGTCCCGGCAATAACGGCGGCGATGGTTTTGTTGCCGCCCGGTTGCTTGCGGAGCGCGGCCATGCGGTGACGATCTTGCTCGTCGGGACAATGGAAAAACTGAGGGGCGATGCTGCCGCTGCCGCAAAAGCGTGGAATCGCGGCGTCGCAGCCGCAAAGCCTGAGGATCTCACAGGCGCTGACATCGTCATCGACGCGCTGTTTGGCGCCGGGCTCGATCGTCCGGTCAACGACTTGGCACACGCGATGATTGACGCTGTGAACGCGCAAGCCGCGCCAGTCGTTGCTGTGGATCTGCCGAGCGGGATCAATGGCACCACCGGAGCGGTGATGGGCGCCGCAATCAAGGCCGGGCAGACCGTCACCTTTTTCCGCAAGAAGCCAGGGCATCTGCTGATGCCCGGTCGCACCTATTGCGGCAAGGTTTCGGTGGCGCCAATCGGCATCGCCGATGCGATGCTCGATCGCATCCGCCCACGAACGTTCGAAAATTGTCCGCAACTGTGGTGCGACAAGTTCGCGATGCCCGCTGCGCAGGGCCACAAATACGATCGCGGCCATGCAGTCATCGTGTCTGGTCCCTCTTGGTCGACTGGCGCCGCCAGGCTTGCGGCGCGGGGCGCTTTGCGCGCGGGGGCAGGGCTGGTCACGATTGCAAGTCCCCGCAAGGCGCTCGCCGTCAATGCTGCAGCCAATCTTGCGATCATGGTGCGGCCAGTCGATGGGGCCGCCGAATTAGCGCGCTTTCTTGCAGATCCGCGGTTGAACGCTCTTGCGATCGGCCCGGGAATTGGGGTCAGCGATGCGACCTGTGAATTGGTTTTGGCCGTGCTCAGCGGCGACCGCGCCGTCGTCCTCGACGCGGATGCGATTACAAGCTTTGCCCAATCACCACATCGGCTTGCCGATGCTGTAAAAGCGAGGGGGAAAAGGGCCACAATTTTGACGCCGCATGAAGGCGAGTTCTCACGCTTTTTCCATGCCTTGGACACGGGTACTAAAGCAGGATCGAAGCTGGAAAGGACACGCCGCGCCGCCGAACTGATCGACGCGGTGGTCTTGCTCAAAGGGCCCGATACGGTCGTGGCCGCTCCCGACCACCGCGCCTCCATCGCGGCTAACGCGCCGGCCTTTTTGGCCACTGCGGGGGCTGGTGACGTATTGACCGGAATAACAGCCGGCCTCTTGGCCCAGGGCATGCCCGCATTTGAGGCTGCGTCAGCTGCGGTTTGGCTTCACGGCGCGGCCGCTTCCGCATTCGGCGTTGGGTTGATCGCGGAGGACCTGCCCGAGCAACTGCCCGGCATCTATCGCGGCCTGTTTGGCTGAAGCGTTTGGCGGCGGGCACGCCGGCCTATTTTGTGGTGGTCTGCGCGACTTAAATGATATAAGCGCCCCGGCGGCCGCCCTGCATGTTGCGGGCGTGGCGGAATTGGTAGACGCGCGGGACTTAGAATCCCGTGACGAAAGTCGTGGGGGTTCGAGCCCCTCCGCCCGCACCAGCCGGGCGGTTTCTCCAGAACCTGGGCGGATATGCCGCGAACGGCGATGTATTTTGGTCCGGAAGATGGGCCGTGAAGAGTAGTGCCGATGGAAGTGACTGAAACCGCCGCAGCGGGGTTAAGACGCGAATTTCGCGTTGTCGTCCCCGCAACCGATCTCGAAGCCAAGGTCAATGCCCGGCTCGATGATCTCAAAGGCCGCGTCCAGCTTCGGGGTTTCCGCCCCGGCAAAGTGCCGGTCGCTCATCTCAAGCGTCTTTATGGCAAATCCGCCATGGCCGAGGTGATCGAAGCGGCGGTGCGCGAGGCCAATTCGCAGATCGTGAACGAGCGCGGTCTCAAATTGGCGACCGAACCAAAAGTGGTCCTGCCGCCCGAAGAAGGCGCGGTCGAGGGTATCATCGCCGGCAAAGCCGACCTCGCTTACACAGTCGAAATGGAGATCGTTCCGCCGATCGCCCTTACCGACTTCAAAACCATCAAACTCGATCGCTTTGCGGCTCCCGTCGAGGACGCCGAGATCGATCAGGCTTTGCAGGCGATCGCCGAGCAGAGCCGTCCGTTCAACGACGGCGCCGGAGCGCCGGCGGCGGCGGGCGACCGCGTCACGATTTCGTTCCAGGGCACGATCGACGGCGCACCGTTTGAGGGTGGCTCCGGCGATGACGTCCCGCTTGTGCTCGGCTCTGCGCAGTTCATTCCGGGTTTTGAAGATCAGCTAGTGGGCATTAAGGCTGGCGAAAGTCGTTCGGTGAACGTGAAATTTCCCGAAACCTATCGCGTCGAACCATTGGCCGGTAAAGACGCGGTATTTTCGGTAGCGGCGAAGAAGGTCGAGACCCCGGGTTCGGTTATTCTGGACGATGACTTTGCTAAAACGCTCGGACTGGAATCGCTGGCCAAGCTCCGCGATGCGGTTCGCGAGCGTCTCGAGCGCGAGCACGCGGCGGCCTCACGGCAGAAGATCAAGCGCGCTTTGCTCGATCAGCTCGATGCACGGCACAAATTCGATCCGCCGCCGACACTGTTGGAAGAGGAGTTCAAGAACGTCTGGACGACCATCGAGAACGACCTCAAGCAGCAGGGTCGTACCTTTGCCGATGAAGGAACTACCGAGGAAAAAGCTCGCGAAGAATATCGCGCGATAGCGGAGCGTCGGGTGCGGCTCGGTCTTGTGCTTGCCGAGATCGGCGAGAAAAACAGCATCAAGGTAACGGATGAACAGCTAACACAAGCGGTCGTCGCTCAGGCCAGGATGATGCCTGGCCAGGAGCAGCAGGTCTGGGATTATTACCGCAACAATCCTGCCGCTCTCGCCGCCGTGCGGGCGCCGCTATTCGAAGACAAAGTTGTCGATTTCCTGCTCGAATTGGCCGATGTCACCGATAAGCAGGTTTCCAGGGAGGAGCTGTTCAAGGAGGAGGAGGGCTAAGAGCGGCCTAGAACGGTGCTGCTCGACGTCTTGTGCCCGCGTTTTTCCGCGCATATCTGCGGTTGCGGAAAGGCGCTCGCCCGGCACCTTCGTGAGGCAACGTCCGGCTTCGACCGGGGCAACGTCCGGGCTTCGACAAGACGGTGCGACTCAAGTCAGAATTGAGCAAACCGGCTGCACGTGACGTCTGTTGAGACGTAAGCACATTCAGGCGAGCCAAATCAGGTGAACCATGCGCGATCCCAAGGACACCTACATGAACTACCTCGTCCCGATGGTGGTCGAACAGACCAACCGCGGCGAACGGGCCTACGACATCTATTCCCGGCTGTTGAAGGAGAGGATCATCTTCATCACCGGCCCGGTCGAGGACGGAATGGCTTCGCTGGTGGTCGCGCAGCTGCTGTTTCTTGAGGCGGAAAATCCGAAAAAAGAAGTTTCGATGTACATCAATTCGCCCGGCGGGGTTGTGACTTCGGGCCTTGCGATCTACGACACGATGCAGTTCATCCGGCCGGCGGTTTCCACCTTGTGCACGGGACAGGCCGCCTCCATGGGCTCGCTGCTGCTCGCCGCCGGCGCCAAGGATTTGCGTTTTGCCCTGCCGAATGCACGGATCATGGTGCATCAGCCGTCTGGCGGGTTCCAAGGCCAGGCGACCGACATCATGCTGCACGCGCAAGAGATCCTGAACCTCAAGCGGCGCCTTAACGAAATCTACGTCAAACATACCGGGCAGCCGCTCAAGAAGATCGAGGATGCCCTGGAACGCGACATGTTCCTGACGGCGGAAATGGCCAAGGATTTTGGCTTAATCGACAAGGTGATCGAGAAGCGCCCGGAGGAACCCAGCCTGAAGGCGGAGCCCATCCTCAAGGGTGTCAGCTAGTCGCGCCCGCCGCCTCGAAATGGACCGATTCGGCCGCTGCTGGTGTTAGTTCCAACAGTCAGGTCAAGCATTTTCTCGGTCCTGTGATCTAGAAAACACAGTGGTGCAAAGTCGCGTTATCGTTAATGGATTCTTGATTGGCACGCCGTTAGCATGTCAGCTTGCGTTGGGGAGCCCGGCGTTGGCAACGTGGGGCCGCAAGGATCGGCGAAAAACAGCGTTGCCATGCTACGGAATGTTAGCGCAGCGCGCCCTAGGATTTCTGGTTGAGGCGCCGCATTCGCGGAGACGGAGATTGGAATGAGCAAGGTCGGCGGTGGCGATTCAAAGAATACGCTCTACTGCTCGTTCTGCGGCAAAAGCCAGCACGAAGTGCGCAAGCTTATTGCCGG
>Ga0126369_10002544_pt1 | contig 12997 bp, 12 predicted proteins | sample PanSoiMetaPlot_1_FD_109646 | JGI IMG/M metagenome (GOLD analysis project Ga0126369, IMG submission 109646) | Tropical forest soil microbial communities from Panama - MetaG Plot_1 | ecosystem: Environmental > Terrestrial > Soil > Tropical forest > Bulk soil | place: Panama | collected 2016-02-17 | reverse complement strand
GAGGGTTCAGGCTATTCTTCAGGGAGTTCCTGTAAACCCTGTCATTACTCAGATAATGATGATGTTGCAGGATCAATTAGTGAAGGGTCTTATTGCTGATCAGTTTGGTGCGGAGGGCGGCAATCCCTCAACATCTGGACTAATCATTCCTCAGACTGGCATTCCAATGAATACAAATGAGGGGGCTTCAATCGCATACAATCAGCAACAAGCCCACCCATCTTCTCCAACGGACCAAAGAACATACCCACCGAATTCTCCGCAGGGTCAAGCTAATGCTCAGCAGGCTCAAGCGGCTCGTAATGGAATCGCAATGCCGAATGGAGCATTCAGATAATGGCCGGCTTTAATACATTAGGAAGCACTGTAAATACGAATGTAGGCGGGTCATTTAATCCTTCATTTTCTGGACAGATTGGTTCCGGACAATTCGGGCCTCCAGGCTTTGGTATTCAGCCGCCCCGCATTTCTAATCCTTACAATGTTGATGCATTGTCACTTTCTGCGGGGAGCCGCCCGACTACTCAATCTCCATTCTTTGCTGGCTCTGCACAAACTTATTATCCTGGCCCTGATGCCTCTGCACAACATCAAGCCAATGTTGCAATGGCGCAGCAGGGTTTTGGAAATATGGGCCTGACCGATCAATCTACCCCTGGCACATCTTATTCTTCTTATGGTGTCTCCCCGCAAAACTGGCAAACAGTAATGCGCTATCTTGCCAATCCTCAAGGTTCAAATGCAGGCGATTATCAAAATATGGTTAATACGATAAGAAACAGCATGAATGGGAATCCAATGTTCTCAAGTTGGCTTCCTGATCAATTTGGACCATTCTCTTCTGATTTCCTCCTGAGGTTTGGCGGTCCTTATGGAGTATTCCAGCCAAACGCCACTCAAAATCTACAAATTCCTACAACTGTAGCGAATGGTGGAATACCGGGGGTCAGGAATTTCTAATGAGCACTAATCCGTATCAAGCCGCAACAGAAAACTTTCAGAGTTCAGCCCAGGGATTAGGGTTCCGTCCCAATCCTTATGCGAGTCCTGCCCAAAGAATGATGGACGAGACTCGTTATATGGCTCTAATGAAAGATGTTCTGGACCAAATGTATGGCAGCAACAATGCATGGAATAAGCAATTCCCACAAAACCCAGTAATGGGAATGCCATTCAATATGCAGAATTTGTTCAATAGCTATGGTGAATTGGCTATGAACAATCCTCTAATGTTGCCTGGTGGCTCCGCAGGAATGTTCCAGAATGGAGCATATACTCCGGGGTCATTGGGCGGAAATATGTCAGGATTGCTCAGACTTTATTTGGGTGGAAGTGTTCCATCTGATACTTCAGGATTGCCGGCTGCTGCTGCTCAGATTGCATCGCAGAATGGTTTGCAGGGTGGTGGTAATCCTTCAGGTGGCGCTCCTGCCGGTGCTGGCAATCAACCTGCTGGCGGTGGACCCGGAACTAATCAACCGGATCAAAGTGGGACTCCTGGCCCAACAATACCAATTGCATCTGGAGCCAATGATATTGCCAGACAATTGCCGGGAGTTGGCGCATTAGTCTCTTCTTTTGAAAATAATACTGGAGATTTGCTAGGAAGATCTAATACTTCGGGTGGTCCAGCTACTGGCGGAGGATTACCAGCAATCTCTGGCATTAATGATATGGCTAGGGCAGTATTGCCAGGATTGGGTGGAATAGAAGATATTCTCGGCGGGTTGGGTAATGCTGCTACCGGCCGTGGAGGCGGTGTTCAAACTAATCCCAATGCTCCTGCCCCGCAAGGAAATGTTACAGTAAATACTGCCGGAAGCCCATTTCCACGATCTACTGCAATTCTCGCTCAAAAGTTTGGAGTGAATGCAGTACCGCAGGGTGTCAATGTGAATGACTTTATGGATAATCTCCTTGCTGGACTTTTGCAGAGGCAGTAAATGAGCCAATCTTTTGCTGACCCGTTAGCAGCATATGTCTACGGGCAAACAGGAATTCCAGGAGCATATACTACAGGATTAGAGGGTCTTGGATTTCTTGGGGCTCCTTTTGGTGGTGTAGATCAGAACTATGCAGCCCAAGTTCAATTCCAGAGATTGCTTAAGAATGTTCTAGATTCTCAGATTTCCTCATTTCCAGGCGTCGGAAATAATGTTAATGCCCTGCCATTCAATATGAGATCAATCTTTGGGCAGGCTGCTCCATTATTGACCGATCCCTGGTACGGAGTAATGGGTGCTCCGGGAATGTTGTCCAATGGTTATGTTCAGGGTAATCTTCCCAATAATCCATCTGCGGCGTACAGAGTTTGGAAAGAACAGGCTTCTGGATATCCGAACTATCCTGCCCCGAATGCCCTTCAGGCAATGACAGGACAAACTTCTGCTTTTGGTGGGACTCCGACACCACAAAGTGTAGGTACTTCTCAATCTACACAAACAGGCAATCCAAACTATCCTACAACTGCCTCATTGAGCAATCCATCTAATCAATTGGTCGGACATTATACTGTCCCATTGGTAGGTGGTGGCAGCATTACTGTTAATGCAAGCTCCCCGCAAGCTGCCATTGAAAATGTTAAGTCTACCGGGGCTAATCCAACAGGTAGTGACATTACTGGACAAGCTCCACGCGCTCCATCATTAACGGGGTAAATGTCTCAAAATCCTTTTGGTCCAACTAGCTATCCTGGGATTCTCCCTCCCACAGTATCTCAGGATAGCTATGTCCCGGATCAATCTCTCAATGCTCAATACCAATTCCCACAAACTCCTTACTTGCATGGGAATGGTCCGGCATTGCTTCCTCAGCCATACAAACAGCCAAACCTTTCTCAAGAATATACACAGCTTAATGGAGTACAGCCGCCCCCTGGAGCAAAACAGCCAAACCCGCGAGATAATCCAGACTTTCTAACAGAAGTCAAAAATTTGGTAGGCGGTGCATTCTCCGCAGTAGGTAGCGTCCTTGATGCCGAAAAGAAAGTTACCGCAATTCCAATCTATGAAACATTGTTTCATCCTGATCAAGTTGGTCAGGCAATCCTGCAATATGGTGCCGGGCCAGATCATTCTCCTGGCGCTCTAATCAATCTAATCCATGAACAATTTGAGAATAACTCCGACCCAGGTTTAGCAAAATTCTTGGGTGAATTAGCATTTGATCCATTGACCTATTTGGGAAGTGGTGAAATTAAAGCCATTCGTGAAGGTGGTCAAATCCTTGGAAGAACAATTCCTGGATTAGTAGATATTCCGGGAGTTGGTGAAGCACTTTCACAATCATTACGCCCCGCAGAATACGGAATGGCTAAGTGGGAGCAGATGGTTGATGCTGGAGTTTCGTCTGCTTCAAACTTTATGGCTGGCCTCGCTAATAATAGTGTGCCTCTTACTGTTGCAAAGGATAATGCACGATCTGTTTTGAGCAAAGTTCTCCCGGGAGAACTAACAGAGCAAATCCTCAATGCTGTCCCTGAAGAATATAATGGTGTCAATCTTGGTCCAGTCTCAGATTGGATCAATAGTCGCTCTCAGTTGGGTCTGCCCCGCATTTTGAAGATTCCAGAATTCAGGGCGATTCAAACTGCACAGTCATACAGTAAAGGGTTTGAGGCGGCCCAACAATCTCTAAGCAATGCTGGCATAAACTATGGAATCGGAGCAGACACAAATAGCATTACTCGCGCTTTTAGGAATATTTATGCTGCTAATGCTGACTCATTGGGAGATAACGAGCGAGCAGTTCAGGGAATACTTAAAAGTTCGGGTCCGATTACAACTTCTCAAATTAAATCGCTTAATCGTGAAGTCGGAGGTTCAATTTCTGATCCTTCTCTTATGGATCAACTCGCAATCACGAATGCTGTCGAACAATTTAGACAGGGTCCATCAGCAGGCGGGGTCGATGAAGCAACAGCTGTTAATTCTTTGGCTCAGCTTTTCGGTGCTGACATTAAGGGTGATCCTGAAGTTGGCGGTATTCTTTCACGGTTCCTAAATCAAAGATCCGACGAAGCGCGAGCCTGGATAAATAAAGAAATCTATGGTAAGTCTGCTCAGGATGCAATAAAGGCAATCGCATACAGGGCAGCGAATAATACTGATGCAAACTTTTCTTTGGGTGTTGCTGCTCAAAGAATGAACAATACTTGGACAGATCAGCTTCTTACAGCATTCGATAGTAGAATCTATAAACCTCTTTGGGTCAATTTCATTCAGAAGAACATTAATGGCCCACTGACTAAATTCGATGTTATGTCTCTCGGAATGCAATTCATGCAACCTGCTGAGGCAATGACTCGCCACATAATTGAAGGTGGTGGAGATAGGCTAGGAATTACCCCGCAGCAATTCGCTCAATATACTTCCGGGTTGGAGAATGTTGATCCAATTCTGCGTCAGCTTAAGCCCCCTCATTATGTGGAAACTGGTCCAAATACACTCTTGCATAAGATGCTTGACTGGAATCCTGCGACAGCGAAAGCATTAGACTTTGCAGAGAAATTGGACGATTGGAGCACAATGTTCACTTATACGACTAGAATGTCGTATTGGTGGAAGATGTTCCAGAATAATCTTGCCGATGCTCGCAATGCTATGGGTATCCCCGCAAGGGAAGATTTGAAATCTTTTTGGCCGACTACAATGCCGCCGCAGGTTGCGAATACTCCTGAATTATCAGGAATGGAACAGGGTTTGGTTGATGATGCTTGGCAGACTGCATTATCCAATCCTGGCTCATCGACCAATATTCAGGCAGTAAAAAGCGGCCTGACCGTAGATGATGTAAATAGGAAAGATCTTTCTCATGTTCTCGATCTGCCTGAGGTTTGGGACAATCTCTCCGCAGGACCACGCGGTACGATTCGAGACGCGATATTTAATCAAGACCTCAATACTGAGAATATCAATGGTGCAATTGATACGGCCATCGGACAGCAAAAGAAACTTCTTACTGCCGAGCCTGAAGCAATGGCTCAAATCTTTCAGGGCTCATTAGATCAGATTAATAAGAATATAGCTTCTCCATTCTTCTCTCCTGCTGATTTGCGGCAGAATATGTCGCTGGTTAATGCTATGCAGCAACACGCGGCAGATATTCCCAATCTTGTAAATAAGGCAGAATGGGATGAATTGCAGGGCATTCAGGGTGCAGATACGTGGAGGCGTAATATGCACACCTCATACTCTCGTCAATTAGAAGATGCCCTGAATAAAGTTAATCCAATCTTGCAGCAGGGCTATGAGTCTTTAGCTCAAGGTGCTGAAAAGTTTGGACTCGGTGATGATGTTCGGAACATTACGACATTGATGGACAATGATCGTAGGGCTTTGTTCCAGACATTGTTAGATCAGAATGATTTCCAGCAGAGATTCTTTGATGCGCGCCCCAATAGAAAATTAGATGCTACGTGGAATGATGAGGCAACTGGCTATTATCCTCAAAAGGCACGTATATGGGGTGGATATAATGATTCTCATGCTGCGGCTCAATTGGCGATTAGGCAGGCATCAGACGATTTATCTTACAAGATTGGACAGGCACAAGCTGCGGGAATCATACCACCGCCGGTCAATACATTGGAGAATGCAGTCCAGCAGGCAAAGAGTGCATCTGTTGAAGTTACTCCTGAGGAAATAGCAAATAATCCTGTAGTTCCAACTCAAGCTCCATTCACTCCAACATCTGATTCAATTAAAGATCTCCAATCTCCAAAAACAAAAGCTGCTTGGATGGCTCAAGGTCCAGATGGTCAGCCTGTTTATTTTAAAGGCTATACTATTGATGCCGAAGGTAATCCTCAAGGTGTAGGAATATCTGAAGTAACTCAAGCAATGAGGGATTACTTTGGGCCTGATGCTAAAATCTCAATCTTTACACCAACAGAGAAGTGGCGTGGTAAACCTGAAAATTGGGAATTGAATACAACTTCAGAGGGTGCAAATGCCGCAGCCCCAACCAATCCTACCGAGCAGCAATTCAATAACATCATTGACACCGGACTTACTTCAGGACTTAGCCCCGAAGAAATCGCGCACGCTATCAACAATGAGATTGCTCCTAGCCCGGGCAATACAGGAACAGAATCCGTCATTAGTCCGAGCAGTACATCGGAGCAGTCTCAAATACTTGGGGCCGCAGATAACGCTACTATTGATGCAGGAGGCAATGACACCGCAGCAAATCCTAATGCCTTTGGAGCAGAATCCTCAGACTTCCTCAGTTCAAAATACGCAGCCCTCGATTCCTTTAGACAACGGCTGAGTGATCTTCTCCAACAGCAAATAAATAACCCCCGCATGAATGATACTGCATATAATTATCTTTCGGGGAAACTCGACAATCTCTATACAGAATATTCTGCCATTCCTACAGAAACTAAAGTTATTATGGATGATGCATCTCGCGTTGCTGTAGAGCGAACCAATCATATGCATCAGCAGGCATTCACAAACTACGATGCAAGAAACAATTTCGACAAGCTGATGCTTCATTTCATTCCATTCTGGATGCATGAGAGTAGAAGATGGCCGTGGCTTACCCGAACATTCATTGGTAAGCCTAGTCTTATTAGTGCATGGCAAGCGTATCAGGATAACACAGATCAGGGCTATGTCCCGCTCAGGGATGCTCCTATTATTGGAGGAATGTCCAATCTCATTCCAGGTGGAAATTCATGGGAAGTTAATCCATTTAGGCTTATCTCACCTTTCAATCCCATCCAGCCTGCTAATCAATTTCGTCCTGCATACTTTACCGGGGGAATCTCCGGGGCAATGCAGAATATTGACCAGACAATGGCACAATTAGGATTTAACTTTGGTGAGATGTGGGGTATTCCTCAGGATATTGCTGAGGGACAGCCCGGCGCAGAACTTCCGCCATTTTTCAAATCAGCTTTGGACTTTGCACGCGGTTCAAATATTCCTGGGTTATCGCAAGCTGCTGCAAACATCCAGAATATGCTCCCTGATAATTACAGGGATTATTATACTAGAATGATTCTTGCTTCTCAGGGATTCGAGCCAGACAAAGTTTACAATGGGGCGTTAGATGGTGACCCCACTAATACCGCAACTTTGGATATTGCACAGCAGCAAGCGTCATTGGTTAGCGGTGTATTGGCGCAATCAGGTGTATTGCGATATCGCACTCCGGAATGGTCGGCTTATCAGCAAGCTCGTATACAGGCGATTGCATCAATGACTGGACTTTCGGAGTTTGATCAGAATGTTCTCAAGAATCAGGGAATCTCAATCCAACAACTTAAGGCTCTTACGCCTCTCCAGCGCGAGGAATTGGCAAACATACCGGGCGCTAGAGCATTTAATGAACTCTCAGAACCATTACTCAATCCTGCCGCGAGGAAGCTCCGGGAGCTACAAAATGAATTTTATCAGACAGTCGATGATGAGAGAGAAGAGACTAATGTTGCACAGGGCAAAGATGATACAAGATTTCAAAATGGCCTAATTTCCGGGGTAGAGTGGAGGCGACGCTATCAGGACCGGGCTCAAAATGTTTCAACCCTCATTGATGATCTTAAGAAGTCTCCCGCATATAAGAATGTGCCTGTCACTTCTGATGAGCAGGCCGCTGCGAGAGCACGATTTAATCTTCCCCCCTTTGTTCAATCTCCCGAAGATATTATCCTCAACCAATACTACGCAATTAAGCCCACAGAAGATCCCATTACAGGTGACATTAATTTCTCTGACTTTTTCGATCAGCGGCAAGCTCTTTTGGACCAACATCCAGACTTACAGAGTGTACTCAATGATAAGCTCGCGCGAAATAATACGGTACAGGTGGCTGACTTTCGTGCAGCTTCTGCGCTATTACGGCCATATTTTGCTATTCCTGATCAGATTGCAGCACAGCACCCCGAAATTCAACAAGCCCTCTCTCAGCTAAGAATGTTGAATAATACTGACAAGGTTGCGGCAGATCAATACAGATCAATTCACCCTGAATTAGCCACATTGCAAAGAATGATTCGCCAGACTCAGCAAGAGGCGAGAAGGCAATTCCCACAGATTGACGCAGCATTGGTGAAATATTATGGAGCAACCCCCATTTCATATCAGAGTGAGGCAAGAAATGGCAGCGGAACGTCGCAGTAGAAGATCAACAATTGAAGATGAGCCGGCAGAGGGCGAATATTTTCAGGAGATGGATTATCCGACAAGAGATAGTCCAGATATTCAGGTAGTTTCAGCTGCAACTGTAGCATTTGGAAATGATACAGCCACAGTCACAGTCACCCAATCTACTCCATTTCCTGGTGGTTCTATTCAATGGGGTACAGCAACAGGAGTTTATACTTCTGGATTGCAGCAGCATAAAAAGACTGTTCTCACAACATCTTTGAATGCTACTAATCAGCAGGTACTCTCATACACTTTGCAATTCAAACTGACTGGAATGCAGCAGGCAGCGGCTCAGGCATACTTTGGTCAGATTCGCTATGATGATGGAACATTATCATCAGAGTTTACTTGGACTCAGCCCGGCCTAAATGCATCTGCTAATGACCAAGTATTCTTTTATGACAAAGTTCTGACGGACTTTGCGGCAATTATGAATTGGGCAGAGAAGGCTTCTCAGGCTGGATGGATGCTTCCTGACCAATGGACAAACTTCCGCAATCTTGTAATTAATACCGCGTGGTATAACTATGTGAAATGGAATGATGGGAGATAATAATGCCATATCAGCCTAATTCTCCAAGATGGGAATTTACAACGGGGGATCGAACAACCTTGAAAACAATTGCTGCTCAGGCCAATGCTATGATGCGGGGATTGTCTCCGGCCTCATTGACTGCACCTGTAAAACGCGGAGACTTTGATGCATGGAAGAATTCTATTCTTGGTCTGACTCCTACATTTAATTCGACTGGACCATTCCCGGATACCAGATAATGCCCGTTTTCCCTGTCCAGGGTTACAATGGACCAATCAATGATCATTGGGGCTCTGTAAAAGGTGGCTCAGATATTATGTCGCCCCGCGGAACTCCTGTTCTAAACATGCAATCCGGCCGGGTTATTGAATCAGGTTGGGATAATGTAGGCGGTTGGTCTGTTCTTGTTCAGGGAAATAATGGGCTCAAATATTATTACGCTCACCTTGATCATGCTTCTCCAGTAAAAGTTGGTCAAGATATTTCGGAGGGAACTTATTTAGGCCCGGTAGGAAATACCGGAGATGCTTCAGGTGGTCCCACTCACCTACATATTGGAATTGGCCCAGATATAAAGTTGGGCAATGATAAATACGGAGGTACAGGTGGGGATTTTGATGCAGTCTCGCTACTTAAAACTACCTTTGGAGGCGGTGCTGCTGCTTCTGTTAATAATAGCGGACCCAAAAGTACGAGCGCCGCACCTTTAGATTACAATGACAAAGCGGCTGTCTCAAATTATATCCGTCAGGCTGCTATTGCTAGGGGGATTGATCCGGATACAGCAGTAGCGGTTGCAAATACAGAAGGGCTCAATACATACATTGGAGATAATAACTCCAGCTTTGGTCCATTCCAATTGCATTATGGTGGAGGATTAGGAGACTCCTTTACGAAACAAACCGGCAAAGATGCCAGGGATCAATCCACCATTAGAGAACAGATTGATTATGCTCTAGATAATGCAGCTACAAGTGGGTGGGGTGCATTTCATGGAGCAGCAAGAGCAGGTATTGGAAACTTTGCCGGCATTGGTCCTAATGCACACGCTACAGGTGTTTCAAATGATTCGGGTGGAGGGGGTCAGGACAATACTGATCCCATTACCCAATACATAATGAATTCATTTAGAAGGACACAAACTAGTCCTGTTGCCTCTTTATTTGGAGGGGCATTCGGAGGATCAAATCTTTTCGGAGGAAATTTAGGGGGAGGGAGTGGTCCTAGTTTTGGTGGATTTCCGAGTATACAGCCTATTCCAAACTATGTTCCCGGCACAGCATCAATTCAGCCAATCCCAAATTTTCAAGTTGGCACACCATTGACAATGACTCCAATGTCTCTACCTACAGACTTTGGGCCAAAGTCGATCTATGATGCTCCAAATGCTACACCAAATCTTATGAGTCGAATGTCTCGACCAGGGAGTATATATGGCGGATAACATTACACAACAGCAATGGCAGCAGTTTATGTCTGGAATGCAAGAGCAGAATGCGGCGCTTGCTGCCCAATTGCAACAATCTCAGGCTCAGCAAGTTGCAACTAATCAGGCTCTGCATAAAGCTGCGGTTGACAAACTTGAGCCAGAAGAAAAAGCGAAAGCACTTGAGGCAGAGCTTAATGCCATTAAAGGTGCCGCCGCAGCCGCTTCTCAGCAAATGACCAGCAATGAAGTTTGGCAAAGGAGGGATGCAGAATCAGCTGCAAGATTACTGACAATGGCCGGAATGAATGGAGATGAGCCCGGCCTTTACCGGCAGAATTGGGATGTGAATTGGATGCCTAGATTCACCGCATCCGTAGAGAATTATCTAAATCAAAGAAGAGCACAGAATTATCAGAATGCTGCTAATAATCCAGCGAATAGAGCAAACGTAGGAAATGGAACAGGCCAGGGACTCCCTGAAATAGATGAAGATAGAACAAGCGGTTTTGACATGATTCAATATGCACTATCGAGAGGACGCTGACCGTGGCTCTTACATTGCTTGAGTCCGCAAAGGGAACGAAAGATTATTTGCGGCAGGGCGTAATCAAGATCATTGTTGAAACTTCTCCCATTCTTCAATTCATCAAAATGAAAACCATTAATGGGAATGCCTACCGCTACATGATTGAGGCGCAGCTTCCCAATGTGGCATTCAGGTCAGTCAATAGCACATGGACTCGCTCGGCAGGGGTTATCAATCCGCAGGCCGAAACATTGTCAATTATGGGTGGGGAAGTATCCATCGACAATTTCCAGGTTAACACCGAAGGAAATATTTATAACCTCAAGGCCAAGCAATACGAACTTTTCTCGCGGTCAATGGCGATTAATTTCTCGCAGACGTTCTTTGATGGCGACACCAACATTGACCCTAATGCTTTCGATGGGCTTCGTCGCCGCATTACTGGCAATCAGCTTGTTTTGGCTGGTGCTAATGGTGCATCCATTCAGCTAGATGTTTTGGATCAGGCATTGGATACGGTGATTGGAGATGCCGAAGGCAAGTTTATCTTCTGCCACAAAACAATCCGACGGAACATTACAACAAGAGTCAGGACACTTCAGGGCTCGGCGCTCATTGACACACAAAGGGATGAATTTGGCAGACAGCAAACTGCATATGCCGGTGTCCCAATTTACGTTGTTGAGCGAAGTGATGACGCCTCAAGCATCCTCGACTTTAATGAAACTGTTGGAAGCTCTTCAGTCACATCATCTCTGTACATTGTCCGCTTTGGAAATGAGGATTTCGTCTTTGGAATCCAGGGTCAAGGTGGTGATCTACAGGTAAAGGACTTTGGAGAGCAGCAGGCAGAACCGGCTCATTTGGGCAGGGCTGAATGGTATGTGGGAATGGTAGTTACTCACCCACGTTCTGCTACTCGTTATTATGGATTGCTTCCAACCGCAGTCACAGTTCAGCCAGGAATGGTTGCATTCAATGGGGAGGAAGATGTAATTGACCCGACCAACGGACAGTAGCATTATTGCTAATGACCCGAATAAAGTTTCGGGCCAAAGTTCTACGGATGAAATAGAAGCTCAGGTCAAAGCTGAGCTTCTAAAGGAGCTTTCCGTAGATGATATTCGTCAGATGATCAATCTGGCAAAGACCGGGTTTGTCAAAGACCCGACTGATTATCCAGATACATTTGACGAATATGGGAGAAACTTTCGTAGAAAGCTACACAGAATGGCTAGAGTTTCTCCTAGCACTGGAAAGGTCTATTACGAAGATAGGCCAATGGCAATGTCTGCTGAGGAAGCTCGCAAAATGCGTCCTCGCGGAGATTACTTTGATCCGGATGAAAAGGTCTGGATCATTGACGGAGTTAAGCGACAACGAGATTATCCAGAGAATACAGTGGATTATTGGGAACGAACCAATGGCGCGATTACCCCGAGCTAGACCGGAGCCAACAAAGGCAAATGTCCGTGCTCAACCTAAATTTCCCAATCCACCACAAAGACCTACTCCCCCTCAACCATCTTTGAGGCACCCAAATGGCAGAACGAAATAAAGGTACACCGAAAAGATCAGACAGTGGGAACTTTATCCAGGGAGCAATTAAAAAACCGGGGCAATTGCACCGAGATTTGGGGGTGCCGCAGGGAGAAAAGATACCGGAAGCGAAACTTAATGCAGCCGCCCAAAGAGGCGGGAAAGTTGGGCAGCGAGCACGATTCGCTAAAACACTTAAAAAGATGAGGTAGACAATGCCCTACGACGCCAAACTCCAATTGAAGGCGCTTGGCAATCAGACTGCAAGCACTCAGGGAACTCCCATTGATTTGGGTTCTTCTGTTCCCAATGGTGCTCAGCTAATGCAGTTTGATCTTTATTGGAATTCTATCACCGGCACAACACCCACCGCCGATATTAAGATTGAGGAATCTCCAGATCAAAGTACATGGAGACAGGTGACTCAATTTCGTCAATTGACTTCGGCTGATGGGACATTCACCGGACCAAATGTCAATGGCAAGAAAATGCCAAGGTTTGGACTTGTGACGCAGGAGTACATTCGATACAACGCTACTCTTGCCGGTACAACTCCTGGCGTAACATATTCTATTTTTGCATTTGGTATTGATGCGGTCGGGCGCGACATTCCCCGAATGACCCTCTGATTAGGAGAGAGCACCGTGGCTATCGAAGAATACACCGCAGGACAGCAGATTGTTTTTGCAAACACTGCGAATAATGTCAGTGGAGTAATGGCTGTTGCTTGTGCTGCATCTGACACCACTATTTCATTGACACCGGGCGGCGGTGCTCTCTTTCCTGCTGCACCATTCTATGTCTCAATTGAG
>Ga0126369_10002543_pt1 | contig 13004 bp, 14 predicted proteins | sample PanSoiMetaPlot_1_FD_109646 | JGI IMG/M metagenome (GOLD analysis project Ga0126369, IMG submission 109646) | Tropical forest soil microbial communities from Panama - MetaG Plot_1 | ecosystem: Environmental > Terrestrial > Soil > Tropical forest > Bulk soil | place: Panama | collected 2016-02-17 | reverse complement strand
CAGGAATCGAACCTGCAACCCTCGGATTAGAAATCCGATGCTCTATCCGTTTGAGCTACGGGCCCGCTGAAACTATTGGACTTGCCTCGACTGACGGGCCTGAGGCATCTGATTTTGTGCAACTCTTGTGCGGCCTTCCGTCTGGAACTCTTCCAACCGCTGTTGACTGCGAAGCTTGTCCTCGCGCGTTGTAATTGTGTACCGACGAAACATAGCTTCAGATGTCCGACCCATCTCCTCCATAATAACCGACGCGCGAACGTCTACAGAGCGTTTGTCTCTTGCTGAGGTCCGATCACTTTGCGGCATCAGCTTCAACAACGCCTTACAACTCTGCGCGCCTTCGTCCCTATGCTCTTGTTATGGCTATTGCGAGTGACAGAACGACGAACCCATGTACGAGCAGTAGTTCGCGCTTAACCGTATGGCGGTCAAAAAAAGCTTAGCCACAAAAAGAAAAATGTCCTTTACTCTGAGGGATGCTCGTTGCCTACGACACCAAAAGGAGCGTTCCGAAGTTGTTATCCTTTTGTTCTCTCGTGCCAAAAGTGGGATGTAAAGAGGATAGTGGCAAAGAAAAAAGCCCGCATCCTTGTTGGGGTGGGCGGGCTGGAATCTTGTCTTTTAGTTGTGTCGGATTATCAGACAGGGTTTTTCTTAAGACGACTCCGGATGGCCATGGCTCCTAGACATGAAGATCCGGCGATGAGAAGGTAAGCGGCGGTCGATCCTCCATCGGGTGCTTTCAAACAGTTGTCATGCGGGCCGCAACCCTTCTTGTCCTTTGGCTTTGCGAACGAGACCACCGATGTCAAGAGAACCAGCGTCCCAATCGCGAGCCAGCGCCTGTAATCGATTAGCTTCGCCATACGACTACTCCTTCTTGACTGACATCGGCACCACTTGGGGGAACGCGATGTATGCCGAAATCCGTGTCACTCTTCTTTACGAGCAATCCCGCCCATACCGCTCAGTAAAGGATTTCTTGAAACGGCTGTCAAGATGGGAGTTTTTGCAACCACGTTGCAAGCCGATGCAACCCTCTGGGAGTTTTCGAGGCAGCATCCCGTACCGTAGGTCCGTGCGGCCGTCCCTTTCGCGAAAAGAGGTTGTTGCTTGCTTTTCCGAGCTGTATTGCTCTGCGTTGGACTGGAATCCAGCGTTGCGCGATAAACGCCTTAAAAACTGTGCCTTACGGAAGCTTGTGCAAGGATTGCACTCGTGCTCTCGGGCCGTTCCGAGATTTTTTCCGCCCATGGCCAACTAGGTTGGGCCTAAGCCCGCAAAGAGGCCCTAGAAAACTTAAAGCCTTCGTATGCGCCCCCCGATACCTGCCTGCACTGACGACGCTAGTATATTTTTGGAGGTTTTATGCCGTTAGCACGCGGGGACCGGAGGTTTTATGTCTTTAGAACCCCCGCCGGTCTTACGCCTTTTGAGATCGGAGGTTTTATGTCCTTAAAACCCCATTTGCAACACCTTTACACCGCGGAATTATTGCCGACTGCATCAGCATTGAGGAGGCAGGTCATGGAGTGCGCTACGCGAGAGAATTACGCGATGTACTGGAATCCGATGTTTCCAGGGACTTCGCCATTTCGAAAGCATCAGCACCGTCTTTGCAGAAAGGGGAATTCCGGGTGGTGATGCTGAAGCCCATAGCTTCGTAGAGCTTGATTGCCGCAATCTTAATCCACCTCAAAATGCGAAGGAATCGCGGTGTAGCTACTCTACTGAAACCCGTCACAAACCGAAAAGAGAGCTTTAGCAATACCGCCGCTGATAAAAGAGGATCACGTTCACAGCGCCTCGGGGTAAGCGTCTTTACACCTTGTGATCGGTATGACCGCCGTGTTCCTGCGTTTGCATCTGCAGCGAAACCTCGAAGCATCTAAACTAGGAGGAGATGCCGGCGCTTTTCCTGTCGCCGGTGTCGGGAGTCGAGGGCTATGAAAAAACATTCTCCGCTGCTTCTTTCTTTTTTGCTCGCATTCATTTTAGGGTTAGGGCTGGGCTGCGCGAAGAAACCAGACGACACCAAGATCTCTACTGAAATTCAGGACAAGTTCAGCCAGGATTCCGGTCTTAGCACGAAGCAACTCTCCGTGAAAGCCGATGCCGGCGTGGTAACGCTCGCGGGCGCGGTCGACAATGACGCACAACGCGACGCGGCGGGCAAGCAGGCCGCAAGCATCGCCGGCGTAAAAACTGTTATCAACAATCTGGAAGTCAGTAACGTGGGCAAGCCCAGCGCGGTCGCTGAGAGTACTCCGCCTGTGGATACACCTGCGGCCAGCACACCCGCGGATAACACTCCTCCACCAAGCGTGAGCAAGCCAAAGCCGAAGTCGAGCAAATCGAAACACAGCTCTGGAGCGAGTCGCGCGGACGATTCGGCAGCGCAGTCAGATTCTGGAAACAACACTTCGCAGCAGACTGCGAATAACAGCATGACGCCACCCCCGCCAGCCAGCACCACGGTGCAGGCACCGCCTCCGCCGCCTCCGCCAAAGAAGTTCACCATCGATCAGGGAACGCAGCTTTCGGTGCGCCTGGTCGACCCGATCGACAGCGAGAAGAACCAGACCGGAGACACCATTCACGCCACGCTAAATACGCCGCTGACCTCGGACGGGGAAGAAGCGGTACCGGCGGGTGTAGAAGTCGTGGGACACCTGGTTGAGGTCAAGAGCGCCGGAAAGTTCGCCGGCCAGTCGGATGTTGTCATGCAACTCGACAGCCTCACCTTCGGCGGGCGCACGTATAACATCCAGACCGATCAATACTCCAAGAAGGGAAGTTCGCGCGGGAAGAATACCGCCGAGAAGGTGGGCGCGGGCGCTGCGATCGGCGGCATTATCGGAGCATTGGCTGGCGGCGGCAAGGGAGCAGCAATCGGCGCAGCCGCTGGAGGCGGCGTCGGTGGCGGCGTGCAGGCTGCCACAAAGGGCCAGCAGATCAAGTTACCATCGGAGACGGTGCTGAACTTTACCCTTCAGCAGCCCGTCACCGTGGTACAGGCTGCACCAGCTAATGGCAATCGCCAAAAGCTGCAAACTCAGCCTTAGTTCCGCGTGATTTCATTGGAGCCCGCCGCGTCGGCTGCGGGCTTTTCGTTTTGGCGGCAAAGAGCAATGAACCACGAGGGCCACAAAGGAACACGTAGGGAAATCGGCCGCCCTTTGTGAACCTTAATGTCCATTGTGGTTCCGGGATTTCGCTTTTCCGCGCGCTGGCATGATTCGCGTACACTAGGCAGCCATGCCGACGATCACGGCACTGCTGCATACGCACAATGACGCGTTGCGCATAGGACGTGCGCTGGAGATGTTGTTTCCGTGCGACGAACTCCTGGTTATCGACCATGGGTCCGAGGACGGAACTGGCATTGTTGCGCGGGACTATGGTGCTCGCGTCGTGAGCAGATCTGAAGGTTCGTATTTCGACCTGGTTCGTGGAGGCTGGATTCTTAGTCTGGACCCACGCGAATCCATCAGCGAAGCCTTGGCCGCCAGCCTGTTCGAATGGAAGTCGGAGCCCACACCGGAGAACATGCGCGCATATTCGGTCTACCGGCGCGAGGAGACAGCCGAGGGCTGGATTGCAAATCCCATTGCGCAAACACGGCTGGTGCGCGCTGACTGGAATCGTTGGGTCGGAAACTTCCCCGAGCCGGATGCATCCGCGGTCGCGCTCGAAGGCGATCTGTTACGGTTTGTGTTCCCGTGACTTCTTCGCCGCCGCTAAAAGCTAACTCGCCGCTTTCATCTAGTCTTACATAGTTATGCTAGCCGCCCGATATTCGGTGGCTTCACGGCTTACCCGTCACATCCGGTCGTGATTTCAATCACATTCCTCTCATTAGACCGCGCCTAGACTGCCTTGTTGTGGTCGTTCCGGGCCGAGTGGCCCTTGGAGGAAACCATGCGTGTAATGAAATTCATCAGCGTGGCCATTGCTTTGGCGCTGCTTCTGTCGTTTGCCATAGCGCAGCAGGCAAGTCCTGCTCAAAGCGGTGCCACGATCAAACATGTGCCGATTACCCATACGCCATCAAACTCAGGCAAAGATATGTACAACAACTACTGCGCGGTCTGCCACGGAAAAGACGGCAAAGGGGACGGGCCAGCGGCCTCGGCGCTGAAAACCGCACCGACCGATCTCTCGTCACTGGCTAAGAATGCGGGTGGAAAGTATCCCGCGGCGCACGTTTCGGCCGTCATTCGCGGGCAGGCCACTGCCACGGCTCACGGCAGCCAGGACATGCCGGTCTGGGGCCCGCTGTTTTCCAGCATCAGCCAGGGACATGAGGGCCAGATTCAGCAGCGGGTTACCAACGTGGTCGACTATGTTGGAGCGCTGCAGGCGAAGTAAGCATCGGCTTCTGGTTTTCGGCTTCCGCTTCATTTCTGCAAACCCGACGTTGAGAGCCCGGTGCCGGAAGCCGGAAACCAAAGAAAGCACATGCGTCTTTGTGTTCCCTGACGGTAAGCCTCCCAGGTTCAGTGGCTTACTGGCCTTGTCCCTATGGCCAGTGACTTCAGTACCTTGGTCTCCACCCGGATTGTCAACTTATAATTCCATCAAGAACTGAGAATTTCCGCGTTCTCGGGAAGGCTTACGCCCTGCCGTAAGCCCCCTCTCTGAGCGCATTTGGAAACAGCGTGGACCCTGTTCTTGCAGCGGCGATTTTTGTCCTCGGGCTGTGCTTCGGCAGCTTTCTGAATGTGTGTATCTATCGCCTGCCGCTGGGGATCTCTGTCGTGACACCACGTTCCGCCTGCCCCAAGTGCAAGCATGGCATCGCTCTTTATGACAACATGCCGGTGCTGAGTTGGCTCATCTTGCGTGGGCGATGCCGCTATTGCAAGGCGAAGATTTCGCCGCGCTATTTGATTATTGAATTGCTGACCGGCCTGTTGTTTCTTCTCTGTTACTGGTATTTCGGATTCACCATTTCCATGGTGAAGTACTGCGCGTTCGGTTTCCTTGTGCTGGGTCTGATCTTCACCGATGCAGATACCAAACTGCTTCCCGACAAACTCACACTGACAGGATTGGCGTTGGGCATCGCGTTTAGCCTTTTTGTGCCGGTCAACGACCTGGTTTCGCAGTTCCTTCCCGGTATGGTGAGTCTTCCTTTCAGCGGAGATATTTCGGAAAGGCTGTTTTCGCTCCTCGATTCCTTGCTGGGCGCGGCGGTCGGGGCATCGTTTATCTACGGCGCGGGAGCGATCTACCTCCGCTGGCGCGGCACTGAAGGCATGGGATTCGGTGATGTGAAGCTGATGGCAATGATCGGAGCATTCCTGGGTGTGAAGCTCACGGTTCTGACCATATTCTCGGCGTCACTGGCTGGATCGATCGTCGGTTTGGCCACTGTGCTGATCGTGTGGTTGAAACGAACCCGTCGCTTTGCGAAGCGCTTCGCCGATGCGGCCGCGGCCCGGCAGCGGGCGTGGCAGTCTGCCCAGGTGGTATACCGGAATTTTCAAATGCCGTTTGGTGTTTTTCTCGGCAGCATGGCGCTCGTGGCCCTGTTCTTCGGCGACCGTTTCCTTCATTGGTACGGGAGGTTCTTCTGAAGATCCTCGCCAGTCCGATCTTCCTGCGCGCGGCCATCGTACTCCTCTGCGCCGGATTCGCCTTTTTCCTGGCGCTGTTTCTCATGCGCCGCATGCGGCGCCGTATTGCGGACGAGTGCGATATTCCGGAGGCAACGGCTCCTTCGGTCGATGCCATGCCTTTGCACATTTACAACATGGTCATTCAGCAGTTGAAGCAACAGAAGCACGAACTGCTGGTGCAATCGCAGTCGGAACAGCAGCGGGCGCGCACCAGTGAAAATTTCAGCCACGCCGTGCTCTCCAATTTGTCCTGCGGCGTCCTGGTGTTCGGAGCGAACGGCCTGGTCAAGACCGCGAACCCGGCGGCAAAAGCGATTCTAGGATTTGCATCGACGACCGGCATGGGCGCGGAAGATATTTTCCGTGGCGCCGAGATTTGTGGTACCCGAACCAGTGCCGGGGTTTCCTCCGGCGAAGCCGCACTGCCATCAATCCGGGTTGCCGAAGAGATCTACACTGTCCTGCACGAAGGCGTAAAACGGCGGCTAATCGAAGCTGACTACAAGGCTCCCTCGGGCGAGAAGCGTTTCCTGTCGATGACGATTTCGCAGGTTCCCGGACCGGACGACAGCCTCCTTGGAGTCACGTGCCTCATCAACGATCTCACGGAATTGGAGAGCATCCGGCGTCAACAGGAGTTGCAAGGCGAGATTTCGGCCGAGATGGCTCTACAGCTGCGCACGTCCTTGACGACGATCTCCGGCTTTGCCCAGCAGTTGGCCGAAAATCGCGATGCGGAGATGGCTAAAGAGATCGCAACCGACATCGCGCATGAGGCAGCACAATTGGACCGGACTATCGGTGGATTTCTGACCAGGCGGCCTATGGCAAATGCATCCTCCGCCGGGTCGAAGTAACGAAGCGAGCGGGAGTGATGTCCCGCTACAAACTCAAGTTCAAGAACAAGAAGAGGTGGAGACCATGAAACATAACGCAGCGCTCGCAGTGGGGATCGCACTTTTTCTCAGTGTCGCGGGCCTAAATGGCCGCATGCAGGCTCAGACCTCGTCGGACACTCCCACGGGTCAATCGCTGGGCCAGTACGCGCGCCAGGTCCGCAAGGAGCCGGACAGCAAGGGCAAGCCCAAGGTTTTTGACAACGACAATCTGCCGAAGACCGACAAGCTCTCCATCGTAGGCAATGCCGCGGCTCCGGCACCCGAGCCTGCGGCCGAGGAGAAGCCGGCGGAAACCGCAAACGGCACTGCGGCTGCCGGAAATGAAGCCAAGGCACAGGTCTCCACACCACCCACCGACACCAGCAAAATGGATCAGGCCGCGAAAGAAGCCGCCTGGAAACAGTGGGGCAACAGAATCGCCGACCAGCAGAAGCAGATCGATCTCGTGCAACGCGAGCTTGACGTCCTGCAGCGCGAATATCAGGTCCGTGCGGCCGCGATGTACGCAGACGTGGGCAACCGCCTGCGCAACTCCGCCGACTGGGACAAGCAGGACGCGCAGTACAAGCAGCAGATTGCCGACAAGCAGAAGGCGCTGGAAGATGCCAAGCAGAAGCTCGAAGAATTGCAGGAACAGGCCCGCAAGGCAGGCGTTCCCAGCTCGATCCGCGAGCCGTAACTATCGCGCGTCAATCAGCATTTAGCGAAGAAAAAGGCGAGACTCGAGGTCTCGCCTTCATTTTTGTCTTCCAGCAATTTAGGGACAGTAAGTAGCTGGCGCAGTGATTGAGGTCGGATCCGGGAACGTGTACCAGCCGTTCTCAGCGGAGGAAGGCACCTCGTCCGTGAACCACTGCAACAACACTAGCTGCTGCAGGTGATACTGCACGCCATCAATGGGAACGACAACCGTCGGGTAGTCGTCGAAAGTTGGCCCATTCCCCTGCGGGTCACCGACCTCGAGAAAAGGATTTCCCGAACAAACGGTGCGCGGATCGTTCGCCGGCGGATACATCCACACCGGAACGACATTCGTAACGAAAGGATCATTGATCCATTCCAGGTTTTCATGATTGAACGTGCTGACGTCGGCGATGATTGGGTCCACCAAAGCGGGGTAGAGCCAGCTGGTGTAGATGAACGTCTGAAGTGCCACCGTGTTGTCGGGCTTGTGGACGAGATAGGCGCTGTGGTATCCGAGCGCCTCTGCAGTCACATTTTTGGTGACGAATACGGGAAGTTCATCCAGTTCAAGATGGTCCAATTGAATGATCGCTTGCGCGAACGCGTCGATGAGGCTAAATAAGACATCGCCGAAGAAGTTACCGCTCGCGTCCTGAAACAGAGCTCCTGTTTCGGGAGTCACTTCGATGTCGACTGGGTCCAGGATGCGCGGTGTCGCCATCCGGACGCTCCACTTCCTTGCCGAATCCATTTTGTTCCAGAACGCAGCCCGTTGCATCATCTCTCCGAACTGCCCGGTTCCGTTCACAAAGGTCGCATCGCGATACATCGGAGAATGGATGATATTGCCCACAGCCAGAGCGGGCAAAAAGTTGACCGAAACGTTTCCCTTTGATCCAAAACCGACGAAGTGCATCCGCAAGGGAACTATCACCGAGCGCAGACTTGCGCTGCGCCCCGACTTCGGCGGAAAACCAAGCATCGTGTAAGGGTAAGTGACTCCGTTCACGGAGAAAGATGAAGAAAAATGGGGGAAAGCGCGGAACAGGGGATTGTCGCTCGCCGCTATCTCCTGCCCGATCTCTCCATGGGCCTTGTAGCCCAGCGACCGGAAGTGCTGCTGCAAGGTTGCCCGATCCATCACTTGGATGACTCCCTTGCCAGCGGCCGGCTTCGCGGCGGCCTGGGCTCTCAACGCCGGAGCGGCCGCTAGTCCTATACACGCGATGCAAATGGCCAAGATGGCTAAGACGGAGCTCGAACGAAACGAGATTGAGGCGGGCAGGTGATGCTGAGATTCACGCATAAGTCTCTCCTGATGGCGTCGTAGATGGCACAACTCTTTGCCCGGGAGATCAATCTCCGGTGCATCACTTGATGGGTTCGAAAAGGGGCTTGAGAATCCCGGGGAGATCGTATCGAAAACGAAAAAGAGGGTGCCTTCGTTTGCCGGTAGGAACGCTACCACCACGATCTACGCTGGTCAAGAAAGAGGACGTTACGAGGGCGCTTCAGATCCGGCTTAGGTCAGCTTGGTCAGGAGGAAGTAGGTTGCTCCGGCGATGACAGCGGAAGCTGGGATTGTGAAGATCCATGCCCAGACGATACGGCCCGCTACGCCCCACCGTACGGCCGACAGGCGGTGAACTGCTCCCACTCCGACGATGGCTCCCGTGATGGTGTGAGTGGTGCTGACGGGAATTCCAGCGGCAGCGGTCCCAGCCAGGGTCAATGCGCCTGCCGCTTCGGCACAGAAGCCGCCTACGGGTTTCAGCTTGGTGATCTTCTGGCCCATGGTTTTCACGATGCGCCACCCGCCGAAGTATGTACCGAGGGCGATGGCGGCATGCGCGGCCAGGATGATCGGCCAATGCAGGCGCCCCCAATTACCAACCATGTCGGTTTTGCTCATAAATCCCCCGGTGTAGAGCGCTCCGGCAATAATGCCCATGGTTTTTTGCGCATCGTTGGCGCCGTGTCCGAGGCTATATGCGGCTGCCGAGAGCAACTGCAGCTTGCGAAACAATCGATCGACTGTCTGCGGCGCGGAACGACGGAAGATCCAGTACACCGACAGCATGAAGACGAATCCCAGCACCAATCCCATCAGCGGCGCGATGACGATGAAGACGAGAGTTTTGGTCCACCCATGGGGAATGATCACCTGCGGCATAGCAGCCGCTCCCCCAATCATGCCGGCCCTGGCCATCGCAGCACCGGCGTACCCGCCGATCAACGCATGCGAGGAGGAGGTAGGCAGTCCCCACCACCACGTCATCAGGTCCCATGCGATTGCGCCGAACAGGCCGCCTAGGACCACGTGCTGGTCCACGTACTCGAGACGGATCATCCCGCTGCCAATGGTCTTAGCGACCGCAATCCCAAAAATGAACGCAGCCAGAAAATTAAAAGTTGCGGCCCATGCAACCGCCCAACTTGGCGAAAGCACACGGGTCGACACTACTGTGGCAATGCTGTTGGCTGAGTCGTGAAATCCATTCACGAAATCAAAGATCAGTGCGACCAGAATCGTTATCAAGACCAGCAATACGTCGGCATGCATGGTGAATTTCGGGACTCGTCTCCGCGACTACAGATTCTGGTTACGCGCTTTTCAGCACAATTGCTTCCAGGACGTTGGCGGCATCCTCCGCCTTGTCCGTGGCTGTCTCTAAAACCTCGAATAATTCCTTGAACTTGATAAGTTGAATGGGATCTTTTTCGGTATCGAACAGAGATGCAATAGCGCGGCGGCTCACTTGGTCGGCGACATCTTCCAGGCGGTTGACCTCCTCGCAATGTTTCAGCACAGAGCCGTTCTTTTCAAGCACGGAAACACCACGGGCCAGTTCCTCGCTTTGCAACACAATGATGCCGGCCAGCTCCGCGGCTGCCGCAGGTGGCTGGGTAATCTTGTAAAGCACCAGACGGTGTGCGGCAGAGTTCGTGAAGTCGAGCACGTCATCCAGCGATGATGCCAGCCGGTGAATGTCCTCGCGGTCAAACGGCGTGATAAAGCTCTGATTTAGCTTGGTAATGATTGCGTGCGTCGTCCGGTCACCCTTATGTTCGATGGCCTGCACCTGCTCGACTCTTAATCCAAGGTCGTGGGGATCCTGCAGGATATTCCGCAGGAGCTGTGCCCCTTCCGTCAGGTATCCGGAAAGCTCGCCAAACAACTCGAAAAATTTCTCGTCCCTGGGTAAGAGTCTCACAACCGCTCCTTTACGAACCTCATGCCAATGCAACGGATGATCTCGTTGCTATCGTCACCCCATGTTTGGGCAGGTTAATGGCTCCCCAAATCGCGAACGTGTGGGGAGGATGCGTTATGAACGAACGCACAGAACCCTATGCTCTGTTTGATCCGCACATAGATGAATTCGCGGACCGGGGCTCAAAACAGAGTGCCTTGGGAAACGCTGCATTATACAGGTCCGGACAGTCAGCCCGACACTGGCGATCCTTCCAGCAGTTCCCGGGTTTTCACCGGCAGGCCGAAGCCCTGTGTCAGATTGCGGCGATGCTCAAGAATCCGTTGCATCTCATCGGGTGTCCCGCGCACCGGAGGCTTGTGTGCAATCGCGTCATTCAACATGGCCCAGCTGACTTCTGAGGCAATCACGCTGTCTCGTGCCTGGGGAAAGCCGAGATTCTTTCCTTCCATGACGGAGCGCGCGAATACATCAACCATGACATCCAGTTTCTTGTCATTGAATGGTGCTGTCTTTTGCAGCGTCTCTGTCACGCCGTACAACTCAATCGTTGCCGTCGAAAAATCGTGGCGCATTCGAGCCACACCCTTCGTCCCGATCACGTCGACGTAGCAGTTATGCGGTTGCTGTTTGGCGAGGTGCCCGTAGATGAAGCCCTGCGTGATGTCGAAAACGATCCCGTTCTCAAAGGTACCGTGCACTTGCACCCACCAGGGATCCTTATATCCCCACATACGAATCCCTTGCGCGTGCCATGTCTTGTACTCGCTTTGGGCGTACCAGCGGGCAACGTCGACATAGTGCATGCCGCAGTCGTGAAACGGAGGACCCTCGGGGGCGTGTCCTTCCATCGGCATATGGCCCGGCGTCATGTGAGAGATGCGGATGACGGCCAGATCACCAATCTCACCGTTTGCAATAAACCGACGGATATCTTTGTGATACCAGGCATTCCGGTTGAAAAGGTTTACTGCGACAAAGCGATCACTGGCCTCGATCTCGCGGACGAGTTGCCATTCGGTGCCGACATCGGCTCCCAAGGGTTTTTCCGCCAAAACATGCTTGCCCGTGGCCAGGGCCTGCCGGATTTGTTGCGGCCGTGCATCGGCGAGAGTGAAGAGGCCAACCACGTCGATACCGGGATCTTCAAAGATGCGATCCGGGGCTTCGTAGATGGCAGCTCCTGGAACCCTGCGGCGAGCGAGCTGCCGGACGGCGGGATTGATGTCGTACACCGCTGAAATTTCCCAAAGCTGGTTCTCCTGCATTGCCGCTACAAAGCCGCGACCCATGCGCCCGTATCCGAGAATTCCGGCTCTGAGTCTCTTCACCATTCCCCTTGATTCATCTTAGGCGGATCAACCGGCCGCACTCTGTGACTCCCATCACACTCGCATGTGGCTCAAAAATCTGTACGCTACCGAGATCCGGTTACGGGATTTACCTGATTTCTCAGCCGGTGAACTCTACAGTACGGTGCTCATACCGGGTCCATGCCGCTTTAGTATCCGCGCGTTGGATTTCGGAGGAGTGGATATGTCCGCCGACGGCAACCTGAAGGTCGCATCGATTTCATTGGTTCCTGTGACCTCTGAAAGATCGAAAGCCGAACGCACATGTCCTGTTTGTAAGTTACCTCTCCGAACCCATCCATCTGTACTGCTCAAAACTGGCCAGAGTGTGCACGTCGAGTGTTACTTCCGCATGCAGAAGCGCGCACGCGGAGAACGCTCGAACTAACACAATCTCTGCCAGTACCTACGCCACTGCCCCACTTCGTTTGTGATCAGTAAAAGAAGCCGCCGACCCACTTCGTTCGTAATCAGTGCGAGGAAGAAAGGAGTAGTGCCGAAAATTTGTACAAATCCCTGTAACAAGGACTGAAAGGAAAGCCATCCCCCATGACTAGAGTGCTTTCGCTCTGTGTCCTTGCGCTGCTCGTGTCGTCAGCAGCGTTTGCGCAAACTACCACCACCTATACGGTCACGAATCCTGTTTCCGGGGTTAACAGCAGCCCGTTCCGGGCATTCTCGATTCCTTTAACCAATGGCGCCCAGGTGAACTGGTTGGAGGTCGGTGCAAATACCTCCTGCTACGGGCAGACATCGCCCGCGGTCGGGTTCATTTTTCTCAGCGTCGACGGAGTCGCCATGCCCTGTGCTCCCTTGACGGGTTCTCCCACTTCAACTGTCGGAAGCTTTCACGGCGTGGATGCCAGCGGCAAAGCATTCTCAGGAAGCTACTCCTTCACGATCACCACGCAGTACCGGTGCAGTGGCGGTCGCGGTGGTGGCGGTTGCCACACTGTTTTCACCATCGGCTCCGGCCAGGTAACGATGAGAGAGTGAGGCTAAGGGGCAGAGCGATACTCTGCCCCTGTTTTCATCGCCACCTGCGACCTACATCGGAAGCTGGTCATGAGAACCATCCACTGACTCACTCTTGAAGCAACTCAACCATAAGCACTCCACCCAGTGACGGAAATCACAGTCCGGCGTGTGGGATCGGATTTATAAAGGCTGGTGAAGCACTTATGCGCATGGGCCAGATCACGCAGTGGTGTGTTGCCCATTTTGCAT
>Ga0126369_10002539_pt1 | contig 13007 bp, 11 predicted proteins | sample PanSoiMetaPlot_1_FD_109646 | JGI IMG/M metagenome (GOLD analysis project Ga0126369, IMG submission 109646) | Tropical forest soil microbial communities from Panama - MetaG Plot_1 | ecosystem: Environmental > Terrestrial > Soil > Tropical forest > Bulk soil | place: Panama | collected 2016-02-17 | reverse complement strand
GGTCGTCACGCGTTTTTTGTGAAAAGCGATTTTCCACCTGCACATCGCACCCGGAAAAGGAAATCTTTGTGAAACGTGGAGCCTCAAGCGCTGCCTGGATATTCATTTTGTAGTCGGCCAGGTCGGTCACGAACTGCACGTGCGCCTGCGACTGATTCCAGCCGCCCATGATTCCAAACGCTACGCGCGTATCGCCCTTCTGCGCAAATGCCGGTATGATCGTATGCAACGGTCGCTTGCGCCCGGCAAGCGCATTCGGTGAGTTCGGATCCAGCACGAACAAGCCGCCCCGGTTGTGCAAAACAAAGCCAGTCCCCTCCGCTACAATGTTCGAACCGAATGACGAGTAGTTACTCTGAATCAGCGAAACCATGTTCCCGTCCCGGTCTACTACGGACAGGTACGTTGTATCGTTACCCGCCTGAAGTTGGCCCGCCCCGACTTCGCAATTCGCGCGATCGCCGATTTGTTTCGCGCGCCCTGCAGCCCATGCTTTCGACAGCAATTTGTCCACTGGCAGCTTCTGCGCTCTGGGATCACCGATGTATTCCCTCAAGTCCGCATACGCCAACTTCTTTGCCTCGATCAGCAAATGCAGTGCCTTCGCGGTGCCAAATTCGTAGCCCTTCTGTCCGAACGGCGTCGTCTCCAGAATGTTCAGCATCTCCAGGGCGGCGAGCCCCTGCCCGTTCGGAGGCAATTCGAACACCGTCCAATCACGATAGGTCGCCCAAATCGGGTCTACCCACTCCGCCGAAAACTGGCTCAAATCTTCGGCGGTCATTGGACCATTGTGTCTTTTCTCTGCCGCCAGGATCTTTGCCGCAATTTCACCTTTGTAATAAGCGTCGCGCCCGTGCGCCGCAATCTGTTCGAGCGACCAGGCTAAATCCGGATTGCGGAATACTTCGCCGGTTTTGGGCGCGCGGTCACCCGGTAAGTAAACCTTTGTTGCCGCTTCGTTCGAACGCAGCGCATCCACATCAGCAGCCCAATAGGACGCGGTAATCTCAGGCACCGGAAATCCGTTGCGAGCCGTTGCAATTGCTGCCGCCAAATTCTCCGATAGTTTCTTGCGGCCAAACTTGTCCGCCAGTTTCTGCCACCCTTCAACCGCTCCGGGTACCGTCACCGCATTAATCCCCTTCTGCGGCATCTCCTTCAGCCCCTGCTTCTGCAAAAACTCGATGGTCAGCTTTTTGGGCGCCCATCCGCTGGCGTTCAATCCGTAAAGTTTGTTCGCCTGCGCGTCGTAAACAATCGCAAAAAGATCTCCGCCGATTCCGTTCATCATCGGCTCGACCACGCCCATCATCGCGTTTGTCGCAATCGCCGCGTCTACGGCGTTGCCGCCGCTTTCGAGGATCCGAACGCCTGCCTGGGAAGCCAGGGGCGACTCCGAAGCGACAATTCCCCCTTTCGAAATAACCATCGAACGCGCCTGAGTTCTGTCTTGCGCCATGGCAGGGGCAGCGCACATCAACACCAGGGTAAACATCAAAAATACCACCTCTTTCAACGTGCTTTTTATCTGCACTTGGCTCACCGTTCCACCCGCTGAAATCCGCTTCTTCAAGATTCGCGCTCGATTTTCACCCGACACTATACCGGCAACTTCGTACATGAGGAAACTTTCCATTTGACCCCAGACTGTTTACACTTGCCTTCGGTCGGCATCCAATCCCGGTACGAGCGCCGCCCGCTTTGCTACAGCGTCGGAGCGTTCAGCTTTGCCTCCCGAAAATCTCAAACCGATCGCGTTGCCACCGACTGCCTCGGAAAAGCAGGCTGTCACGGATACGGACGCCCGCATCAACGCGCTTCTCGCCGGGCGCAATGCCGACCCCTTCGGGCTGCTCGGACCTCATCCTGTCCCGAACGGTTGGGCCATTCGTTTTTTCCTCCCTTGGGCCGCGGAAGCCAGTATCGTTTTCAAAAATCCTGCGCACTCGCCTGCAAAAATCGCCGATGCCGTAAAACTCCGCCGGGAAGGCTTTTTCGAAGCCGTTTGGCCCTCCGACCAACAAACCGCGCCGGAACCGGGAAGCTATAAAATTCAGGGCCGCACGCATGACGGCGAACCATTCGAAGCCTTCGACCCGTACGCATTCCCTTTTCTCCTCACCGACTTCGATCTGCACTTGATGAGGGAAGGCCGCCACTACGACACCTATGAAAAATTAGGTGCGCATCTTCAAACCGTCGCGGGAATCGCAGGCACACATTTCGCCGTCTGGGCGCCCGGAGCACGCCGCGTCAGCGTAGTCGGCACAATGAACGGCTGGGACGGTCGCGTGCATGCCATGCGTCCGCGCGGCTCCAGTGGCATTTGGGAACTCTTCCTTCCCGAAGTAGGCGAAGGTGCAATCTACAAGTATGAAATTATCGGACACCACGGCAACATGCTCCCGCTCAAAGCCGATCCCTACGGCTTCCGTTCCGAACTGCGCCCCAACACCGGTTCAGTTGTAGCCAGTCTCGACGCACATCAGTGGAACGACTCCGCATGGCTGGCTAAACGTACCAAGAAAAATTGGCTCGACTCTCCTATCAACGTTTGCGAAGTCCATCTCGGTTCCTGGAAACGCGTTCCGGAAGACAACAATCGCTGGCTAACCTACCGCGAACTAGCCGACCAACTGGTTCCGTACGTCAAAGATCTCGGTTACACGCATATTGAGTTGCTTCCGGTCATGGAGCACCCCTACGACGGCTCGTGGGGATATCAAACTCTCGGTTACTATGCTGCGACTAGCCGCTATGGCTCGCCAGCGGACTTCATGGAATTCGTCGATCGCTGCCACCAGGCCGGCATCGGCGTAATTCTCGACTGGACGCCCGCTCACTTTCCACGCGACGCGCACGGCCTCGCTCAATTCGACGGCACCTACCTGTACGAGCACGCCGACCCACGCCAGGGCTCGCACCCCGACTGGGGGACGCTCGTTTACAACTACGGCCGCAACGAGGTCCAGAACTTTCTCATTTCCAACGCGCTGTTCTGGCTCGACAAATATCACATCGACGGGCTGCGCGTAGACGCCGTCGCCTCCATGCTCTATCTCGATTACTCGCGCAAAGAAGGCGAGTGGGTCCCCAACCGTTACGGAGGCCGCGAAAATCTCGAAGCAATCGCCTTTTTCAAGCGCCTAAACGAAGAAGCACACGGCCGCTTTCCCGGCGTCCTCACCGTCGCCGAAGAATCCACCGCCTGGCCCAGCGTTTCGCGCCCCGTCTACCTTGGCGGCCTCGGCTTCAGCCTTAAATGGAACATGGGCTGGATGAACGACACGCTGAAATATTTTTCGTCTAACCCGATCTATCGCAAATACGAACACAACAAGATCACGTTTTCCCTGATCTACGCGTTCAGCGAAAACTTCGTGCTGCCGTTTTCCCACGACGAAGTCGTTCATGGCAAGAATTCTCTCCTCCACAAAATGCCCGGCGACATGTGGCAGCAGTTCGCCAATCTCCGACTTCTGCTCGCCTATCAGTACGCCCATCCTGGAAAGAAACTCCTCTTTATGGGCCAAGAATTTGCTCAACGCAACGAGTGGAGCGAGGCGCGCAGCCTTGACTGGCACCTTCTGAAATACGATTTGCACAAAGGAGTGCAGCAGTTAGTCCGCGACCTGAACCATCTGGTAGCTTCCGAGCCTGCTCTCCACGAAGTCGATTTTGACTGGCACGGGTTCGAATGGATTGACTGCAACGATAGCGACGACAGTGTGCTTTCTTTCATCCGCAAAGGAAAAAACGCGGATGACCTGATGGTCGTGGTGGTCAACGCCACGCCGGTCGTTCGCGAGGGCTACTTCATCGGCGTGCCTCGAGCCGGCTTTTACAAGGAAGTTCTGAACACGGACGCCAGCTTCTACGGCGGTTCGAACGTCGGCAACATCGGTGGCCAAAAAGCTGCGAACGATCCCCGCCAAGGTCATCCCCATTCCATCTGCCTCACACTGCCCCCGCTCGCCGCGACGTTCCTAAAGTTCACCCCTTAGTAGCCTGTTCCGCGCAGAGTCAATATCCCGCTTGCACTTTTGGAAACAACCAGCTAGTTGCATCTGGCACGCTCCGACCCAGACCGTACACTGGTACCAACGTTTTCACCTCGGACGGAGCCCACAAATGAAGAAACTACTCTTGCGTTTGGGCCTCTCTATAGTCGGTACGATTGTTACCCTGCTCTGGTGGACTTACCACGACAAAGGCTCGAACGCTCAATCCATGAGCCATATCCCAGCCAAGCTTGCCGAAGGCGGCAATCAACTCCTGGTTGAAGTCGAAGGCTCAACCCCCTCGACCATGCGCATCGACTTCGAAGATCTCAGCAAGCCCGTCGGCCAACAAATCCTCATGAACGCTTGGGAGAAAGTCCCGGCCGGCCCTCACACTTGGACCGTCGACATCCCCAGCGGAGTCGGCGGCTACATCGAATTCGAAGCGGACCAGCCCAAGCCGGGCGACACGCTCACCCAGCGGGTCAAAATCAACGGCAAGGAAGTCGACAGCCAGACCGAGCGTCTCGACAGCCCGCTTGAGCCGAATACGGCTTTTTTCGTGCAGTTCCAGCGCAACGATTTCAGCCACACCGACGCCGCTCCGGAAGAGTAAGCCCGATATCGCAGGCCGCATTGACTTTCGCGAAACGGGCGGCCTTTTATTCGCGCCACTTTATACGCGCCGCTTAAGATTAGAAAAGCAATGATTTCCGGCACTTCCAGGACCTATCATCTCCATATTCGCTGCCCCTATGGCGACTACGAGGATTGGGTCGCGCTCAGCGGACGCCTGGATCCGCTCGAGCAACTTCTTGCCGTCCCATTTACTTTTGAATGCCCTACGCACGGTGTTCAGTCTGAGTTTCCGCTCGAAGGCAGTGAAAAGGGCGCAAAGCCAGTTGTGACTCCGAAGGCCTCCTCTTCTGCTCGGCCAGCCGCGGTCAAGAAAAAGCTGCGTTCCGAAGTGCGCAAGCCGTTTCACGTCCCCGTCTTCGTCTATGGATGGAGCAGCGCCATCGGCTCCTTTCACGAAGACACTACTACGCTGATGTTCAACTCCAGCGGTGCGCTGGTTCGCCTGCTTACTCCGGTTTCGCTAGGCGAAAAGCTTTTCCTGGTCAACAAATTTACGCGCGAAGAACAACAGGTAAGCGTGGTCTTTCAGGAGCCGCATTACGCGCGCGGCTACAGCGTCGGCCTCGCCTTCCAGGGACGGGTGCCAACCTTTTGGCGCAAAACCCGCCGTGGTCCGCGCGCACCGCAATCTGTCAAGGTTGTGGTTCGCGGCAAAGACCGCAACGGCAATCCCTTCGCGCAAACATCCAATACCGTGGACATCAGTGAAGACGGCGCACGCCTCGACGGAATCGCTTATCTCACTGCACCCGGCGACATCATCGAAGTAAAACGCCGCTGGCACGGAAAAGGTCGCTTCCGCGTCGCCTGGATCGGCCAGATCGGCACTTTCGAATCTAATCAGGTTGGAGTCTGCACGCTCGATCCTGGCCGCATTCCCTGGCGGGTCAAACGGGACCACAAACCCAAACCTTTGAAATAGTCGCGCTCTCCGCGAATCAGTTCGCCGGCTGCGTTTGAACCGCCATTCAAGACTCCGTTACACTTCCTGCGTGCCCGAGACCTCTCCTCTCCCTGCGCCCAATGCTAATGAAGAGCGCGCCAAATCCGCGCCCGACGAATCATTTTCGACTCGCCTGAAACTTTTGAACTATTCGGGAATCTTCTTCGCCGTTTTGCAGAGCGCCTGCAGCGCTCTTATTGCTTTGAGCGGGGTCCGGCTTTTAGTGGGAGTTGGGGCTTTCGCGTTCGCGGCGGGAGCGTTGCGTTTCGCGGATCGCGTTCATCTCGATGGCATTCGCATCCCGATGATGTTTCTCGCGTTGTTCGGGTCTGTCCTTAACTTGCTCGCGCTTCGACGCGTATCGAGTCTGCGCAGGCGCACCTCCTCGGCCTGGCGCCAGCGCCCCGTTCCCCGAGAAAAGAAGCGTGCCGAAAACCTGCAATTTGCGATTTCGCTGCTGACGATTCTGATTCTTGCGGCCGAGACTGCCGCTCACTATCACCTGTTCCATCGCTTTTGATCTGAGCGTGAATACGGCCGTTCGCCGGGCCCGTCCTAGCGTACCGGAACCACAGGCAAATCAATAAAGCTCGCTTGCCCTTTGGAGTGATACACACGCTGTGTCGCCTTCACGTAGTCCTTTGCCTCGGCCAAGAAAATATTGGGGACAAATGTTTGCGGATTCCGGTCGTAGAGCGGAAACCAGCTCGACTGAATCTGCAGCATGATCCGGTGCCCCGGCAAAAACACGTGATTTGCGGTGGGCAGAAGGAATTTGTAAGCAAGCGGTGCATTCGGCGTCAGCGGCTTTGCATTCGAGAAACTCTCGCGATAACGACCACGAAAAATGTCCATGGCAATACCAAGCTGATATCCGCCCATCTGCGGATAACTCGGCACCTCGTCCGGAAAAACATCAATCAGCTTCACCACCCAATCGCTGTCAGTTCCGCTCGACGAAGCCACAAGGTTCGCTAACGGTGCTCCGCTGATCCGTACCGCTTCCTTCAAAACAGGCGTCGAGTAGACGAGCACGTCCGGCCGGTCCGCAAAATTCCGCTGGTCCATCACCAACCATCTCCGCCATGACTCTCCATCTGCAAAGCGTATCGGCCGCGGATAAAACGGCACGGGTTTTGCCGGGTCTGAAACATATTCATCGAACCCTTTGTCTCCACCCTCGCTCGGTTCGATAAACGATAGCGAATTTCCTGCCGCCAGATACAAATGCTTCATCTTGTTGGCACAACCCGCTTCGCACGCCAGCGGCCACGACTTGAACCGATCCCAGTGATTTTCTCCTGTGTTGTAAATGAACACCGGCGGCGTGTCCGCCTTCGCTGCTCCATCCTTCAAATACTGGTCGAAAAAAGGCTTTAGTACGTCGCGGCGAAACTGCAGCGCCGTATCCCCTTCCCACCTTAACGGCCCGAGAAAAGTCCCGTCGTAGTTCACGCCGCTATGCCGCCATGGGCCCATCACCAGGTAATTCAAGTTGTTGTCGTTATCCTTTGGTTCGGTCGCCAGATAACAATGAATCGCCCCCCACATGTCCTCCTGGTCCCAGAGCCCTTGTAGCCACATCGTCGGTACTTTCAAAGGCTGCGCGGCCATGGTCCGGTCCAGCGCTTGTCCCTGCCAGAACTCATCGTACGCCGGATGTTCCGTCATTTTCTTCCACCCGGGAATTTGGTCGAGCCCCGCCGCCCTCGCGAAGGCTCCCGCCGAACCTGCCCTCAGAAAATTGTCATAGTCCTCATAACCCTGCCGAACGAGGGACGACCTTTTCGCGCGCGTCGCGGACACTGCAGCAAAATAGTCCAGATTCACTTGCCTGAAAGCGCCGAAGTGAAACCAGTCGTCTCCCATCCACCCGTCCACCATCGGACTTTCCGGAGCAGTCACCTTGAGCGCCGGATGTGGATTCACCAGCGCCATCACCACCGTGAATCCTTCATACGAACTGCCGAGCATTCCCACTTTTCCGCTCGACTCAGGAACGTTCTTCACCAACCAGTCGATCGTGTCGTACGCATCCGTTGATTCGTCGGTTGACGACGAATTCAGGGGCCCGCGCAGCGGCCGGGTCATAAAGAAGTCGCCCTCAGACCCGTGTTTGCCGCGTATGTCCTGAAAAACGCGAATGTACCCATCCGACACAAACACTTCGTCACCTTGCGGCAAGGTCGCGAGCATATGCGGTGACTCGAACCGTGCGGTGCGCCCGGCGGCGTCATACGGCGTGCGCGTCAGCAGAATCGGCGCGCTGTGCGCTCCTTTCGGCACCACAATAACCGTAAACAGCTTCACACCGTCCCGCATCGGGATCATCACTGCGCGCTTTTCGTAATCGTAGTGCCCTGTTGGCTCGGCAAATTTCTTGGGCATGTCCGGCGCATCCAGCGGCGTCTGCGCGGGGACCGGAACACCACAACTGCACAGCAAGCCTGCGAACAGAAGGTTGGCAAACGAAAAGGGCCTAATCATGAACACTCCGCATGAGGATTCAACTCGCGGCGACGAGTTCACCGTCGCCAAATCTGCAGCGACGCACATCACTCGAAAATCGCCGCCCAAATAGTAATTGTGTTTGGCCCTTAATGCACGGGCGGCTTCGATGGCGGAAGCCTAGAGCGATCAGCTACGCGAGTCGGGAGGCAGCGAAACACTAGCAGGGGGTGGAAAGGAGCTAGCTGCAACAGGAACATCGGCACCCAGACATACGGAAGTCGGCAATGAACGTATTCGCAGGATCGTTGTAAAGCGGCGCAAGGAGTCGGTATGGACAGAATCGCGATCGTGACCAGGGCAAGCGGCGCTACTCCGATGCAATTTCGCAGCAAAATGAGTCGCCGAGTGCGCGTTTTTTCCACACAACGCTGCTAGTAATTTGCGAATTTACCCTGAACTCTTGGGCCTTCCTATTTCTTCAGCTCTTCCTCGCTCCCCAATTCCTTCGCAAGCCTCTCATGCAGTCTCTTGCTGAACCCCACCGGCAACTCAAACGTTCGATTGTCCGCCGTAAGCACGAGAATGTTCCGCGTCGAATCCAGAACCGCAGAGCAAAGCTCGCAATGTTCCAAATGCCGCTCGATATCCTCGCGCACTTCCGACGGCACGCTCTGGTCAATGTATTCGGAGATGCGCGCCCATACGTGCTTGCAGATCATCTCCATGGCATCCTCCCCCAGAATCCTTTGCGCTCCGGAGCCGTCGTCTTCTTCAAATAAGGCGCTAGATTTTTCTGCAGCATCATGCGTGCGCGATGCAATCTTACTTTCACAATGTTTTCATTCACTCCCAAAGCCTTCGCCGTGTCAGCGACGTTCATCTCCTGCAAATCCCTCAATGTAAACACCTGCCGGTAAATGTCCGGCAATTCCTCCACCGCCTTCCTTAGAACTTCGCGCAGCTCTTTCCGCTCCAACGCCTCGGACGGAATCTCCCGCCAATCCGTCAGGGGCATCGGCGTGTATTCGCCTTCTTCTCCTTCCATCGCCTCGTCCAGCGACTCTTCCTTTGCCCTCTTCGTCTTGCGCAGTTTCTGCCGCGCCTCGTTCACCACAATCGTTACCAGCCAAGTGCTGAACTTCGAGTCGCCGCGAAATTTTGCCAGGTTGCGATAGGCATTTACTACCGCGTCCTGGGCACACTCTTCCGCATCCGTTTCATTCTTCACAACGGAAAATGCGGTCAGATACAGCATCCGCTCGTAAGGCCGGATTAGATCGTGAAACAGTTCCTTCTCGCCGCTTAATATGCGAGCGATCAATTCCGCTTCATTCCGCTGCAGAGCCGCGCCAGTTGTCGCGTTCACATGTCACTCGCAATCCGGATGTGCGCACTTCCACAGGGCTCCTTTATGCGAGTACCCCGCGCGCCGAAGGTTACTGGGATGCCGTCCGCCAAATGGTACCACCCGCTTCTTCCCCGAGCGTTGTGGAACTTTTCTCCACATCCATCCGTACCTCCTTCCAGACGCGGGCATTGTGCCCATGGCGGGTCCCGACGCCAGCTTCCTCAAGGAGGACATGGAATGAACATCCTTTCGCATCGAAACACCGGCCCGACCTCGATCGCACTGGCGGCCGCGCTTGCTCTTGCGCCGATCGCCCTGATCGCACCCCCTTCAAGGGCCCAGGAAGTCACCATAAGTTCCTCATCTCCAAGCACTTCCGAGCGCTGGCTCCACGTTCGCGTCATTGACACCAACCACAAGGGCGAAACCGTCCGCGTCAACGTCCCGCTAGAAATGGCCGAAAAGGTTCTCCCTGCCATCAACAAGGACCGCCTCCACAACGGCAAGGTCCAGATCAACCGCTCGGATCTCGAAGGCGTGGACCTGAAAGCGCTTCTCGAAGCCGTCCGCTCCTCCAAAGATGGCGAATACGTCACCGTCCAAAGCGACGACAACGACGTTCGCGTGGCCAAGCAGGCCGGCTATATGGTCGTCCATGTAACCGAAAAAGGATTCAAGAGCGGGAAGTCCGACAAGGACAAGGCCGATAAGTCGGACAAGTCTGCCGACAAATCAGACAAGTCTTACGAGCGCTCCCGCGTGGACGTGAAAGTTCCGATGAAGGTAGTGGAGGCCCTGCTCTCCGCTGGCAAGGATGAACTCGATGTCCTCGCTGCGCTACGTGCACTCTCTGCCCACGGCGGCGACACCGAACTCGTCACGGTCAAGAGCGACGACTCAACCGTCCGCGTCTGGCTCGACTCCAAAAACGTCTCCGACTAGCCGATGGCGCCTGCGCCCGCTATTCCGAGGAGCGTAGCGACAAGGAATGTCTATCTGGATTTTCTATTTAGGAAGTCACGGGAGCCCCAGAACTAGACTGAGGACACGCACATGATGATCCTGGCTAAACTCGCTATTGGCACCGCCACAACCCTCATGGTCGCCGGCATCTACACCTTTCGCGAGGGCACCGTCCGCGTCGACGTGGACGAACACCGCGAAGGCGGCGCGCATGTCCACGTCTGGGCGCCCGCGGCCATCGTACCCATGGCGCTGCATTTCGTTCCCGACAGCAAGCTGGGCGAAGCCACTGACCACTGTAACGAGTGGGCGCCGCTCGCGCGCATCGCGGCGAAAGAGCTAAACAAGTATCCGAACACCACCTTCGTCGAAGTCGAAGACGGCGAACAGCACGTCAAGGTCAGCACCGTCGGCACGAAAATACAGGTGGATGTTACCGGTCCGGAAGAGAACGTGCATGTGACGGTGCCGTTGGCGATGATTGACGACGTCATCGCCCAAATCGCCGCCCGACAACCAGCTTCCTAATTGCCTTTGTAGCGGCCGCTTCTGAGGCGGGTGCTTGTTTTACTTCTTGGGTGCCGTACTTTTAAGGATGCGATTAGTCGCTCGCCCAGCTTCATACCGTTGTACTTTGTACCCTCTTCACTACGCGCGATTCGTAGATCGGGAATCTGCTGGCTAGGGCGGCAACTTCCCTCCTGATACGCTGCTCGGTTTCCGTTTGCGCGGGCTGGTTGATCGCGCTTAGGACGTCGGCGATCCAGCCGGCGATGACTTCCATCTCCGGCTCTTTCATTCCGCGTGTCGTGATGGACGGCGTGCCCAGCCGGATGCCGCCGGCCTTCATCGGCGGCAGCGGATCAAACGGAATCGCATTCTTGTTCACCGTAATCCCTGCGCGGTCCAACGCCTTTTCCGCGTCGTTGCCGGTAATTCCGCGCGAGTGGACTTCAATCAAAAACAGATGATTGTCCGTCCCGCCCGAAACTACGCGGAAGCCGCGCTTCGCCACTGCCGCCGCCATCGCCTTGGCGTTTTTCGCCAACTGCTGTTGGTACTCCTTGAACGACGGCTCCATCGCCTCCTTCAGGCACACCGCTTTCGCCGCAATGGTGTGTACTAGCGGCCCGCCTTGCAGCCCCGGGAACGTGAGCTTGTCCAGTTCTTTGGCGAACGCCGCTTTGCAAAGTACCAGACCTCCCCGCGGCCCACGCAAAGTCTTGTGCGTCGTAGTGCTCACAAAATCCGCGTGCGGCACGGGGCTCGGATGCACACCCGCCGCTACTAATCCCGCGATGTGCGCCATGTCCACAAAGAGCAGCGCGACCACGGAGGTTGCCGCGCGTGCCATGCGCTCAAAATCAATGACGCGAGGATAGGCACTGGCTCCGGCCACTATCATCTTGGGTTTGTGCTCCGCCGCCAACCGGTCAATCTCGTCGTAGTCAATCTGTTCGTTGTCCTGGCGCACGCCGTAGGCGACGAACCTGTACATGCGGCCGGAAAAATTCAACGGGTGCCCGTGCGTCAGGTGGCCGCCGTGCGAAAGGTTCATGCCCAGCACCGTGTCGCCCGGCTGCAGCGCCGCCATGTACACGCTCACATTAGCTTGCGTGCCGCTATGCGCCTGCACGTTCGCGTGCTCCGCGCCAAACAATTCCTTCGCGCGGTCAATCGACAGTTGCTCCACTTTGTCCGCAAACTCGCATCCGCCGTAGTAGCGCTTACCGGGATAGCCTTCCGCGTACTTATTGGTGAAGACCGAGCCCATCGCCTCCAGCACCGCTTCTGACACCAGGTTTTCGCTTGGAATCAGCTCCAGCCCCGTCGCTTCCCGCTCCGCTTCGTCGCGGAGCAGGCCCGCGATCTGCGGATCAACGTCCTCAAGCGCCCGCTGCATTCTGGCGTTGGCTTCGGTCGTTTTGGTCATCGCGATTTATAGTCCTTGAGAGGAGATGTGTGATGCAAACATGATACATGAGGGGCGAGGTGGCGAGGTGGAGCAGGGACGGAACGTCCAGGGAGTAGAGTCTTGAATTTCGCAGTTGTGCAAACTACGCTACGGGTGGAGTGGTGAAAGCTAGACCAGAAACCTGGAAGTCGCCGCATGCCTTTCCCCGGTAAAGGTGTGGTTCTAATTGACCTGAACGGTCGCATAGCATACGCGAGTACATATTTTTGCGATATCGTCGGAATCGAGCACAACGCAATCGCCGGGAAGTCCTGTTTCGACTTTGTCTTTCCCGAAGACATGGACGTTGCAAGGGAGCTAATCAATGCGCGTAAGCGCGTACCATTCCGGTTCCGTTTGCGCCGCAAGGATGGCTCAACGGCTTGGGTAAATGTTCAAGGAACGGAACTTCAAACGGCACAGGGGGAGATTTACGCGATCTCCGCGACCGTTACCGCCGACGTTCGATCTGAAGCAATAACGCCATAAGTTGCCTCTGTGTTGCCCCGATAAGGCTGGGTTTTCCTTCGTCGCGGCCAGAGCTCCTTGAAGCTGTTTCCGTCCAATTTCTGTGCTAACGCCTGCCAACTACGTCGAGGCGGCCGCGACTTTCGTGCCGTAGTCAAGGCTGGTGTACCAGTTGCCACGGCCTTGCGGAGTGAGGTCTAGGAAGTGCCAGATTGGGGCCAGCAGGTCGATGCCGCG
>Ga0126369_10002538_pt1 | contig 13010 bp, 23 predicted proteins | sample PanSoiMetaPlot_1_FD_109646 | JGI IMG/M metagenome (GOLD analysis project Ga0126369, IMG submission 109646) | Tropical forest soil microbial communities from Panama - MetaG Plot_1 | ecosystem: Environmental > Terrestrial > Soil > Tropical forest > Bulk soil | place: Panama | collected 2016-02-17 | reverse complement strand
TGTCGATCAGTATATCTGGGTCTTGCTCTATGCTAGCAATTCCGCCGAGAGCGGCTACGAACTAGTCGCCTCGACTAATCCAGTTGCGCTCTCTTATATCCAGAAAGTGGTTTCGGGCACCGGGACAATTCTAGTCAAGCAGGCTACTCCGACTTGGAATCAGGGTGACATTCTCATGGGAACTGCAACGCCAGCAGGAGGCGGAACTCTCACGGTTTACCGAAACGGTGTGTCGATCCTGACTTTCAATGACTCGACATTCACGTCCGGTTATATCGGCCTTGCCTGCTACAGCGCGACGCCTAACGCCACCAACACGATCATGGATGACTTTCAGGGCGGCGATCTATACCGCGCATCCAAGCCGGTTTTGCAGGCCGTCAATCGAGCGGGCAGTTTTTGAGGTAACTTATGGCAGCAAGATATTCGATTATCGCTGATGCTTTCGCATTGACCACTACTGCTAAGACAGCCTGCAACGTCATAGCTAGTTCGACACTCCCGGTAAGGATCGTCGAGATCGGCGTCAGCGTGCCGCAAACAACCGGCTACTGTTTCGTTGAGATGTTTGAATCTACTCAGGGCGCTGCTGGCACGGCAACGACCACCGGAGCAAAGCAGATAGGCGGCTATACGGCGGGCACTGACGGTACTCCCAATGCTACTTATGGGCGCAAATACAGTGCTGAACCGACTACACTTACTGTGGTGGCATCATGGCGCTTTCCGTGTCCTGGCCCGTTCTGTATTCAGTGGCCTTTGGGTAGAGAGTTTGAGAGTTTGGTCTCAGGCAGCACGAACCATAAAGCAATCGGCTTTAGACTGAGCATGGATAGTGGGACACCTAACTGCGATGCCTACCTTTGGTGGGAGGAGTGAGTAGCCAAGCAACTGTTAGCAAAATTATGTTGCGACAACTTTGGCGTCATCTTTGGGCCGAGTGAGTTAGCATGTGGCGCGGTTTTTCCGATCATTTCCGACTAATCTCCGGCTACATCTACCACGCACCCGCGTCGGTGCTGTTACCAACACCAACATCACACCGAGCGCCGGCTCCCTTACACTCACTGGCGCTTCGCCGACTGACGTTCTCGGCACTATTGTTAGTCCTTCAGTCGGAAGTCTAACCCTAACCGGCGCATCTCCCACTGATGTTCTAGGCACAATCATAACCCCTGGCGCTGGTTCGCTCGTCCTTACCGGCCAGGCTCCAAGCGTAGTCCAGGGCACCCTTCGCACCCCAACTGTCGGCACTCTCACATTTACGTTTATTGCGCCGAGTCCGGTCCAGAGCACCATCCGTGCGCCTCCAGCCGGATCGCTGGCGCTTTCGAGCGACGCGCCGACAGCACTTCAGGGAACAGTCATCCAGCCTTCGGCGGGATCGCTCTCGATCTCCGGCCAAGCGCCAAGCCTTCTCCTTGGAACCGTAATCGTTCCCTCGGCGGGAAGCCTAACCCTAACCGGCCAGCAGCCAGGGGTACTCGCGCCGATCTCGATCACGCCCGGTGCAGGCTCGCTCACCCTTACCGGCAATGCTCCGACAGTCATCCAGAATAATCTCGTTACGCCTTCGACGGGCGCACTAGCTATTACCGGCAATGCGCCAACGGTTCTCCAGAACAATCTCATTACCCCTGCGGCTGGCAGTCTCACGCTTACGGGTAATGCTCCGTCAACCCTACAGAACAACATCATCACACCGAGTCAAGGGTCGCTGGTTCTTAGCGGCAATACGCCCGCAGTCGTTCAGGGAACAATCGTTACTCCTGCAACCGGCTCGCTCACCCTCACAGGGCAGAACGCTTCCACCCTTGCGAACAACATTATCCAGCCACCGGCAGGATCGCTGGTCATTAGCGGCCAGCAGCCGGTTGTCTCGACGGATAGAAAGATTCAACCGGCCAGCGGCGCTCTCATTATTAACGGCCAGCAGCCAACCGTTATTGTCGGCTCACCTGGCCAGACCAACATCGTGCCTGGCAGTGGCTCGCTGACTCTTACCGGCTATGCGCCGACCATCATCAATACGACGCCTTCGGTGGGTGGCGGCGAGATGAACATAATTACCATTGACAAAATTCTTCCGCTCGTGAGTATTATCTGAGGCACTCAAATGGCTGCACAAAACTTTCTATTGACCATCTCGGCGGGACAAACGGCTTCAACCATCGTGCTTGCCCTCGACAATGCTCCTTCGATCTCGGTCTGGATCGGTGCACCGGCTGGATTGACAGAGACGGTCAAGCTTCAAACCAGAAGACCTTGGGGGCCAACGCCGCAGCCCTGGTATGATCAGCAGACTAACAACGTCGATATCGTACTGACGGCGGGTAAGGCGCTTCAGGTAACGGTACTTTCGGGCGTAGAGTGGCGGCTTAATGCTTCAGTGGCGGTAAGTGCTGATCGAAGCTTTGATGTGGTGGTGGACCGAATCGTAGGACAGCCAGGCTTACCGTAGGAGGTTTCAGATGAAACGACTTATTCTTGCGCTTTGGATTCTGTTGCTCACAAGCATCGAGATTCCCGCTCAAGGGCTCAGTCCCGATGTATCGGGGTTCCTGAGAGATCAGAACGGGAACATGCAGCGCGTGAAGTATGCCTTCGTTAATCCCTCAACCGCCACCACCACGCAAGTCGTAGCGGCTCAGGGAACAGGCATCAAGATCAGGGTTGTTGCGGCGCTCTGCGATCCTACGGCAGCCAATACGATCACGTTTAACTCCTCGACTGCGGGAGCGATCTCGGCAAGTTTTCCGGTTGCGGCAGGAATAGTCTTACTTCTTAACTATAATCCTAACGGGTGGTTTGAGACGGCGGCAAACGAGGCGCTTCAGGTAGTCACATCCGCGGCTACTGCAACAGGCTGTCAGGTGGCCTGGATATCGGTGTCAACTTCCCCGCTGCCTTAGCGAGATTGCGAATCACTCTCAGCACGCAATCTTTACCGGAGAGCGCAGACTCGGCCCAATCAGGATCGATCTCTTCGACTAGCTTGCAGACTTGCCTCCAGGCATCTGCCTGCTCCCCAAGACTACGGCGCTCGATTAAAAGCAAATCCAATAGCTTTTGACAGTTTGTGAGAATGTCATCTAGCTCCGTGACTTTCTGTTCTAGGAGCTTGGCAGTCACATTCATTTCACGTATCTGTTTGTCGATATCGTTCACAGTAAATCCTCCTGTCTGTTGATAATCTTTAAAGCTTCTTGCCTCACTTCCTTTTCCAATTCCTTAGCGCGAATGAGCAGCAGCGTTCGGTTATCACCGTGCGCTCTGAAGTATGCCTGCTGCTGATCGAGCATCTTGAGCACGAGCCTGGCAAAGTCAATCTCGCTCATCACAATAATGTGCATCTAATCTTGGGTTGTGCTCGACGACTGCCATCCTTTGGCGCGATCATTTTCCAATAAACAATTTCGTGGAATCCCATTTCGGCTAGGATCGGTTGTGCTCCAACAGAAATACATAGATGAAAAAATTCATTCCATTCATCAACGCCAATAGCGCCACCACGTTTGCATTGAATAAAAACTATATCGTGTGATTTCTTGACTGCGATCAGGTCAACTGGCGAGCCCGAACGCGGAGAACGCAAAACAAAATAAGATTTTTTCCGCAGTTCATCACGCACCCGATATTCAAATGCCCGGCCTAATCGGTATTTTGTTTGTCGGGGAGTTTTGGATTCAATCACGGCATCCCATTCATCAGGAAATAAGCCGCTCATAGAGCGTGAAAATCCGAGATCATCGAATCCATATCGCTTGCAGAATCGGTTTAGTGTAAATGATGACCGCTTGAACTTATCGAAGATTGGCCGTGCTTTTTCTTCAGTCATTCCTTTCCAAATTCGCGAGTAAGGTTTTGGACCACTTTGGCTGGTTAATCCTAGTTGTCTAGCTTGTCGGCAGATAAACTGCTTAGTGCGGTTCATGAGTTTGGCTAACTCATTAAGCTGCCCCAAGTTACGGTACAGCAAATAATCTTTTATGAGCGTTGCTTTTTCCTCCTCGGAAAATGGAGGATAGTTTAGTTTAATACCGAGTTTAACCAGACGTTCATGAACACTTTGTCCGGCCATATTAAGACTCGCCGCTGCTTTCCAAATACTATTTGTTGCTTGATACGCCTGAAGAATTTCTTCATCTGACGCTTTAGTGAACTGAGTCATTTAGAACGGTCCTATCACTCGTTGTTGTTGCTCCAGAAGCTTGCGCAAATGTGCTTGACTCATTTCAACAGTCGTCTGGCGTTTCTTGTGGAGAATCTTCTCTAAGATTTCGCGGTTCTGTTTGATGAGATCGCTATGCTGCGCGAGGGCAACCTCCACATCGATCTGGAGATTTCTCGTGATCTCCTGGATATTATCGCCTTCGGCGATCTCCACCGTGATCGAATATCCAGGCTGATCATATAAGTGATTCATATCTTGAGGCTCGTGTCGCACGTTACTTACCGTAAGGGTTTTAATTTTCATAAGTCTTTCTTGGTATCTCTTTGTTGGTGGCCTCTTTTAGCGCCCGCTTGAGCTCTCTCTGTGCCTTCTTGCCAAACGCCGCTTTTTCCTGGGGCGACATGATTGCTGCCAGCCCGGCAATCAATCGTTCAGCCGCTTCGGCGGTGGTTGCTTCGATTGAGATACGCATGAGAAATTTATTTTTGCCCTGATTCATCTCTGGATTATACTCCGTTTTTTTCTCACCCTGCATCCGGGGATTTCAAATGAATCCTTGAGCGCCCTGGCCATGCCGTTTAAGGCGCTCTGGTTGGCCTGGATCGCATTGAGCGGCACCCTGCCGTTGAGCACGGCCTGACAGAGAACCACCAGGTCAAAAACCTCTGCCTCCCATGTCTCCATGCGGCCTTCGCCTTCGAGCAGTTCATTTCCTGGTGGAACTACGACGGGCGGAATGTGAAGGGGCTGGCGCTTTAGCTCCTCGGCGCGTTCATAATCGCCTGCCTTGATAAGCAGGGATACCTCCTGCTCGCGCGCGGCTTCCGCTTCGCGTCTGGCATCCTGCTCCAGTTTGGTCTGGAGCTTCTGGCGCACGAGGTTTTCCTTTTCCTCGTAGCTTAGAATCTGCGGATCGAGCATTTCCATTGCATCAATCATTGGCTTTCGATCAAGGTCTTCCAGTTCAAGGATATCGATTCGCATCTTATTTATGGGAGCCTTGATTTCCTTATAGTGCCGTTCAGCTTCCCGATCGAGCAGCTTCGCCATGCGTCTCACTTCACGCGCCTTATACCAGCTTTCAGTATCGGCTACTCTGAGCGTAGAGGCTTTGATCAAAGCATCCGCGCCATCCCGCTTTATCTTCTGTCCGTCGTAGTCTTGGTCCATTTATCTACCTCGTTTTCTAATTGTCTCACTTCGTCTTTCAGCTTGGCGATCTCGGCGTCTTTCTCCCGCAGCGCCTGAGCGACAGTGGAAACAAGGGAGTCAAATCCTGCTTCAGGATTGAGATACCACTCTGACCACCTAAGCAACTCCCGCGCCTTTATCTCAGCGTTGTCCATCGAGAGTCTCCATGACTTCCTTGAAACATATTAGGCAAATCTTGGGCGGTTTCGTGGGCGCATAAGGCCGGTGCCCGATCTCAGCCCCACACTTGCAACAATTAGTCTTTATGTTGTCATCAGAATACTCGGCACAAGTTGCCCAAGACGCACAGACCGCGTACTCGCACTCCTCTGCCTCCTCATCGGATACCACCTTGATCTCTTTCATGTTCGCCACCGCCACCATCCTCCAATAAGACTGCCCACGGTCAATGCCACCACACCCCACCAGAACAGCCCGCTGACACCTAGCATGTAGCCCAAGAACCAGCCACTGATAAACCACAATTGTTTCTCTATGAATCGCTTATCCATGCTCCCTCCTAATAATTTGCATCGTAATAATAGATCGCGTTGATTTGGTTTAATGCTTGATACAGATCGTCCGATCCCATTGTGTAGTTGTCGCGGAAGTAGCCCACTGCCCATGCTAGATTGTTCTCGTATTGATGGGCGTCGTTTAGGGCGAGCTGCGCATCCTCTGCACGACAGGCATAGCTGTTTAGTAACGCTTTGTCCCAATAGTAGCGGGTGGCCGCGCCCTGCTCGCTCATGTACTCACATAACCAGTTGTCGCAATCGCCGCCATTATACTGCGCAACTAGCCCCCAATAATCCAAGTATGGATATTGGGTGTTCGGTTGCGGCGAGTTGCATGGATCGCGGGCTATTTGGTCCTGCTCCTCGACATGATCGTTAATAATGCGGTTGAGGGTAAACCCTGATGCTGCGCAAAAAAGCGACATCCAGCCTTCTGTGACCGCTGCACATGCACCCACGAATCCGACCTCGCCCCATTTGCCCCACCACTTGAGCCAGTCCCTCACGTTGGCGGCTTTATCTTTATCGGCTTGCGTAATCCCATTGGGGTAGGGAGGAATAACAACGATATTATATATGTAGCAAATGCCTCCTGGTGGGCCGATCACATTGAGAACGTCGTCGTAGTGCTGCGCAGTCAACTGAAATGGAAAGTCATACTCGCCCGCTAGGGGTATTTGCACCCCGCCAGGGACAACCGGCTCACCACCACTTGACTGAAAGCCCCAGCCACCCGCATTGATGGCGCTGATATGAACGACGCCCTGCAGCCGATCATCGGGGTTGTTCGAAAACCCCGCTTGGCAATCGATAACGGCCTGCGCGCCGGCTTGAGTCGCCGATAGAAATATCACTGCGAGAAGAACTAAAAATTTCTGCATGACCTATCCTCTTTCCTTTCGATCCGGTTATGGTAGGTTGCAGACGGAAGCGGCAGCCCACCACGGGTTACTGTTCAGAAGCCCTAGACGTTGCGAGCGCCTGGGGCTTCGCCTTATTTATTCGCTTCCTCCTGCAAGCGATACGTATTAAGCATACTCACGAACCGACTTACGTCGGCATAATCCTTGTGCTCTCTGAAACGAGCGATTGAACCGTCCTGCTGCAAGTAGAGACAGCCGCGCCTGAGAAACCCTCCATGCAAAAGCAGGTATCCCCCGGTCTGGTACTCGTGCCACTTCTCCTGTACGCCCGACTTGAGATCGATAATGAATCGTGATCCCTCGCGCGTGTGTCCCTTGACGTCAATGGTGCCAGCGAAAAGCAGGACTTCATGCCAAAGTCTAAACTCGCACTGCTCCGGAAAGAATCCGGTGAGTAAGACCCAAAGCTGAAGCGAGACAAGATAGCCGCGGATCGCGGCATCGATGGTTGACCAATCGAGGCGATTCTCGAATAGATAATGCGCTGCCTCATGAATGTAGGTTCCCCTGAGCGCGGCCCATTGCTGCTTCCCGTAGTCGCTAATAAGGCCAAAGTGATCGATGACAGATGTGACGCCTGGAAGCTTGAGCGAGCAACCGCCGGTGTAGGTGTCGTCCAGGTAATACTCATGGGCGAGTTCCTCGAAGCGAAGCGTCGCCACTCATCCCCCCATTACATAAAGAATGAACAACGCGGCACCAGCGCCAAACACCAGTGCCGCCATCACGTTCAATATAGAAGTCATAGTTCCAGTTCTTTCTTTTTGGCATCCCAGGCAGTCGTGAGCGCCAGGCGATCATCATAGCTTTTCATAAGATTCAAGTATGGCGTCAGCCAGGATGCCTCAGGGAATGTTTCTTTGGTGAAGGAAGCAATCAATTCGAGCGCGGCATCGCGGAGGTTCGTCTCGATCTTCTCTGTTGCGGTGCTTTCAGGCAGCGGTTGAGGACGTTGTAGCTGGTGTTCTACTCCAGCTATGGCGGGAGCTTCGTCCTGTGGCTCTAAGTCCACAGCGATATCGGAAGGCAGCAATCCTTGCGTTGCCTCCGGAATAGCGTCATTCCCCGCACGATGCCGCGCTCGTTGCATCAGCATCACACCTGGATAAAGTTTCCAGTTATCTTTCGATAGGAGTCCCGCAGCCTTTGCTTCCTCTAAGCTGAACGTGCGAGCGATAGGTGCGGAGTTTCCCCTTCTCTTGATTGTGCAACTGCCGAAGCCTTGTTTTAGCGCCTGTTCAGGCGGATCTTCCTGGAACCAATCGCATAGCGGGCTTGATGTTATGAGCGCCCAGTATCCAGCCGAGTGAATACTGGGACGCCCATTGATGATCGCTATGGATTGGAGCGAAGCCATAGGGCCAAGTCCCAATTCCTGGCCCGTCTGCCAGGCAGCCAGGATTGCTCCTGGCTTGCCTTGCATCTGCTTGGGAACGAAGTCAGTCTTCGCTATCTCGTTTGCGTAGTTCCAGAGTTCGTTCCATGTCTGGGGGAGGAACACGAACCCCGGTTTCGACAGTGCTCTTGGGCTTGGCGCGTCTGCCATTGTGCTTGGTTTCTGGCAGTGGCTTTTCCTCAGTTAGCAGCCATCTCAGTATCGCAACGGTAGCAGCGCCACTCGCCAATTGCTTGCCTCGTTCGATACTAGATAGCTCGCGGCTGGAGATGCCGATCTCCTCAGCGAGTTCCTTTAATTCATATCCACGAAAAGCGCGATAGATTCGCAGGATTTGAAACAATTTCATAGTCGATCTCCCGATCCGCCTACTTACTCTGGTTGATTGGCGTTGTCAATCTACCAGGGCTCTTCGATGATATCAGTAAACTCCGCTACGATCTGTTCCCGGTTCTCCGATGAAAGCTGGTCAAATCCATCGCGCAATACTTCCATCGTCTCTTCTGCCGTAAGTTTTCCCCAATCAATTTTCGGTTTCATATATTCGTATTACCTCTCCCCACGGCGCGGGTTTGTTATTCGTGGCGCACCAGATTACCGGATAGCTCGCTGGCTCTTCGCCCCAGTCGCTTACCATCATGTCCGTAATTCCGATCAAGCAGCAGATATCGAGCTCGTGCTCCTCGATGTAGGGCCAGACTTCCTCAAACGATGTACCGCCACCACCCATCGGATTGAACACGATAGGATCGCCAGCTTCGAATGTTTCCATACGGCGCACGCCATCATCGACATACAATACGTGGACGCGCTCAGGGCGAACCTCCTCGCAGATCGCGCTGATCTCTGCCGCGCACTCGGCCCGTGATCGTTCGTCATCCCTGGAACCGGATGTATCCCAGAGTATCGCGACTCCAGGCATGTTCTCGGAATAGAGCGAAGGCATATACATTTTATTCGCGAGATACCTTCTCGATGGCCTTCGCCATGTCCAATCATCTTTGGACAGGCGCGTGAAGAACTTTCTGAGCGCAGCCTTCCAATCCACTCGCGGGTGCGTGATCTCTTTTACAACCTGCTCCATGCTTGCAGGGAGTTTCCCCTGCGCTCTGGCCATCGCAGCAGCCTGCACGACTGCTACTTGCCAATCGGCCAGATCGCTGCCCGCATCATCGTGCTGCGGCCTGACAAAGATTCCTCGTGGCTTATCGCCAGCACCGCACCCCTGGCAATCCTTTGGCATCCCATTCTTCATGATCTCGGCATAGATCCATTCCAACGACTTCCCATACCAGGGCGGATAGAGATGCGCTCCGGCTGGCAATACCTTCTTGGCGTCAATGATGAGCGGGTCTATCGCATGATCGCCCGCAATGTTGGCAGCTTCCGGCTCCATGCCCTCCATGCGCCACGGATGACCCTCCGCATTGTGCATCACCTCGTGGCAGATAATCCCCACAAGCTCATCAAAGCTAAGTGTGGAGGCATAGCCCGAATCATAGGCGAGCACCCGCCCATCGGTTGCAAACGTGGGATAGGGCAGCCACGCAGGATCTTCCAGGACTTCCAGCTTTAGCGATAGCGATCCAAAGAATGGATCGTCCAGGACAAGCTGCGATCTCGCGCGGATGATGTTGCGAAATACCTTATCCTTCTCTGCCTGCGTCAATTTTATCTTCTGTGGTAGGTTTGTATCCGTCATTCGATCTCCCTTCTTTCTCAAAGTTAGGTGGATATAAATTCTTTGCGCCAGCTTGTGCTATCTTTAATTGCCCGATCAGTTCATAGGCTCTGCGTTCTAGCTTATGGCCTTCTGAGTTTCGGGCCTTGCCTGTATAGTTCACTCGCTTGTCGTTGAGCTTCCAGTAGCGAAGGATCAAACTATCCCTAATCGATTTCACTTCCGTCTTTCCATTGAGGCACCTTCGCTTGATGACTTCGGCCTGGTCGATCTCAATCACATACACATTGACGTGATGTGTCCCGACATGCGGGAGATATACTTGATAGTCCGTCTCTTTCTTTAACGCATTTTCATACCTCCTTATCTTGGCATAGTAGTAATCGACTTTGGTTAGCGCCAAGGCCCGCCGGCGCTGCCACTGCTTGAGCAGCCTAAGCGCGTTAGTATATTCGTCTCGCTTCATAGCCCGCACCTCTTCAGATGATAGTCCAACATTTCCTTGTCTGCCGACTGGTAATCCCATGCCTTGATCCAGGCATCGAGGAGCGACATATCGGGAGGCAAGCCACCAAGACAACGCTCAGTTACCTTGATGACTTGCCTCGCCCGAACAATCCGCCTACGCAGCTGGCGCAAAGAATGCCGACATTTGCTCTTGGATTTCACGCGCGGTATCCGCCAGGGCTTTCTTTACCACTTCGCTCGATCTCACGAGATCAGGCTGAAACGGAGTAAGCCCGATCTTTACCTTCTCGATAAAGTAATCGAGATTCTTATCCGCAGTGAGATTCAATCGGGGAAGCACGTCACACAGATTAATTAGATTATTCACTACGCTGTCGCCAAACTTATCCGTCTCGAACGTCTTCCCGACACAGTTCCTACAGGGACATTCTTTTAATCCCTGGAGGCGCGATGCCATGTGCGCAACGCCATCGAGGAGGCGAAGGTAGGGCTCCTCCATAGATCTCGCAACCTTCGCCTGGGTGTTGAACTCAATCTGCTGCTTGATCGCCTCGACAGCCTCCGCGCTAATGTCAGCGCGGAAGTCCTCTGCATCGGGGAGCGGATAGAACTGAAGCGCAAAGCTGAATCGCTTCTTGAGTTTCTCCAGTGACGGGTAATCCTCTTCCCGATACAAACCGTTTAGAATCTTCTCGGCCCGTTTCTTTAGTAACGGCCATTCCTCCCAAAAAATAGGCAGCGCCGTATAAAACTCAGTCTCGATCACTCGAAAGATCTCCGTGCAGTTCATGAAGTTTGCGCTCGGCAAGATGCGCGCGCCGCTGTCGTTCCAGGGTAGCGTCTGGTCCCTGAAAGTTGTCCGCGCCTTGGTGACAATCTGTGTGATTGCCTTAAAGCTTGGCGCTTCTTCAGGCAACAGGCGCTTACCCGCCTTGATCGCATTGACCTCCGTGATGCCGTACATCGCCCGCAGTTCGTTGGTTGCCTTCTTATCCGTCTTTCGCGCTGAATACATGCTTATATTCAGTTCGCTAATCATTGCCCTATTAGCTAGTTCACTCATCTGTCGATCTCCCTTCGACTGTTGAAGAACGGTTAATAATCAATCGAAAATTTTGTTCTCGACTCGCTTATCCATGTGTTCTTTCTCCCTGGTGTGTTGATGCCATTGAGTTTGAACAACGCGCCCATTGGCCCTCCAATCATCGGGCGCACAACCACGAATTGTTATGACGTGCCTGGAGCACAACTGACACCAGATAGAAATATCGATTAAATCTTCCATTATTCCCTCCCTCCCATCAGTTTTCCTACTGGCCCGGTAGTCATCTCGATCCATGCGCGGGTCGATCCGATCTTGTTTTCCCTGCGCACCGAGTCCCTCACCATGAGCACCGCAAACTCCCCTAGCCGCGCCTTCTCCAGCCGCTCCGCATATACCCTAACCCTGTCGAAGTTGGCCGGATTAGCCTTGGCCGCAAGCCCCACCGATACCGCATAGAGCGCGGACAGTGCCTGCCTGTCGGGTATGGGTGCATGAGCAGGATCGGCCAGGATCGCATCGAGCGATGGCATGGAGCGCCAGATCTTTAGGAAGGCGATAAACTCCGTTGCGGCGCCGGTCCCTACCCTGCCAGCCACCAGCGCGTGCTCCACATGCCCTGGCACTTGAGCGTCCGTATGCCTGAAGGCAGATACCCAATTCCGTTCCGTTGGGCTATTGGTCATATCCGCAGTTGGCGTGAAGGCGTTCAGTAGCTCAGTCCGAAACCGCAGGAACGCGCACCCTAGAGTGATCGCGTCATCCGAGAGCTTGTATTCCGTCTTACCGCGGTCAAACAGGTTCTGGCAGAAGTCGTCCAGATCGCTACGCATGTGGATCAGGGTGAACCTTCCCTTGACGGGCTCGAGAATTCCCAGAACGCCAGCCTTATCGATGCGCCGGTTGGTCGCCATCGTGATCGATACGTGATCCGGAAGGCGCTTGCCATCGACCTCACGCGCCAAGGCCCATTGCATGTAGGCCTTCTGAACCGAGTCATGGGCCTGGCCAAAGTCCTCCAGGTGCCAGACCGTAGGCTTCTTGGCCTGGGTCGCCATGTAAGCCGTCCGAAAGAGCTTCTTATCCGCGTAGGCAGTCTGGCCGGACAGGTCAGGAAGGCCTCCAGGCTCCGTGCTGTCCTCAATTGCGGGCAGGGATACCAGCAAATCATACCCTAATTCCGCGCTGGCTTGCCCCACAATCGACGTTTTGCCGCTGCCTGGGGCTGAGACTAGGGCTACGTTCTCCCCGGCCTTTATACAGGCAATTACGGCCTTTTTAGTGTCACTGGGTTTCAGTGACAGAATGTTAGTTTCCGCCATCTTTCCGATCTCCCTTCTGTTTGTCGCCAGGATCGCACAGCGAGTACAGGTTGATCCCGCTATGGGCGATCTCGTTCTTTAGTTCCAGCGCGGCTATCGCGCATTTCTCACAAATGAGAACATCCATCACCTCAGACTTTGCGCGATACTTGGCTGGACCGCCGAAGCATCTTTGGCAAGTCGTCTTCATGTCATCAGGTTGAGCACGATAAAGATTAACAACACGGCCAGGATCAGAATCTTTATCACGCTCATGCCGCCTCCTTTGCCAGCACGTAATCAAAATAACTTTTAT
>Ga0126369_10002537_pt1 | contig 13011 bp, 11 predicted proteins | sample PanSoiMetaPlot_1_FD_109646 | JGI IMG/M metagenome (GOLD analysis project Ga0126369, IMG submission 109646) | Tropical forest soil microbial communities from Panama - MetaG Plot_1 | ecosystem: Environmental > Terrestrial > Soil > Tropical forest > Bulk soil | place: Panama | collected 2016-02-17 | reverse complement strand
TGACGGACTTACGACGACCTCAGGCGGTTCGGATGCAGATTGAGGACGACGAGCTTACCTCGGTCGACTCCAAGCACTTAACACAGCTTCTCGGCTATGTGCTCGGAGCCTTGGTGCGTCGCCGGGTCCTCACCTTGACCCTGTTTATCGTCGGATTGGGGACGGCACTGGTCTATCTCAAGCGGATGCCACGAAGTTACCACGTGGATACTAAAATCCTCGCCCAGAGGCAGCAGGCCCTGCCCATGCTGTCGCGCTATGCGACCGAGGAACCACCCACTTACGTTGCGGCGGAAATCATCCGCCGCCGAGACAACATTCGCTCCATCGTCGAGAAGACGAAGCTCGTCGATCGCTGGAACTTTCCCACCGATCCGCCGATGACCTACGAGGAGAAGCTCGACGCCTTGATCAACAGCGTGGCCGGCGCACTTTCGGTGACCACGGGAGAAGGAACGCTCACCATCGCCATCGACTGGCCCGATGGCAGCAGCGCTGCTCAACTGGTGGAGGCGGCACTGCAGAGCTTTCTTGATTCACGCCGTCTTGCGGAACTCTCGTCGATTGAAGAAGCGATCGTAATGCTCGAAGCGCGGGCGGGCCAAGCTCGCTCCGACGTCGAAGCCATGGAAGCCGAGGCCGCTACCAAAGCGAAGATCGCCGGAAAGAATAGACGCTCCCGCCTGGGCCGGTTCGATCCCGCAATGTCGCAGCTCAAAGCCATGTTGGACACCCGCAAGCGAGTGATTCGAGAGACGGAAGACTTCCGCCAACGCCGCCTGGAAGAACTTCAGATCCAGTTGGCCGGAAATCAGGCCGCCTACGGCGAATCGTACCCCTCGGTCGTCACTCTCAAGAAGGAAATTGAATCCTTCACGCGCGAGCCGCAACGACTTGTAGCGTTGCGAGCAGAGCAGCGGGAACTGGAGGCAGCTTACCGCGCGCGCGGAGGCAGCGTGGAAGCCGGCGAGGGGGAAGACCCGCTCACCAGCCGCCTCTACGAAGCGTACGATCTGCAGGATGAAGCTGACTTGCAGCGCCGCTTCGAACGGGTTCGCTATCAAGGCCTGCTGGAGCGCATCGAGACCACGAAGATCGATTTGGAAGCGGCGCGCAGCATCTTCAAATACCGCTACAGCGTGATCTGGCCAGCTCAAGCCCCGGATGCGCCCAACCGGCCCAACGTGCGGCTGGGGCTAATTCTGAGCTTCGTCGGAGCTCTGTTGTTGGCGGCGTTCGGCGCCACCGTAGCGGATCTACGCGCCAAGCGATTCGTCGCAGCCTGGCAGCTGCAGCGCGAGCTTGATTTACCGATCATCGCCGAGGTTCGAAGAACGCATGGCTGAGGACCGCGCGAGAGCAGAAGTCGCCTTGGCTTCGCCCGCATCTCGAGACGAGGCTTTGCAGCTGACCCGATCCAAGGGCGGAAGTTTGCCGTCGCTGGACATGCAGCAGCTGTGGTTCACAACGCTCAAATGGGATTGGTCCACGCTGGTATTGGTGCCAGCCGGCGCGAAGGCCTCTGTCCTTCGGATTGCGAAGACCCTTGCGCAGATCGGCAACCGTCAAAGTGGACGCGTGGCCAGCCGACCAGAAGCCTCCAGCGTTGCATCGGCAGCGGACTTGGCCGAAGACATTACGGGACGATTTACCGTCCATACGCCGGCCGTTGCCGCCGAGCGCTGGAAGCAACGAACGATCATCGCACTCGATCCGGTAATTACAGACCCGGCGGGCATCCCGGTCGCATCAGCCGCCGATGTGGCATTGCTCTGCGTCGAGCTCGGAAGAACCAAGATTCCCGAGGCGCAGAAAACGCTGCAGCTGATCGGTCGCGATCACTTCCGGGGATGCATCCTCATCAAGTAGCTGCAGCCTCGATGGTCAACCATTGGCTTGGACCTCCAGGGTGCTCGGAGTGCTGCTGCGGTAACGAATCGCCGGGGCCAGAGGAGGCACTTGCCCTCCGGCGGTTGCGGGCCGCCAGCCCGGATTTCGTACTCGGGGCGTTGGGCTCCCCGAAACAGGAAATCTGGATTCACCGGATTTCCAGGGCGATCTACCCCAGCGTTGCCAGGGGGGTGCGTGCATCTTTTGATTTCATCACCGGGCGGGTGCGGCGAGCCCCTCGTTGGATGGTCAAATCGGGTCTGGAATGGGTGTTTGGGCTACCTGTTTCGAGACCCGAAATTCCTGGTGATCCCAGTGCAGACGGCGTTGATGCCGCAGGCGAAGCGCGTGACGTACCCGTAGCATTTGCCCGCCAAAAGCAAACAAATGGGTAAGACGCGCAACACACGTTAGAAACCAAACGTTTGCTGATTAACGAGGCCCTTATCCGCCCGTTGGCGACATTGTCGTCGCTCGTTCCATGTGCTACATGCTGCGCCCGTCTGGAGGCGTAAGCACCTCGCTGGTGAGAGAGCGCTTATCTGCTTCCCAGAGAGGGCGATGTCATACATTCCACGGTGCAGTAGCGGGTGACGGGGGCATCATCTTATGTCCGACAACTCGAGTGGTGGTCTAGGGGCTGGGGAAGGGAGTGTTGGGCAGTCGCAGCCTCCGAATCCTCGCAGCTACACGCTGCGAATTTGGTCGCGCAACGTGCAAGCTCGCGTCGGCAGGATCACCGAGCCGGCCTCTGGCCTTTGGGGAGTCGGGCGCCGCCTCCGAAGTCGCCTGATAGGGGACGCGCTCAAATCGGAGCACGCGAGCAGCAGCTCTCCCGGGTTCGCGGCAACACTCAATTCGGTGGTGGACTTATGCGTGCTGCTGATCTCCATCTCTGTGGCCACGATGCTCTCGGTCTCAGAGCGTCCGGTTGAGGTCAGCTTCCCCGAGTTCGTACTCACGACGTTCGCCGCAGGAGTCGTCTGGGTGGCCGCGTGCGCGGTTCTTCGGCACTACGACGTGCGCTCCTTCGAGCGCGGTGCGGTCGAAGATGCGTGTTTGGTGACGGTTCTGGTGCTCGGACTGGGCAGCTTCATCGGCGTGCTTCACCTGATGCTGCCCGATTCGGCGGCGATCCCCCGCGTTTCTCACTTTCTGCTGGTGTTCTGGCCCGGCGTTATCGGATTGAGGCTTTTCGTCTTTCGCGCTCTCGCCTATACCCAAACTGCCAAGGGCGAAGCATTGATCATTGGCAGCGGTCCCCTCGGCCGACTCACCGGGGAACATCTCGAGACGCGCGGCCGCCACCGCATCGTCGGGTACTTGCAACTCCCCGACGAGCCTCGCAGCACTCCACTGGGCTCGCGTTTATTGGGCCCCGCCAGCGATCTCGAAGAGATCCTTCGATTCACTCCGGTCAGCGAAGTCTACATCGCCGGCGACCTCACCCAGCAAGGGAGTGCGATGCAAGCGGCGGTTCGGGTCTGCGAGACGTTTGGAACGCCCTTCGCGCTTCCCGCGCACTACTTCCAGTTCGAGCGTGCAAAGCCCGTGGCGAATGAAGCCGTTTCCGACGGCTACCTCCATTACCGTTCGGTGGGAGGAAAGCCCTACCAAATGGCGATCAAACGGTTGTTCGACATCCTCTCTTCGGCCGTGGCGCTCACAATTTTGCTGCCGCTTTTCGCAGTGCTTGCGATTGCGATCAAGCTCACTTCCTCAGGCCCGATTTTCTTCAGGCAAGTCCGAGTCGGCCTGCACGGGCGGCAGTTTCAGATGTTCAAATTTCGCTCGATGATCGTCAACGCCGAGGAACTCAAGGCGATGTTGGCAGAGCAGAACGAGCGCACCGGGCCAGTTTTCAAGATGCGGAACGATCCCCGGATCACATATGTCGGCGCGTTGATGCGCAAATACTCTCTGGACGAATTACCTCAGCTGATCAACATCCTGCGCGGAGACATGAGCGTCGTCGGGCCACGTCCACCGGTCCCTAACGAAGTGGCGGTGTATGAGCCATGGCAACGGCGGCGCCTCTCGATGCGGCCGGGGCTAACCTGCACTTGGCAGTCTTCCCCCAAGCGCTACCAGATTCCGTTTGATGAATGGATGTATCTGGACATGCAGTACATTGACCATTGGAGCCTGGCACGGGATTTCGCGTTGATCTGGAAGACGGTGCCGGTGGTCATCACCGGCGCGGGCGAGCGCTAGCGCTCACAGAAGCCGCGGCGCGGGGTGCCAGCTCGGACCGACCAGTCCGCGAGCGAACATTCTCGGCGTACAGCCGACAATTCGATGCGCTTTTATTGAGTGATACAAAACCGAGATCGGTTTGTAATCCAGACCGGATGTCCTACTCGCGCCGCTTACGCCTTTTTCCTCAGCCATATGTTTCGCCTGGTGCTCGCGCAGAGAACCAGCACTGAGCGCCACGCGGGTGGCTGGGCTCGGCGGATAAACGGCAAACCGACGATGCTGACTAGGTCACGCCGCGATCACGCGGAGCTGTGCTCGACGATGGCTGGTGCGTGGAGGGAGCGCATTCGCCGGTAAGCTGCGCGTGGTTCGTGCCCTCAGAAGGGCCTGTGGGCGTGGACTCATCTTCAGCGCCCGGATCAACTCAGCAGAATTGATCTCTTGGACGGTGCAAGGGGGGGAAAACAACGCCTGTACGAAACGTAAAAAACGTCTAATCATGACTCCCTCCTCGGAGAGAAGCGCGACGACTTCTTGTGGCGAACCTCCCCAGTACTCGAATCCAGCAGCAGTGTTCTCCTCCGAAGAAGTCCGATTCGGGAAATCGCGGCGGCGCGCGGCTGGTTTCACGTCACACCTGTAACAAACCGTGCGTCTTACCGCCCGCAAAATCGAATTCTGACTGATATTTGAAAATGAGCCTTCGCGGCTGGCTGCCCAATCGTCCTTGCTGATCAACAATCGCCCGCGAGACCGGCTCGCAGGTTGGCTTGGCGGCGTCTTCGCTACGCCTTGGCTTTTTCGCCGCCTTTTTCGCTGCCCTTGAGCGGAATCTTCTTCGGCTGTACTTCGGGGCGCTTCGGGACAACGACGTTGAGAACTCCGTCTTTGAGCTCGGCACGAATCTGGTCCACATCTACGCCTTCAGGCAGCGTGAATGACCGCGAAAAACTGCCGTAGCTGCGCTCGTAAGCGTAGTACTGGTCGCCTTCGTCCTTCTTCTCCTCTTGCCGCTGGCCGGAGATAGTCAGCCGATTACTGGTCATAGAAAGTTCCACGTCGCCCTCCTTCACACCAGGAAGGTCCGCTTTGAAGATGTAAGCCTCCTTGGTTTCCTTAACGTCGAAGGTTGGGACGAACCCTGTGAGGTCATCCCTGCCTAGGCGACGAGACATCTCCCGAAATGGATCCCACCGCATCAGCTCTTGCATCATATCCAACGGATCCCAGGTGCGCGCACGTGTGATCCCGCGCTCCGGTTCCGGCTGCCGACGAATGATTGCCATACCATTACCTCCTTGAGTTTGGCTTCATTTGCCGGCAATCAATCTGTGTCGTCGACTGGACTTGTCCAGCAAGTTTGGAAACGGTCGAACGCTACAACGGCTGGACGTCACTCCAACGTGACCAGATCTCCAGGACGGAATCGGCGAGCGTCCATCGGATCCTCGAGCACAAAAGCAACCAGCCCATGTCCGCGTTGTGCCGCGCGCACCGGATCCAACGAGGTCACTGGGGCCCCACCCAGCAGCGGCCTGTGCCCCAATTCGAAAGGCTCACCCTCTTCCAGGGGATGCGCGAAGACCACCGGGACACAGTGAACGCCGCCTTCATTGATGAGCAACGTTGCTTCGACCTTGAACTTTCGTTGGGCCGGGCCATCTGCCCAAGGGAGTCGCGGCACGAGCTGTTATATCCTTCACGCCGTGAGTTCGATCAACGTGGTGCGGACGATGTGTCCCATGAACTGCCACCCGACACTCTGTGGCATGCTCGTCCATGTGGAGAGCGGGCGAGTACACAAAATCACCGGGGACCAGGACAATCCCGACAGCAATGGGTTTCTGTGTATCCGCGGCCAGGCTTCGCTGGAGATTCTCGACAATCCACAGCGCCTGTTGTACCCGCTGGTGCGGACGCGACGAAGCGACGCCTGGCAGCGGACGACTTGGGACGAGGCACTCGACCGCATCGTCGATGCGATGCAAACCGTCGGCCGCGAAGCGGTCGCTACTTGGTCGGGGCACGGGCTCTTTGCCAACAACTACGGAACTCGACTCCACTCTCACCTGCTGCGTCGATTCGCCAATCTCTATGGATGCCAGTGGTGGAATCCGACGCTGATCTGCTGGGGTCTAGGAGCCTTCGGGGCCGGCCTCACTGGCATCCTCGAAACGAACACCAAAGAGGACATGGGCGCCAACGCCGACCTTATCGTCCTTTGGGGCGCGAACCTGGCCAGCCAACCCAACACCGCCCGCCACCTCGATGCGGCGAAGCGGCGCGGCGCGTTCGTCGTGACCGTGGACGTCCGTGAAACCGAGGCGGCCTCTCATTCGGATGAGATCCTTCTGATTCGACCCGGCTCAGATGCTGCCTTGGCGCTCGGGATGATGCACGTGATTGTCACAGAGCGGCTCCACGACCGAGAATTCGTCGCCCGGCACACCATCGGCTTCGACCAGCTCGCCGCGCATCTCGCGTCGCATCCTCCAGCATGGGCGGCTCGGGTCACCGGGATCGCTCCGGAACGCATCGTCTCCCTTGCGCGCCGCTATGCCACCGTGCGACCGGCCATGATCCTGCTTGGCGGCAGCTCGATGCACAAGGGATCCAACGGTTGGCAAGGTGGCCGCGCAGTGGCCTGCCTTCCCGCCCTCACCGGCAACTTGGGCATCCCGGGCGGAGGGCTCGGGCCCCGTCATGGAGCTTCCGCGCATGGGCAGGCCCTCGCCAGCATCGTCGCTTCCGAGCGGCGCCCACCCGGTCGTTACATCCCCAACCAGATGTCGCGAATCACAGAAGCGTTGGCGGAGAGGGAAGTCCGAGTGCTTCTGCTCCTTGGCACCAACATGCTTTCTTCGTTTGCCGATGCAGAGCGAGTCGCGCAAGGGCTTGCAAGAACCGATCTTTGCCTCAGCTACGATTTGTTCCCCAACGATACCGCGCGTCGGTTCGCGGACATCATCCTGCCCAGTACCTCGTGGCTCGAGGAGCTCGGTTGCAAGAGCACCAATACCCATCTCTACCTGATGCCCCGCGTTCTCGATCCACCTGGCGAAACGCGCTCAGCGAGTTGGCTTCTACGCCAGCTCGCGACGCGCTTGGGTATCAAGGACTTTTTCCCGTGGAGCGACGACGAAGGGCCGCTAAACGCAATCCTGAACCACCCCTCGACGGGGTATGCGACCGTCGCGGCCCTTCGTGGCGAAGGGGGAATCCGAGCGCTGCGGATCTCCCACGTGGCGTACCCCGATCACGCATTCGATACGCCGTCGGGGAAAGTCGAATTCTACTCGGAGCGAGCTCGCTCCTTAGGACTTCCCACCCTACCCGTTTACCAGAGCCTTTCCTCGTCGACCTATCCACTTGCGTTTCGTCAAGGTCGCACGCTCACACAATTTCATGCCTTCTACGACCATGGTCAGGCTTTGCCGACGCTCGCCAAAGCGGACCCGGAGCCCTGGTTGTGGATCTCCGCAGCCGACGCAGATGCCCGCGGCATCGATGACGGAATGCGTATTCGTCTTTTCAACGAACGCGGAGAGTTTCACGCCCGGGCTCGGGTTACCGGAAAGATGCCCGAAGGAACGGTCTGGATGCGCGACGGCTGGGAAGGGCTGAACCGGCTAACTTCCGGCGAACCCTGTGTCCCCGACGAAGCGGTGGACCTGTTCTCGTTCTCTGCTGGCCAAGCTTCGTTCGATGCCAATGTCGAGGTGGCGAGACTCTAGGTCAGTACGCCGATTGCCGTCGCCGCTTGCGGAGCACGCTTTCACCGGAAACGCCGTCAACCGGCGCTAAAAGACGCGGGACCACTCCTTCGGCCACCGCTCCACAACGACTTTTTTGTCGGTATAGAAGTCGACCGCGTCGCGCCCCTGCCCGTGGAGATCTCCGAAGAAGCTGTCCTTCCAGCCGCTGAAGGGGAAAAAAGCGATTGGCGCTGCCACTCCGACGTTAATGCCGATGTTGCCGACTTGCGCTTCGTGGCGGAACTTGCGTGCCGCCGCTCCGCTGCGCGTGAACAGACAGGCCTGGTTGCCGTAGTTCGAACGGTTCACGACCTGGATCGCCTCATCAACATCCGTGACCTCAATCAGGCTCAGCACCGGACCAAAAATCTCGGTTTTGGCGATTTCGCCTTTGGGATTCACGCCGCTGAGTATTGTTGGTCTGATGAAGTTACCCTGTTCGTACCCGGTGATCCGAGCCTGTCGTCCGTCGACCAAAACTCTGGCTCCCTCTCTGATGCCGACGTCCACGAGCCCCTCGACCCGAACCTTCGATTCGGAAGAAATCACCGGGCCCATCTGGACACCCGGGTCCAGCCCGTAGCCTACGACCCGTGACTTGGCCGCGGCAGCGATCGCATCCGAAAACACTCGGCTCGCTTGTCCCACGGTAATCGCGACCGAAGACGCAAGGCAGCGCTGTCCGGCGCAACCGAAGGCGGAATCGGCGACGATCTGCGTGGTCACATCCATCTCCGCGTCTGGAAGAACGATCACCGGGTTCTTCGCTCCGCCCTGGCATTGCGCGCGCTTTCCGTTCGCTGCTGCCTTGCTGTAGACGTACTTGGCGACTGGCGTGGACCCCACGAAGCTCACCGCGCGCACCGCGGGATGTTCAAGCAAGGCGTCAACCGTCTCCTTTGCTCCGTTCACCAGATTCACCACGCCGCGGGGCAAACCGGTCTGCTCGATGAGGCGGAACACCCTCTGCATGGTCATCGGAACTTTCTCCGACGGCTTGAGGACAAAAGTGTTCCCGCAGGCGATCGCATACGGCAAAAACCAGAGCGGGATCATGCTCGGAAAGTTGAATGGAGTGATGGCGGCGACCACGCCCAGTGGCTGCCGAATCATCAGCTCATCGATGCCTCGGGCGATGTCCTCGCTGTTGTATCCCTGCATCAACATCGGAATGCCGCAGGCGACCTCGACGTTCTCGATGCCACGGCGCAATTCGCCGACCGCCTCGGATTGGGTTTTGCCGCACTCATTGATAATGGACCGCGCAAGATCCTCGAGATTGTCCTCGAGCAGCTGCTTGAACTTGAACAGGTACTGAACGCGATCTCCCGGCGGGGTGCGGCGCCATTCCGGCCATGCATCCGCTGCCTCGACGGCGGCTTGGTTCACTTCGTCGCGCGACGAAAGCGCAACCCGCGCAATGACCTGACCGGTCGCTGGGTTTTTGACTGGAATTTGTTCGCCCTTGGACCCCGTCCAATTTCCGCCGATGAAATTTTGAACTGCTGTCTCCACGAGTTTCTCCTCCAGCTGAAGACCTCGCTGCTTGGCGGGTATTTCGACGTGGCTAGGGAAGTTGTCAAGGCAGCGCGGGGGTATCGAGCCTTAGACCCTTCGAGCCTAAAGGCGCCGGTTCGCGGGGGTCGTTCCCTCGCCGCAGCCATGGTAAAGCCATTGTGATGGTGTTCATCGCCGGCATCAGCTCCGCGGCCTCCGAGGGAAAGATCTTCCTGGTCGCAGAGCAATCGCTCTGTGTGGTTCGCACCAGCTTCGGGGCCGAGGTGCCGTCGGGGCCTGCCGCAGACGCCATCTACCTCGGCATGCAGGACGGACGTCCCTGCTTTGCCCGTGCCCTAGGCGCTGATGAATCACCGCCGCGGGGGAGTGAAGTGGTCCCTCTTCGACGGTTGTTTGGGGTTCTCTCGGACGACGAGTTCGGGATTGCGGGCCGCGCCCTCGGCCTTTCCGCCTGGGATCGCGATCACCGCTTTTGCGGCCGTTGCGGGAGGCCTACCGAGCGGTCGAACACTGAGAGGGTGCGCACTTGCATCGCGTGCGGACACGGCGCTTACCCAAGGTTGTCGCCTGCGATAATCGCCCTGGTCGAGCGGGACGGCCTCGCTCTGCTGGCTCGCAACGCCCGTTTCCCGCGGCCCTTTTTCAGCACTCTGGCCGGCTTCGTCGAAGTCGGCGAGTCTCTGGAAGGCGCGGTGGCGCGGGAGATTGAGGAAGAGTCCGGCGTTCGCGTCGGCGACATTCGCTACTTCGGCAGTCAACCTTGGCCTTTCACGGGATCTCTGATGATCGGCTTTAGGGCGAGTTGGATCGAAGGCGAGATTTCCGTCGATCAGGCAGAAATCGCCGAGGCCGCCTGGTTCGCGTACGACGACTTGCCGGTCAATATACCGCCGCGTCTCAGCATCGCGCGCCAGCTGATCGACGATTTCGTGCGCCGCCGCGGTGGAGTTCCCCGCCCAGAGGACTAATCCTGCCTTCGAGGCAAGGGGTTCAGAAGGTACGCGCCGCGACGCTGCTGGCCTACTTTGAGAGCGGCGACCACTCCGAGGCCCTGGAGCAACGCGACCCCTCCAAGCACCGCGCTGAACATCCCCCGATCCATCAACCGTCCGAAGATCAGCGGGGCGGTGGCAAGTCCAAGGTCCAGCCCCGAGTAGACGAAGCCGTAGACTCGGCCGAATGATTTCTGGCCAAAGCGCTCCATCGCCGCGTGGCGTACCAGCAGATCGCGCGACGGGCTGGCAATCCCGGTGCAGAAGCCAATGACCGCGAAAAACCCGCTTACGCTCCAGGGCGGGATCCCGCCGCTCGCGACGGCCAGGGCGGTCAAAGCGGCACAGACCAGAGAAGTAGCGATGATCCGATCATGGGCGCCGCTTTTCGCTGCCAGAAACCCGCCCACGACCACGCCAGCGGCCCCACCCAGCAGGTACAGGGTCAGCGCTGAAGCCGCGGCACCCAACGAGAGTGCATAAACCCGCTGAAGCACCGCTGGCGCGAAGTTTTGCAACGCGCCAAAGGCGAGCATGGTGACGAGAAAGAAAAGAAAACACATCCAGACCGATGCAACACCGAGAAAAGCGAGCGCCGAACTTGGCGAGGACCTCGCAGCCGTGGCGCGGCGCTCGTGTTCCGCGCCGGTAGCCAGCACCCGTCGCCGCGCGAACAACAGTGCGAGCGTGAGCAGAGCGACCGAGGCTGCTGCGAATGCAGCGACGCGCCATCCCAACGAGGCAGCGATGCCGGTCATGAACACCGGTCCCGCCGCCCAGCCGAGGTTCCCCGAAAGGCTGTGGACGGAGAACGCGTGGCCCAATCTTGGGGCCGAAACGTGTCGATTGAGGGTTGTGAAATCAGCGGGGTGGAAGACGCTGTTGCCGGTACCGGCCAGCAACGCCGCGGCCAGCAGCATTCCATAGTTGTTGGAAGCGCCGAGCACCACCGCAGCAATCGAGAACAGGCCGATGCCTGACCGCAACACGCGCTGAGCTCCAACGCGATCCACCACGAAGCCCGCGAGGGCCTGTCCAATTCCGGATGCCACGAAGAAAGCGGCGGTCAAGGAACCGGCCTGCGTAAAATTCAACGAGAACTCACGCATCAGCCATGGGAAGAGCGACGGGACCATGAGATGGAAGAAGTGCGACGTGCCATGGGCAACGCCCATGAGCGAGATCACTTCCACGTCGCTCCTGATGCGCGTGGATGGTCCAAAGTCGTTCATTTGGCGCAGCCTCTCACGCCCACCGGGGGCGATCAAACCTCCAATGGCGGGACTAGTCTGGCATCCCCCCTCTGAACCTCAAGAGCTTGAGCAGGTCGCGACGCGTTCGGGGGCCGTAGGTTTGAAAAGTTGGCATAGGAGCGTTCGCATACTCTGCCTTGACCTTGCTCACCGAGTCGACGCGTTGAACTCTCTTCAGCTCGCCCACATCCACTCTGTAAATCCGGGCGGCATTGAGACCAAAGATTTTGGCTTTGCGTTGCGGTGTGAGCGCCGGATATCTGAAGCGCTCCTGGAATTCCGGGGTGATCTCGAACGCGCGAAAAGCCTGAATCTGATCCTGAGGCGAACCGTACCAGATCGAATCCGTTCCCCACAGGATTCGATCTTCTCCAACGTACTTGAGGAGTTTTCCAATGACGTGCGCCGCTTGGTCTGGCTTTTTCATCACCTCGCGCCAAGTCGAGCCCAATTCCGCGTAGACGTTACCGTTTGGTCCAATGCCGTGGTCCTGGAGCGAGCGAATCAAAACGTCAATGCCGCGCTGCGCGTCTGGGTTGTACGGTCCCTCGGGGACCTCGGGCTCGAACCCGGAGTGGTAGATCAGAAAGGTCGCATTCGAAAACTCGCGAGCCACCGGCCCCACATCCCGAGCGAGCGTGTAGTTGGGATCCATACCGGGCAGTGGCAAGCCCTTGTGAACGGCAACCAGCGGAACGCCGAGGGATAGGCCGTGTTCGATCGTCTTGCGACCTAACTCATCGGTCAACCACCAACCTGTTCCTTTGGGTCCCCACACCGTGTACAGCTTCCAGGCACTGATTTGCCATTTGGCCACCTGAGCGCGCATGTCGTCGGCAATTTTCGACCATGGTGCCGTGGTGGGTTGAACCACGCCGTGGATGCGAAGCCGGCCTTTCCCAAGCTGGGCGACTCTCTCCTGGGTACGGGCGGCCTCCTCCACGAAGAGCGGCAGCGGTTCTCCCCAGAGTTCGCTGAGTACCGCGAGCTGAGTATCACTGTTCAGAAAGACCTCCCGAATCAGCGCATCCTCCGTAAAGCACCGCGCCCAAAGGGGGGCTCCGCAGTCGGCTTGAGGCGTGGTTTTCAAAAAGTCCCCAATTGAAGGTTGACCGCTGACCCACCAGATCCGGTCGCCACTTACCTCGTGGGTCTGCACGTCGAAGATGAACTCCTTACCCGTGAGCACTTGATCTGCGAGCGCCTTATCAAACGGTGCGTCTTGGCTGACCCGGTATCGACCGCCGCCGCAACCCAACTGGTTGAGTGCAAGCAAGACCGTCGCAACGCCGCAGCTGCTGGCCAAGTACTCTCGTCGACTCAGGCCGACTCTGCGCGCATTGATAAACGCCTGCTCGATGGCCGATCTCTGCGCTGCTCGAAGAGCGGGGCTTGGGGTCGTCG
>Ga0126369_10002535_pt1 | contig 13012 bp, 9 predicted proteins | sample PanSoiMetaPlot_1_FD_109646 | JGI IMG/M metagenome (GOLD analysis project Ga0126369, IMG submission 109646) | Tropical forest soil microbial communities from Panama - MetaG Plot_1 | ecosystem: Environmental > Terrestrial > Soil > Tropical forest > Bulk soil | place: Panama | collected 2016-02-17 | reverse complement strand
TGCTCAGGGACTCTGTGGCTGGGCCGGGTACCACGGCGTGATCAGGTAGATCTCGAATGCCTGGATTCGAGGGCTGGGCCGGAGAATGTACCCGACGATCCGCACGTACTCGTTCCCGCGGAACCCCTGGTAGTCACTCTGCGGAAGACGCCGCACATCGACGGCAATGACCGGAGTGCCATTGGCCGGGGCCAATGCCATGGTCTGGCTGCCAAAGTCGACCCAGAGAACTCGGCCGTCGATGACGAGCGGCGCTTCTGGCACGGTCCTCGGCTGAGACTGCGCATCTGACGCCAGCACGCCAATCAACAGGCAGATGATGAGAACGCCTGCCATATTCGGTCGACAGCGCTCGATCATCGCCTCCGCCCCTCCACAGGGGGATTGTATCGCCGATGAATCGCTACGGCAGACCGAGCCCGAACGGGGCTATCATCACCGGCGCCGATGCACACGCTGCTCTTCCTCGACCCGGGCCATTTCCACGCGGCGCTGACGGTGCGCGTCCCGCACGCGCGCGCGGCCGAGCAGGTGTTCGTCTACGCGCGCGAGGGCGCCGAGCTGCGCGACTTCCTCGCCCTCGTCGAGCGGTTCAACCGGCGCTCCCCCGACCCGACGCGGTGGCGCCCCGTCGTGACGACCTGCGACGATCCGCTGGGCCGGCTCGTCGACGAGCGCCGCGGCGACGTGGTGATCCTCGCCGGGAAGAATGGCGGCAAGGCGCGCACGATGCGGCAGCTGCACGAGGCGGGCTTTCACGTGCTCGCCGACAAGCCCTGGCTCGTCGAGGCGGGCGACCTCGAGCACGTGCGAGCGAGCCTCGACGGCTGGCCGCTGTCGGCGGAGATCATGACCGGGCGCCACGACGCGGCGGCCGGCCTGCTCAAACGGCTCGTCGGTGCTCCCGCGATCTTCGGCGCGTTCCGCGACGAGGGGCCGGCCATCGAGCAGCAGAGCGTGCACCAGCTCGAGAAGCTGGTCGACGGCGCTCCACTTCGCCGGCCGTGGTGGTACTTCGACGTACGAGTGCAGGGGAGCGGCCCCGTCGACATTCCCACCCACATCGTCGACCAGGCACAGTGGCTCGTCGGGGACGACACGAACGCGCCCGCGCTCGTCGAGGCGCGCGCGTGGTCGACGCCCGTGCCCGTCGAGGCCTTCCGGCGGATCACCGGCGAGAAGAGCCTCCGGAAGGAGCTCGAGCGGTTCGTCGAGGGCGACGCGCTGAGCTACCGGTGCAACGCCGAGCTCGTGTACCGGATCGGCAAGCTCACGGCGAGCGCCGCGACTCGCTGGGAGCTTTCGTCATCCCCGGGCGTGGCAGACACCTCCAGGAGCGTCGCTCACGGCACGCGTGCCGACGTCCGTCTGGAGCAGAGCGCTCGCACGGGTTTTCGCCGCCGGGTATTCGTCGAGCCCCGCGGCGATACCGCGGCGGTCGCGCGCGCGCTGCGCGACCCGATCGCGGCCTGGCAGACGGAGCTGCCCGGCGTCGGCCTCGTGGAGGCAAGTCTCGGCGCGTACGAAGTGACCTTGGCAGGCGACGGCGGTCATGAAACCCACTTTTCGCGCGTCCTCGACGAATTTCTGAAAATCGTGGACGAGCACCGCTGGCCCACTGCGCTCGCGGGGCGCACACTGGCCAAGTACACGCTGCTGGCCCAGGCTGCAGCGGTGACCCAGCCCGAGACCGCGTCCGGCCGAGGAGGCGAATGATGGCGAGCTACGCCCTGCGCGTGAACGGCAAGACGAGGGCGGTATCGGTCGAGCCAAGCACGCCGCTCCTGTACGTGCTCCGGAACGACCTGGAGCTGAACGGGCCGAAGTTCGGCTGCGGACTCTCGCAATGCGGCGCCTGCACGGTGTTGATGGATGGAAAGCCGATCCGGTCCTGCGTGACGCCGGTTGCCTCCGCGGCGAAGGGGCAGATCACGACGATCGAGGGCCTGGGCACGCTCGAGCGGCTGCATCCGCTTCAGCGCGCTTTCATCGCGGAGCAGGCGTGTCAGTGCGGGTACTGCGGCAACGGGATGGTCATGTCGGCGAAGGCGCTGCTCGACGGCAATCCGGCGCCGACCGAGCTGGAGATCAAGCGGGCGCTGGACGGCCACCTGTGCCGGTGCGCCTCGCACAACCGTATCGTGCGCGCCGTGCAGCGCGCGGCCAGGGAGATGCGGCCATGAGCGCGCGCGCCCCCGTCTCGCGCCGCCGGTTCCTCGCGACGAGCGGAGCGCTCGTCATTGGATTCGCGCTCGCTCCACGGGTCGCGCTCGCCCAGGATCGGCCCGCGCCCCTGCCGGGAAGTCTCAACACGAATCGCATGCTCGACGCCTGGCTTCGGATCGAGCCGAACGGCACCGTGACCATCTTCACCGGGAAGATCGAGCTGGGGCAGGGCATCGGCACCGCGCTGTCGCAGATCGCGGCCGACGAGCTCGACGTCGACCTCGGCCGCATCCAGGTCGTGAGCGGCGACACCGCCCGCACGCCGAACGAGGGCCAGACCGCCGGCAGCCTGTCCGTCGAGCAGAGCGGCACGGCACTCCGCGTCGCGTGCGCCGAGGCGCGCGAGATTCTCCTGGCGGCCGCCGCGGCGAAGCTGGGCGCTCCGGTCGCCGAGCTCACGGTGAAGGACGGCACTGTCGCCGCGCCGGCCGGCGCCACCGCCACGTACTGGGATCTCGCGGGGAGCGCCGATCTCAAGCGCGAGGCGACCGCGAAGGCGAAGCCCAAGCCGGCGTCCGAGCATCGCTGGGTCGGCCGCAGCGTCCCCCGTCGTGACATCCCGAAGAAGTTCACCGGCGGCGCCGCCTACGTGCAGGACGTCCGCCTTCCCGGCATGGTGTTCGGCCGCGTCGTGCGCCCGCCCTCGCCCGGCGCGCAGCTGCGGTCGGTCGACGAGGCGGCGGTGCGCCGGATGCCCGGTGTCGTCGCCGTCGTGCGTGACGGCAATTTCCTTGCCGTGGCCGCCGCGCGCGAGGAGCAGGCGATTCGCGCGCGCGAGGCGCTCAAGACCAGCGCGCGCTGGGGCGAGACCGCATCGCTGCCGCCGGCCGACGATGCGCTGTACGCCCATCTCATGAGCCTCCCGGTACCGGGCCAGACGGTGGCCGAGAAGACATCCGCCGACGCCAGTGCGCCCGCGAAGACGCTGGACGCGCTCTACACCCGTCCCTACCAGTGTCACGCCTCGATGGGACCGTCGTGCGCCGTCGCCCAGTGGCAGGAGGGCAAGCTCGCAGTCTGGACGCACAGCCAGGGGGTGTTCCCGCTTCGCGCCGAGCTCGCCAAGGTCTTCGACGTGAGCGTCGAGAACATCCGGTGCGTTCACGCCGAGGGAGCCGGATGCTACGGCCACAACGGCGCTGACGACGTGGCGCTCGACGCCGCGCTCGTGGCGCGCGCGACCGAGGGGCGGCCGGTGAAGCTCCAGTGGATGCGCGACGACGAATTCGCGTGGGAGCCGTACGGCTCGGCCATGGTGATGAAGCTCTCCGGCGGCATCGATGCGCAGGGCAACGTGGTCACCTGGTCGCACGAGCTGTGGAGTCATTCGCACAACACCCGGCCGGGCGCTTCGACGGGCGTGAATCTGCTCGCGGCCCGGCACCTGGCCACGTCGCGCCCGCTCGTCGCCGCCCAGGACGTTCCACAGCCGTCCGGCGGCTCCGATCGCAACGCGATTCCGCTCTACGACTTTCCCAACGTCAAAGTCGTCAAGCATTACGTCGCCGATGCGCCCATCCGCACGTCCGCGCTGCGGACCCTCGGCGGCTACGCGAACGTCTTCGCGCTCGAGTCGTTCGTCGACGAGCTGGCCTTGCTCGCGGGCGCCGACCCCGTCGAGTTTCGCCTTCGCCAGCTCAAGGATGCGCGCGCGCGCGCCGTGATCGAGGCGGCTGCCCGGCGCGCCGGGTGGCAGCCGAACACCCACGGCGACGGAGCGCGTGGCCGCGGCTTCGCCTTCGCCAAGTACAAGAACCTCGCGTGCTACTGCGCGATGGCCGCCGACGTCGAGATCGAGCACAAGACGGGGGTGATCCGCGTGGCACGAGTCGTGGCGGCCGTCGACGCGGGGCAGATCGTCAATCCGGACGGCGTGATCAACCAGATCGAGGGCGGGATCATCCAGTCGGCGAGCTGGACCCTGAAGGAATCGGTGCGCTTCGATCGCACCCGGGTGACGACGCGCTCGTGGGCCGACTATCCGATCCTGCGATTCGGCGAGGTGCCCGCGGTCGAGGTCGTCCTGCTCGATCAGCCCGGCGAGCGGTTTCTCGGCGTCGGCGAGGGCTCGCAGGGCCCCGCGGCGGCCGCCATCGCCAACGCGGTCGCGAACGCCACCGGCAAGCGGCTGCGCGCACTGCCGTTCACACCGGAGCGCGTGAAGCAGGCGCTGGCATGAGCCAACCCGAGCCCGAGCCCTTCACGAAGTCGCTCGAGCGCATGAACCTCTTCCAGGAGCCCGAAGCGCGCGCGCTCATCGCCGATCTCGGCTTGCCCGAGGGCTCTCGCGGTCTCGACGTCGGCTGCGGCGTGGGACTCTTCGCCCTCTGGCTCGCCGAGGCGATCGGCCCGCGCGGGCGCGTCATCGGGATCGAGCCGTCGGCAGAGCGCGTCGAGGCGGCGCGCGCGTTCGTCGCTCACGAGCCGACCGCTTCGCGGCTCGAATTCCGCGAGGGTGACGCCACGAAGCTCGACGCGCCCGACGCGAGCTTCGACTGGATCTGGTGCGGCGACGTCCTGCACCACATTCAGGACACGGGCCGGGCGCTCGGCGAGTTTGCCCGCGTGATTCGCCCCGGCGGCCGGATCGTCGTGAAGGAGTCGCAGCTCCTGCACGGAGTCTTCCTGCCCGGACATCCCGCCCTCGAGCGCCGCCTGCGCCAGGCCGAGATGGAGTGGAGCCGCCACGAGGGTGGCGAGTTCTCGTTCGAGGAGCGCCGCCAGCGCACGCTCGCCTCACTCCGCGCGGCCGGGCTCTCGGTCGAGCGGTTCCGTACTTACATGCTGGAGCGCCGGACGCCGCTGCCCACCGCCGCGCGCGACTACATCCAGCGCGTCGTGTTCGAGCGCAACTGGGGTCCGCGCCTGCGCGATCGCCTGAGCGCCGACGACTGGTCGCGGCGCGCCGCGCTGTGCGAAGCGGCCTCGCCGACCTTCGCGCTGAACGAGCCCGACTACTACTGTCTCTATCCGATCAGCGTGGTCGTCGCGCGCCGCTGATCAAGCGCTGCGCGCCGCGCGCGACGGCCAGGACCAGCGCGCCGGCGACGACGCCCACGACCGCATCGAGTAGCAGGGACATCGCGAGAGACGCGCGTTCGACCCACGTGTGGAGCGCGGGAATGCCGTGGACGAGGATGCCGCCGCCGACCACGAACATCGCCGCCGTCCCGACGACGCTCAGGAGCTTCATCAGATGGGGCGCGACGCTGAGCACGGCCACGCCGATGTGGCGCTGGATCCACGCGGCCGCCGTCCGGCCCTCGTGTCGGCTGAGATAGAGCCCGGCGTCGTCGAGCTTGACGATGCCGGCGACGAGGCCGTACACGCCGACCGTCATGAGGAGCGCGATGCCGACGAGCACCGCCGCCCGCACCGAGAACGGCGAGTCCCTGACGGTGCCCAGCGCGATGACGATGATCTCCGCGGAGAGGACGAAATCGGTGCGCACGGCGCCCCTGATCCGCGTTTTCTCAGCCGCCGCGAGATCCGGCGGCACAGCGTCGTGGCGGCTGCCGTTCGCCCGGCGGTGCAGGAGCTTGTGCGCGAGCTTCTCGAACCCCTCGTAGCAGAGATACACGCCGCCGACCATCAGAAGCGGCAGCACGGCCCACGAGGCCCAGGCGCTGATGGCCAGCGCCATCGGCACCAGGATGGCCTTGTTCGTGAGGGAGCCTCTGGCGACGGCCCACACGACCGGCAGCTCCCGATCGGCTCGCACGCCGGCCACCTGCTGGGCGTTGAGCGCGAGGTCGTCGCCCAGCACGCCCGCCGTCTTCTGCGTCGCGACCTTCGTGAGCACGGCGACGTCGTCGAGCACGGACGCGATGTCGTCGAGGAGGGCGAGCAAGCTCGAAGCCATGGTCCGCGTGACAGTGTCGCGCGGACCGAGCGCCAGCGCTATCATCCCGTACCACTCAGCGATGACGCCTGAACAACCGCTCACGCCCGTCGAAAGCTCTCCGGGCCTGTCCGGGGACCCCGCGAGCCAGCGTCGCGCGTTTCGGACCGAGGTGCCCCAGCCTTCTCTCGAGTATCGAACCGCCTTCGGCAAGTGGCTGTCCCGCGGGGGATCGGTGGACGGCCACGGCATTCACGAAATCACGACTCATCCTTGGTGGAAGGTCATCTGGCTGACCGGGGTCGATTACTTCTCGACCCTCGGCTACCAGCCCGGCATCGCGCTGCTCGCCGCCGGCGCGGTGGCGCCGATCGCCACTGTGATCCTGATCCTCGTCACGCTCCTCGGCGCGCTGCCGGTCTACGCGCAGGTGGCGGGTCGCAGCTACGCGGGTCAGGGATCCATCGCGATGCTCGAGAATTTACTCAGCGGCTGGAAGGGCAAGGGGCTGGTCCTGGTCCTGCTCGGCTTTGCGGCCACTGACTTCGTGATCACGATGACCTTGTCCGCCGCCGACGCCGCCAAGCACGCCGTCGAGAATCCATTTCTCCACCCGGTGCTCGGCGACCACGAGATTCTCGTCACGCTCGCGATCCTCACCGTGCTCGCGGCGGTCTTCCTGAAGGGGTTCGGCGAGGCCATCGGATTGGCGGCCGCCGCCGCCTTGCCCTATCTCGCCCTCAACTTGATCGTCCTCGGGCGCGGACTCCTGGAATTGATCGCGCATCCGGAGATGCTGGCCGGATGGCGGGCCGAGCTCGTCGCGCATGGCAGCTTTCCGATGCTGATCGCGGGCGCCGTGCTGATCTTTCCAAAGCTCGCCCTGGGTCTCAGCGGCTTCGAGACGGGCGTGTCCGTCATGCCGCTGATCGACGGAGGAGACGCGGATCGCGGCCACAGCCCCCGAACGGGCGGCGCGCCGATGGGGCGCGTGACCAATACACGAAAGCTTCTGCTCACGGCGGCCGCCATCATGAGCGGGATGCTGCTGCTCTCGAGCGTCGTGACCACCGTGCTCATCGCGCCGGAGGATTATCGTGAGGGCGGCAAGGCGAGCGGACGCGCCATCGCGTTCCTGGCTCATCGCTACCTCGGCCAGGGCTTCGGGACGGTGTACGACGTCTCGACGATCGTCATCCTCGGTCTCGCCGGCGCCTCCGCGATGGCGGGCCTCCTTCACCTGATCCCTCGTTATCTCCCACGCTTCGGGATGGCGCCGCAGTGGGCCGGGCTCTCTCGGCCGCTCGTCCTGGCGCTCTTCGCGATCGACATCGTCATCACGCTGATCTTCCGCGCAGACGTCGAGGCGCAGAGCGGCGCCTATGCCACCGGCGTGCTCGTGCTGATCCTCTCGGCCGCCTTCGCGGCGACGCTCGCGCTGTGGCGCGAGCGCCGTCTGGCGCTGACGTTCTACACGGGCATCCTCTGCCTGGTCTTCGCCTACACCCTCGCCGACAACTGCCTGGAGCGGCCCGATGGCTTGATCATCGGGACCGTGTTCACCGGGCTCCTGATGCTGGCGTGCGCGCTCAGCCGATCCATTCGCTCGGTGGAGCTCCGCATCCCGCACGGATACTTCGCGGATGGCGAGAGCGCGCGTCTGGCTTCCGAGGTGCGCGGCAAGCAGGTGCACCTGGTGCCGATCCCGCGCTCGTCGGCGGACGCTCGACATCGCAAGCGAGCCGAGATCAACCGCCACTACCAGGTGCGCGGGCCGTTTCTGTTCCTTCACGTGAACCTGCTCGACAACCGCAGCGAGTTTTCCGCGCCGCTCGAGGTGAGCCTGCGCAAAGAGGGCGGCGATTACGTGGGCGAGGTGTTCGGCGCGGTCGCGATCGCGAACACGATCGCGTTCGTCAGCGAGGTCATCGATCCGATCTCGATCTTCATCGGCCTCACCCGGCGCGATCTGATGGCGCAGGCCGTCCGCTACCTCCTCTTCGGCGAGGGTGAGACCGGGCTGATGGTGTACACGATTCTCCTGCGCTACTGGGAGCTGACACCCGAGGACGACGTGCGTCCGCTCATCTTCCTGATGTCCGATTAGGCGGCTCGTCCACGCTCACGGCAGCGCGTACACGCTGACGACCGCGCCGGGAGATCGGCTCGAGAGGACGACGAGGCGGCCGCCGGCCACATGCGCATCCATCGGCCGCCCGGACTCTTGTGGAAGCTTCACCTGGACGCCGCGCTGCCCGTCCCGGTCGAGGACCACGACGGCGTTCGCGGTCATGATGCCCAGCACATGGCTCTGGAACAGCCTGACCTTCCAGGTCGAGGCGGGGAGGCTTGCGGCCGGCTCCGGCGTCGTCGCGCCCTCTCGGAAGATCCAGGCGGCCCGCGGCGTCGTTCCGTAGCCGAGGCACACGACGTCCGCTCCGGCGGAGGGCATGCACCGGATGAGTCCCGGAGCGGCCGTGACTCGGCGATCCCCCTCGGGGCCTCGATGCCAGATCTCTGAATCGTACGGGGCCGCTCCGAACAGGATCGGTAGGAGAGGCCAGCTCCGGTACCAGCTGTCGCGGACGCGCAGGCGCACCTCGAGCACCGTGTCGGGGCCGGTCACCGCCCACGCCGAGCCCTCGCCCGATTCGGGGAGGGTCCACCGCTTCACCTGGATCTGCTCGCGCCCCACGAAGCCGGCGGCCGCGACGACGACGGAATCGGATTCGGATTCGCTGCCGACGACGGTCCATGCGCCCGTCACGGGCGAGACCCAGAGGCGAGCGCCCCACAAATCGGGCAGTGCCAGCTGCCACGCCGGCGCGGCCGGGGAGTCCACGCTGATCAGCGCGATGCGAAGGGCCTTGTCCTCGCGTCGCACGACGACCAGCCGGTCATCGTCGAGAAACGCAAGGTCGTCGGCCAAGATCTCCGCTCCGGAGCCCGTCGCGCCGAGGATCCGAAAGGTCCACGGCGTCTCGCCACGCGTGTGACGAACGACACGAATCGCCAGGCGCTGGCCCGACGGTGAGCTGCGCAGCTCGGTCCCGAGACTCGGGAGCTCGGTCCGGTGCAGCAAGGTCGGCGTGACGTGCTGCCAGCGGATCCCCGTCGCCGCGCTCGGCCACGCGGCGCCGATTCCGAGCGGCGCCAGGCCGAGCACGACGAGCGCGATTCCGAGCCAGCGGGCCCAGCGGCGATCCCGCGCGAGCAATGCCGCGCCCGCGCCGGACGCCGCGATGAAGACGTTCGGCACGATCGCCATCAGCCCGCGATAGTCGAGCGGCCGAACATCACCCCCGTTCAAGAGCGGCCACAACGACGCCACGGCTACCAAACCAAGCGCACCGACGGTCACCGCTGCGTCGCGGCGGTGCCGATCGCCTGAGCCTTCATGATATCGGCGCAGTACCAGGAGCGCCGACAGCGCGACGGCGCTCAGAAGCGCCATCAGGATCGCGGTCGGATGCACGGTTTCCGCGAGCGCGTTCTCCCGGCCCGTGAACACGAGCGCGGTGCCGATCGACGCGACGGCCAGCGCCGCCACGGGTGCCACGTGCGGCCGGAACACGGCGATCAGCCCGGCGACGAGCACGCCGAGCGCGCTGCTCGCGACCATCGCCGCCACGACGCCGACCGCCGCCACGACGCGTATGAGCAAGGTCACCCCGGGTACCGTCGCCGAGCGGGCCCCCAGCCGGGGCGCCAGGCGAACGTCCACGACGTCGAGAGCACTCTGCACCGGCGCCACGTCGTCCGCGCGCAGCGGCACGGACCACGCGCGCCCGGACCGGGTGCGGGCGGCGAGATAGACGTTGTCACCGGATCCGGGACGCACGCGCAGCTCGACCAGCTCCGAGTAGCGCCACGCCTGAGACCGGCTCGCCTGCTCGCGCAGCGCCGTCGGCTCGAGCGCCGTATCGGTGGCCACGCCTTCGAGCCACTCGGCGCGCTCCGAGTCGAGCACGACGAAGCTGCCGGGCGTGGAGCTTGCGAGGACGAGCGGCCGATCGAATCGCGCCGGCGCGGTCTGCGCGGCGGCGCGGATGGCCTGGATTCGAGTCGCGAGGCTCGGGTGCGAGGCGTGGCGCACGACATCGACGGCCCAGCGCCGAGGCAGGCGCGCCAGCGCGTGGAGCTTGACGAGGGCCCGGACCAGCGCTTCGGAGTCGCCACAGAGCTCCAGGGCTCGTAGATCGCTCTCCGCCTCGTGCTTCTGACGCGCGGCGCCTCTCAGGAGAAGGCCGACGCCCACGGCCGCGACCCACGCGGACTCGAGCAGATCGGATCCGCTGGACATCCATTCGCCGAGCAGGGCAACGCCGACGGTGAGCCCGATGATCATCCACATCGCGAACCGGGCCTGAGTCAGACGCTTGCCGTCGAAGTGCTCGAGGTGCGCGACTTCGTGCGCGAAGATCGCGGCGATCTCGTCGGGCTCCAGCTGCTCGAGCAATTGATCGCCGAAGAGAACGGTCGGATGACGCCGCGACGGCAGCGCGAATGCATTGACGACCCGGCCGCCGCGAAAGCCATATCGCAGGATCCGCGGAGCGGCGACCCGCGCGCGCTCCACGATGGTCGCGAAGCGCGGCGCCAGATCTTCACGCGACAGCGGGCGAGCGCCGATGATGCGCCGCAGAAGGTCCACGTAGGCGATCTGCCACGCGACCAGGGTGGCGGCGAGCAACGCCGCCACCGGCCATCGCGCCGATCCGGCTGCGGAGATGATCGCCGGGGTGAAGGCCAGGAGCGTCCAGATGCCGAGCGCGGCGAGCCACCAGCGGCCCGCTGCGAAGAGGTACGCGGCCAACCCGCGGCGCTCTTCGTGCAGGACCTTGTGTGCGGGAAAGCGGCCCACGTACAGGCTCAGTAGTGGCAGCGCCAATATCCAGGGCTTGTACGGACTGATGACGATGAGCACGCCCACCGACGCGGCCATCACCTGAAATAACCGGCTCGCGCGCGCGATGATCCGCTCGGGCAATGCCGGATCGTCGCGACGGGCCATCAGCTGGCGGCCGGTCCACCATGCGGCGACACCGGGGACGAGAGCCACGGCCAGGGAGAGAGTGATGAACATGGGTACTCGTTCGATCGTAGCGTGGCCGGCGAGCAATCCGGAACGATCGGGCAATGGCGAAGAACCGACAGGTGGATCGCGCATTTGCACGACGCTGGTCACGAGTCGAGGCGACGAAATCCTGCGTCTTCTTTCAGGTATGTGCCCGACGCCGGTGGCGGCGCGCCGGGGAGATCCTATGAGCAGGAGGTGCATCAATGCGTGAATTCCATTGCAAGGATGTTGGGATGCCCGACTGCAGCTTCGTGGCGAAGGGCAAGGACGACGACGAGGTCATGCGGAAGGCAGCCGAGCACGCCAAGCGTGACCACCATATGCAGACCATACCTCCCGACCTCGAGCGCAAAGCGAGAGGCGCGATCCGCGAATCGACCGAGCCGAGCAGACGGTAACGGCTCGTGAGTGAGCCGGCGCGCCCCGTGGATCGAAGGTCCACGGGGCGCTGCCGTGTCGTGGCGAAGGCACGATGAACCAGATCGTCCAGCTGGCCCTGGGCACGTACGCGTGGGACGAGCGCGACCTGCGCGATCCCGAGCATCCGCGGCTGCGGCCGCGACGCCGACGCTAACCGTTCACGCTCAGCTAAGAGCGGCGGTCTCCGGCGCGCCCGACGCCTCGAGGACCGCCTGACGCCATTCCCGCTTGAGCGGCAGGATCGGCGGCATCGGCGCGGCCGCCGGCGCGGGGGTTGGCTCGGGCAGCGCGTGCTTGCGATCGGTGGCGGCGCCGCGCTTCATGAAGAGGTTGTAGATCGACCATTCCAGCCGGCTCCGCCCGCCGCGGAGCGGGAAGCGCCGCAGGATCGACGACGGGGAATAGAAGGTGTCGTACGCGGCGTCGTGACCGAGCCGCAGCTGATCGGCGGTCATCCTGGCCGGTCTGAACACGACATTCGCCTGATCGTACTTCGACCAGTCATAGGACACGATGCGGTCGGCCTTCTTCATCTCGTACCACGTCAGGGTGCCGGGATACGGCGTGAGCGCGGAATACGCGCAGGCGTCGTAGTCGGCGTCGATGTTGAACCGCGCCGTGGTCTCGAACACGGACGCGTCGTCGCCGTCGAAGCCGAACATGAAGAGCCCGAAGACCATGATGCCGTACGAATGTACTTTCTCGACGAGCGAGGCGAAGGTCTCGGGCCGGTTGACGTGCTTGTGCACGCTCGTCAAGGTGGAGCGCGTGATCGATTCGAATCCGATGCTCAGGAGCGTGCAGCCGCTCTCCGCCGCCAGCTCGAGCATCGCGTCGTCCTGAGCGAGCTTGGAGGTCACGCCCGCCTGCCAGCGGACGCCTCGCCCCTTCAGAGCGCGCATGACGCTGGTGGGATGCTCGCGCGTGCCGAAGAAGTCCGCGTCGTTGATCGCGATCATCCGTGAGCCGCACGTCTCGACCTCGCGGATGACGTCGTCCACCGGCCGGAAGCGGAACTTGAGCCCGTTCATCAAGGGCTCGGCGCAGAACGTGCAGCCCTGATGGCATCCGCGGGACGTCTGCACGAACGTGCGGTTGATGTAGCGATGCTTCTTGAGCAGGTCGTACCGAGGCTGCGAAAGCTGATCCATCGAGAACAACCGGTCCGCCTTGTAGGTCCCGCGCATCTGACCGCGCTCGAGGTCGTCGAGCAGCCGTTCCAGGACGAGCTCGACCTCGCCGATGACGACCGCATCGCAGTGCTGGAGCGCCTCCCACGGCATGAAGCTCGGATGCACGCCGCCCATCACGACCGGCACGCCGCGCGCCCTGAAGGCGTCTGCGATCTCGTAGCCGCGATTGACGTAGCACGTCATGGCCGAGATGCCGACGAGATCGGCCTCGAGGTCGAAGTCGATCGACTCGATGTTCTCGTCGGTGAGGAC
>Ga0126369_10002533_pt1 | contig 13017 bp, 13 predicted proteins | sample PanSoiMetaPlot_1_FD_109646 | JGI IMG/M metagenome (GOLD analysis project Ga0126369, IMG submission 109646) | Tropical forest soil microbial communities from Panama - MetaG Plot_1 | ecosystem: Environmental > Terrestrial > Soil > Tropical forest > Bulk soil | place: Panama | collected 2016-02-17 | reverse complement strand
GAGAAGCACGGCACCGACGCGTGGGTGCTGGCGGGCGGGCTCGACAGCATGGACTGGCTGAAAGATCGGCTGAAGAAGCCGAAGGTGGTCGTCGATCTGTCGACCATCGCGGCGCTGCGGGGGATCAACGAGGTCAACGGCGGCCTCGAGATCGGCGCGATGACGACGCTGACCGAGGTGGTGAGGCACCCGGTGGTGCGCGAGAAATACGCGATCCTGAGGGAGGCGGCGGAGCTGGTCGCCTCGCCGCAAATCCGCAATCAGGGGACGCTGGGCGGCAACGTGTCGCAGGACACGCGGTGCTGGTATTACCGGGGCGGGTGGACGTGCTACCGGGCGGGGGGGAACATCTGCTACGCGGACACGCCGACGGCGGTGAACCGCGAGCACGCGATCTTCGACGCGGACCGCTGCGTGGCGGTCAATCCGTCGGACACGGCGCCGGCGCTGGTGGCGCTGGACGCGACGATGGTGATCCGCGGGCCGAAGGGGGAGCGGACGGTGCCGGCCGAGGAGTACTGGATCGGGCCGGGGATCGACATCACGCGGATGAACGTGCTGGCGCCGACCGAGCTGCTGGTCGCGATTCGGATTCCGGCGACGATGGCGGGGGCGCAGTTCTACTTCGAGAAGGTGCGGGACCGGCAGGTATGGGACTTCCCGCTGGTGAACGTGGCGGCGGCGATCAAGGCGACCGGCGCGACGATCGGCGAGGCGCGCATCGTGGTGAACGCGGTGGCGGCGACGCCGAAGCGGCTGAAGCCGGTCGAGGCGTTCCTCGCGGGCAAGCCGCGCACTGAGGAGACGGCGAAGGCGGCGGGCGAGCTGGCGGTGCAGGGCGCGCAGACGCTGCGGCACAACGGCTACAAGGTGCCGCTCATGCGCAACCTCGTGAAGCGCGCCATTCGCGGCGGAGAAGCTGCGGCGCCGCGGACGACATAACAGACTCGCGGAGAAAAAAAGGAGCGCGAAGAGTTCAGCCGAGCGGCTCGCTCGCCTGAAAGGCTCGCGCTCCTTTTGTGTACGTCCCGTCGTGAACGTTTCTGTCTTACGACTCCGCCCGCATGACCGCGCCTGTCGGCGTCCACCGCAGGTAGGCGCATGCGACCAGCGCGTCGATGACCGCACGGCACGTGTCGCGCTCCAACCCCCACAGCCGCGTCGCCTGCGCTGGCGTCAGGCTGAGTCCCGGCATCTCCCTGAACTCCTCCCGAACACGCCGCGCGATCACCTCAAGGTCCATGTCTGCCTTTCGCCGGCGGCCACGATCTCCCGTCGCGCGATCCGGCCCGCCTGCTCCGCGCCCTCGGTCTCGAACCTGAGCTGACCGGGGCGGTTGTCGGTCTGGATGCCGTGCTTCGCATAAAACGCCGCGAGCGTCCGCGTATCGACGATCGCCGGCTCGCTGGCGATTTCCACCGCGTGATGCAGCTCGTGGGCCAGCGTCGTCATCGTTGCCAGCGCCGTCCGATTGCACGCGAGCTCGATTGCCAGGAACCGCCGCCCGTTCGCGACGGCGATCAGGCCGACGCGCCCCTCGAGATCGGGCTCCAGAAACGGCTGCGTCCGGACGTACACGATGACGTTGGCCGCCTCGAGGCGATCGATCGCCGACCGAATCGACGGCGATCGCGCCGCGGCGGTCTCGACCAGCCCCCGCAGTTCCCGATCGGGCCGGAGGTGCGGCGGAGCGGGCAGGTCGGATTGCGCGAGCGCCGGCGCCGCCATCTGCAGCAGCCCGGCGACCACGAGCACCAGGGTTCGGCCGCGTGACGACGGCATGCGCACGATGGCGAGCAAGATGCAGGCCACGAGCGTCGATCGAGCGTCGACGTGAAAAGCGCCGGGATTCGCGCGGCGCGATTTCGAGGTCAGACATTTCTGTATGTAACGTTGATATGACAGACATTAATGTAGGAACAGCTGGGAGACGGCCGGCGATCGATCGCACAGAAATGTTTGACGTATCGATCAATCCAACAGGAATGTAGGATGGAGAGCGTGACCGCCCGCGGCCGCCCGGCGTCCCCCGGCGTCGACGCGCCCGCGCGCGAGGCGCGCCGCCTCTCGTCGCTCCTCGAGGTCAGCCAGGCGCTGTCGGGCACGCTCGACCTGAAGGCGTCGCTGCACCACGTGCTCGAGATCCTCGCGCGCCACCACGGCGCCCTCCGCGGCATTGTCTCGCTCGTCGATGCCGCCGGCGAGCTCCGCGTCGAAGCCTCCGACGGCCTGCCCGAGCCGTCGCGCGGCGTCAGCTATCGCCTCGGCGAGGGCATCACCGGCCGCGTCGTGCAGAGCGGCAAGCCGGTCGTCGTCCCCCGGGTGAGCCGCGAGCCGGCGTTCCTCCACCGCGCGGCGCGCCGCCCCGAGCTGCCGCACCAGGAGCTGAGCTTCGTCTGCGTCCCGATCGTGCTGAGCCGGCGGCCGATCGGCGCGCTCGCCATCGATCTGACGTTCAAACCCGACCGCAACTTCGAACGCAGCATGAAGTTTCTCGGAGTGGTCGCCTCGATGATCGCGCAGGCCATCAAGATCCACCGTTTGATAGACGAGGACAAGCGGCGGCTCGTCGACGAGAACGCGCACCTGCGGCAGGAGCTGCGCGAGCGCTACGACTTCTCGAACCTCGTGGGCAGCAGCGGCCCGATGCGGCAGATCTTCGAGCAGGTCGCGCAGGTGGCCGGCACGAACACGACCGTGCTGGTCCGCGGCGAGTCGGGCACGGGAAAGGAGCTCATCGCGCACGCCATCCACTACAGCTCACTCCGTGCGAAGAAGCCGTTCGTGAAAGTGAGCTGCGGCGCGCTGCCAGAGAGCCTGATCGAATCGGAGCTCTTCGGCTATGAGAAGGGCGCCTTCACCGGCGCCGAGGCGAGAAAGAAGGGACGGTTCGAGCTGGCGGACGGGGGCACGCTGTTTCTCGACGAGATCGGCGACGTGAACCCCGCCACGCAGGTGAAGTTGCTGCGCGTCCTCCAGGAGCGCGAGTTCGAGCGCGTCGGCGGGACCGAGACCGTCAAGGCCAACGTGCGCCTGGTGGCGGCGACCAACAAGGATCTGGAGCGCGCCATCGCCGCGGGCACGTTCCGCGAGGACCTGTACTACCGCCTCAATGTGTTCACGATCTTCATTCCGCCGCTGCGCGAGCGGAAGGCCGACCTGGTGCTCCTGGTCGATCACTTCCTCGAGAAGTTCGCGCGCGAGCACAAACGCCGAATCAAGCGGATCTCGACGCCCGCCATCGACATGCTGGCGAGCTACCACTGGCCGGGCAACGTGCGCGAGCTGGAGAACACGCTCGAGCGCGCCGTGCTGATGTGCGACGGCGAGGTGATCCACGGCCACCACCTGCCGCCCTCGCTGCAGACGGCCGAGGCGTCGGGCACCGTGACGCGCGTGTCGCTGGGCGACGCCGTCGCCGCCTACGAAAAAGACCTGATTCAGGACGCGCTGAAGACCACCAGAGGCAACCGTGCGAAGGCGGCGCGGCTGCTCGACACGACCGAGCGGATCATCAACTACAAGGTGAGGCGGTACGGCATCGACGCCAGGCGGTTCCGGTCCTAGCGGCCGCGTCGGCTACTGGTCGTCGCCGAGGCGGGAGGAGCGATCGGGCAGCACGAAATGCCCCCGCTCGGATCCCGGCTCGATGCTCGACCGGCTGTCAGGGCTGAGCGTCCAATCCAGGCACGACGAGCAGATCGTGTGGGTGACGGACGAGCCGACCGGGGCGGTCGTGATGACGCGGTTGCACCAGGCGCAGACGACAGCGAGGACTTGGGTACCCATGCCTTGCTCCTGATCCTCAAAGCGCGGCCGAGGGAACTGCGCTCCGCAGGGGCAACTGCGATACCAGCGCGGGCAGCGGCCAGCGTCTGGCGCCAACGGACTCTTTGCGCGCCCCGTGTCCCAGGATGAGCCGGTCTCCCGCGAAAACCGTCATCCAGCCCCGCCGCCGGATGCGCACTTCTTCTTGACAGGCCCTGGCGTTTCAAGAACGATTGGCGTCCCACGCTGACTAGCGGGAGGTGCCCGTGCCCATTCCAGTTCGACTGCGCGTCAACGATACCGAACGCCATCACGACATCGAACCGCGCACGCTGCTCGTCCACTACCTGCGCGATCATCTCGGCCTGACCGGCACGCACGTTGGCTGCGAGACCGGCATCTGCGGCGCGTGCACCGTGCTCGTCGACGGCAAGGCCGTCAAGTCGTGCACGATGTTCGCCGTCCAGGCCGACGGCTCGGCGGTGACGACGATCGAAGGCGTTGCCAACGGCCATCTGCATCCGGTCCAGCAGGGCTTCTGGGACTGCCATGGCCTGCAGTGCGGCTACTGCACGCCAGGGATGATCATGGCGTCGATTCACCTGCTCGCGCAGAACCCGAAGCCGACGCGCGACGAAGTTGCCGAGGGCCTGCGCGGCAACTTGTGCCGCTGCACCGGCTACTCGCACATCCTCGACGCGGTGGCGCAGGCATCCGGCCAGCCGATTCGATCGGAGGTGGCTCGTGGCTGACAAATACGTCGGAAAGGCGCTCAAGCGGATCGAGGATCCGCGTCTCATCAAGGGCATCGGCACCTACGTCGACGACATCAGGCTTCCGGGCCTGCTGCACGCGGCGATTCTTCGCAGCCCGCACGCGCACGCGCGAATCACGCGGGTCAAGACCGATGCCGCGAAGGCCATTCCCGGCGTCGTCGGGGTCTTCACCGGCGCCGACGTCAACGCGTCGTGCGGATCGGTGCCGTGCGCCGCGGCGATTCCCGATCTGAAGGCGCCGACACACACCGTGCTCGCGGGCGACCGCGTGTACTTCGTCGGCCATGCCGTGGCCGTCGCCGTCGCCACCGATCCATACATCGCGCGCGACGCCGTCGACGCCATCGACGTGGACTACGAGCCGCTGCCCGCGGTGACGGATGCGGAGGCCGCAGCGAAGAGCGGGTCGCCGCTCACGCATCCGAGCCTCGGCACCAACGTCGCCTACACGCAGTCGACGGCCGGCGGCACGGCGATCGACGAGGCGTTTCGAAGGGCCGATCGCGTGATCAAGCATCGGCTCTATCACCAGCGCCTGACGCCGATGCCGATCGAGCCACGCGGCGTCGTCGCCTCGTTCAACCAGGGCGAAGGGACGCTGACGCTGTATTCGTCGACGCAGATTCCGCACCTGATTCGGACGCTCCTGCCCGGCATGATCAACGTGCCCGAGAACAAGATGCGAATCGTCGCCCCGGAAGTGGGCGGCGGCTTCGGCGCGAAGCTGAACGTCTACATCGAAGAGGCGCTCGTCGCGCACCTCGCGATGCGGCTCCGTGCGCCGGTGAAGTGGATCGAGTCGCGCCGCGAGAACGCCGCGGCGACCATCCACGGCCGCGATCAGATCGGCGACTACGAGATCGCGGTCAGGAACGACGGAACGATTCTCGGCATCAAGTCGCGGACCATTGCCGACCTCGGCGCGTACAACCAGCTGCTCACACCCGCCATCCCGACGCTGACCGGACTCGTGCTGACCGGCTGCTACCGCATCCCCGCCGTCAAGATCGACATCGTCGGCGTCTACACGAACAAGATGGCGACCGACGCCTACCGCGGCGCGGGCCGTCCCGAGGCGACGTATCTGATCGAGCGGCTGATGGACGTCGTCGCGAACGAGCTGAACCTGGATCGGCTCGAGCTCCGGCTGAAACATTTCCCGGCGCCGACCGACTTCCCGTTCTCGCAGTCGTGCGGGTTGACCTACGACAGCGGCAACTACCAGGCGGCGCTCGCCAAAGCCAAGGAGCTCGCCGGCTGGGATCAGCTGATGAAGGAGCGCACCGCCGCGCGCGCGGCCGGACGGCTGTTCGGCATCGGCGTCTCGACCTACGTCGAAATCTGCGCGATGGGTCCGTCGGCGGCCATGCCGGCCGGCGGCTGGGAGTGGGGCTGCGTGCGAATGGAGATCTCCGGCAAGGTGACCGTGATCACCGGCGTGTCGCCGCACGGCCAGGGTGAGGAGACGACCTTCGCGCAGATTGCCGCCGACCGTCTCGGCGTGCCGATCGAAGACGTCGTCGTGCTGCACGGCGATACGAACGTCGCCCACTACGGCCGCGATACCTACGGCAGCCGAGGCACGGCCGTCGGCGGAACGGCGATCGTCATGTCCATCGACAAGATCATCACGAAGGCGAAGGCGCTCGCCGCGCACCTGCTTGAAACGACCGCCGATCACGTCGAGTTCGCGAACGGCGTCTTCAAGTCACCCGGAGTGACGAACCGCGAGATCCCGTGGGTCGAACTGGCCGGCGCCGCGTACGTCGCCAAGAGCCTGCCGCCGGGGTTCGAGCCCGGGCTCGAAGCGTCGAGCTTCTTCGAGCCGTCGAACTTCACGTTCCCGTTCGGCACGCACATTTGCTGCGTCGAAGTGGACCGCGACACCGGTCAGGTGAAGATCACGAAGTACGTCGCCGTCGACGACTGCGGGCCGCAGATCAATCCGCTGCTCGTCGAAGGTCAGGTGCAGGGCGGGATCGCGCATTCGATCGGCCAGGTGCTGTTCGAGCAGACGATCTACGACAGCGAGGGCCAGCTGCTCACCGGCGAGTTCATGGACTACGCGATGCCGCGCGCCGTGGATATTCCCGATTACGTACTCGGCCACACCGTAACGCCGTCGCCAGTAAACCCGCTCGGCGTCAAGGGCGTCGGCGAAGCCGGCACGATCGGCGCGACGCCCGCGATCGCGAACGCCGTGCTCGACGCGCTGTCGACGCTCGGCGTCACGCACCTGGATCTGCCCATGACGCCGCAGCGCGTCTGGCAGGCGATCAAGACGAAGGCGCCCGCCGGCGCCACGGTGTAGAGGAGCGCGAGTGACGGTCTGACACATGTAGTGTCCGGCTTTAGCCGGACCGTGGAGACGATATGTATCCTGCTTCCTTTGACTACAAGCGTCCGGCGACGGTCGACGAGGCCATCGCGCTGCTCACCAAGCACGGCGACGATGCGAAGCTGCTCGCGGGCGGGCACAGCCTGATCCCCGCGATGAAGCTGCGGCTCGCGCGTCCGGCTGTCGTCGTCGACATCGGCCGGATCGCGACGCTGAGCTACATTCGCGACGCCGGCGGCGGCGCCATCGCCATCGGCGCGACGACCACGCACCACGAAATCGAATCGTCGGCGCTGCTGCGCGAGAAGAGCCCGCTCCTCTCCGAGACGGCGTCGCATATCGGCGACGTGCAGGTGCGCAACAAGGGCACGATCGGCGGCAGCCTCGCGCACGCCGATCCGGCGGCCGACTACCCGGCGGCTATTCTCGCGCTCGACGCCGAGATCGATCTCGTCGGCCCGCGGGGCAAACGGACCGTGAAGGCGCCAGCCTTCTTCGTCGACCTGCTGCAGACGGCGATCGGGCCGGACGAGATCCTGACCGAGATCCGCGTGCCGGCGACCGCGAAGACCGTCGCCTACGAGAAGACGGAGCAGAAGGCGAGCGGATTCGCGCTCGCCGGTGTGGCGGCGGTCGTCGGAGCGGAGGGCGTCCGCGTCGGCGTCACCGGCGTCGCGGCGACGGCTTACCGTGCGGTGGCGGTGGAGCAGGCCCTCGCCGGACAGCGGTCACCCAGCTCGGCGGCCATCGCAGCCGCGGCGGCGCGCGCGGCCGACGGCGTCGAGCCGCTCGGCGACATCCATGCGACGCCCGAGTTCCGCGCGCACCTCGCCGAGGTGAACACGCGCCGCGCGATCGAGCGGGCGTTGCGCCGCCAGTGAGCTCGGGATTCGGGATTCGGGATTTGGGATTCGTTCAGCCTCCCAACGGCTCACGCTGCACGAGCCACGATCTACGACGAATCCCGAGTCCCAAATCCCGAATCCCAAGCCGATGAAGCTCGCGTTATCGAGCCTCATACAGGCGCCGCGCGAGCGTGTCTTCGCCGCGCTCGTCGATCCCGCCGTCCTGCAGAGGTGCATTTCGGGGTGCGATTCGCTCGTTGAAGTTGCGCCCGACGCGTACGAAGCCAGGCTGAAGATCGGCGTCGCCGGGCTCAAGGGGACCTATACCGGCAAGGCGTCGGTCAGCGACAAGCGGCCCCCCGAGGCGCTGACGCTCGGGGTCGACGGGAAAGGCAGTCCAGGATTCGTGCGCGGATCGGCGGCAATCGCCCTTACGGAGGAGGGCGGCGCGACGCGCGTCGCGTGCGACGCCGACGTGCAGGTTGGCGGCTTGATTGCCGCCGTTGGATCGCGCCTGATCGAGGCCGCCGCCAAGAAGCTCGCGGACGACTTCTTCCGTCAGCTGTCGACGGTGCTGCAGGCAACGTGACGAGTAGAAAGCCAACGCGCAAGCTGACCGAGCTGCTCCGCCGGTACGATCCCCGCCTCAAGTCTGTCGTGTACGCGCTCCGCGCGCTGATTCTCGACGAAATCTCGCCATGCCACGAGCACGTCTTCGCGCAGAAGAACAAGGTCGTGCTGCTGTTCGCCGCGACCGATCACGTCATCGACGACTGCATCTGCCAGATCCATGTGTTCGTGAGGTACATCGAGCTCGCGTTTCCGCGCGGCGTCGACCTGCAGGATCCAGGCGCGGTGCTGCAGGGCAGCGGCAAGGCGTTCCGCTACCTGAAGCTGACGCAGCGCCCGGACGTGGAGCGGCCGGAGATCCGGATCTGGCTTCGCGAGGCGCGCGCGAACGAAGCCGGGTTTATTTCACCGTCACCGTGACGTGCGCGTTCGTCCAGCAGCATTGAAATCCGCCGCCGCCTTCGCCTGAGATGTCGTTCGCCTGGGCTCGCAGCACGTATTCGCCGGGCGACGAAAAGGTGACCGTCGTCGATGTCGCGCCGTCGGCGGCCTTGTCGATCGTCGGCTTCGCCTCGCTGAAGGTGACGTCGGCGGGGCCGCGCTGCAGCGCCCAGGTGAGCGTCAGGTCGGGGCGCGCGGCGCCGCGCCCGCGCGCGCCGCGGCCGCCGCCGCCCGCTGGCGGCCGGGGAACGTCGGCGGTGAATCTCGCGGGCTTGTCGGTGACCCACGCCGGCAGCGTGAGCGGCGCGCCGACGGTCGCCGCCAGCGAGGGGCCTGGCTCGGTCGGCGGTCCGGTGTGCGCGGCGCCGCCGCGCTCGAAGCGGATCGTCGGCGGCGTGTTGCCCATGCCTTTCTCTTCGTACGGCTCGACCTGATAGTTCGGGTGCACGCTCAGCGGAATGACCGTCGTCTGGCCGTTCGCGACTATCGTCCACGTGAGCTTGCTGTCGCCGAAATCCTTCGCCACCGGGATCGTGAAGACGCCCCATTGGCGCCGCGGCAGAAAATGCGTCGGCTGTCCGTAGTCGGGCCCGCCCGGCTCGATGCGGTTGTTCGGGCCGACGGGAATATCGATCATCTGCTTCAGATTGCGGTTGAAGTAGCCGACGAGGAAGCTGATGCTGCCGTCGGATTTGTAGAACCAGCCTTCGAACGCGCCGGTGACGGCGTCGCCCGCGTCCTTGTTCGGGCCGAGCGGCAGCATCGGGAGCGGCTGCTGCGCGAACGTCGGCGGCACGAGCGCGATCGCGACGCCCAGTGCCGCGATCGTGGTTCTCAAAATGCGCGTCACTGCTGCTGGTCGGTGTTCGTCGTCTTCTTCTTCGCGGCCTGCGCGGCCTTCCGTTTGTCGACTTCGACCTTGAAGTCGTCGTCGCTCATGTAGGTCACGTTCACCCACGCGTGCGCCATCTCGTCGACCGTGCGATCGCCGGAGCCGACCCACTGCGTCGGATCCGGGTTCGACTTGTTCGACGCCGTGTTGTCGTGCCACGCGGTGATGCGCAGCACCGTGCCCTTTGGCAGCAGCGGCGCCGCATCGTCGGCGTAGTAGTAGCTGTTGTGCCAGTTGAAGTTGAAGTTGTCGACATGGCTCAGGATCTGTCGCTGGCCGCTCGGCAGGATCGCTTCAATCATCATCGCCTTGCCGCGCAGATGCATGTGCGGCTGGAAGCTCTCGACCCGGCCGTTCTGCTTCATCACGAAGAAGCCTTCGGTCGGTTTGATCGTGTTCGGCGGGATGTCGATGCCGCCGGTGCCCATCAGGTGCAGCACCTGCCGGTACTTCGGCTCCTGGCCTTTCGGGTAGAAGTAGATCCCGAGCTCGACGTTGTTGGTGATTTCTTCGCCGGCCGCGGAGTAGTGGATGTCCCACACGAACGTCGAACCGGGCAGCAGGAGCTTGCCGGTGTCGGGCCGCATGATCTCGCCCTGCTTGCCGACGGCCCACTCCATGAAGAGGCCAGGGCCGGCGTTCACGCCGCTGTCGTCGTCGCTGTTGGCGGCGGCGGCGTTGTCCACCGGATCGTCCTGCGAGAGGCGCGCGAGCGCGTGGTGGACGATCTTGCGGCCTGTGTTCGTCGCGGGGCGGATTTCAATCGCGCGGACCCAGCGCGGCTCGGCGACGCCCGACGGCGTCGAGCGCTTGTCCCACGCGTCCTGCGCGTGCGCCGGCATCGTGAACGACGGCGAGCGGACGACGAGATCGGGCGGCCCGCCGAACAGCTTGGCGAAGTTCCACACGGACGCGTCGGGCCACTCGATCGCGTGCGGCATGTCCTTCGGATCGCCCTGCGGCGCGCCGGCCTCGACCCATCGCGTGATGACGTCGATCTCGTGGTCGCTCAGCGACCGGTCGTTCTTGAATTCCTGGATGCCGACGTTCTTGTCGATGTGCCACGGCGGCATCTGCCGCGCGGTGACGCGCGCCTTGATCGATCGCGCCCACGGCCGCGCGTCCTGATAGCTGACGAGCGACATCGGCGCCATCGAGTCGGGCCGGTGGCACGCCTCGCACTTGGCCTGGAAGATCGGCGCGACATCCTTGGTGAACGTGGGCGCTGCCGGTGTCTCGGCGGCCGCTGCGGCGGCGGCCAGGGCGAACAGCGACGCGACCGATGTGGCGCCGATACGAAGAGCTGCCATCACGCGCTCCTTTCAGGAACCGCGGCCGGAATGTGACCAAAAACCGTAACACCGCCGGGCCGTGGAGTAAAGAGGAGAGGGGGTTGGGGGACTCGGGGGACTGGGGGACTGGGGGACTACGACGAAGAAGCTGCAGCGTAGGCGTCGGCTGTGTCGTTCGCGTGGTACGAGCTGCGGACGAGGGGGCCCGACTCGACGTGGACGAAGCCGAGGTCGAGGGCAATCCGCTTCAGACTGGCGAATTCGTCGGGGTGGTAATAGCGCGCCATCGGCGCGTGAGCCGGTGACGGACGGAGGTACTGGCCGACTGTCAGGATTCCGCATCCCACCTTGCGGAGATCTTCGAGCGTCGCGACCAGTTCGTCGTGCGTTTCGCCGAGTCCGACCATGACGCCGGTCTTGGTGGGGATGTCGGGCGCGTATGTGCGCGAGCGATCGAGCAGCTCCAGTGTCCTGGCGTAGCGTCCACCCGAGCGCGCCATGCGATACAGGCGCGGCACCGTTTCCGTGTTGTGGTTCAGGATGTCGGGGCGCGCGTCGAGCACGGTGCGAAGTGCGGCCTCGCTGCCCTGAAAGTCCGGGATCAGGACCTCGAGCCGGCAGTGCGGGAGGCGCGCGCGCGTTTCGCGGATCGTCTCCGCGAAGATCGACGCGCCTCCGTCGTCCAGATCGTCGCGATCGACCGACGTGATGACGACGTAGTTCAGGTCCAGCGCGCCGATCGCGTCGGCGACGCGCGCCGGTTCAGCGGTGTCGACGTCGGCGGGACGTCCGTGCGACACGGCGCAGTACGAGCAGGCGCGGGTGCAGACGTCGCCGAGAATCATGAACGTCGCGCTGCCGTGGCTCCAGCACTCTCCGATGTTCGGGCACTGCGCCTCCTCGCACACGGTGTGCAGCTTCAGCTCGCGCATCAGCCCTTTCAAGCGCAGGTAGCCCGGCGATCCCGGCGCGCGCACCTTCAGCCACTCGGGTTTCGGAAGTCGCGGCGGAGCGTGGCTCGCCGAAGCTATGGCGGAGGCGGCGCGGAGCGGAATGACGCGGGCCATCGATCCTTTGGATTATATCGACACGTGAGCCGAATGTCCGCCCGGCGGCGCATTCCCTGGTGTGAGCGGAGATCGGTGGCGCACGCGGCGGCAGGCGTCGGTGCGGCTGGTCGTGGCCGGCGTCGTCCTGCTGTCGGTGTATGAGTCGGTGGGCGCGATCATCACCGCCGTCGGCGCGCCGCCGCGCGACGAGTGGATCATCGCCGTCGAGCGCACGATCTTTCCGTCGATGCCGCCGCTCGTGCCGTTGCGCCTGCCGCCCGAGGTCGTCGACGCTTTCAGCATCGTCTACGCGGCATACTTCGCGCTCCCGGTCGTACTTCTGGCCATGCTCGTACGGCGCGGCCGGCTGGACGATGGCCGATCCGCGATGCGGACGCTGCTCGTCGCGTACTACGCGCACTACGCGATCTACATCGTGATGCCGGTCGTCGGTCCCATTCGCGCTGCCGACGTGCCGTCCGACGTACGCGCACAGCTTTCCGGGGAAGGCGGCGCGGTGACGCACCGGTTGCGGCAGGCAGTGGATTTCCTCGAGCGCACGCCGCAGGACGCGTTCCCGAGCGCGCACACCTCGATTGCAATCATCGTGGCGGTGCTTGCGCGGCGGAACCGGTTCCGCGGGCAGACGTTCTTCGCGGGTGCAGCGGCGGCCATTGCCTGCAGCACCATCGTGGTCGGCTACCACTACATTGTCGACGTCGCCGCGGCACTGCCGCTGGCGTGGGCGGCGCTTCGCGTCGGCGTGCCGGAGAGGACGGCGCTCGCGTCGGCCGGCGTGTGCTCATTGCCGACTTGACAGGTCGGATTTGAGGCCGCTACGATACGCCTTATTTTGAGATTGAGTCTCACAATCAAGATCGGATCCTCGATGCGCCTTCGCCTTCTCGCGCTGTCAGTCGCGTGCCTCCTCGCTCCGCTGCCGCTCGCCGCGCAGGAGCGCCCCTACTTCGTCACCTACGATCACTACCTCGAGGAACGCGGCGAGCTCGAGGTCGCCGTCGCGGCGACGACCGGTTTTCCGAAAG
>Ga0126369_10002530_pt1 | contig 13025 bp, 17 predicted proteins | sample PanSoiMetaPlot_1_FD_109646 | JGI IMG/M metagenome (GOLD analysis project Ga0126369, IMG submission 109646) | Tropical forest soil microbial communities from Panama - MetaG Plot_1 | ecosystem: Environmental > Terrestrial > Soil > Tropical forest > Bulk soil | place: Panama | collected 2016-02-17 | reverse complement strand
ACGTAGCTTGTCTTCCAGCCGTACCAAAGCGACGAAACTCCTGGCCCGATGATGGGCCAGCGCTCGCCGTACGGAACGGAATATCTCGCCTATCAGGCATCAGCTTGCCTTCCTGTTCACCTCATAGGGAGTAACCTGTAGTGGAGCCTCTGTGCGGTTGATTCCTTCGAACGCCCAGACTTCAAAGTGATCCATCTCGCCACTCAGCTTGTTGAGGATCTCATGTATCTGGGCAATTTGCCACTCCTGGTCATTCAGGAGTATCCAGTTGGTTTCATCGAACTTACGTTTGGGCGCACGCCCCAGGCGTGGGTCTACGATGCTTATGATGCCCTGTGCTCGCCCCTGCTGCGTTCCTGGCACCACAATGGGAACCGTATTGCGCGGCTGATATGCAGTGTCAAGGTCACAGGGTACGTTTGTGAAGATCGGGACCTCGTTATCCTCCTGGAACTCACTTCTCGTATCAACCTGCTTCATAATGGAGCAGCGTTGCGTCAACATTGCTACATTCATCCAGTCACTCTCCAGAACCCATACGTGCCAATCCCGCGCCACGGTGCGAGGAGATATGTTGGCCTATCAAGTCTCTGAGCAGGCAGATATTGATACAGTCTCTGGTGCCAGCCGATTTCCCTCTCCCAGCCGTCCCAGTCGGGCCTGATCAACTGCTTATCTGCATTCTCTTTAGGGATAAGCTCCCTGAAGACTTGCGTAGTTGTGAAGAATATGTGGAACGGACTCTCTGCCACCAGATCGAACAACAGCTTCTGGCTCTCAGGGCTAAAGTAAGTCATGAGGTTGCCAGGATAAGTATTCTGGTTTGCTCCCTGCGGCCATTGCCCTCGCTTGTAGCTGTAGCTTCCAAGCTGCTCGGCCATCAAGTTACCAGCCATCATACTACGGTACTGTGGTGACGACCTGAGGTAGATTTCCTCCAGCAGTATTCTCGCCAGAATGCATTGCAGAATCTGGAAGTTAGGGTAGCCATAATTCCAGCCGCCGTACTTATCGGCAAAGTTCTGGAGCAATGTCTCTGCCCTGATTATGAGTTCTGCAATCTGTGCATCGCTGAGATTAGCAATCGCGGCAAACGTGGTCATGGTGCGTACATACCCGATAGTCAGTACGCCCAGAGGTCCTTGTGTGAAGATAGCTGGTCCGCCCTGGAGCATACCAGGAACGGGGCCAGTTCGGAGTGACTCGGTGCTGTCTGTAGTGTCGAAGTAACTGACTTCGTACCACGTTGGTACGTTGACTTTGTCGGTGTACTCGTACTCGACTTGATTCTGGACTAACGGCAGGTCTACGACAATGTTGGTGAAAGCCCCGTACTGGTCCGTGTCACTATAGACACGGACCGTATCGTACAGGGTTACAGCCCCTTCAGGGTCGTAGACTTCGATGAGAAGATTGATCACTCGACCCCTACACTCTTGCTCTTGTCGGTGGGCGAAGTTGGTCGCTTGGGAGCCTTCGGGGTGCCGCTTGGAGGACTCTGTCCAGGAACCTGCTTGGGACCGCCAGAAGCACCTGCCTGCTCGGTACCCGCCATGCCTCTACTCGCGGCTACAGCGGTTCTATCAGGCACGGCCTGTGAGTTTGCGTAGGTCGGCGGAGTACTTCCGGTACCAGCTATACTCACGGGCTTGTTTCCAGCAGGTTGCCCACTGGGATAGGGCGGAGACATTGCTCCGCCCTGCATGTACGGTCCTGGCATCAGGCCTCTGCCAGCCTTCTTCCCGCTGGCAGCTTGCGGGATCACTTCGATCCGCCACCAGGAAGCAGACCCACGCCACCGTATGGACCCTTGCCGTTCTTGAGCTGACCCTTCAGATCACGTGGACCCTGAATAGGCAGATCGCGGTTGGTATACGGTCCCGTGTTGGGCGCTCCTGCACTGCTCGGAATGGGATTGGTTGTTGCCATTACTCTCGTCTCCTAGGAGCTTGCTCGTGAGCTGGAGCTTGATGCGTAGGGGCTGGAGTCGTCGACGTAGCCCTGCTCTTGGGCTTCTCCTCCACTGTAACCCCAGGTAGCTCAGCCTCCCGCTGTTCGTCGTTCTGCTCTGCAGGGGCAATAGGACTATCACCAGGAGGCGGGGATCCGGTTGGTTCGGATCCAGCAATCACATCTCCTTCCTCTGGAGTATATTCCGCGTAGAGGATGCGGCCCCACTTGGCGAGCTGCTGTTCCTCTGTAAGCGGCTTGAACTCTACTCCGCCCGCGGTCATGTTCTCGACCGCGACAATCTGGCCTTCTTCGGCCACGCCAAGCGGAGTAGTAAATCCGGCACCGAGCTTGTAGAACTTTGCTTCTGCCATCACTTCACCGTCGCAACAAGGAAGTTGTCAGGACGCTGGAACGTCGGGATGATGCTCCACTCCTGCAGATGGACGCGGTTGGACGGATCCTCCTCGAGCCAGGTCTTGGCAAACTTACCCGTCCAGTTGGGATCGCGCTGAAGTGCGTCGTGATCAGCGCTCGGGCCTTCAAATGCACCGCAGGGGTCACCGTCGGTAGCCATCAACAGGATCTTCCCGTCTGGGAGATAGTTATAGCTGGCGGTTTGCCCTGGTGTGGTCCAGTCATCAACGTACTGGTTGTCGTAGGTTGTCCAGTCGAAGCCCCACAAGCCTTCGACCGTGCCCGTCCGCATGTATTCGTCCTTGATCCAGGGGGACCACAGACCCTGCATCTTGGCGTTCGGCACCACGTAACTCAGGAATGTGGTGCTGGCGCAATAGATCTGCGTAGGGACATAACCACTGTCCTGAATAATACGCAGCTTCCACACCGCCAGATCCGCAGCAGGATTGGAGTTCGTGAGGTCTGTCCATAGCGTGCTTGGAACAGCGTTGTGGTTGGCCGTGAAGCTGTAGTTGATGTTGACGCGGGGGCTATCGTAGCGCTGTACGTTCAAGACACCCCACGTCGGACCAGTGAGGGGCTGCCAGAATGCCCACTCCATGAAGAAGCTCTGAGCGTCGTCCAGCTCCCCAATCTCCCGAGCCACGTAAGCCTCAGCGTTTGCACGCGCAACATCGCCAGGTTGACGCAGCCAGTAGAGGGTCGTGGGCGAAAACTGCTTCTTGTCCCTCATGTAGATGAAGGCACCCGTCACGTTCCCAACGCCCAGGAATCCTCGCATGTGGGCTTCACTGTTGGGGACGTTCGGCTTGGACATGCGGTTGTTGCCGCGGATGAGGTCGTAGCTCCAGTATGGGTAGGGCCAGCTCTTGGCTGCGCCCATGATGTCCAGCCCCAGGAGGTTTTGAGGAAACGGCCGCTGACGGATGAACCCGTTCAGGACGGCTGGTTGGAGAAGACTAATCTGTGGCATTGACTAACTCCACCTGTACGCATTCACTTCTGGGATAGCAACCGCTCCCCAGGCTGGAATGTCTGTAACCGTATCGTACATCAGGTCCATGAGATCTTTCTTGAAGATCCCTGAGATCGCAATCTCGATGGCCTGGTCGCTGTTGCTGATGGAGGGAGCGTAGTCAAGAGCCACGGCCTTGATAGCGTTCTGGGCGGCTGTCTGCGAGAACACGCGGGCCGCATTCGCTGGTGCAGCACCCAACGCAGCAGAGAGCGTTACGAGGCCTGTATTCACGTCGCATGTAGCCACTGTGCCAGCCGCCGCACCAATGGTGATCGCATCGCCTGGAGCGAACACGGGATTCCTGACGTAGAATTGCGTTGTGCTCGCCGCACCTAGTCCCGTGTCAACCTTGGAGAGCTTCGCGGGTTGCCAGTAGTATTGAGTTGCGCCTGCGGCCGTGATCTGATACATGAAGCTCCCAGGAACCACGGCTCCCGTACCAGCCTGAATAACTGCTCCGCCAGCAGGCTTGGTCAGGAGCTCAAGGCTCTTGAGAATCTCTGGGATCTGGGTCAGCCCAGGGACGGTAACGATGCTGCCCCAACGACGGATGCTCATTTACTGACCTCCTGCCTTCCCATTGCGTCGCCGCGCAGAGTTTGGTGCGCTGTTGCCAGCCATAGCCACGTAGCGATCGGCCTCAGACTTGGTCTCGTCGGTGTTGTCCTTCCACCGATTCTCCGCGGCGCTGCCTGGCTCGTCATCGCTGGAATAACCCTGCTCACCCAGAATGACAACGGGCTGTTGCTCCTTCATGAGATCATCGAACAGGGCGCGGTCAGTAGTGAACAGCCGATACATGGCATCCCGCTGTGTTGGGACAACCTTGCCCTCTCGGAGCTGGTCCTTGAAGGCTTTGTCGAACTGCTCATCAGACAGTGTCTTCTCAACTGCCTGAAGCCGTGTGTCAAGCGTCACGTTTCGATCCTTTGCTTCCTTGAACGCCTTGGCAACGGCAGATACAGGATCTTCGCCATCGCTAAACTCGACGCCCAATGCTGCAAATGTCGTTCGAAGTCGTTCTCCGGCAGCACGAGCAGTGTTGAGCTCTGCGATGAAAGCCAGTACCCCGTCTTGGTCCTGGAAGTCCTTCTGGTATGCCGCGTTGATTGCCGCGAGCAATTCATCCATTGAATAGTCTTCCTCTTCTTCCGTTTCTTCTTCTTCGAAGTCTGGTACGTGGTATCCGGTACTGAAGTCGTCGCCCTCCCCATTGGTAGAGGATGAAAAGCGCCATTGCGTATCCCCAAACACGCCGATCACAAACGCATTAGAGGCTGTGCCCTCGGATAACGTTACCTCGGGCATTTGCTTGAAGAAAGGACGGTTGGTGAGTCCGCCACCCAACAAGACGTTCTTGAACTCTTGTCCGTCTGGACTGGTCCAGTTGCCTACCTCGGCACTGAAGTACTTGTAGATCTTGCGTTCGAGATAGCTCTTGCCCAGATCAGTCCATTCTATATCCCCCCAGAGACCAAGATATTCTTTGTCGCCGACGGTACGCTTCCCGAAGTGAAGCTCCTTGTACCAGCCGAGAGCTTGGCCTCGGTTGTGACCCTCGTCCACCATGATGTCTGTTCCCAGAATGCGCTGGTCGAAGTTGCGCTTGAAAGCACGTAGAACGGTGGCGCTAAAGTCAAGCTCACCATACCAGGGGTGGGTGAACTTTCCTTCTGGGAGGACTTGGAGGGTGCTGGCGAACTTGCCGTCAGCAGTTTCCTTGAACTCAATAGTATCAATGTCGTAGAAAGCAGCCGTGAAATCGCTTGCCGCCTTGTCGTTGTCACCCACTCCTGCGCTCCTTGCATGTGCTTTCAGATGGCGGAGTCCAGCCTGCTTCACCGCACTAGGAACTCCAGTGACCTGATTCCATCGGGCAAGAGCATTACGTAGATGAGGCAGATCAAGAGCACCACTGCTAGAATGATGAGGGAGTGCTCGAACTTTGGCTCCTCCCCCCTTGGGTTGATAAACGATGGCATATGCGCTATCTGGCAATCCTGTCTTGGTAGCGCTCTTCCACGGCGCAAACTCGATGAGGTCTGGCAACAGCGGCTGGAAGATCTGCTCTAGCTCTTCCGCTGATTTGCCCTCAAAGAATGCGTCGATGGCCGCTTCCTCGGCCTTGCGCCATGTGCTCTTGGGAGCCTTGATACTGGAAGGATGCCGCGCTTTCACGGCCCGTATGCAGGCGAACACTGCTTCTTGGTCACTGCCTCCTCCTCTCAGTACCCCGTTAGCGACACGAGCACAGAGGGCCTTCGCAGCAGGGGACCAGTTTTTAGCGACTTTGGGGGGATTGGCACTGGTATACGGCATGGGTTACTTCTTGGGGAGGGGCTTACCTGGAACCGATTTCTTCTGCTTCCCGGACTTGGTCCAATAGTCCTTATCTGTATCCCCTTTGGCGTTGCTGTCATCATCGCCGTCGTTGTCCGGATCCCACTTGTTGGTTTGGCTACCGTTGCCGTTGGAGCCGTTGCCCTTCTTCTTCTTGATATTCTTCAAGAAGCCAGGAGGAAGATCTGCGGCTCGCTTGCTGCGTACTCCTGTACCACCCACACCGCTGGTCGTGCTCGGGTTGCCCCCGATGCCCTGCATCCCCTTCTTCTTGGTCTTGACCCGCTGGTCTTCCTCAACCTCTGGGGATGCGGCACGGGTAAACGTCATGCCCGTAGCTGCACGATTCAGTTGTAGATATTCCTGGTCGTAATCCATCATCTGGCTTTCCCTCCCTTGGGAGCAGCATTGGTTCGTCCACCAACCCCACCAGCGGGAGCCGCTTTTGCTGGAGCCTGGCTAGGATCGCCCTGACCTGGAGGTATCTGCTGGCGTTTAGGTGGAGTCACTCCTGTTTGAGCCTTCTGACGCTGCTTGGCTTCCTTTACCATCCGGTCTGTCTCCGAATCGTAGTTGATATCATCGGTCAGGCCAAGCTGTTGAGCCATTGCCTTCTCAAGCTCGACCCAGAACTCAGCGCTCGTGTTTACTTGCCTCGCGGCGGCGATGTGACGGAAGATATCCTTGATCGCTTCTCTACGATCCGTGTAGGATGGCATGATGTCAAGGACAGGGTACTTGCTGGTGCCAAAGTTCCAGTCGATAAGCTCGGGTATCACCTCCGTGTTGAACAAATAGCTCATGTCGTCCATGATGCTTTCGATAACTACGAACACCAGATCCAGATGGGCCTCACTAAGAGCATACGACCCTGTATTACCCGAAGTGCCAAGGTTCAGGATCTGGGCCAGGACGGCCTTAGCCATCTGGTCATCGTGATGATTCACAAACGGGATCATCTGCTCCGGGACTTTAGCGCTGTAGTCCAACTCCAAGCCCCACCCTTCCGGAATGGAGATTGTGGTGTTCATGCCCATGTTGGCTACGGCCTGCTCGAACACTCGTCTGTCATTCTGGTCGGTCCCGACAGGCACCATGATCTTCTTCACGCCCAATGCCGCCTGAGCGAACCCCAGATGCCCGATGTAATAGAGCTTGTGTTTCTTCTGGTAGTGATAGTACGCGGGAAGCAGCATACTCTGGCCGAACACGGGGTTCATCTCGCCATTGATAACAAAGTGCAGACACTTGGGCTTCTCGAGCCAGATAATACCTCGGTACGGGACCATCTGCACCACGCCGTCGAAGTACCCACGCTGATCAACTCTAAACCTTAGGGTTCTGCGAGGCCTTGGTGCGATTTTATCGAGCATGATGACATCTTTGCCATCTATCGTCGCCGTCTTGTAGCACTTCTCAAGGACTTCGGCTCCTGTGAGAACAGCTCTTGACAATGCCGCCATCACCCTGTTCCAGGGGATGCTCATGCCGCCGTTCTGGGGAGCTTCGAATAACTGCCGCTTGATGAAGTCGTACTCTGCTTGACCGCCATCGGCTGCCGTAAGGTTCTTCTCACTAGCCCGAATGGGCATCGTCAGAATCCTGTACAAGCTCTGAGCCTGGCCGTCCTGCTGTACCATGCGCTCCAGTTCCTCAAGAGGAACGTGGAAGTAGTCCCAACTCTCCTCCTGTGCGTAGTACCCAAAGGGATTTATCCCCGTAAATCCAAGCTCGCCGATGGGTTGCTTGGGTTTCGGGGTCTCAGTGTCGGCGTTTTCGATCGGCAGGCGGGCTGCGAACTCAGCCGTGGTCATTGGGAATTATCATATAGCATATTTCAGAAGTCCTTGAAAGTGGAAATACCAAACTCGGCCTCCGTAGGCATTAGATCCTTGACAGACATAGGTCCAAAACCCCAATCTAGTCCCTGCGGCAGCACGTTACTGATGCTGCCACTGACGTTTAGATCGGTTATTGGTCCTACTGTGCGTAAATCAGCCGCTATACTGGCATAATTGTCGGCATGGCGGAAGTGATCGGGGCCAGTTTTCACCCATACGACCTTTGCGATGCCTTTATTGTCTTCCTGGATGTCCCGAACCATCGCCGCCATCTGGTTTATGAACTCCAGGACGTCTTCTCCTTGAGATTCAATCGGCCTGGCGAGATAAGCGCGACCATCCAGCCATTCTTTCGCGCTTGTATCGAGTGTTTCGGCTCTATCCAGGAGCAAAGTCTGGGTTTCTTGCTTGCTGTGGGTGAAACCAGAGGGCTTATCGGGCTTTTTGTCCTCAATTCTCTCCTTACTGGCTTCGTTCTGGTCTTTATAGTAGGCCATATAGAGCTTGCGGTGCGATTTTTGTACTAATTGTCGCGCAGAATGCTTGTTTGGCAGAGCATCTATCACGCCAATGCGACACGCAAACTCTACAAATCGCTGGTAAGCCTCGTCAAAGGAGCTAGTTACACCAAATGCGATGATTGGTCGGGTCCCATCCGGGCTTATGTGCTTTACGACCCAATGCAGTAAGTCCCCCTGGTCGCAGCCAAAGACATTGAATCCGTGTACGTCGAACTCGCTCTTCATAGAGTTTCGTATCGTATCGGTCGTAATAAGGGACGCTCCAGAGACATATGGCTGTCCAAGATCGAAATTGTAGAAGTTTTTGACTGCGGCTGCCCTGGAGCTCTTCTCTGCCTTCTGCCATGCTTGCCATTTCTTCTCCGCTGTGATGAACGTAAACGCCAACGGGTTCACAAAGTAGCCGCGCAGCCCCGTAGCAGGCTCAGTGAGATGTCCCTTAGCGTCGTAGACTGGGTCCGTTGCTTTTGTTGGGTACTTGGCAACCCATATGCCAGTACGTCTCTGTAGAAGCTTGCCACACTTCCAGCATACGAACCTGCTAACACCCTTGCGCTGACGTACATTGCGCCAGAAGTCTATAGTTTGCCATCTATTGCATCTGTCGCACTTGACCAGCCAGTGTCTTTGATCGGTTTGCTCGAACCAGGCATTGATTCCATACTTTGGGATAGTTGGCGTAGAAAATCTCCAAGTAAGCGGAGTTCGGCTGGCTTCAAGTCGCTTGGTGAAGACGTCCAATATATCCGGAGGTGCGAAATCGAATTCATCTATAATAAGCCCGTCGGCGGGGATAGATATGGCTTGAGTTTCCTTTTGCGCCCCGCGAAAATAAATCCAAGAGTTAGCAATCTGTTTCTGGGTAGCGTTATCACTACTACGCATTCGCTTCCGTAGGTAGACGTTTCCCTTGATAACAGGATTGAACCTCCCCTGCGAAAACTTGTATACATCGTCGGCAGTAGGGAATACATAGATAAATGTAAGATTGCGATGATCCCCAAGCCAGAGAATCTTATTGATAGCTGTCTCTGTGATCCCAATCTGGGCCGCCTTCTGATACACCTGCTCGGGGTGGAAATCAGAGTATATGCCAATCAGAGGCTTGTGATCCCGGAACTCGATCGGCTCACCCTTCTCCGTACGTAGCTCGATGTGATGCATCCAGCTAATGGGATCAATCTCAGACAGGAACTCAGCCGCGCCCTCCGGATCGTCCCGTATAAACTCGGTAGCGTCAGCTAATATGCGGGGGTTGATCTGTATGCTCACTGACAATCTCTCTCGCTACCTGACTTAGCAGTGCCCTGTGCTGCGGGTTTACATCACCCGTGATATACTTCTCCACGATCAAGAGAAGCAATAGCTCCAGGTTCCTAAGATGCCTCATCATTCCATGCCTCCTCTCGAACCGGAGCCAGTTCCTTTTGATCCATCGTCGCCCCACGCATCTGGTCTACGATGATCCGGCGCTGAGCAGCAGGTACAGCCGCAAGCCGATCACGAAGAATAAGACGTCGATTATCAATAGTGATATTAGTAGTGGGTTTGGAATCACGCTCCTGTTGCGCCCCCAATATGCGTGACTGAGTACTGCCAATGAACTCTATAACCTGCATCAGCTCGCGTATATTACGTGGCTGAAATAACTGTCGCGTACTTCGTCTATTGAGTTGCTCGGAAACCATCCGCGTCAAGATGCCCAGGAACTTCATGACCATCACGTCGTCCATAGCCATCTCGTGAAGTATCGGATCGTCAGAGGCTCGTAACAGACGACGGAACTGGTTCTCTTTGAGCATGAGCTTGGCTTCCCAATCCATCTTGTCCCGCCAGGTCATAATAGCCTTGACGGTGACATGGATCCCGTACTGGTCATCCATGATCTGGGAAACTTTACTCATGTTTCTATTATTCTCGCACCAGAGACGGAATGCGAGATTGCGTACTTTTAGCGGATGAGCTGGGATGGTCATGAGGGCTTGGGGTAGTATACTACAACGTAAAGTCACTGAAGGGACTTTACTGACATGGAAACAACTACCCCGAGCGTAGACTTTACAGTAGAGGGTGCCGCGAGACCCAATCGAAAGACGCAGGTCAAGTTGCCGGGACCCGTTTGGGTCAACAGCATAGACATAGAGGGACAATTTAGCGAGTACGCCCTGTATGATGCGCGTAGTATCATTACACGTGAGAACGTGAGTATGGAACTACCCGCGCCTATACACGTAAGTGAGCTATATATCGAGATAACCAGCGACCAGTTATGTCGCTATAGATTTGGGGTCTCAAAGGCTAAAGAGTCAGCGTGGTGAGCTGATGATAGCTGGCTACCCCCGATCTACTTTTTGTAATGCGTTTGTTATGTTGTATCTCCGATGCGCCTTCTGGATGGTGTGGCATTTCCTTCTCCACGAGAGCCCTCGCGACCACTGGTGCAAAGCCTATCAATATCAGCGTCTCATCCAGCTCAAGAGGTCCCGTCACCGCTGATGTCTCTCCAAGTCTGTCCTCGTTGTCTACAAACATACATCAGGTGTGAGAAGGGCGATGTCTGCACAACTACGAAAGCCGTCAACTTCGTCGTCCACTACCACCACATCTGTCCAGAACGTTCACGTCCTTCCTTTGTCCTTGCTAGGCGCAAGCCTTGAAAGCGTTGCTAACTTGACTGATCGTGGATCGGTCCTATACAGTATCAGAGTCCCGTCTGCATATGTTGGCCGCGATAAGATCGAGATAGCTGAAGTAGTCAAGGCGCGTGTACTGAGTACTACTCGACCAGAGTTCCTCTACATGCACATTAGAGAACTGATAAAACTGACCAATGACAACGGATGGGTGATCCGCAAACTCGACTTCTGATCCTTCAACTGACAGGGGCAATCGTGGTCGGCACATTAGTCCTGATCGCGCTATTATTTATTGTCTTGATTATCCTCCTGGTTATAATGGTAGTTCAAGGTGACCTACTACATCCGCGTCAAGGACCTTCACAAGAGAGACCGGGAGAGGACTCCTGAAGCCTTTGCACGGTACCTTATAAGACGGGTCTCTATACTCTTCCCAGATCGTAGAATCGAAGATTCGCCGATCAAGATCGCGGCATTGTTCTGTTCAGAGGACAGCGTCTATCATGATCTCTTAGAAGACGTCTACACTGAAACACGGGACGCTCATACTTATCGGGGTCCATACCCAATAATAGCTCATCCACCTTGTGGTCCCTGGGGCAAGTTACGATACTTTAGTGACGAGGACTGTGAGCACGGTATCAAGGCAATGGAGCTAGTCCATAGATGGGGTGGGGTAGTCGAGCAACCCAAAGGGAGCCAGTTGTTTATCCAGTATGGGAGAGGTGGGGTGATAGAGGAGTGTAATCAAGGGGACTATGGGCATAGAGCTACCAAACCCACTCTTCTCTACTGGTATGTCCCACCGCGTATCCTAGTTTGGACCCATCATCCGTCTACGGTACCTAAGCCAAGGAGACGCGTTATCACGAACTGGACGCCGGACGCCGGATAAACGATCTTAGAGAGACGGTCTTTATTGATCGGTCTATATCTAGATCTGTGGTACTGTGCGCCTAACCGTTGCGCCATTGCCCTAGTAATCCGTGGCGGTACCTTGCGCGTAGCGCCATTGCGAAGCATTGTGGCGCGTGTCGCCATTGCGTTGTACGCGGACATTGCGAACCTGGCGCGTCCGCGGCAAGCTGTCGCAACGCCAGACCTGAGCCGCAACGCAACGCAAGCTCCGCGCAACGTTTACAATGCGTTAGCACAATGTTGTTGACACGTTAGCAACGCATGGTGCATACTCAAGTTGTCGCAAGCGAGCAACGCTCGCAAGTCTGAGCGACACGGAGCGCAATCATGGCGCAGGTCAAAATTGCTCGCAAGAGCGCAACGGATACGTTCGGCAAGCTTGCCGTTGAACTAGGCGACAAGGCACACAAGGCATGGATTGCCGACGTGTGGCAGCCGCTAGGTATCAAGGATCGCACTGCTACGCAACGTGCGGATGCCAACGGTAAAGGCGGAACGCGAGCCGCAATGCTGCAAGTCGCGGCTATCGGAAGCGACAACGTAACGCTACTCGCACAAGCAGCCGCGTATGTGCGCAACGCCTACTACGGCAACACCTCGCTCAACACGTCGGGTATTTCGTTCGGGTGGCTTGCCGTGGCGAGTAACCTCGCAACGATTGCGAGCAACGCGCAATTTGCGGCTGACGGCAAAGGTTACTGGCAATTGCGTATCAAGCCACGGCAAAAATCCGTTGCGAGTAGCGCAACAAAGCAGGTCAAGCGACCTGCCACGCGCAACGATAGCCGCAATGGTGAGGTTCGCGTAGTGCGCGAGTCTGACGCGGCTATTGCGGCTCGCAACGCGGCTCAGGCTGACATTGCGGCTCAGAACGCGGCTGACGAGGCGGCTCAGAAATGAGCCGCAAACCTCGCGCGTGTGCAACGTGTGGCGCCATTTTGGCGCCACGGCAACGCTGCCAGTCTGAGCGCTGTTTTAGGCTTGACTGGCGCTCGCCGTGGCGCAATGCGGCTACTAGTGCGGCAAGCAACGCAATGCGCGTAGGCAACGGTTACGTGCCACGCGAGGCTATCCGCAACGCGGATACTCGCTTGCGCGTGCAACGCGGCTATTAGCCGCAACGGTTAGGGTAGGCGTTAGCCTACCCTTAGCCGCGCCGTTAGCGGTCCGGTCGCGGTCGTTTTCGCGTCGTTAGTCGCCGCGTTAGGCCCTGTTGATCAGCGATCGTGGGGCGGCGATCGTATAATCAAGCGATCGTTTGCAGAATCACCAGGAACCGATTCAGCGATCATATAATCATGCGATCTCTCAAATGTTCCCAAAATTAGTTTACGGGGCTGTGCAGTTCGGAGAACAAGACTCTGCGATCGCTGATCAAGTT
>Ga0126369_10002529_pt1 | contig 13026 bp, 12 predicted proteins | sample PanSoiMetaPlot_1_FD_109646 | JGI IMG/M metagenome (GOLD analysis project Ga0126369, IMG submission 109646) | Tropical forest soil microbial communities from Panama - MetaG Plot_1 | ecosystem: Environmental > Terrestrial > Soil > Tropical forest > Bulk soil | place: Panama | collected 2016-02-17 | reverse complement strand
GGCGTGCGCTTCGCGCCCATGTATGGCCGCCAGGCTTTCAAGGTGGGCGACCGCTTGCGCTTCTGGGGTGGTCTGACGGTCGAAGCGTGGGGTGGCGGCCCCGGGCTGGTCGATAGCCTGGTTCGAGCAGCGCAGCGCGATGGCGTCGAGATTCGCTATGGGGCTCGCGCCACGCGCCTGATCGCCGACGACCGAGGCGTTCACGGAGTCGTCTTTCGCCGTGAAGGCAGCACGAGCGAGGTCTCGGCGAGCGCGGTCGTGCTTGCAGCGGGAGGGTTCGAAGCGAATGCGGAATGGCGAACCCGCTACCTGGGTCCGGGCTGGGACCTCGCCAAGGTTCGCGGCAGCCGCTTCAACACGGGAGCCGGGATCGCCATGGCATTGGAGATCGGCGCATCCCCTTGCGGGAATTGGTCCGGGTGTCACGCCGTCGGCTGGGACCGCAACGCACCGGAGTTCGGCGATCTCGCCGTCGGCGATGGATTCCAGAAGCACAGCTATCCGTTCGGTATCATGGTCAACGCATCGGGAAGGCGATTCGTCGACGAAGGTGCGGACTTCCGCAACTACACCTACGCGAAGTACGGCCGCGTCATCCTGGCACAACCCCATCAATTCGCGTGGCAGCTCTTCGATTCGAAGGTCACGCACTTGCTTCGCGACGAATACCGGATCAAGCAGGTGACTAAGATCCGGACCGACACGCTGGAGGACTTAGCGGCAAAGCTCGACGACGTCGACGCAGCGGGTCTACTCCGCGAGGTCGCCGCCTATAACGTCGCCGTCCGCAGAGACATCGCGTTCGACCCGACCGTCCGCGACGGCCGCCGCACCGAGGGGCTGGAGATCAACAAGAGCAACTGGGCCAATACGATCGACACGCCGCCATTCGAAGCTTATGCGGTGACCTGCGGAATCACGTTCACCTTCGGCGGGCTTCGGATCGACACGCGGGCCGCCGTGCAGAGCGTGGATGGCGAGCCGATCCCAGGGCTCTACGCGGCAGGCGAGCTCGTCGGCGGCCTGTTCTATTTCAACTATCCCGGGGGATCCGGCTTGACCTCCGGCGCCGTCTTTGGCCGCATTGCGGGCGCCTCAGCAGCCGCTACGGCTTTGGCGCTACAGCAACGACCGTAAGCTCCTGGTTCTTTACCTGCTTGATCTTCTCGCCGGTGATGGTGAGAAACTCCAGGTTGATCGGCACCTTGTCGTTAGGGTTCAGAACCGCAGCCTTGGTCGAAGCCGTCGCAGTGCCGAGGAGCTTGCCATCGGCGTCGAATGCCTTTCCGGAAACCTTGACTGTGCCGACCGGAACGGTCGCGAGGTTTTGAACGCTGCCCTTGATGTGGAAGTGTCCCTCCGCGCAAACGAAGGTTCCCGGCTTCATGTTCGGATCGATGGCGGTGCCCTCGATTTGCACCTTAACCTCGTCCTTGAGCTCGGCGGCGAAGATTGGTCCCGGAACGACGAGGGCGACGAACGCGGCGATATGCCAGGCGATGGAGCGTCTCATGGATGTTTCTCCTTCAGCTACGGCCGTGCCTCGGTCGTCGGCACGGCCGGATCGAGCCAAGATCTTACACTCTGCAAGCCCTCCCTTTGCACGTCGCGCGGTGCGAACGCGTTCGCCGCCTGGAACACGGGACCTCCGACATAGGCGAAGTAGACCTTGTGCTGGCTGTTCGCGATCAGCACGCGGTGGGCGCGCAGGAAATCGACACCCAGCAGCATGAGCTGTCGTTCGTCCACCGTTATCGGGACGAGGCTGCCAATCGGCGTGTAAGTGTTTCGTCGGTAAAGATCGGCGAAAGGCAGCGCAGCATCCTCGATCAGTTCATTGCCGATCGCGATACTTCTGAACGGGCCGATCCAGGTCGTGACTGGCTTCCCGCCGAGTCCGCCGATCGCGCCGATGATCGCTACACCAGGCGTTTCGGGCGTGACCCCGGCTGCCGCGGCGTCGCCCTTGCTCAGTATCGAGACTTCGGCGCCGGAGTCGAGCATGGCCTGCACCGGCTGGCCGTTGATCCTCACGCTCAGAACGACCTGCGGACGAGCCTCATCGATCGGCTCGATCTCCGCCTCGTTCACCCTGCCCGTGCCCCAAGCAGCAGTCAACGCGGTATTGCATTCCTTGGGCTGATAGAGGCGTGCCGCGTTGTGCGCGAGATCGAATTCGACGTCGAATTTGCGCAGGAAGTCGTAGCCGAGAAGCACTGCTGCGACCTCATTGCGATTGTGCTCGCTGGCGACGAGCATGCGCGAGCCCTGGCGCGTAGTTGCACCGATCTTGAACTCATGGACAAGGGCGATTTCGAGGTCCGCTTCGCCGCCGATGCCGAACATCCGGGCGCGGGTCCGCTGCAGCGCGAGGCCCAGTCGCTCCGCCGCCGACCGGAAGAGCAGCGTCCGCGTCGCCCCGGTGTCGAGCTTTACGATGACAGACTGGCCGTTGATCGTGCCATCGATCAGCGGCTGGTCGCGGATCAGTCGCACTTGCCACTCCGCCGCGAGCTCCGAGCTGCAATCGGTCGATCCGGCCGCGGCGCTTCCACCCGACATCACGACGCAACCCAGCGCGAGAAGCGTCGTCGAAGTTGCCTTGCTACGCTTCCGGAGTAAGCTGCATCTCCTCATAGCGCGTCCGCTTCGAAGTCTCGCCCTAGGGCTTCATGTCGAACTTGGGTGGCGGGTTATTGCGCGGCTCGGAGATTTTTGCCGGCTCGGCGGCCTTCGCAGGCTGCGGGGCATTCGCGGGCTCGGAAGCCTTCGCGGTCTGGAACACCGGACCGCCGACGTAAGTGAAATACATCTTGCGCTGGCTGTGGGCGATCAGCACCCGATGCGAGCGCAGGAAATCGGCGCCGAGCAGCATCGGTTGCAACTCGTCCACTTTCCTCGGAATGCGACTGCCGCCCGGCAAATAGGTCGCCTGCTTGTAGAGATCGGCGAACTGCAGCGTCGTGTCCCGGATCATCTCGTCGCCGATCGTAAAGGCACGAATGGGACCAAGCCATACGTCGACCGTTTTCGGGCCGAGGCCGCCACCGCTGCCAAACGGCACCACACCCGGCGTATCGGGTGTGACCCCGGCCTGCGAAGCTTCCCATTTGTCCAGAACGGAGTTCGACGCGCCGGAATCCAGCAGCGCCTTCACTTTGCGGCCGTTGACCTGAACCGGGACGACGATCTGCGGCCTCGTCTCGTCGACCGGCGCGATATCGACCTCGCTCGCGCCCTGCTTTGACCAATAGGCAAGAGACACGCCATCGCAATCCTTGGGCTGGTACAACCTCACCGCACTGTGCGCGAGGTCGAATTCGAGGTCGACCTTGTGGAAGAAGTCGTCGCCGAGGATCACCCCGACGTCGCCGCCAAGGTCATGCTCGCCGGCGACGTACATCTGCCAACCCTTGCGCGTCGCCTCGCCGATCGTGAACTCGTCGACCGTTGCCACCTCGACGTCGGTTTCTCCGCCGACGCCGAATGCTCGATATCCCCCGGCGGGCTGCCGCGCCAAACCGAACTGCACGGCCGCCGAGCGCAGGATCATGGTCGTGCCCGCGCCGGTATCGAGCATGATGCCGACGTGCTTGCCATTGATGGCGCCATCGACGATCAAGGCGTTGTGGGCGCTCCGAACCGGCCATTCCGCGAGCCGTACCATTTGACATTTCGAGGGAGCCGCAGCCACCCCGCTCGCGAGCGTGAGACCCAAGACAATCGAGACCGCGCGAAACGTTGGTCGCCTGAGCATGTCCATGATTTTACCGCCGGCTGGCCGAATCGAACTCAAGAACCATGGGAAATCCGCCAGACCGGAATCGTGCGCCTCGGTAAAATTTTCCGCTCGTGAGACCCCTGGTCCAATCCTCGGAGGCAGCAATGAACAACGATCTGTCATCCAAGACTTGCACGCCCTGCCGCGGCGGCGTGGCGCCCCTGACTCGAACCGAAGCCGAGGCCTACCTGCCGCAGGCCGAGGGCTGGGAGCTCCTCGACGACGCGCATCGCATCGAACGAACTTTCAAGTTCCGCAACTTCAAGGACGCGCTCGAGTTCGTGACCAAGGTCGGGGCTCTAGCCGAAAGCGAGGGACACCACCCCGACGTGAGCTTCGGCTGGGGCTGGGCCCGAGTCTCCTGGCAAACGAAGAAGATAAAGGGCCTGCACGAGAACGACTTCATCATGGCAGCAAAGGCGAACCGCCTGTCGGGTGCCTGAATTAACGGAAGTTAACGATCCGCCAATCCGCGGTCAACGCGCGTGCGTCCATATTAGACGCAGGCGAGAGTCTCGGGCTACGAGGCGCTCAGCCGCTTTGGTCTGAACCCCGAAAGGATCGTTATGGCTGTCAACATGCATCCCTCGATGAAGAAGCTTGTTTTGGTCGGTGCCCTTGCCCTTGGCGTTTCCGGTATGGCATACGCCGACGATAGCAGCATGAACCCGTTCACTGGAGAGTCGTACAACGCCTTCAACGGCAACACGGACCGGACAGCGAACACCAATCCGACCTTCGATCCAGCCCCTGCCGCCTGGCGAATGGAGAACCCGAACGGACTCTCCGAGCGCGTGCTTCAGTCGTACTCCGGATTCGGCGAAGCATGGAAGATCAACCGACCGGCCTTCGCCAGCACGGCTTCGGATCCCTCCTTCAAGGAGAGTCACCCGGGCGGCCTGAGCGAGCCTGAGCTGCAAGCGCTGTCCTCAGACGCGCCGGCCTGGCAAATGGCCGCCACGCCGGGTTCAGCGATCGCGCAGCAACAGCCGGCGACCGTGCCGCAGAACACCGCGCAGGAGTCTCTGGGCGAACGCATCGCCAGGTTCTTCCATAACGGCAGCGCAGGATAAACCGCAGCAGCGACCGAGCCACGAGGGGGGCGGCAAGATCCTGGCGCCCTTCGTGGCTGCTGGAACTCGGACATGCGTTGCTTGTCCGATCAACGGTATCCAGCGCCTTCCCCAATCGGTTCCCCTCGAATCGAATCCATGAGCGCGCGTGCTGCATGAAGGTCCTCCTGGTCGAGGACAACGAGCGCGTGTCGAGCTTCGTCAAGAAAGGCTTGGCCGAAGCGGGACACTCCATCGATCACGCCGATAACGGACGCGACGGGATGTTTCTCGCCGCCGGCGAGTCCTACGACGCGATTGTCATGGACCGCATGTTGCCGGGAGGCATCGATGGGCTCGGCATCACCGCTGCGCTGCGCAAGACCGGCAGCAAGACGCCGATTCTTATCTTAAGCGCGCTGTCCGACGTCGATGAGAGAATCCGCGGGCTTCAAAGCGGCGGCGACGACTATCTCGTCAAGCCGTTTGCATTCAGGGAGTTGTTGGCGCGGCTCGACGCGCTGCAACGGCGCACGCAGTCCGCTTCGTCATCGGAGACCACGCTCACCGTCGGCGATCTCGTCATGGATCTGTTGTCGCGCAAAGTCACGCGAGGCGGCAAGAGCGTGACCCTGCAACCGCGCGAGTTCAAGTTGCTCGAGTACCTCATGCGTCATGCGGGCCAGGTCGTCACGCGGACCATGCTGCTCGAGAACGTCTGGGACTACCACTTCGATCCGCAGACGAACGTCGTGGATGTCCACGTGAGCAAGCTGCGGCAGAAGATCGACGCCGGGTCGACGCGGCCGTTGCTGCGCACGATTCGCAGCGCCGGCTACATGCTCACCGCGGATGAATAGATTTCTTCGCTCCTCCGCCTTCAGGCTTTCGATCGGCTACGTCGCCGTGAGCATCGCGGTGCTCGCGCTGTTTGCGGCGCCGCTCTGGTACGCGTGGCGTCAGAACGTCGAGCAGGTGCGCACCGAATTGCTGAGCGAGGACGTGCAAAGCCTCACCGACATTTTCCTCAACGAGGGTCCCGATGTCCTCGCCGCGGTCATCGACTCGAGAGTGAAAAGCCAGCACATCGCCAACAGCATCATCCTGTTCACCGACGGGGCGCAGAGACGACTCGCCGGCAATCTCGAGGCCTGGCCGCCGGAAGCTCCGGACGTGCCCGGCGTGCACAAGCTCACGATCTCGCAGGGCGACCATTCGATTCGAGCGCTGCTCACTCGCTCGACGCTGCCGGGCGGATACAACCTCCTCGTTGGACGCGACAACTCCCGCTTCAGACCGCTCGAGGCGGTTTTCCTCTACGGACTCGCCGGTGCCGCGACGATTCTCCTGTTCACGGGTATCGCGGGCGGATGGCTGATCCGGCGCGCGCTGCTCTATGAAGTGCATCTCATCCGGGAGACGACCTGCGCCATCGTCGACGGCGATTTCTCGCGCAGGCTGCCGGCGCGCGGCGAATCGCACGAGCTCGACATGCTGGCGCAGACCGTCAACCGCATGCTCGACCAGATCGAGCAGCTCGTTCACGGCGTGCGCCACGTATCGAACGCGATCGCACACGATCTGCGCACTCCGCTCGCGGAGCTTCGCTCGCGACTCGAGGGGCTGTGGTTGACGCGGCCGGGTCCGCGGGAAACCTTCGCCGAGATCGACGCGGCCGTGGGCGACGTCGATCGCGTGATCGCAATCTTCAACGCGCTGCTTCGGCTGGCCGAGATCGACACCGGCGCGCGCCGATCAGGATTCGTCTGTGTCGATGTAGGCAAGATCGCGAGCGACGTCGCCGAGTTCTATCAGCCGGTCGCGGAGCTCAAAGGTGTCAGGCTGTCCTGCGAATCCTCGGGTGACCTCACGCTTCACGGGGACCCGCTCCTCATGGCTCAGGCCGTCTCGAACCTGGTCGACAACGCGCTCAAATACGGGCAAAAGAACGGGCAGATTTCGATCGTGACGAGGCAGCGCGCCGACAAGGCCATCGAGGTCGCCGTGGCCGACGACGGCCCCGGCATCGGCGATGACGAGAAGTCCAAGGTCACCGAGCGCTTCTATCGCGGCGACGCGAGCCGGGGCACGCCGGGCGTGGGCCTTGGATTGAGCCTCGTGGCCGCGGTCGCCAAGCTGCACGGTGGAGCGCTGAAGCTCACCGACAACCATCCGGGCTTGCTGGGCACGCTCGTCCTGGTACCGCTCGCGCCTGCGCGAAAGGCGTCCGCTCCGGAACTCCCGGTCCCGCAGGCAGTTCCATCGCCAGCGGTTCTTCGCCCCATCGCAGGTCGCGTGTAGGACTCGCAAACGCGTCGCTCCACCGGAGCAGTCACTCATGGAACGCAAGAAGACCGTCGATTTCCCTCCTGAAGTCCTCAGGCTGTTCGACGGTTACATCCACGGTTTCATCGGCCGACGCGAGTTCCTCGATCGAGCCGCGAAGTTCGCAGTGGGAGGATTCACTGCCGCGGCCATGCTCGAGAGCCTGACGCCAAATTACGCACTGGCCCAGCAGGTCGCCAAGGACGACCCGAGGATCCGGGCCGAGTACCTCGCTTACCCTTCCCCACAGGAATCGGGAACGATTCGCGCCTATTTCGCGCGTCCAGGCAATGCGAGCGGCAAGCTGCCGGGCATCGTCGTCATTCACGAAAATCGTGGACTCAATCCCTACATCGAGGATGTTGCGCGCCGTCTCGCCGTGGAGAAGTTCCTGGCTCTCGCGCCGGATGCATTGACACCGGTTGGCGGCTATCCCGGCGATGATGAGAAGGCCGCCCAACTGTTCTCCAAGCTCGACCCTGCAAAGCGCACCGAAGACCTCATGGCCGCGGTGCCGTTCCTGAAGACGCGTCCCGAATGCAACGGCAAGATCGGCGCGGTCGGGTTCTGCTTCGGCGGGACCATCGTCAATCAAATGGCCGTGCGCTTTCCGGATCTCGCTGCCGCGGTCCCGTTCTATGGCGCGCAGCCGACGGCCGCCGATGTCGCCAAGATCAAGGCACCGCTTCTGATTCAGTACGCGGCGCTCGACGAGCGGATCGACGCCGGTTGGCCCGCGTACGAGGCGGCGCTCAAGGCCAACGGCGTGAAATACCAGATGTACACGTACGCCGGCACCAATCACGGCTTCCACAACGACACTACGCCTCGCTACGACGAAGCCGCGGCAAAGCTGGCGTGGTCACGCACGGTCGCGTTCTTCAAGCAAAACCTGGGCTGATCGGTTCGTCGAATAGTCCTTATGGATTTTCGCCCCCCGTTGGGTTAGCCTTTTAAGCTTCGTCGGCGCGCTCCGACCCCTCGGATTTTTTCCGATCGATGCGACCGCAGCGGGTTGTCTCGATGCTGCTCTTGCTTGTGCCTGCGCTCGCAGGGGCGCAGGGCTTCAAGTTTTCTCAGCCTGACGAGGCCGACCGCGCGGAGCAGGAGGCGCGGGAGACTCGCATCGCCGAGCAGCTGTCCACGCCTTGCCGCGCCGAGCTCAAGGACAAGAAGATCATGGTCGTGATCGGCGAGCGACAATCGAACGGCTACATTGCGGCACAGCAGCAGAACTACGGGCCGCATTTTCAACTGATCAATTCTCGCCTGCGCGCGCTGGGACTGCGCACCTACACGCCGGAAGAGATACGCAGGCAGATCGCGCAGGCCGAAATCGACGCCTATTTCAGAAACGATCCGGACGCCGCTCTGAGCGCCTCGAAGCGCCTCGGTGCGAATTTCGTCCTGCGCGGCCTCATTACATCGGAGGCCGCTCCCAATCCCATCATTGCGGTCAATCAGGTCTCGGTCATGATGACCTTTACCTTGTATGGTACCAACGGCCGCTTGATCTCAGACCGGGAAGCGACGTCGAGCTCCTACGCGGGCGCGAACATCGAGCGGATGGCGCTCACGCTCGTGAAGGAGAACGCAGACGAGGTCGTGCCCGCTCTCTACGCCGATTACTGCAAAAATGCCGGGCTGGGCGCAGCGAAGAAGCCGGCGCCGAAGTAAACTCGAGAAGGGGCTGGAGTTCCATTCGAAGGGAGACACGATGAGACACAACGCCTGGATCAAGAGCACGACCTGCCTGATGGGTGCCGGCCTGTTCGCGTTTGCCACCTTCGCGTCGGCGCAGCCGACCTGGGGCAACCCGTCGCCGACCGCGGGCAAGGAGACGTCACAGAAGGCCAACGCCGCGGCGGACCAGAGTATCTACCAGCCGGTGACGTACACCAACGCGGGCAAGAAAGGCCCAGCGGTGATCGTCATCCCCGGCGAAATAAAGAGCAACAATGCTACGTTCCTGCAGAAGTACACGGCGAACAACATCGCGGACTTCGGCGAGATCGAGCTCACCAGCGCCAACTTCCAAGTATTGGAGCGCTCCAACCTCGGGCCCATCCTCAAGGAGTTCGAGCTCGCCTACAACCTCGGCGATCAGGATCAGGCGCGCAAGTTCCTGAAGATGGGCAAGCTCAAGACGACCAAGTACATCGTCAAGTTCGACGTTCTCAAGACCGAGCAGGTCGCCGCCGCCCAGCAAGGGTTCGACGGGCGAACACTCGGACAGATGGCGGGACTGCTCGGCGCGTTCAGCGGGTCGCGGGGCGGCGCGGCGGCCGGTGCGGTCGGCGGCACTGCCGTCGGGTCCGTCCATAACGAGGAGGCGACGAGCGTCTGGGTGATCGGCATGCGCTACAAGATCATCAATGCCGAGACGACCGAGCAGGTCGCCACCGGATACACGGAGGAGAAGATGGAAATCGGCGCGACCTCTTCCGGCGCGCTCGGCATCAACCAGTCGCAGCAGGGCGGAGTATCTCTCGACACGATGGTGCAACGCCTCGTGCAGAAGTCGGTGTGGGAGATCGACAGCAAGTACAAGTGAGCGGTTGACAAGCGGACTCTCCGACGCCGGCCGCTGCCGGCGTCGCCGTTTTCCGGCCGTGGAGCGAGCCAATGCCAGACATCAGCAATATCGGCAAATACGAGATCCGACGCGAGGTCGGGCGCGGCGCGATGGGCGTGGTCTACGAGGCCTACGACCCTGCGATCAAGCGCATGGTTGCGTTGAAAACGATCCGCGCGGAACAGCTCGTCGGCGAGCAGGCGGAGTCGATCGTCGCCCGGTTTCGCCGCGAGGCGCAGGCTGCCGGCCGGCTCAATCACCCGAACATCGTCTCCGTCTACGACCTCGGCGAAGACAATGGCGTGTGGTTCATCGCCATGGAATTCGTGCAGGGTCGCGAGCTCAAGGCCTGTTTCGAAGCGAACGAGCGTTTCAAGACCACGGATATCGTGCGCATCATGTCGCAGATCCTGAGCGCGCTCGACTATTCGCATCGGCAGGGCGTCATTCACCGCGACGTCAAGCCCGCGAACATCTTCCTGCTTCCCGACGGGACGGTGAAGGTTGCCGACTTCGGGATCGCCCATGTCGAATCTTCGAATCTCACGCAGGTCGGCACGGTCATGGGTACGCCGAGCTACATGTCGCCCGAGCAGATCATGGGCTTGCCGGTGGACGGGCGCTCCGATCTGTTCTCGGCGGGCGTGATCCTCTATCAGTTTCTGACGGGCGAGCGGCCGTTCGCGGGGTCGACGGCTACGACGACGATGCAGAAGGTGTTGAAGGAGGAGCCGCTCGCCCCGTCGACGCTCAACGTTCAGCTGCTTCCAGCGCTCGATGCGGTCGTGCGCAAGGCGCTCGCCAAACGTGCCGACGAGCGTTTCCAGAACGCGCAGGAATTCTCCGACGCGCTTCGCGGGGCGGCTGCGGTCACGGCCGCGCCTGTCGCCGCTTCAGGCGCGGCAGGAAGCGTCGAGCCGACGATCATCGCCGCTCCTGGCGCGACGGCAATCAAGCCACCGCCCGCGCCCGAGCCCCCGGGCGCAACGGCTCCGGCACCGACGAAACGATCGTTCAGCCCGGCACTCGCGATCGGTGCGGTGGCCGTCGTCATCGCAGTGGGCGCAGCCGGCTGGTTCGTCTATCAGCTCAAGTCTGCGGACAACTCGAAGACGGCGCTCACGCAGGCGAGCTCTCAAGCCGCCTCCACGACACCCAGCTCGAATACACCGTCGTCGACATCTGCAACTGCGTCGAAGCCCGAGGCCGGAACGCTCGTCATCTCCGCGGTCGGCCTGATCGATCCGAGCGATCCGCGGTACCAGAACGACAAGACGCTACTCCAAAACGATCTGCGCGCGGATTCGAAGGGTCAGGTCGTCGCCAAGGCAGCGGGTCTGCTCCTGGACTCGAACTCCTTCAGCAAGAACTACGATCTGCTCAAGGAGCGCTTGCTGCCGAAGAGCGCCAGCTTCATCAAGACCGTCGTTCGCGAGACCGAGCCACGACTGGGCAAGGATGGCCTGATGTCGATCGCCACCGAGGCCGTAGTGAACGTCAAGGCGGTGCAGAAGTCGCTCAACGAAATGTCGCGCGACGAGCGCATCGAGCTCATTCGCGCCAGCGGCGATCCGAAGGTGTCGGTGCAGATCGCCGTTCGCGATGCCGATCAGCCAGGCGCCCCGCCCTTGCCCTCCCAGGTCGCGGAGAACATTCTCAAGGAACGCATCAAGTCGTTCGGCTTTCGCACCTGGGCCGAGGGCGGCGCCGAGGCAGGCAAAGCGGCTGACTTCGCAGTGGTCGGCGAGGCCGCGCTCAAGCGGTTGTCGATGCGGCTCGAAGCATCGGGCATCGTGGTCACGAAATACGCCCTCACCTCATGGACGATCAAGTGCATCGATCGCGAGACGGGCGAGGAGATCTACTACAACACGACCTTGCCGACCGGGGTCGGCAGCTGGCCGTCCGAAGAGGAAGCACTGAAAGCAATCGGAGGGAAAATCGCCGATCAGTTCTCGCGCGAGTTCTTTCTGCAGCACGCGAGCGTGTCGAGCCAGAGGATCGCGCTCCATGTCGACGGGATGCCCGACGCGGCATCGGAGGAGCAGCTCGCGCGCGAGCTCGTCGGATTGCCCGAGGTCATCGCCGCGACCGCGCGGCCGCCGGCAAAGCCGCGCATCTACGACCTGCAGGTCGCAGGGTCTGGCGGTCCCGGCGATCTCGTTGCCGACGGCGTACTCAAGCCGCTCAATGCGAAGCTGGGAGAGGCATGTTTCACGCTCGGCAGCGTCACTGCGGACCAGGTAAACATCGCCTTCGACAAGCGCTGCACCGACGCAGCGATCCTGGACCGGCTGGAAACCAATCCGCCGGCGGGCCTTTACAGCGCACCGCCGGGAAGGCAGAAGACGGTTATCAAGAATCCGGAAACGCTCAAGAAGCTGACCATCTAGCCTTCAATCGACGAGCGCGATCTCGACTCGTCTGTTGCGCCGGCCTTCGCTGCGGATCTTCAGCACGCGAATGGCGCCGATTTCAGCGATGTTCTTCACGTGAGTGCCGCCGCAGGGTTGCAAGTCGATTCCTGGAATCCTCAGCAGCCGTACACGCCCCGCGCCACGGGGCGGCTGCACGCTCATGGTCTTGACCAGCTCCGGCCGCGCGTCGAGCTCCTCTTCGGTGATCCACTCGGTCTGTGTTTCGACTGCGCGTGCGATCAAGGCGTTTGTTTCCCGTTCGATCTTCGCCGCGTCGAGCAGGCTCATGTCGATGTCGAAATCGAGCCGCGCCTTGTCGACTGAAATGTTGCCGCCTGTGACGGGGGCGACCACGACACAGGACATCACGTGCAGCGCCGTATGCAGGCGCATCAGGGCGTAGCGGCGGGCCCAGTCGATCTCGAGCGTCAGCGGTTCGTCAGGCTCCGGCCGAGAAGACGATAATGTTGCTATATGCAACACGCTGTCGCCGGCCTCGCCCTTTCGGGTATCGTTGACCGTAATGCGTTCGCCGCTGGCGCGAATGAGAGCGCCGGTGTCGCCGGGCTGGCCGCCTCCCATCGGGTAGAAGATCGTGCGGTCGAGCTCGATGCCGCGTTCGTGGACCGCGACCGCTCGAGCCTGCGCCGTTTTCAGATAGGCGTCGGCTCTGAACAGCAGTTCGCTTGCCATGTCACACGGTTGATGAGAAAGCGTTAGACGATATCTTAGCAAGGCCACGACCGGCCGCATTCCGCCGCCGCATCCGACTCACCCATGTACCACTGGCTCGACGAACCCCGCTTCGCGCACGAAGGCGTGATGGTACGTACGCTGTGGGTGACGATCATCCTGTCGGCCCTCGTTCACCTCGCG
>Ga0126369_10002527_pt1 | contig 13026 bp, 25 predicted proteins | sample PanSoiMetaPlot_1_FD_109646 | JGI IMG/M metagenome (GOLD analysis project Ga0126369, IMG submission 109646) | Tropical forest soil microbial communities from Panama - MetaG Plot_1 | ecosystem: Environmental > Terrestrial > Soil > Tropical forest > Bulk soil | place: Panama | collected 2016-02-17 | reverse complement strand
GGCCAGTCCGTGCAGGTCCGGCGGAGTGTGGTCCGAGCGGCGCTCGCCTCCCGCGTGCGCGCGCACAACTCGAGCAGGCGCCTCGGGCTCGGACGGGACCTCCGCGGCGCGCGCCTCGCCTTCGAGCATGGCCACGATCCACGGCGCCAGGATGCGGTAGACATTGGTCAGCTGCTGTCCGCGCGGAGTGAAGCTGGCGCTCGTGCTGAGCGTGCCCGCGCGCTCTAGCTCGCGCACGATGTTGACCGCTTGCCGCTCGCACACGCCCGAGGTGCGCCCAAGCTGGCGGCGACTGTAGCCGCGCACATAGCCCGCGTGGTCCGCGAAATCGCCCAGGTGCTCAAGCGTCAGGCGATGGCTGGCGCGTCGGCGCTTGCCTTCAAACGAGTGCCATACCCACGCGCGGATGGCGCCGCGGGCGCTCATCGCAGCACCTGCGAGACGAGATTGGCCGCGTGGCTGTAGTTCGCCTGCTGCCAGTAGGCGGCCAACTGCTGCTGCCAGAACAAGCGCAGATTGGCGTGGCACTTGCACGTGCAGCGCGCCCAGCGGCACAGCACGTGCTTGCCGTGCTGACACGAGCGGGAGACCAGCGGAGCGGTGGGTTTTGGCATTCGGACGGAAACCTTTCCGCCGCGCCTCTTTACTCCTACCGCTACAAACCGCTAAGGTTTCCCTCGTCTCAGGTGAGGTTTGCAGCGTTCAAGGCGCGGCATTTCCTCGGGCCCGTCAAGTGCTACAGAGCTTGACGGGCTCAGCGTTTTTAAAGCTGCGTGTGGTCCACGCTACGCCCGCGGCCGCCGCCGGCGCAATCCTTGACCGCGGGGGCATGTCAATTTTTGGCGGGGTCAGAAATTGTGACACTGCCGCCGATCGTAATGCTTCTGTAACACCACGTTGACAGGTACCTGCAGGTGGGGCTACCACCGCGGGCGAGGATCAAAACCGAGAGCGCGTCGCCTTTGCCAGGTGGCGCGCTCGCCCTGTAGCAGGTTCGATCCGCGGCGGGTAGTGACGTGCTAGCTCGGTGGCCGAGCAAGCCGCCAATGCCAGATGGCAGTGCCGCGTGGTGGACGCTACAGGGCCCCTACACGAGACTGGCGAGGCAGAAGGCAGCGAGCGAGGGAGAGCGAGCGCGCCGAGGCGTTGCTGCGGATCACTCCTGCGGGAGATTGAACGGCAGCAAATGGACGGATTCGACATCGGACTACACGTTGCCAGCCTTGAGCAGCGGCTAGCCGCGTGCGAGGCGCAGGTGCTAGAGCTACAAGTCTTTCCCCCACGGCTCGAAGCGCTCGAAGCTTCGCATGCCGAGATGGCCGCCGACGCTGCGGCTGCGGCAGCGTCGGCGGCGGAGGCAGCCGCGGAGGCAGCAGAAGCCGCGGAGGAAGCCGCCGAGGCAGCCGAGGAAGCCGCAGAGGAAGTGGCCGAGGCGGAGCCCGAACCCGAGCCTGAGCCTGAGCCTGAGCCCGAGCCTGAACGCGAGCCTGAGCCTGAGCGGCGGCCCGAGCGTATCCACTGGCTGCACCGCCGACTGTGGGGCACCAAAGAGGCGAGCTAATCCATGGCCGATACCACTGACACCGCGCCACGCTCGCGCGCACAAGCGGCGCGCCGTAAGCAACTAATGGATCAGGGCTACAGCAGCGACTGCGTGCGCCATATGCATGACACTTGCAAGCTGCCTAGCTGTGCCTGCAAGTGCCACCGCAAGAGTGCCGAGGTGGAGCCCAAGCGTCCAGAGCTACGCACCGCCAAAGCCGCGGTATCGGCCACTAAGGCGCGCTTGATCAAAAGCGAGTTCGCCATGGCGTTGCAATTCGCCGATGGCGGTGCCGCAAAGTTCGCCTCGAAATATTGGCTAACGCCCGAGGATCGCCTGCAAGAGGATGAGCGAACTGCGCTCGTCAATGCCAGCTATGCCGAGTTAGAAGCGCGCTTCCCGCAAGCGCTCGTGTGGCTGGCGCGGATTTCAGAATCGGCCACCGAGGCGATGCTGCTGTACACGATCGCCACAGTGGCGGCGCCTCGCCTGGCGCGCCATGGCGTCATCCCGCCGGAGCTTGCCAGTGCCATCCTATTCGCCCCCTTCGCCTTCGCCGCTCAGGCCGCCGCCACCGAACAACAGTCTGCCGCCAGTGTGGAATCCGAGCGAGCACCTGAGCCTGATCGGCCAGACGGGAACGGGCAAATCGACGTTAGCGGCGCACCTCTTGAAATCCCGCCACTACAAGCTAGTGCTCCGCTCGAAGCCGGACACGGTCAAGTACGCAACGGACCGAACCATTCGCCGCGCGCAGGGAATGGACAACAGCCGCTATGACTCGTTCACGCTGGTTCCGAGATACGAGGACCAACGGCGCGAGTTTTATCTGGCGCTCGAACGAGCGTGGAAACACGGCGGCTGGACGGTCTACTGCGATGAGCTTTTCTACCTGTCCGAGCGGCTGCACCTCGTCGAACCGATCGAGCGCTTGCTTACCCAAGGTCGATCCAAAGGTATCAGCGTGGCAATCGGCATGCAGCGGCCGGCGCGCGTGTCCCGCTTCGCAATTTCTGAATCGACGCATGTCCTGTCGTTTGGCCTCGAAGGACGCGACGCCAAAGAGTTGTCGTACGCCACCACGCGGGCGCTTGAGGACGTGGTGAAAACACTCGGCAATCACGAGTTTGTGTGGTTCCGCCGCCCGCGGACGTTGTGGGTTGGCCGATTGGACCTTCGCGCGGGCCAGCTGCGCGGCGAGTACGTCTCGGGAGGGTAGGGGTTTGAGTCACCACTTCCATATGGGCATTGAGCATGCCGCGTTCATCGGCGCGGTAGCGCTGCTGTTCCGCTACTTGTGGAAACTGGTTAGCGCCTGGCTGGCGGGCAACGATGGCCCGATCGGCCAGCTTGGCCTGGCGATGGGAGGACTCGCCCAATGAGCATGACCGCTACGCCACCTGTCGTCATGCAGGGACCGCAGGTCACGGCTCAGCAGGCACCGCGGGTGCCCTGGCGGCGCGCAGTGGTCGAGCGCTCGAACATTCTGCCGTCCGAGTCGGGCTCGATCACAGTCGGCTATCAGCCGATCGAGCGGACCATTGAGGGTACGGGATTCCTCTACAAAGTCCGCCTACGTATGGTGGCCACCGCAGCGGCTAATGCGGCTACTGTCGCGTTCACCGAGGATGGCCCATATAACGCGCTCGGGCTGATGACGTTGCGCGATCCGAACGGCGAGTTGATCAACGTGCCGAATGGCTTCTACTGCTATATCGCCAATCTGGCGCAGCGCAACTACGGCAACCGTTGGCTCGATCAGTCTACGCTTTCGAGCATCGTAACGGGCGCCGGCGCTACGGGTGGCTCGTTCACGCAATTCTACGATTTCGCAATCGGCATCAATCGGCGCAACTTACTCGGTGTTGTCGGCAATCAAGATCGGGCTATCAAGTACACGTTGCGAACGGATATCAATGCGTCGAGCGCGATTTACTCGACACCGCCGACAACACTACCGCCGTACGTGCTCGAAAAGTATTACGAGTCGTATTCGGTGCCGCTACCTGTCGGGCCCAACGGTGTGCAACAGCAGGTGCTACCACCTGGCTATGGCACGTTGCACTTTACGACGGTTACCACGTCTGACGCGACGCCTGTTGGCGGGTCTACCGTAAACCACTACCTGCGCCGCATCGGCAATACGATCCGTTTCATTCTGCTCGTGTTTCGCTCGAACAACTTGCGGGCGACAGCCGAGACCAATGCGCCGACGCTTATCACGTTCAAGGCCGGCGATGACACCATTTTTACCGAGACGTGGGCGTATCGCAAGGCGCTCATGTACGAGCGCTACGGCTTCGATTGGCCGAGCGGCATTCTCGTCTATGACGCCATGCATGACTTCGACAACACTGCGGGCTTCGAAGTAGGCGATGACTACTACCATACGCAAGCGCTGGTCAACGCGCAGTTTATGATCGCCTATCCGTCGGGCTATGGCAGCACTGCAAATAGCCTGACTATCGTCACAGATGACCTTGTGTACGCTGCGCCAGTGTAAGGACAAAAAGGACTAACGTATGGCCTTTGATCCAGGCATAGCGGGCATGCTCGGCCGGCCCGACCTGTCGAGCGGGTATGGCACGTACATGGCCCAACCTGTCGTCGGAATGCGAGGTGGCGGAATGGACGGATCGGGTATTACGGGTGGTGTGTCCGTGCAGGCCAACGTCGGCACGGGGCAAGCATCGCTCGGTTTGGCCGCGGCTATGGTGGTGCTGTTCATGGTGCTCTATTTCAGCACCCGATCATTGCAGCATTAGAGGCACGAATGCCGTGAAGTACGTTACCGATTTTCAATTCTGGCTCGGCTGGCTCGTCGTCTCGCTCGTGCTCGGCTTCGTGTTCAACCTGATGAGGAAAGCGTGAACTGGTCCTGGCTGCTGATGGGCGCCGCGATCGGCGCCGTTGTGGCGTTTTTCCGCCGCGGCGGGCGCGTCAGTCCGAGCGGAGGTGGCGGCGGGTGAGCATGGTTGAGTTTTTCCTGGCTGTGCTGGGCTTCGTGCTCGGCTATTACGTGTCGTCCCATTGGCTGGCCACTGGCCAAGCCGCGTGAGCACCGACTGGGAGGCTATCTGGCGCGGTGAGAAGCGCTGGCATTGTCCTGATTCTCTTGGGTCTGTTTGTGGGCTATGCAGTCATCCATGGACGCTTGCAGTCATCCTCGGCCTCGTCGGGCTCGTCGTCGTCGGGTGGTGGCTCGGGTGGTAGCGGTGGCAGCGGCGCCGGCGCCGACAGCGGCACACATCAAGCCATCGATATCACGGGTCAGGCGACGGGCACCGTAGGCGGTGTGTACACGATCAATTCCGCCTATGGCGATATGTCCGACCAGCAGAAGGATGACGCCAACGCCTTCGCGCGCCAGATTGGCAACGTGAGCGGCTGATGGGCGATCAGCCGATCATCACGGTGCTGATCGCGGTGCTGTTCCTTGTCGGCCTGCTCTACAAGGGTTGGGTGATCGAAATTCGCAACTGGATCTCTGAGAAGGTCAGTTCGTGATCGATTGGAGCGACATCGAGCGGCGCATTCCGACCATCGATTGGCAGCAAATCCAGCAGTTGATCCCGTCAATCGATTGGGGCCAGATCGAGCAGCTGATTCCGTCACTGCGCGACAACCCGAATGCCAATGTGCCGCTGACACCCGAAAACAAAAGCGCACTGCAAGACCTGATCGACAGGCAATTTACGCTCGACGGCAGGACCAATTTGATTACGGGCGAACTGCTCGATCCGAGCAGGCCGATCAATCGCATCGGCCCGTTGGCAGGTGGCAATGATGGCGGCGGCGCCGGCGGCGGTGAAGGTCCTGGCGTCGCCCCAATGGCCGATTGGAAGCCGTTTGTTGTATGGCTCGGTGCGATCGCTATTTTGTGGTTTGTGTTGACCGCCGCGGCCGAGTCTGGCTTTTCTAATGAGGCGTATGCGTTCGCGGGATTGATCCTCGTGGGCGCGATGTTATTTATGGGTCCGGACGCGATCAAGCACGCGCAACAGTTGGCGCCAACATAGGGGGTTGCGAACTATGGAAATCCGAGAAATGTTCGGAGTATTCGTGGGCGGCATCATCACGCTGGCGCTGATCGCCGTGCTGGTCAATGACAAGAGTAAGACCAAAGACATCGCGCAAGCGTTCACCGAGGGTTTTGCGAACGACATCCGCGCGGCCACGTTCCAAGCTAGCCCAGGTGGTTAGGTGAGCCTGAATCGCGTTCCACCGCTGTGGCAGCCTGCGCCGCGCGGCTATTTCCAGCTGACCAATCACGATACCGAGGTGCAGGAGCTGCCTGCGCCCACCGAACTGAACTATGACGCGCCGCGATGGGTGGTGGCTCGGCCACAGTACCGCGGTCTCAATTTTATGGCTGGATTTCTGCAAGTTGGCATGCAGCAGTCGTTTCACACCGCGTTTCTGCCGCCGCCCGTGCGCGTCGGGCCGATCCAAAAGACGCGCAACGTGGGCGGCGCGTGGGGTGCGGGCACGATCTCGGCAAGCACAGTGCACATTCCGGGGGTGTTGGTTCCCCCGTCGGTGGGCTGAGCCATGGAGCATCAAGGAAAGCTGTTCGGGCTGCCCTTCTGGACAGGGGCTGCGGTGCTCGGCGCCGCGGCAATCGTCGCCTACGTGCTGTTTTTCAGGCGCCGAGCAGCTGCTGACACCACGCCCACGGGCTTTAGCGCTCAAGGCCTGGCGGTCATGCAGAATCCTGACGAGTCGGCCACGATGGCCCTTCAAAATCAAGAGTTGAGCCTGCTAGGGCAGCAATTCGGTGAGTTTGGCACTCATCTGGGCGAGATTGGCAATACCGTCGATACGGGCTTCTCGTCAGTCGGCACGTCGCTGAATTCGATTCAAGGCCAGCTGACCAGCAATGCGAATGCTGATCAGGCGAACTACCGCTCGATCGCCGATCAACTCACCTCGGCAAGCGGCGCTAGCCAGGCGTACTACAACTCGCTACTCGCCAGCCTCACAACGTACGCCAATAACCTCGCCGCGCAGGTGCAGGGCGTGTCACAGCAAGAGGCGCAAGACGCGGCCGCCCAGGCATCGGGCTTTTCGAGCTTTCAGGCCATGCTCGACGCTGAGCGCCAACAGCTAAGCGGCCTGGCAGGAGGTATCTCGCAGATTTCGCAGCAGATCATTCCCGCGGGCTTCGGCACGGGCTACTTTGTGGGCACGGACCACCGCATTCACATCGGCTCGTATCAAGGCACGGGCCAGCCTGGCTACGGTAGTTCGCAAGGGCTGATGGCCGATCCAAGCTGGGCCATTGGCTCGACAGCATCTGATCCAAACGTATTGCTCGGATCGCGGAGTCTGTATGGCTAACTGGCTACCAATGAATCGCCTGCCCGTGAACGCTGGACCAGTCAAGTATTGGCAGAGCGTGCACCAGATCGTGCATAGCTCGAATTTCCGACAACCAGCCGTTGGCTTGCGCTCGGGTGAGCCGATCCGACCCGAGAGCGTGCCCTTGTCCTGGCAGCCGCCGATTGCGCGCGGCTCGGCTGATTCACTGCTCAAGGGGACCAGCTGATGCCAACACAGACAGGCCGCGAAGGCACCTCGCAGACGAGCCATCCCGCGGGCCCGCCGTACGTCACACCTGAACTGATCCCGCAAGGGATGCGCCTCGATCAGTCGATCCGCGGCGCGCCGATGCTGATCATGTTCACCAACCCGCAGCAGCCGCGGTTTGGCATGGGGCTCACATCGATCACTCCGCCGCCGCAAGTCCAAATCATCCCTGGCCAGGGGCCGATCGATCGGGGCATGTAGCTTTGACCTCCGCGGCGCAGATTTACGCCGAGGCGGCCAGCGTGCGCGATCGGACGGGCGTCGATCCGGCCATCATCGCCACGATCGCGCAAACCGAGAGCGACTTGAGCAAGTCGCCATGGACGCTGGGCATCACACATGGCGCAACCCGCGGTGGCGCGGGCGCGGCAGGGACGTGGATTCCGTCTGGCAATACCTACGGTGGGACGCAACCCGCGGGGTTTTGGTCGTACACGAACGGCGCCGACGCGGCCATCGCATTCTCGAACTACATTCGCGCCTATCAATCAGCGCTCGCGCCACTGATGAATAATGCGCTGGCGTTTTTCAATCCAAACGGTCCCATTTTCAGGTCGAATTACTACGTGCCAACGGCTGGCGAGATCAGCCAGCATGGCGGCTACGGCGCGGCGACAGCCGCGTACTACCAGCGTTGGGTCAACATGGCCTTGCAATTCCCGCATGATCCGATGGCCGCGTCCGCCGCGGGCGAGTGGCAGGCAGGCCAGCTGATCGCCGCCCGCGCGAACGCGAGCGCTGCACGCGGCTACAACCCGTTTCCTGGCGTGCACGTCCCGTTCGGCCTGCTGTGGGCGGTGCTGTTCGTGGTGGCCGCCATGGCCGCGATTGGCGTGGGCGTGTGGCTCGTCTTTCAGCCGCAGGTGAGCGGCGCTGTTCGCCAAGTCGCTCGCGCGGCGGCCAAGTAGGGAGGCTCGAAAACATGTCCGAGTTTGGCGCGCCAGGCAAGGTCCCGCCCGTCCTGACGGGCACAGCCGCGTTTATCCCGCGCATCCAGGAGTGGGACCCTGAGGGAGACATCACGCTGCCGGACCTGGCGGGCGCCGATATCTACGCGCCCACGATCGTGCGCGCGCCGCCGCAACTGCCGCGGCCCGAGCAGCATCCCAAGCATGCCGAGTTCCCGCCGCGCGGGGTGCGAATTTTTGTGGACAATGCCGCGTCCGACAAAAGTCCTGGCGCCCAGTTGGCATTCAACGCATCGAGCGTGCAGGTGGACAATTACTCGAATCAATGGCTGTTTTTTCCAAGCTGCCAGCGATGGGTGCCACCGAGCTATTTCGGCCTGATCATGCCCGTGGTGCCAGGGACGCAGGTGGCCGAATTTCGGGTGAGCATCCCGACAGGTCACGCCGCGGGCAGTGTCGGCACCGCGGCGAGCCCCGTGGTCACTATTTGGTTCGAGGACAACATCACGCCCACGGCGGGGGTGCTGCTCACTGTCTGATGCCGCATCTGGCCCCAATCATCATCCCTGGCGGGCGCTCGATCGTCGGCTATTCGCTCGGCTTCCACGCCTACTCGCTCAGGATCGACAACCTGTCGAATCAATGGCTGCAAGAGGAATCTTCGCTGGCGTGGATTCCACCGTACTCGCTGGGCACGTCGCTGCGGCTGTACGGGACAGCTGTCGCAATCATCCTGAATCAGGCGCCGCAGGGCCAGCCACAGCCAACACCGATCCAAGGCGAGTACGCCGCGGGCTTCTATTCCGACGAATTGCGGACGGAAGTGCCAGGTGTGCCCGTCCGCCAATTTACGATCGTTCAAGCCGTGTCTGACCTGACCCAAGGCCCCGAGCCTGGCTTCCCGCCAGTGGGCGTCGATCGCCTATGGGCCGACACTAGCGGGCTGATCCACCACCTGCATTCGAACGGCCAGGACACGATCCTGACCGATCCACTGCAAACGGGCGTCGTACTGCAGGCAATGCTCGCGAAACCGAGCGTTGGCACGGGCGAGTTGATCGACGGCAATGTTTTTCAAGCAAAGCTAGCTAAGCCGTGTATTGGTACTCCTGAGATTTCAGATCAAGTAGTGACCCAGGCCAAGCTGACCAAACCGAGCGTCGGCACGGCCGAGCTGTTCGACCTGAACGTCACCACGGCCAAGATCCAAGATCAGAATGTCACTCAGGGAAAACTCGCTAAACCGAGCGTTGGCACGCCCGAGATTTTTGCCAACGCGGTGACGCGTGTCGCCTATGACGCGTCAGTAAGCGGCGATCAATGGGTCAATGCATCGTATTCCGCGGGCGACAACAGCGTGCCCGCGCACCCTATAACGGTATCCGTTGATCCGGACGCGCAATTCTACATTGTTACGCTTGAATGTGCGGCGCTGTTACAGACCGTTGTACCCGCAGGAACCTTCTACGGGTGGGATTTGAATTTCCAAAATACAATGGTTGCGCGCCTGAGTCGCACCAACGAAGCCGTTGCGAATCAGCAAATGATGGTGTCGTGCGCCGCGTCGCACATTATCGCGGGTACCGGCGCGTCAAGCTTGCAGTTTGGGGCGTACTTCTATGCCAGCGCCGCGAGTGCGTCCGGTCTCTACCTGCAGTGCGCGTCGCTGCCCAATATCAATTACGTTCGCATGCAAGTATTGACGGTGCGGAGGTAATCAATGCCAGCAGGCTTATCGCCGCGGAATGCCGACGAAGTGAATATCAACGTTGGCACAGTCTGCCGCCAGTTCGAATCGACGCGCGACGCGACGCATGCACAGCAACAATGGCTCGTAGCAACAGACCTGACCGTGCCGCCGTACAGCTTATCGGCGGCCGATCAAACGCTGATCAAAAGCGCGATCGCAACGCTGGACACTGCGCTGCAAGCCGTTGACACCACGTTTATCGCGCGGCTGATCGGGTTGCCGACAAGCTGAGCGAATGCCGTACGCTAGTAATTCGGACCTACCAAAAGCGGTGTCCAACAATCTACCTGAGCATGCACAGTCGATCTACCGCGAAGCGTTCAATTCGGGCCTTGACCAAACGCACAACGAAACGCGCGCCCATAAGATAGCCTGGGCGGCGGTCAAGCACAGCTACAAAAAACGCAACGGAAGGTGGGTAGCGAAGTGACGTACATTGTGCAGGACAACGAAACACTGCCACTAATTGCCGAAAAGCTGGGACATGCGGGCGAGTGGCAAGCGCTGGCGCTGGCCAATCTGGGATTGGTGCCGGACACCGATCCGCCGCTTGATGACGCGGCCAAGGCAGTGACCGTAGCCGAGCGCACGCGCCAGGGTGTGGAATTGACCGTGCCCGCGGAATGGTTGCCGCCGCCGCCGCCGCCACCGTCGCGCTCGGCAAGCAAGGCATGACCGTGGGCGAAGCTGAGGCGGCCATCGCGCAACTGCAAGCGCAGCAAGCCGCACAGACCAATGCGCTGCGCGCGGCGCTCGAAGGACGCTGGACGGGTGACGATAGCCTTGATGCATGGGTGAAGGCGCTCGATCCCACGATCGAAACGACACCTCAAACGCCGCTCTATCCAGCGTGATGCTTGACGAGGCGCCGACGCTCGGCCAGCAGCTGGCCCAGCTGCAAGACCAGCAAGCGGCCATCACTCAAGCGCTGTTGGCCATGGACGAGGGACGCTGGACGGGCAGCGGTTCCGTCGAGGCGTATCTGCTGGCGCTGAATCCCACCTGGCAAGGCGAGCTATCGCCATTGCCACCGCTGTACGAACTGCCGCCGCCGACGCCCATCCCGCCGCTACACGTGCGATGGGTGCCGAGCCCGAACTATTGGTCCGGACACGGCGGCTGGCCCGTGGTGGCGCTCGTGGTGCACACGATGGGCGGCTCACTGGCGGGTTGCGACTCGTGGTTCGGCGATCCCTACTCGCAGGTGAGCGCTCACTACGGCATCGGCCTCGATGGCGCGCAGCACCAGTACGTCCACCTGGCTGATAGCGCTGGGGCCAATGGCGTGCGCGAGCTAGGCAACGAATGGCAGGCGATCGTCGGCAACGTGGCCAATCCGAATTGGCAAACAATCTCGATCGAGACCGAGGATGCGGGCTCGGGCGCGACAGCGGTCACGGACGCGCAGTACGGATCGACGCTGGCAGTGGCGCGGCACGCGCTCGACGCCTATCCCACGATCCACTATCTGTTCAGCCATCGAATAATCTCGCCCCAATCGCGCCCGCAGTGTTGCGGCAACCGTTGGTGGGACTCGGGGCGATTTGAAGCGCTGGCCGCGGCGCTCGGCCTCGAAGCCTACGCATGACACGCTGTCCGACGTGTGGCTGGCATTGGGCGCCTCGGCCGCGGCGCTGGTGGCACGCGCGCAGCTGGCTGCTGTACTGGACGCGCTGCCCGTTTCTGGATTGGTTCGAATTCGAGGTAAACGCCTATGCTGCTGCGCCTGAATCGGTTTCTCGAAGGTCAGCCTGATCGGGTCCTGACACTGGCGCTGCTGCTGCTCGCGGCGCTGGCGATCGGTGTGGCGCTGTGGGCGCCGCCCGCGGTCAAACTAGGCCTAGCGGCTTGGCTGATCGCACCTTGAATGTTGCACAGTGCAACACTGATCGGGTATAAAGCACGCGGGCGAGGCGCTTAGAAGGCGCGCCTCACCCGCCACATCATCGGACTGTAAGGGAGTCCAAACGATGCACACCGATTCTCGCACGCATTCGATCGCCTCGCGCGTCCGCCAGCCTGGCTACCCGCCGCTCGATCGCGTCACCTGCACCTGCGGGTGGTGGCAGCAGGTTGACCTGTTCAAGACCGATCGGGACGTGCTCGCGCGCCACCTGGCGCACACGTCCACGCTGATCCGCATCGAGCACGATGCTGGTTGGCACGCGCTTGAGCCCGTCGAGGCGGGCTTGTGCCCCGAGTGCGACAGCCTGTACCGCCCGCGGGAGGTGCAGGCATGACCGCCGAGGCGCCCGCGTTTCTCGAAACGGTCACTCGCCGCGTCACGCTGGCCAAGGACAGCGGGCGCCAGATTTTCGACGCGGACCTTGACAAGCAAACCACTGCCATTCTGGCCACTGTCCAAACCAAGGCAGTGGCCGCGCGCGGGTGGAAGCTGGCCATCGAGCCGCAAGTCCTGCGCCGCGACTTGCGCGGAAACGACGTGGTCCGGACGTTCAAGGACACTCCGCGCGGTGCTCGGGACCATACGTACAGCGTGGTCATCAAGGCCACCTGCACGCTCACCGCGCCGCGCGGCGGGCTCGATGCCGAGTTCAACGCGCTCGTTGCCAACATGGCCCACAGCGGCAAGAAGCCGAATTGGAAGGTACAGAGCGTCGATGGCCAGCCGTGGGCGCCCGTCGATCGCCCGAAAACGTTCGACGGGCTGCCGACACAGCAGGCGCTCGACGGTGCCGAGCTTGTCGGCTACGCGCCGTTCCACATCCCTGGCAACTTCGAGAAATTTTTCACCGATGAGGCGCTGGGCGGCGGGCTGTACGGGCTCGACTACCACATCGCGCGGGTCAAGGGTGCCTTGCAGGCCGCGGAGCGCTCGGCCTGGCGCAACCGCTTCCACGTCATGCTGGCGGGCCCGCCAGGGTGCGGCAAGACGCATCTGTGCCAGGCGCTCAAACGGGCGCTGGGCGAGTCGAGCGTGCTCGAATTCGATGGCACCGCGACAACCAAAGCGGGCGCCGAGAAGGAATTGACCGAGCGCATCGAGATGCCGCGCGTGCTGGTCATCGAGGAAGCTGAGAAGATCGCCTCGCCCGAGGCGCTCGACTACATGCTGGCGCTGCTCGACATCCGTGGCGAGATTCGCAAGCAGACCGCGCGGACGCAGATTCAGCGTGACATCAAGATGCTCGCGGTGTGCACGGTCAACGATGTCGGATTGTTCAAGCAGATGCGCTCGGGCGCGCTCTACTCGCGCTTTACCAATAAGGTCTATT
>Ga0126369_10002526_pt1 | contig 13028 bp, 9 predicted proteins | sample PanSoiMetaPlot_1_FD_109646 | JGI IMG/M metagenome (GOLD analysis project Ga0126369, IMG submission 109646) | Tropical forest soil microbial communities from Panama - MetaG Plot_1 | ecosystem: Environmental > Terrestrial > Soil > Tropical forest > Bulk soil | place: Panama | collected 2016-02-17 | reverse complement strand
TTTCGATCGACTGGATCATCTGTAGGGTGGGCAAAGGCGCGCGCGCTTCGGCGCGCCGTGCCCACCAGACTCGTGGTGCGCACGATTCGCTTTGTGCCCACCAGACTCGTGGTGCGCACGCTTCGCTTTGCCCACCCTACGGCACCTCCATATGATTGGAGATGAGGCACAACATGAAATTGGCCGATGACGGCTTCATCGAAATCGGGGCGAGCCGCCTCGAATACAGAATGGTTGGACCGCGTCCGGACGAGACCGCGACCTTCGTCCTGCTGCATGACGGATTGGGCTCTGCCGGCCTATGGGGCGATTTCCCGACGGGGCTTACAGAAGCGACCGGCTTTGGTGTGTTTGCTTATTCCCGCGCTGGATACGCCCGCTCCAGTCCATCCCTGATGCCGCGGCGCGTGACCTTCATGCATGAGGAGGCGCGCGATGTGCTGCCGCGCGTGCTCGACGCCATTGGCTTTCAACGCGGTGTCCTGCTCGGCCACAGCGACGGGGCGTCGATCGCCGCGATTTATGCGGGCAGCATACAGGATCACCGGGTCCGCGGTTTGGTTCTGCTGGCCCCGCATTTCTTCACAGAGGAGTTCGGGATCGCCGAAATCACCCGCGTGCGCGAGGCCTATGAGACCACCGACCTGCGTGCAAAACTTGGCAAGTGGCATCAAAATCCCGACAATGCATTCTACAGCTGGAGCGGACCATGGCTCGATCCGGGGTTTCGCAACTGGGAAATCAGCGAAGAACTCGCCTATATTCGGGTTCCTATCCTTATCATTCAGGGCATGGACGACCAGTATGGCACGCTTCGACAGATCGAAATGGCCAAGGAGGAATGCTACTGCCCGGTGGAAGCCGTGATCCTTGACGGAATCCGGCACGTTCCTCATCGCGAGGCGCCGCACGCCACCATGGCGGCGATTGTCGATTTTACCCGACGGTTGCAGATGTAGGTCTGAGTAGCGAATGGCCGAGAGCGGACAACAACTCGCAAACGGACTGACGCGGATCGATTTCATCACCGATCCGTCGCGCTATCGCCATTGGAAGCTGAACGTCGACGGCAAAGTCGCGACTCTCGTGATGGATGTCGACGAGAAGGGCGGATTGTTTGCGGGTTACGATCTCAAGCTCAACTCATATGATCTTGGCGTCGACATCGAACTGGCCGACGCTTTCGAGCGCCTTCGGTTCGAGCACCCCGAGGTTCGCGTGGTGCTGCTGCGGTCCGGCAAGCCCCGCGTCTTCTGCGCTGGCGCCAATATCAGGATGCTGGCGTGCGCGAGCCATGCCCATAAGGTCAATTTCTGCAAGTTCACCAACGAAACCCGCAACGCCATCGAAGACGCCAGCGCTGCCTCCGGCCTGCACACCATCTGTGTGATCAACGGGACCGCCGCCGGCGGCGGCTATGAGCTTGCGCTTGCGACCGACCATATCATCCTGGTCGACGACGGATCATCGTCGGTTTCGCTGCCCGAGCTGCCGCTGCTCGCCGTGTTGCCGGGGACCGGCGGGCTCACCCGCATCACCGACAAGCGCAAGGTACGCCGCGACCGCGCGGATTTTTTCTGCACCACCGAGGAGGGCATAAAGGGCAAGCGCGCGGTCGAATGGCGTCTTGTCGATGAAGCAACGCCAAACTCGCAGCTTGAGCCGGTCATTGCGGCGCGCGCGCAGGAATTCGCCGATGCAGCCGCGCCAACCGAAACAGCCGGCACGTCCGGCATCGCGCTGACGCCAATGAAGCGCAGCATCATGGCGGATTGCCGCGAGTACGGATACGTGTCGGTTGCGTTTGATCGCGCCGCGCGCATTGCCACCGTCACGCTGCGCGGTCCCGATCGGCCGTGTCCTGCCTCTGCCGAGGAAATGATAGGTCAAGGCGCATCGTTCTGGCCGCTTCAACTCGCGCGTGAACTAGACGACGCCATACTCGACATTCGGCTGAACGAACTTGACGTGACCGCGGTCGTATTCAAATCCGAGGGCGATCTACGCACCGTCCTTGACTACGACATCTTTCTCGACCGGCAAAACCGGCACTGGCTGGGACGGGAAATTCGCCTCAAATGGAAACGCGTGCTCAAACGCATCGATCTCACCTCGCGCTCGCTGGTCGCGGTCATTGAGCCTGGCTCGTGCTTTGGCGGCTCGCTGGCCGAGATTATATTCGCGGCGGACCGTTCCTACATGCTGATCGGCGAGCCCGAAGGGGATAACCGGCCGCCGGCTGCGATTGCGCTTACAGATGTCAATCTGTCGGGCGCGCTTGCCATGAGTAACGGCCTCACGCGGCTGAGCACGCGTTTTCTTGGCGAGCCCGAGGCACGCGACAAGGCCGGCCGGGCAGTCGGCGAGATGCTCGACGCCGAGACAGCTGAAGCGCTTGGCCTCGTCACCTTCGCACTCGAGGATATCGATTGGGAGGATGAAATCCGCCTCTTTCTCGAGGAGCGCGCCAGCTTCTCGCCGGACGGCCTGACGGGGCTTGAGGCCAATCTGCGCTTCGGCGGCCCAGAGACCATGGAAACCAAAATCTTTGCCCGCCTTACGGCGTGGCAGAACTGGATATTCCAGCGGCCGAATGCGACCGGCGAAGCCGGCGCGCTGTCCCGCTACGGCACCGGCCGCAAACCGGAATTCGACACCAAGCGGGTATGAGTGAAAATTAAGAAGAAGAGGAGCATTCCATGGACGTCGTCGATTACTCGAGCAAGATTCCGAACAATGTCGGCCTCGCGGAGGATCGTCGCATTTTACGGGCGCTCGAAGGCTGGCATCCCGGTTATCTCAACTGGTGGCAGGACATGGGGCCGGATGGCTTTCAGGAGGCGCTGGTCTATCTGCGCACCGCGGTCTCGGTGGACCCGAAGGGTTGGGCCAAATTCGATTATGTGAGGATGCCCGAATATCGCTGGGGGATTTTGCTGGCGTCCCGGGAGGACAACCGCACCATTCCGTTTGGAGGCCACTGCGGAGAGCCGGCGTGGCAGGACGTGCCCGGTGAGTATCGCGCGATGCTGCGCCGTCTCATCGTCATCCAGGGCGATACGGAGCCTGCTTCCGTCGAACAACAGCGCCATTTGGGCAAGACGGCGCCCTCGCTCTACGACCTGCGCAACCTGTTCCAGGTCAATGTGGAGGAAGGCCGCCATTTATGGGCCATGGTCTATCTCCTGCACAAATTTTTTGGTCGCGATGGCCGCGAAGAAGCGGAGGAGTTGCTGCGCCGACGCGCCGGCAGCACCGACGCGCCCCGCATGCTCGGCGCTTTCAACGAACAAACGCCCGACTGGCTGTCGTTCTTCATGTTTACCACCTTCACGGATCGCGACGGTAAAATGCAACTCGAAAGCCTGGCGCAATCGGGCTTCGATCCGCTGTCGCGCACCTGTCGGTTCATGCTCACCGAGGAAGCCCACCACATGTTCGTGGGCGAAACCGGGATCGGCCGCATCATCCAACAGACGTGCGAGGCGATGATGGCGGCCGGTATCGATGATCCGACGGACATCGGCAAAGTGCGCGCCTTCGGGGTGATCGACCTGCCCACCATTCAAAAGAAGCTCAATCTGCACTACACGCTTTCGCTCGACCTGTTCGGCTCGGAAGTCTCTACCAACGCGGCGAATTCATTCAACGCCAGCCTCAAGGGGCGTTTCCACGAGACCAGGATCGATGACGATCATCGGCTTGAAAGCGCGACTTATCCAGTGCTCAAGCTCGTCGACAGTCAAATAAAGTCCGTGAACGAACCGGCCCTGACCGCGCTGAACATGCGCCTGCGCGACGACTATGCGCAAGATTGCGCCAAGAGCGTCGGGCGCTGGAACAAGATCATCGAAAAAACCGGTGTCGCCTTCCGCCTCCGGCTCCCCCACGTCGCGTTCCACCGCCAGATCGGCGAGTTTCGCAATGCCTATGCGACGCCGGACGGCGAGCTCATCGACCCGGCTACGTGGGCGCAACGTAAAGACCAATGGCTGCCGTCGACGGATGACGGCGATTTCATCTCCGAATTGATGAAGCCGGTCCGTGAGCCGGGACAGTTCGCCGGCTGGATCGCGCCTCCCAAAGTCGGCATCGACAACAAGCCGGGTGACTTCGAATACGTGCGGGTTGCGGCGTGAACTTCGCCCTCCCCGTCTTCGGGGAGGGCGGGGTGGGGCCTGATCCGCGGCAAAGCCTTGCGTCTGTCACCCCACCCGCCCTCGCTTCGCTCGGCCACCCTCCCCGAAGACGTGGAGGGAAATAGCGCAGCAATCCATAGCCTGGATTGAGCGAAGCGAAATCCGGGTCGGACTGCCCCGGATTTCGCTTCGCTCAATCCAGGCTACATCTACACTTTTTTCCGCACGCCGAGCCCGATCATGAAACGTTCGCGGATCTGAACGGGGTCACGATCGGTGGTGCCGACGCCAGGCTTGTCATCAATGCGGGCCGCGATGAAGGTCGGGCCTCCCTCGGCTAGCGCGACATCGATCAGTTTCTCGAAATCCTCCTCGTCGCCGGCCCAGGCGCATTTGCTCAAGCCTGCTGCGCGGGCGAGCGCCACATAATCTGCGGTCCCGGCCGCAGGAGTGCGCTGGCCTCCGGTGATCTGGTAGAGGCCGTTGTCCATGATGACGATCGTCAAGTTGGCGGGTTTCTGCGCCGCGATGGTAGTGAGGCAGCCCAGTTGCATCAGCAGCGAGCCATCACCTTCGAGCGCGATGACGTGACGCTTTGGCTGCGCCAGCGCAACGCCGAACGCGATCGGGATCGCCAGCCCCATGCTTCCAAGCATGTAGAAATTCTGCGGACGGTGTCCGGCCGACCACAGGTCGAAATTGGTATTGCCGATGCCGCCGATCACGGCTTCCTCGTTCCTGAGCTTCGCCACCAGACGCTTCGTCAATTCGAAACGGTTGACCACCTTGGCATTGTCGTAGCTGGCGACGGCGCTGCGCATCGGGGAAATCTCCGCCGAGACGTCAGGCTTCGAACACTTTGCCGCCGGTGAGGAGCGGCGAGAGGATGAAGGCGACGGCGGCCTGGGTTGCTAGTGCCTGCTTGATCGAGCGGTCGACGATGAATTCCAGTTCGTCATCACGCGCGATGGTATGAGTCTGTACCGCGAGCGATTCGAGCACGGGTCGCATGGTGCGGCACACCAGCGCCTGGCCAAGGTTGAATTCGCCCAGCGTGCCGCGCTCGGACACAAACATGATGGCCGGTACCTGGTAGGGCACGACCAGCGAGGCCAGGACGTTGGGAATGGTTCCAAACCCGGAGGTCTGCATCAGCACCGCCCCGCGCCGGCCGCCCATCCAGGCGCCGGCCACGATACCGAGCGCCTCTTCCTCACGCGCGGCCGGGAAAGTCAGAAAATCTTGGTCGGCGTGGAGGTTCTTGATGAGGGGGGTGAACACCTTGTCCGGCACATAGGTGACGAGTTTCACGTCGTTGCGCTTGAGCGTCTGCTGCACGACCTCGTACCTCGGCTGCACTGCGACAGGACGGGCAGTATCGATTACGATCGATCCGACGCGCATGCAGGCGCTCCTCAGAGGATCAGGTCCGAGCTTTTCTCAGGCCGAGTTCCTAACATGAAACCCGCGGGGTGGGCAAAGCCAACGGGTCCGGCCTTCGGCCGGCCCGATGGCGGGCTCCTGCGCAGCATGCATGGCGCAAATACGCCCAACGCGACAGGCGTGGCGAGAGGTCGAGGTAGGTATACTTCACTTTGCCCAGCCTACAGCTAATTGATATGAGGAAGCCCGTGAACGGCGGGAGTGCGGCCCAACATGATGAAGCAGCCGAACTGGGTGTGGCCCGACGGCAAGCGAACGGCGGTGGTGTTCAACGTCTGCCTGGAGGCCTGGTCGGATGGCAAAGCGCCTGGCATCAGTCCGATGGGAAATCCGCTGCCGCCAAGCGTGCTCGACACCATGGCGATTTCGTGGGCCGCGTATGGGGTCAACCGCGGCATTTATCGGCTGCTCGACGGCTTCCGACAGCGCCGGATCGCGGCGAGCGTCATGGTCAATGCCGTGATCGCCGAGCGGTCGCCGGAAACCGTCAAGGCCATCGCGGACGCGGGCCATGAGGTGCTGTCCCATTCCTATGCCATGGATGTTATTCCGGCGCTGTTGTCGGACGAGGAGGAACGGCGGAACATCGCGCGTTGCACAGCTCTGCTCGAGAAAGCATCCGGACGCAAGATCGAAGGCTGGCTGAGCCCACGCGGCACGTCACGCGCCGAGACGCCACGCCTCCTCCTCGAAGGCGGTTATGTCTGGTATGGCGATGTATTCGACGACGATCTGCCTTATGTGCAGACCTTCGGCAATAAGCAGATCGTGGCCATTCCGCTTGGCACCGACGTCAACGACATGCAGTTTATGAAATACGGCAATTCACCGAAGACAATGCTGGAATCCTTCAACGAGAACGTTGCGATCGCGAGCGAAAAGGGCGAGCTCTCGATCATCGACGTCACCTGTCATGCTCATATCTTCGGTCATCCGCGCGGTGCCTATTATTATGAAAAGATCGTCGAGGCTGCAGCTCGCAATCCCGACGTCTGGATCGGAACGCGCGCCCAGATCGCCCATCACGTGCTGGCACAAAAGGCTGCATAATGCCGATCGATTTTGACCCCGAAGACGGCGACCGGCACCACGAGATTCGCGCTGGCGTGCGCAAGCTGTGTGCGCAGTTCCCGGGCGAGTACTGGCGGCGTCTAGATCGCGAGGCGGCCTACCCGGCGGAGTTCGTCAAGGCGGTTACGGCCGCCGGTTATTTATCGGCCCTCATCCCGGAGGAATATGGCGGTTCAGGCCTGCCGCTGTCGGCCGCGGCTGCGATCGTGGAGGAAATCCAGCGTGCCGGCTGCAATGGCGCCGCCTGCCATGCGCAGATGTACATCATGGGCGCGCTGCTGCGGCATGGCAGCGATGAGCAGAAGCGCCAATATCTGCCGGGAATTGCCTCGGGCGCGCTGCGCCTCCAGGCTTTCGGCGTCACCGAGCCGTCGAGCGGCACAGATACGTCCTCGATCAAGACCTTCGCACGGCGGGAAAACGACCATTACGTTGTCAACGGGCAGAAGATTTGGACCTCGCGTTCGGAATATTCCGACCTGATGCTGCTGCTCGCCCGCACCATGCCGAAGCATCAGGTCGCCAAGCGGACCGACGGCCTGTCGGTTTTCATTCTCGACATGCGCGCCGCCAAGCAGTCTGGGCTGACCATCAGGCCGATCCGGACCATGATGAACCACTCTACTGCCGAGGTCTACTTCGACAATGTACAGATTCCGGCCGAGAATCTGGTCGGGGAGGAGGGCAAGGGCTTCCGTTATATTCTGTCCGGCATGAACGCGGAGCGCATCCTCATTGCAGCGGAATGTATCGGCGACGCCAAGTGGTTCATCGAGAAGGCCACCGACTACGCCAAGGAGCGGGTGGTGTTCGATCGTCCGATCGGCAAAAACCAGGGCATCCAGTTCCCGCTTGCCAGAGCCTATGCGCAGATGTGTGCTGCCGAATTGATGGTGCACAAGGCCGCCGAACTGTTCGAGGCCGGCATGAATTGCGGCGCCGAAGCCAACATGGCCAAGCTTCTGGCGGCCGACGCCTCGTGGGCGGCTGCTGAAGCCTGCATTCAAACCCATGGCGGTTTTGGGTTCGCCGAGGAATACGACATCGAGCGCAAGTTCCGCGAAACGCGCCTTTATCAGGTGGCACCGATCTCGACCAATCTGATCCTCAGCTTTCTGGCCGAGCATGTGCTTGGATTGCCAAGATCGTACTGACCCACCTTCCCGCCGCGTCTTCGGGGAGGGCGGCCCGCCGGCGCCATGCGCCGGCGGGTCGGATGGGGTTTCACGAGCGATGCCGAACCCGGCCTCGCTTCGCTCGGTCACCCTCCCCGAGGACTGACCGAAGACTGAGAGGGAAGGGTGGGAGGCCGCGAGTCCGAGCTTGTGGAAAAGCCCCCTCACCCCTCTCCCGGCAAGCGGAGAGAGGGGGAAGAGGCGGCTTGTCAAATGCGATGGCCCTGCCCGACAGGGCGGAAGAGAGGCTGACCTTCGGTTACAAGCCGAATACGTACAGCACCGTGGCACTGCCCTGGTCGTTGAGCTCCGGCGTGGCCAGAAGCTTGGTCCGGGACGTGGCGCTCGGTCCGGAGGCGATCGCGATATATTGCTTGCCGTTCACCTCGAATGTCATCGGCGGCGCTCCGAATCCGGCCCCCATATTGATCTTCCACAGCGGCTCGAGGGTCGTGTCGTCGAAGGCCGCGATCGTTCCGTCCAGCAGCGCGGCGAACACGAGCCCGCCGGCAGTTGCAAGCGTGCCTGAATAGTTCGGGTACGGCAGGTGTGCATTCTTTTTGATCTCGAGGGTAACGGGATCGACCGCCGTCAGGTTGCTTTCATAGCGGCCGTCGACCTTGTAGCCGCCGCCGCTGCGCACGAACCATCCCTCTTCCCGCTTTGCCCCAATGGTCTTGTCGTTGGTCACGAGTTCGCATGCAGTTACTGCTGGAATGTAGAGAAGCTGGGTTTTCGGGCTGTAGGAAGACGGGAAATAGTTGTTGCCGCCGATACGGGTGGGGCACACCTTCTTGATCGGCGTATCGGAGGTCGGATTGGCTATGCCCGAATAGCTCTGCACGTCCTTGGTGGGATCGTAATCGAGTGGCTTTCCGGTTTTCTGGTCGATGCCCTTCGTCCAGTTGACCTCGATGTAGGGCTTGGCGCCGACCATCACGCCATTGTTGCGTTCCATGGTGTAGACGAAGCCGTTGCGGGCCGAATGGGTGACGAGCTTGCGTGGCTGCCCGTTGACAGTGCGATCGATCAGGATGTGAGTGCCGACCTCGTCGAAATCCCACATGTCACCCGGGGTATATTGGAAGTACCAGTTCATCTTGCCGGTGTCGGGGTCCCACGACACGACGCTGTTGGTGAACAAGTTATCGCCCGGACGCAATCGCGCATCCATCATGGGCACCGGGTTGCCTACGCCCCATAGTGTCTGGTTGGTGTCAGGATCATAGGTACCGGTGACCCACACGGCGCCACCGCCGGTCTGCCATGCATTGTTCTTGTCTTTCCAGGTCTCGCTGCCGGGCTCGCCCGGCGCCGGAATGGTGTATTTGCGCCACAGGAGCTTGCCGGTTGCCGCGTCGAGCGCTGCCATCCAGTCGCGGGCGCCGCCGTCGCCCCCTGAGGCGCCGATGATGATCTTGTCCTTGATGGGAAGCGGTGCGCCCGTAACCGTAATTCGCTCGGCATCGGATACGTTCGTTTCCCATACGACCTTTCCGGAATTCTTGTCGGTAGCGATGATGCGGGCCGGCGCGCTGGCGGGCGAGATGACGAAATTCCCCCAGAAAGCGGCGCCACGATTGGCGACCTGCCGTTCCTGCTTCGGGTCCATGCGCCAGACGATGCGTCCGACGTCGCCCGCCGTGGCGTCGATCTTGTACAGCACACCGAGTGAGTCCGTGATGTACAGGAAGCCGTCCTCGGCAAGCGGCGTTGCCTCGACGAATTCCTTGCCCTGCGTCCCGGCGAGCGGCACCGCATAAGCGAGCCTGAGGCCCTTGACGTTGTCCTTGTTGATGCGGGCGAGCGGCGAGAAACGCTGGCCGTCATATGTACGGTGATTCATCAGCCAGTTCTGCGGCTCCTTATCTGGATTGAGGAGCCGTTCGGGGGTAACGTCGGCGGCAAATGCCGGCGATGCCAACATGGTGGCGCCAAGCAAAGCATAGCGGATCAATCGATTGCGTTGTGTCATCGTGTCCTCCCGGTCTTTCGATTTGCACTCCCGCAATCTTGGCCGTGCAGGATGGTGCGTTCGTAGGGTGGGTTAAGCGTCAGCGAAACCCACCGCGGCCGTTGGTGGGTTTCGCTGACGCTCAATCCACCCTACACGTCGCTACTCACAGCCCGAACACATACAGCATGGTCACATTGCGCAGGTCCTTCAACTCCGGCGTGTTGATGAGCCGGGCGCGCGACGAAACGCTCGCTCCCGACGCGATCGCCACATATTGCTTGCCGTTGACCTCGAAGCTCATGGGCGGCGTCGTAATGCCTGAGCCCACGTTGAACTTCCATAATTCATCGAGCGTGGTGTCGTCGAAGGCCGCAACCGTGCCGTCCAGCAGCGCGACAAAGACGAGTCCGCCACCGGTCGTGAGTGCGCCTGCGTAGTTCGGATAGCGCAGATGCACGTTTTTCCTGATCTCGCCGGTTACCGGGTCCATGGCGGTGAGGTTGCTTTCGTACCGGTCGGCCGTCTTGTAGGCGCCGCCGTTCCAGCCTTTCTCCTTGCTGTGCTTGGCGGTGTCGATCGATATGTCCTCGCAATTAAACAGGGCCGGGATGTATACGAGCTTGGTCCTCGGGCTGTAGGTCGAAGGCCAGTAGTTATTGCCGCCGGCATGGCCCGGGCAAGCTTTTTTCATCGGCTCGGACGGGTTCTGGTTAGCGATGCCCGAATAGGTCTGAATATCCTTGCCGGGATCGTAATCGAGCGGCTTGCCGGTCTTCTGGTCGATGCCCTTCGTCCAGTTGATGTTGTCGAGATAGGGCTTGGCGCTGACCATCTGGCCGTTGCTTCGCTCCATGGTGTAGAGGAAACCATTGCGGGCCGAATGGGTGATCAGCTTGCGCGCCTGGCCCGACACGTCCTTGTCGATCAGGATATGGGTACCGACTTCGTCGAAGTCCCACATGTCGCCGGGCGTGTACTGGAAGTACCAGTTCATCTTGCCAGTATCGGGGTCGTAGGAAATCGCGCTGTTGGTATAGAGATTGTCGCCCGGCCGGTAGGTCGGATCGAACATCGGCACAGGGTTGCCGGTGCCCCAGATGGTCTGGTGCGTATCCGGATCGTAGGTACCGGTGACCCAGACGGCGCCCCCGCCGGTGCGCCAGGCGTTGTTCTTGTCCTTCCAGGTCTCGCTGCCGGGCTCGCCGGGCGCAGGAATCGTATAGGTGCGCCACAGCAGTTTTCCGGTCGCAGCGTCGAGCCCTGCCATCCAGTCGCGCACGCCGCCGTCGCCGCCGGCTGCGCCGACGATGATCTTGTCCTTTATGGGAAGCGGCGCAGACGTCATGTGGACCTCAGGCGTATCCGAGAACGTCGTTTCCCACGCGACCTTCCCGGTGTCCTTGTTGGTCGCAATGATACGCGGCGGCCAGTTGGCGGCGGTGACGACAAAATTGCCCCACAGGGCCGCGCCGCGGTTGCGATCCTGCTTTTCCTGTCCGGGATCCATCCGCCACGCGATACGGCCGATGTCGCCCGATCGGCCGTCGATCTTGTAAAGCACCCCGGCCGAGTCGGTGATGTAGACAAAGCCGTCTTCGGCAAGCGGGGTCGCCATCACGTATTCGTTGGCCGCCACGCCGCCGAGCGCGACCGTGTAAGCGATGCGGAGACCCTTGACGGTGTCGCGGTTGATGCGCGCGAGCGGTGAGAAGCGCTGGCCGTCATAGGTGCGATGGTTCATCAGCCAGTTCTGCGGCTCCTTGTCGGCATTGACGAGCCGATCGGGCGTCACGTCGACGGCGAACGATGGCGACGCCAGCACGGTAGCCACGAGCAGCGCATTGCGGATTGAATGAGTACGTCCTGTCATGAGCGATCCTCCCAATTTATGAATTCGCCGGTCTGTAGCCCGCATGGAGCGTCGGCTTCTGTTGGCGCGTAATGCGGGGCAGACCTCACCCACGGAAAGGCTTTTCCCGGATTGCGCTTCGCTCCATCCGGGCTACCGCCGCTCACAGTCCGAACACGTACAGCAGCAGCGCATTGCGTTGCTCTTTAAGCTCTGGCGTGTTGACCAGCCGCCCTTTCGCGACCGGGCTCGGGCCCGACACGACGGCGACGTACTGCTTGCCATTGACTTCGAACGTCATTGGTGGCGCTGAAAAGCCGGAGCCGACGTTGATCTTCCATAATTCGTCGAGCGACGTATCGTCGTAGGCCGCGACCGTGCCGTCCAACAGAGCGAGAAACACGAGGCCGCCGCCAGTCGCCAGCGTGCCGGAATAGTTCGGGTAGCGCAGGTGCACGCTCTTTTTGACTTCGCCGGTCAGCGGATCGGCAGCCGTGAGATTGCTCTCCCAGCGCTCATCGGTCTGGCTGAGCCCGCCGTTCCAGCCGCGTTGTGCGTTGTGCTTCTCACGATCGATCGTGACGGTGACGCAGTTCGACAGCGCCGGGATGTACAGAAGCTTCGTCTTCGGGCTGTAGGATGACGGCCAGTAATTGTTGCCGCCGGCCTGAGACGGACACACCCTCTTGAGGGGTTCCCCCGGAACGAGATTGCCGACTCCCGCATAGGTCTGGATGTCCTTGCTGGGATCGTAATCAAGCGGCTTGCCGGTTTTCTGATCGATGCCCTTGGTCCAGTTGACCTCCATGTAGGGCTTGGCCAGCACGGCCTGGCCGTTGTGACGGTCCATCGTATAGAGGAAGCCGTTCCGCGCCGAATGGGTGATGAGCTTGCGCGGTTCTCCGGCGACATTGCCATCGATCAGAATATGGGTGCCGACCTCGTCGTAATCCCACATGTCACCGGGCGTGAACTGGAAATACCAGTTCATGTTGCCGGTGTCGGGATCATACGAGATCGCGCTGTTGGTATAGAGATTGTCGCCGGGTCGATAGTAGGGATCGAACATCGGGACCGGATTGCCGGTACCCCAGATAGTCTGGTTGGTGGCCGGGTCATAGGTGCCGGTCACCCAGACGGCGCCGCCGCCGGTCTGCCACGCATTGGTATTGCCCTTCCAGGTCTCGCTGCCGGGCTCGCCGGGCGCCGGGATAGTAAACTTGCGCCATACGAGCTTGCCAGTCGCCGCGTCCAGCGCGCCGATCCAGTCGCGCACGCCCTGGTCACCGTTGGCGCCGCCGATAATGAGTTTGTCCTTAATGGGAAGCGCTGCCGAGGTGAACGTCACGTCCGGCGTATCCGGGAAGGAGGTCTCCCACACCACCTTGCCGGTC
>Ga0126369_10002524_pt1 | contig 13030 bp, 6 predicted proteins | sample PanSoiMetaPlot_1_FD_109646 | JGI IMG/M metagenome (GOLD analysis project Ga0126369, IMG submission 109646) | Tropical forest soil microbial communities from Panama - MetaG Plot_1 | ecosystem: Environmental > Terrestrial > Soil > Tropical forest > Bulk soil | place: Panama | collected 2016-02-17 | reverse complement strand
ATTTTGGTCGTGGCAGTTTTGTTACAGCCGGGTAAGGCTGATGCGGGCGCCTTGTTCTCGAGTTCGGTCTCGAGCACGGCTTTTGGACCGCGCGGCACGCAGAGCATTCTGGGGAAACTTACGATTGGCGCGGCGGCGGCTTTCATGCTGTTAGCGCTGTGTTTGTCTCTGCCGTTTATCAACGGCACGAGCTCGGTTTTGCAGTCAGGCCTTCCTGAGCAGCCGGCGGCAACACCCACCCCGGTTGCGACACCGCAGGTAACTCCATCCGCAGCGGCGTCGCCGCAGGCCTCGACAAGTAAGTAACGGCACCGGACCAAAGTCGGAAAGACGAAAGTCCGACGTGATCGCTTTCTTTGACAACCTTCCCGAACGAGCCGAAGTGGCGGAACTGGTAGACGCGCACGTTTGAGGGGCGTGTGAGGTAACTCGTGGGGGTTCGAGTCCCCCCTTCGGCACCATATATAATTTTTTATTGTTGCAAATACACGTGTTAAAGGAACGGCTGATTTTTGGTGTCACATATTAGTCACACCGATTTCGGGTATTGTTGCTCGAAGAGAGCTTGGTTTAGGTCAGAGAGAATGCCGCGTTTTATGTCGCGAGCTAAGTTAGCGATGGCAGGAACTGCTTCTTTGTGAAGATCTGAGATTTCTCCCCAAACTACCCATCTGTTGTCATGGGCTCGTAAGAGTCGAACGATGAACTTACGTGCGCCGGTCTTCTTCGTAACCAAGTCAAATTTGAATCCAGTTTGGTATTGGATGTTTTCGGGCTTGAGGCTGTGCTCAAGTAGGCGATCCACGTCATACTCTGAGGCCATATGTACCACGATCGAGCGTTTCTTCACTTCCGCTTTGTAGGCTTCTTCTCTGAAGTTGGCTTTCAGTAGCCGTTCCAACACGCTCTGCTCATCGGTAGTAATTAATGATTTGACGATCGGGCGTACGAAGACCATTCCATTCGGCGCTTCATAGCTTTCATGGCCATGAGGGATCTCGCTCGCTAATTGTCCCGATAGATCCATGGAAAATGTGAAGAGGGGTAGGCCATCCTTCAGGCCGGCGTTGTGCAAGAAATAGATTTGACCTTTTCGGTTAATGTAGTGGAGGACTGGCGGATAGGTGTCGAGCGCGTTGGTGACGTAGAGCTCGTCGTCGACAAGTGCCGTTCCGACGGCGTAATGGGTGCGAGGGATGCTCGCGTATTCTATTGCGTAACGATAAACGTTTATAAGGTTTGGGCTGAGTGAAAATTCTTCCGCGTACTTGCGCCAGGCGTAGTGAAGCGTCATGTAAGCTTCAACAAGGTTGCGGCCAAAAGCCTTCATGACACAGTGCCGTGTTTCAAGGGTTGCTTGGAGTTCGGCGTCCGTCGGCTGGTAGATCGTGGCTGTCATCAAAACACCTGTCCCCTTTGGAGTTGGTAAGTTTTGGGCCGCTTGTGTGAACTCCAGAAGGAAATGTAACCGCACCGCAGTAATTGCGACAGAACAAGAGGAGATGCAACCAGCGTCTATGGCTATGATTATTAAGAAGAATCGTCGTCATCAACATCTTCGACGATCCTCACTTGGCGCGACGTTTCCGAAACAGTTTATGCAGGCCTGGCTGCTGCATGCGCTTGCTGCTTACGAAGCCTCGTCGAATCACGGCCGGGCTAGTGAGTTTCAAACGAAAGCCTTTCAGAACCTTTGGACTAGCCGCGAGAAGCTCAACGCCTATACTCGCGCTCTGTTGGCGCTGAGTGCCCACGCTTATGGCTACAGCGAGCAGGCGCAAACACTGGTTCGCAATCTTGAAAATGGAGTAACCATCGATCGCACGCCGGATACCTCGGTCGTGATGCGGGGACCGCAGTCTTCCGACGCTTCGGTCATGTCAACCGCGCATTGGGGTGCCGACGGAATCTTCTATCGCTGGTCGGATGGCGGCGTCGAAGCGACGGCATTTGCCCTGCGCGCGCTACTCACAATTGATCCGCAGAACAAACTTATCGAGCCGGTAACGAACTGGCTAATCAAGAATCGCCGCGGCGCGCAGTGGAACAACACGCGCGATACGGCGATCACGATCCTTGCGCTAAACGATTATTTGCGCACAACCGGCGAGGCCGCTGCGGCCATGGATTACGAAGTGCTGGTAAACGGAAATCCGGTGGCCACGAAACACGTGACGGCGGATCAGGGGTTGAGCGCCCCCAGCGTGTTTGCCATTGACCGCAAACTGATTCGCGACGGCGCTAATGAGATTAGCGTTCGACGTACAGCCGGAACGGGTGCTTTGAATTTTTCGGCCCAGGCGCGTTTCTTCAGTTTGGAAGAGCCAATCAAAGCCGCAGGAAACGAGATGTTTGTGCGGCGTGAATATTACAAACTTGTTGGCCGTTCGACGTTGTTGAAGGGACTGGTCTATGACCGTTTGCCTCTGCGGGACGGTGAAACGGTCGAGAGTGGCACCCGAGTCGAAGAGGTGATCACCGTTGAAGCCAAGAACAACTATGAGTATCTGCTGTTTGAAGACCTGAAACCGGCGGGACTGGAAGCGATCGAGCTGCGCAGCGGCGAACCCTTTTACGCGCAAGAGCTGCGGGCGGACGCCGTGCAACGTAAATTCACTGGTAGCTCTCAGGAAGAAGCGATCGTCAAGACGACGCAAACGGATAGGGCGAACTCAGGTTGGGCGCCCTACAACGATCCGAATTACACGGGACGCAGCGCCTATGTCTATCAGGAGCTGCGCGATCGCAAAGTAGCCCTGTTCATTGGTCAGCTTCCGCAGGGCGTTTGGCAGATTCGTTATGTACTGCGGGCTGAGGTTCCCGGCAATTTCCATGCGCTGCCGGTCTTGGGCCAGGCCATGTACGTTCCGGAAATTCGTGGCAATGACGACGAGATGCTGGTCAAAGTCGAGGACAAGAACAGCCACTGAACATGCCGACTGAATCAAATTGGCCAGCGTTGGGTGTGACTACCGGGGCTGCTTGAGGCGTTGTGCTCTTGCGCTGAGTCGCTACGCGCTAACGGTGAATGGTTTGTGGTTAAAGGTGATTGACGAAAAGACGCTAATATCGTATACAGTGTTCGCCGATGCATCGAGGGCTGAATTCTCACGAGTTTGCGTTCCGGCATACTCGCCAAATTCAGTCATGAACCCACGTAGCTTCCAGTCCGGCACTTGGTGCGCTTCGATTGGAAAATCTTTCCGATGTATCAAGCAGTTCTGAGGCAGTCCGGCACCGTCAAGAAAGTCATCTCGTAAAGTTTCGAACATTGTCAGCAGGCGCAACGTTGCGTCGATTGGAGGAATCATGAACGACGAAAAAGAAGACACAACTATCTACAAAGTCGTCTTGAATCACGAAGAGCAGTATTCCATCTGGCCCGCTGAGCGTGAGAACGCAGTCGGATGGCAAGATGCGGGGAAGACCGGTACGAAACAGGAGTGTCTGGAATATATCAAGGAGGTTTGGACGGACATGCGCCCGCTCAGCCTCAGGAAGAGAATGGAGCAGGCTCAAGAAGCGATTTGAGCAAGATTGTTCCGAGGCGTGCCTCCTGTCGGGTCCATTGAAACCGGGCGCCGACAATCAAGGTATGTCACCCACCGCAACCAACCAATACCTGCCGTACCCGCTGACGAAGCCCCAGGCATCGCTCCGTCTGTTCTGCTTTCCTTATGCAGGCGGTAGCGCCCGAATCTTTCAAAAGTGGTCCCGGTCTCTTCCCGCAACGATTGAAGTCTGTCCTTTGCAATATCCGGGGCGGGGAAATCGTATGCGTGAGCAGCCTTTCACGAGAATAGCCCCGCTGGTTGAAGACATCAGTGAAAGTCTGTGGCCCATGCTCGAGCAACCGTACGCCTTCTTCGGTCACAGCCTGGGGGCGATGGTCGCCTTTGAAATGGCGCGCCACCTGCGGCGACAGCAACGATCGCTTCCTGTTCATTTGATCGTTTCAGCCAGCCGAGGTCCGCAGTTGACTGATCGTGGGCCGATTGCCTACGACCTTCCCGAAGCACAGTTCATTGACGAATTACGTCGTTTGAATGGCACTGCCACCGAGGTGCTCGAAGACGCGGAGCTAATGCGTTTGATGCTTCCGATGTTGCGTGCTGATTTTGAAGCTGCACAAACCTATGATTATTCTCCCGAATCACCGTTGTCCTGCCCCATAACTGCTTATGGTGGCCTGACCGATCAGGCAATCTCGCGGCAAGCCCTCGAAAGCTGGCGGGCACATACCACAGGTCCCTTCACCCTGCAGATGTTTTCCGGTAACCATTTTTATTTGCATTCGGAAGAACCGCAGTTGATAGAGAGATTGTCCGGCGATTTGGCCCGGCACATGAGATCTCAGGCCGCTCCGGCAGCCTAGGCTTGGAATTGTCTATGAGGAGGCGCCGAGCCAAATCCTCAAGGCCCACCGACTCCGGATCAACGCTTGTACGCTCAGTATGAATATTTGCTGGACGCTTTTTCACCGGTTCCGAAGCCGGCCGTCAGCATGCTTGCTGTGCGTCGCATCGGCGCGCGAAATTGGTTTATTTTGGCCCTAGAATAAAATCGGACGACTGTCTCTAACAGGCCAATTGGAGCAAAGTTTTGGCGTTGACACTGCCCTAAATCAATGTATAATGCGAGCCTCTGCAGGCAGTTTTGCTATACGGTAGGAAAGATGCTTGCATCGCCCGTAGGAAAAAAACTTGCGTTGGTTTAGCAAGTAATTTGCTTCAGCGTGGGCCAGCCAAGCCACGGTCGTCGGCTCTGATCTACTGGGGGATGGTAGGCATCGAGCCTGCGCCCCGATAGCAAGCAACCTCGCCTGCAAGCGCAGAATCGAAAAGAGAAACCGGAAGGAGCGATGCTGTTCAGTCTCTATCTTTTATCTAAGCAGTAAAAAACCCGTCACCATTGTTGGTGGTGACGGGCTATCGAGTACACAGCCTCCGCCGCACGAAGCGCACCAAGGTGCGTAATCTGACAGCCACATATTAGCGCAAGTTCGGAAGAGGCTCAACTGAATTGGAAAGGTCTCTGATGTAATGCGTCCAGTCCTCGTGTTCATGCGTTAGTTTCACTGATAAGTCGTAATTCAACTCGGTTGTTTGCCCTGGCCCTCCGGGGTTATGGGCGGAGGTCGCAGACTCTAACCGAATGTGGATCCAGTTGACTCATCCTAAATAGATGAACAACGGGTATCGGTGTACTCAGAGCCTCTTTGGAAACGTTCCGGTCAACCTAAGTAACTGCCTTAGGACCGGGCAAAAGTCTTACGGTAATCGAATAGTCAATTGGCGCTACATGCGGTAGCTGCGTCTACAGAAGCAACCTCCGCAATCTGCCGGCAGGGGCGTGACCTTGAGTCCCGGCATCCTTTGTTGGCACAGCTCGGCCAATGACCTCAAGCTCCAGACTGCGTTTCTGATTTCTTTAAACGTATACGCTCAGTCGCACCAATCCGATTTGAAGCAACGGCCTAACGTTTCCCGCCGCTAGGTTTCAACCGCAACTACTGATTCCTCGTCCCGTCTTGGGTCCTTTAATTTAATTGGAGGTAGATCCAGCATGACACCATCAACAGCATTGAGCAGCGACACTCTGGAAATGTTATCGGCCAACCAAGGACGAAAGGAGTTGGTTGATTATCTGAGGGAGTTGGAAGTTACTTGCGGCACTCTCTCCAGGGAGCAGGTAGTTACGATCCTGGGTCAATGGTTCCACCCGCTGCACTATTTTCCAGTCTTCCTTTCGCGGGTCATCGCCGTTGCACCCGAAGTGGCGGCGCAGACATTTATTTCGCGCATCCTTTGGCAAGAGCTGGGCGAAGGCGATCCCTCGCGGGCGCACGAACGAATTTACCTTGAGACCATTCTTGACGGCGACTTCAGCGCAGAGCAAGTTTCGGCGGCCCCTCCCTTCGAGGCCACACGCGATCTGGTGGCCGGTTATCAAGCCGCTTCACAGGATTACCTGTCCGGCTTGGGGTTTCTCTACGGAACTGAAGTCGTGGACTTACCAATGGTCTCGACGATAGGCGAATTAATGAAGCGTTGCACGGGCAAGCAGGTTCTTCCCTGGGTTGATGTGCACGTCGAACAGGAGCCGGACCACGTCTACAGTTCCAATGAGACCTTGAGACCGAAATTCAGCGAGCAGGAACGACAGCAAATCGTCGCCAGTGCCGAAAAGATGTGGTCGCTTTGGACAACCTTCTTCAAGTCCATAAGCAACGCGATTCTCAATTGAAATATCGTGAACTGATCGCAGCATCAATCCGCAATTAAGATAGCCGAGCCGAGGTTCGCTGCTTGATTCCTGGCGCACGGTTTTGCCCTGCGGCCTACCACTTCACCTACTCAAGTTCTAATGAGCGTCGCGAATACAGAGGTATTGATCTTCAATAGTGAGCTGCTCAAGGAGCGCGACTATTGGACCGGCAGACTTTTGGGTGTCAACGCCGCCGCAGGTCTGCCCACGGATTATGACGGCCTCAAGGACCATTCCAGGGCAGGAAGTGTTTTCGAGTTTAGGTTCGCGGATTCGGTATTTCGGGACCTGCTGAAACTTACCGGTGACTCGGCTTTCTTGAAGTACACGGCACTGCTTGCTGCTGCGAAAATTTGTTTGCACAAATATACCGGACGCCAAACGATCCTGGTCGGCAGTCCGGCTTTGAAAGAACTTGACCGACCAAACTTACTCGCCATAGTGAGTGAGCTAGACGATGAGACTTCATTCCGGCAGTTCCTGTTGGGATTGCAGGACACGCTCCTCGATGCGTACGCCCATCAGAGCTATCCCTATAACTATTTAATTCGCGATCTGAATTTGGAGATCGCGGCAGACAGGCCCCACTTCTTTGAACTTGTAGTGATGGTGGAGGAGTTGCACGGGGATCTGCCAGATTTGGGAAGCGATCTCACCCTAAAATTTGAGAACCTCGCCGAAAGGATCTCCGGTTCAATTCAGTTCAATCCGGATCGGTACAGCCGGGAAACCGTCGCCGTATTCGCGAATCACCTGGCCGCCGTGGTTGCCGAGGCGTTGGGCAATACTGAGAAAAGGCTGGCTGATTTCAAAATGCTGACTGCCGGCGAGCGGCAGCGAGTCCTAAGCGAATGGAATCAGACGGAGCGCCTGTATACACCGCCGTGCCTGCATCAGATTTTCGAGACGCAGGTCGAGCGCTTTCCACATGCAGTTGCCTTGCGGGCTGGTGAGACCCGGCTCACCTATGCGGAGTTGAACGCCAGAGCCAACCAACTGGCCCATGGCCTGAGCCAGCAAGGCGTTGGGCCGGAAGTGCCTGTGGGCATTTGCCTCGAGCGATCAGTCGAGATGGTGGTTGCCGTGCTTGGTGTGCTCAAGGCCGGCGGCGCCTTTGTCCCGCTGGACCCGGCGTATCCATTGGAACGTTTGCAATACGTAATCGAGGAAATCAATCCACCGGTGGTGTTGACGCAAGCGCCCGTGGCTGAGCGACTGCCGGCCCATTGGGGTCAGGTAGTTTGCCTGGATGAGGAGTCAGCGCGATTCAGTTCATTCCCGAAGACAAATCCGGACAGTCAGGTGCAGCCCGAAAATCCAGCTTATGTAATTTACACTTCAGGCTCTACTGGACGGCCGAAAGGCGTGATCGTTCCGCACACCGGGCTGGGCAACGTCGCCGCGTCGCAATCCGGAATCCTGGGGATACAGCCGAACGGTCGAGTTCTGCAGTTTGCTTCGCTCAGCTTCGACGCGGCGATGTTCGATTTGATGATGGCCTGGGGCAGCGCCGGCGAGGTTTGTCTGATCCCACAGAATTCGCTGCCACTGGGCCGCGACTTGCGTCAATTGTTGATCGACTACGGGGTCACAACTGTTACCCTTCCGCCGACGGCGTTAGCCACGCTTCCCGATGACGAGTTCCCTGACTTAAGCACTATTACAGTGGCTGGCGAAGCATGCTCAACCGCTCTGGTCGAACGCTTCAGTCCAGGGCGGCGCTTCTTCAATCTCTATGGGCCAACCGAGGCGACTATCTGGTCAACGGCAACGGAGTGTGTTGCGGGCAACGGGAAACCGCTGATCGGCAAACCCATTGATAACGTTACGGCTTATATCCTGGACGAGCGCATGGAACCCCTGCCCATCGGGGTTGCCGGCGAACTCTATGTCGGCGGTATCGGTTTGGCGCGCGGCTATTGGGGATTGCCTGATCTGACTGCGGAAAAATTTGTGCCCCATCCGTTTTCCACGGCTGCGGGTGCCCGCCTCTATCGCACCGGCGATCTCGCTCGCTTCAGAGCTGACGGACAGATCGATTTCCTCGGCCGTCTGGACCACCAGGTCAAACTGCGCGGATTCCGGATCGAGTTGGGGGAAATCGAAGCGGTATTGAAACAGCACGCGGCGATACAGGACGCGTTGGTGATTGTGCGAGAAGACAATCCTGATGACCGGCGAATCGTGGCCTACTTCGTACCGCGCGAGCAGCGGCCGCCGACCGCCGGCGATTTGATCAGTTTTCTGCGACAAAAACTGCCGGAGCACATGATGCCGCAGGCGTTTGTCGCGATCGAACAGGTGCCCCTGACGCCCAACGGCAAAGTTGATCGCCGGCGGCTGATGGCTCCCGACACGGGTCGTCCGGATCTCGAAGAAGCATTCGTAGAGCCGAGCGGTGAGGCAGAACAAACGCTAGCGAGAATCTGGTCAGCGGTATTGCGAGTGGAGCGGGTCGGCTCGCACGATAATTTTTTCGCTCTGGGAGGAGATTCAATCCTGGCGATGCAAGTTGCCGCCCGCGCCGATGAGGCTGGGTTGCGCCTGCTGCCCAGGCACATGTTCCAACACCAGACGATCGCCGAGCTGGCTTTGGTTGCCGGCACCGCCGTTCCAATTCAGGCTGAGCAGGGCATAGTCACTGGAGCTGTACCGCTGACGCCTGTGCAGTCGTGGTTCTTTGAGCAGAACTTGCCTGAGGCACATCATTATAACCAAGCGGTGATGCTCGAGGTGCAAGAGAAGCTCGATCTCTCCTCGTGGAAAGAGTTAGTGCAGCACCTCCTGCGGCAGCATGACGCGCTGCGCATGCGTTACCGGCAGGAGGAGACGGGTTGGCAGCAGTTCAATGCCGGAATTGATGAAGGGATACCCTTCGAGTACTTTGATCTGTCCGCGCTGCCGGAGAATCAACAGACAGCATTCATCGAACAGCAGGCGAAGGCCTTGCAGGCCAGTTTGAGTCTGGCAAACGGACCGTTGTTGCGGGTGGCCCTCTTTGATCCGGGGTTGAGCCAACCCGCCCGCTTGCTGGTGGCTATTCATCATCTGGTCGTTGATGGGGTTTCGTTCCGCATCATCCTTGAGCACTTGCAAACTGGTTACGGCCAGGCACGTCGAGGCGAGCCGCTTGATTTCGGAAAAAAGACCACATCGTTCAAGTATTGGGCTGAGAGCTTAAGAGAGTACGCGCGGTCGGCGGCGCTGGAAGCAGAGCAGCCATACTGGCTAGAGATGGCGCGCGCTGAAACGGCAGCTTTGCCGGTGGATTACCGTGACGGCGCAAACACCATTGAGTCGGCCCGGCGCGTACAGGTCTCGCTGGGCACGGATGAGACCAGGGCGCTGTTGCAAGAGGTTCCGGCGGCATACCGCACGCAGATAAACGATGTGTTGCTGACGTCGGTGGCTCAGGCGTTTCAGGCATGGACCGGCGAGCGCAACCTCTTGATTAGCCTTGAAGGACACGGACGAGAGGAGATCAATGAAGACCTTGACGTGTCGCGGACCGTCGGCTGGTTTACGTCGGAGTTTCCGATGCTCTTAACTCTCGCAGCAGCAGGCTCTGAATTTCAGGCTTTACCCATGGTGAAAGAGCAGTTGCGATCTATCCCGCAAAAGGGCATCGGGTATGGTCTTCTGCGATATCTTGGCGATGAGCGCGTGGGCGAACAACTGCGTCAAATGCCTCGACCAGAGGTCAGCTTTAACTATCTGGGCCAATTCGATCAAGTCCTGGACCGGTCCGGTCCCTTCGGAATAGCGCGTGAATCAAAAGGACGGACTCAAAGCGAGCGCGGCCACCTGCCTTGTCTCATACAAATCAACGGAAGCATCATCGCCGGCAGCCTGCAACTCACCTGGAGTTACAGCGAAAATGTTTTTTCGCGAACAACCATCGAACGACTGGCCGAGGGCTTCCTGACATCTCTGAAAGCGTTGATTGCTCACTGCCAGTCTCCGGACGCGGGAGGCTTCACGCCTTCGGACTTCCCGCTCGCGCACTTGTCGCAGGCGCAACTGGACCAGGTTATTGGACCAAACAGGCAGATTGAAGACTTGTATCCGCTGTCTCCCTTTCAACAGGGATTGCTTTTCCACACACTCTTCACGCCCGAGGTGGATGTCTACTTTACGCAGTTGGGCGGAACTATCGAGCAGCAACTCGATGCGGGCGCTTTTAAGCGCGCCTTGCAACGGGTCATTGACCGACATCCAATTCTGCGCACGGCGTTTGTTTGGGAAGGCGTCAGTGAGCCTTTGCAGGTGGTCCACAAACAGGTCGAGTTGCCGTGGCAGGAATTCGATTGGCGTACTCTCAACGTCTCGCAGCAAGAGACCGAGCTGGAGGCTTTTCTCACGGCTGACCGGCAACGAGACTTTGTCTTTTCGGAAGCGCCGATCATGCGCTGTACGCTGGTGCGTTTGGGCGAAGATAGCTACCGGTTCATCTGGAGTTTCCACCACCTGCTCCTCGATGGGTGGGCCTTGTTCCAGGTGGCCAAAGAGGCCTTTGCCTTCTACGACGCTTTCGTCGAGGGGCGCGAACTGTCAGTGGCCACTACCCGGCCCTTCCGCGACTACATCGGCTGGCTGCAGCGGCAGGATCGATCAAGGGCAGAGAGATTCTGGCGAGAGGCCCTTAAAGGGTTCGCCGCACCAACTCCGCTAGTAATGGAACGCGCGGCCGATGAGCACGCGGAATTGGAAGAGAACTACCACGACCAGCGTTTGAAGCTGTCGGCTGAGACTACTGAGGCGCTGCAGTCCCTGGCCCGCAAGCATCAGCTCACCTTGAATACAATTGTTCAGGGTGTCTACGGATTGTTGCTGAGCCGCTACTGCGGTGAGGACGACGTGGTGTTCGGCGCCACGGTCGCTGGTCGCCCCGCCACTCTCGTGGGCGTTGAATCGATGATCGGCATTTTCATCAACACCCTGCCCGCACGCATTCGGATTTCGCCCGCACTGGGTGTCCTGCCCTGGCTCAAGCAGCTGCAAGAGCAACAGGTCGAAGCTCAGGAATACGACCACAGCCCGTTGGCGCAGGTGCAGGGCTGGAGCGAGGTGCCGAGGGGTCAACCACTGTTCGAAAGCATTCTGGTTTTTGAAAATTATCCGGTTGATGCTTCGTTGAGCCAGCCACGAGGGAGTTTGAGTCTCAAAGACGTAAAGAGCTTTGACCGGGCAAACTATCCGCTCACCATTGGCGCGTCTCCCGGACGAGAACTACTGTTCCGGTTCTCTTACGATCGTCGCCGTTTCGATGATGAAGCGATCACGAGAATGTTCGGCCATCTTGAAGCGATGCTGGAAGCGATCGTGGCCCACCCGGAAATGCGGGTGGCTGACGTGCCGCTCCTGACCGGCGGCGAGCAGCAGCAAGTCCTGGTTGACTGGAATCAGACTGCGGCTGAATTTCCTGGTGAACACTGTCTCCACCAGCTCTTCGAAGCACAGGTTGAGCGCTGCTCGCAGGCCGTGGCCGTGTACGCCCATGACCAACAACTCTCTTATGCCGAACTGAATGAACGAGCCAATCGAGTGGCCCACTTCCTGCGCGAGCAAGGTGTCGGGCCGGACGTCCTGGTTGGTGTCTGTCTGGAAAGATCGCTGGAGATGGTCGTGGCGTTGTTGGCCGTGCTCAAAGCGGGCGGCGCTTATGTGCCGCTGGACCCGGCGTATCCCCTGGAACGATTGCGTTACATGATGGAGGAGATTAATGCCTGGGTGGTATTGACGCAGGCGAGTGTGGCCGAGCGGCTGCCGGCGCACTGGGGGCAGGTAGTGTGCATGGATGACGAGTCGGAATCGTTTGCATCATTTCCGGCGGCGAATCCGAATGTAGAGGTAAGTAGTGACAACCTCGCCAATCTTATCTTCACTTCCGGTTCACTGGGAGCGCCCAAGGCCACCATGGTCACTCATCGAGGTCTGCGCAATACAATCCTCAGTCGCGTCGCGGCCCTTTCGTTGACTGCGTCCGACCGCATTTTGCAAACCACCTCCTTTTCCTTCGACGCCTCAGTTTGGGAGTTCTTTGCTCCTTTGGCCATCGGAGCAAGATTGATCATGCTCCAACCGGGACAGCATCAGCGTCCGGCTGAGATCGTGGCCATGCTGGCCGAGCACCAGGTAACGACAGTTCAATTGCCGCCTTCCTGGCTGCAGATGGTTTTACAGGAGCGGGGCCTCGTCGAATGCCAGCGGTTAGCTCATGTGGTATGCGGCGGCGAGATAATCACCGCTGATCTACAAAAACAGTTTTTCGCTACTGTCGACGCGAACCTACACAATCTCTATGGGCCGACGGAGACTTCGATTGATGCAACTTCGTGGACTTGCGACCGCGCCGGAGCGAAACGCACGGTGCCGATTGGCAAGCCGATCGCCAACGTCCAGGTTTACCTTTTGGATTCACATCTGCGACCAGTGCCGGTAGGAGTAAAGGGCGAGTTGCATATTGGTGGTGTGGGTTTGGCGCGCGGCTACTTGAATCAACCTCATACCACAGCGGAAAAGTTCATCCCGAATCCTTTCGCGGAGACGCCAGGATCAAGGCTCTACAAGACGGGAGACGTGGCGCGCTATCTGGCCGACGGCAACATCGAATTCTGCGGGCGCAACGACGATCAAGTAAAGATTCGCGGCTTTCGTATCGAACCCGGAGAGATTGAATCCGTGTTGGTGCAGCACGAAAAAGTGCGGGAAGCCGTCGTCATCGCGCGGGCAGACGATCTCGGGATCCGGCGGCTGGTAGCTT
>Ga0126369_10002522_pt1 | contig 13031 bp, 12 predicted proteins | sample PanSoiMetaPlot_1_FD_109646 | JGI IMG/M metagenome (GOLD analysis project Ga0126369, IMG submission 109646) | Tropical forest soil microbial communities from Panama - MetaG Plot_1 | ecosystem: Environmental > Terrestrial > Soil > Tropical forest > Bulk soil | place: Panama | collected 2016-02-17 | reverse complement strand
GCTGTGGACGCAGACAGCGCGGCAGAGGACGCCGGTATCACGCGTGGAACCATCATCACTCGTGTGATCGCCGGCACCAACCAGCGTTACGACATCAAGAACGTCGAGGATTTCAGGCGAATTGAAAAAAATCTGAAGTCGGGTCAGGAAATCGCATTCGGCGTGTTGCAACAGCAGCGAGGCGGCCAGTACCGCTCCGGATTCGTAGCGCTGACTATTCCGTAAACTAGCCGCGGAGCGGCGACAGAGTGTAGCCACGGTTGAAGGCCGTGGGCAAGGTTTCTTGACGATGAGCCGCGTAGCGGCGGAAGGATCTTTCGCCGCTACGCGGCTCGTCGTGCGTTTGCTACACTCTGCCGCCGCTCCGCGGCTGAAAACGAACCCATGGCGTGGAAATTGATTATCGATGGGGCGATGGATGGCTCCCGCAATATGGCCGTCGACGCCGCATTGTTGAATGAAGCGGAGCACACCGAGACTCCCGTCACCATCGTACGATTCTATGGTTGGATCATCCCAACAATCTCCCTGGGACGCAGTCAGCAGGTTGCTAAGGCCGTAGACATCGATTACTGCCGAGCGAACGGCATCGACATTGTTCACCGTCCAACGGGCGGCCGTGCCGTACTGCATGACGATGAACTCACCTATGCCGTTATCTCCAATGACACGGATTGTTTCGGCGATACGATCTACGGAAATTACAAGCGGGTCTCGGAAGCCCTATGTCTTGCATATAACCGGCTTGGAGTTCCCGCCATCCTGGCTCCTGAGACGCGCAAGGTATCGCCCCATGCCAACGGCGCCGACCCTCCCTGTTTTCTTTCACCATCGCGCTACGAACTTGTCGTTGAAGGTCGAAAGATTGCCGGCAGCGCTCAACGGCGCCTCCGCCGCAGTTTTTTGCAGCATGGCTCCATGCCGATTACATGCAATCGGCTGGAATTGGCTCGCGCAACCCGTCTGCCGAGTCCCGAGCCACTCGATCAGGAAATGGCCGGAGTCGCTGAGTTTCTCGCGGAGAGGCCGACGATAGAGCAACTTAGGGGGTCGCTAATTCGAGCTTTTCAGGACCATTTTTCCATTGAATTTATGCTATAAGAAGGCCAATGAGCGTGAAGGAGGATTCCCGTCAACTCGAGGACAGACCGGCTGACATCCTGAGACTCATTATCAAGTCCTATGTGACGTCAGGCGAACCCGTGGGTTCGCGGACGCTTGCAAAGCTGATGGAGTGGAGGCTTAGTCCAGCGACAATTCGTAACATTATGTCGGACCTGGAAGAGGAAGGCTATCTGTCACAGCCGCATACATCGGCCGGTCGAATTCCATCCGAGAAAGCCTATCGTTTTTATGTCGACAATCTGGCAGAGTCAGGAAGGTTGAGCAAATCCGACGAGCGATACATTAGCCGGATGCTATATGAAAGCGAAAGTCCGGAAGATGTCATGTCGCGAGCCTCTGTCGTTCTGTCGAGGATCTCCAAAAACGTCGGGATTGTGGTTGCTCCTCCAATGGCGGCAACCGTCCTGAAGCACATCGAATTTGTTGATCTCACAGACGGCAAGATCCTCGTTATCTTCGTATCAACGTCTGGTTCGCTTCAGCGGAAACTAATCCGCGTTACCGAGCGCTATACGCAGGAAGAGCTCGACCGCGCCAGCCGTTACCTTGTCGAAAAATTCTCCGGCAAAACGCTTACTGAGATTCGCAATGAACTTCTCCACATGATGCAGGCCGAGCGCGCTCTCTTCGATCGAATGCTCTCCCTGCTTCAGACGTGGGGGGACAGTCTGGAGCAGGAGTTCGTGTCTGCCGGCAGCGTGTATTTGCAGGGTACTGCGAACATTATCAGTCAACCGGAATTTGCCGACGTCGAACGCATGCGAATGCTGTTCCAGATGTTCGAGGAAAAGGGACGTCTGGTGAAGATCCTCAATGAGTGTATTTCCGCCAGTTCATCCGAGGCGGTCCAGATTGCCATCGGTTCCGAACTCGGCGTGCCGGACATGCGAGACTTCACTCTGATTACTTCCTGCTACGCCTCAATGGACCATACCACCGGTTTTTTGGGCATCATTGGCCCCATCCGTATGGAATACGAACGCGGCATATCTATTGTCGGATATCTGGGCCGTCGCGTTAGCGAGATCATCAACGCCTAGTAGCCCGTGGCATTTCGGGTAATTCAGCCCGTGGCAGAAGTGGGTCAGGCACCTGTGCACCCATTTTCGCAATTCGGGGTCAGACCCAAAGAACTGGTAAACCAAGGGTCTGACCCGTGGAAAATGGGGGGCACAGGTGCCTGACCCAGAATCATCGTCCTTCTGCCACGGGCTGCTAGTCATTGGCGGACCTGTAGCTATAATCAGAGATATGGAAGAGAACGACAAGTACGAAGGTATCGCTGCGGATCAGGAAATCCCGCCCACCCGGCCGGATCAGGAAGGCCCTAAGCAGGAGCTGGAAAATCTGAGGAAGGAATATGACAGCGTTTATGATCGTCTGCTGCGCAAACAAGCGGAGTTTGAGAATTACAGGAAGCGAGTGGACCGCGAGAAATCCGAATTTACGCAGTTCGCTTCTTCCGAGTTGATGAAAGAGCTGCTGAACACGCTAGACTCATTTGACCTTGCCCTGCGAAATGCGTCCCTTGACGGCAGTGGGCGCGAGAATACGCTTCGCGGCTTCGAACTTATCTACAAACAGATTCAAGACACGCTGGCGCGCTTTGGTCTCAAGCCGATTGAAGCCAAGGGGAAGATGTTTGATCCCAACTACCATCAGGCTGTCTCGACTCAAGCGTCAAAAGACTTGGAAGAAAACATCGTCATCGAAGAAATGAGGAAAGGCTATACACTAAATGGCCGCCTCCTTAGGCCGGCGATGGTGACTGTTTCAGTAAAGGGCTAACTAAACTTGAACGGAAAACGGGATTACTACGACGTCCTTGGCGTTTTACGCACCGCGAGCGACCAAGAAATCAAAAGCGCTTATCGCAAACTAGCACTTCAATATCATCCTGATCGTAATCCAGGAAATCGAGAAGCGGAGGAGCAGTTCAAAGAGGCTGCCGAAGCTTACTCCGTGTTGAGTGACGCGCAGAAACGAGCAAACTACGACCGGTTCGGTCATGCGGGCGTGGGGGCGGGTGCCGGTTTTGGAGGTTTTGACCCGAACGTTTTCGCCGACTTCAGCGACATTCTAGGCGACATCTTCGGTTTCGGTGACCTCTTTGGGTCCGGCCGGCGAGGTGGAAGCCGCGTGCAGCGAGGCGCCGATTTACGCTACGACCTGGAGTTGACGTTTGACGAAGCGGCGTTCGGATCAACGAAGAAGATCAAAGTGCCTCGTCATGAAACATGTGGGGAATGCCACGGTAGCGGCGCGCAAAAAGGTTCCGGCCCGACGACATGCCCTACATGTAACGGCTACGGTCAAGTTCGATTCCAGCAAGGGTTTTTCAGCTTGACCCGCACCTGTAGTCAGTGCCAGGGCACCGGACAAATCATCAAGAATCGCTGCACAACGTGCCGTGGCGACGGCAGGATCGTTCGCGAAAAGACGCTCGAACTGAGAATCCCTGCGGGCGTCGACACCGGGTCAAAGATGAGAGTGTCGGGAGAGGGCGACGCCGGTGCAAAAGGTGGTCCTTCCGGAGATCTGTACGTCGTTCTCAGCGTACAGGAGCACGAGTTCTTCGAAAGACGTGACCATGACCTCTACTGTCACATTCCAATCACATTCCCGCAAGCCGCCCTTGGCGCTCACATCGCAGTGCCGACTATCGACCGGGAAGACGAGAAGCTTGCCGTTCCCGCTGGAACGCAAACCGGTTCAACTTTCCGTATCAAAGGGCGCGGGATCTCCAAGCGCGGTGGGCCGGCTCGAGGCGATCTCTATGTCACCGTGGACATCGTCGTTCCTGCGAAACTCTCTAGAGAACAAAAGGACCTGTTGTCCAAGCTCGCCGACACGATTGCGATTGAGAACAAGCCGATACAGAAGAAGATACTCGAGCGCGTAAAAGAGATATTTTCCTGAGGAATGTCGGGTGTACATTGCCCTTAATCTTTCCAATGCTCAACTCACAATCGAGCATTGATCAGATCTCGCGGCTCGGATTCTGACCTATGTCTTGGAACCAGCTGACCGTTGACGTTCCGGACGATCTGATCGATACCATCGTTGGAGAGCTCTCTGGCGAGAGCGTCGCCGGTGTCTGGGAGCGGCCGGCACCGGATCGACAATTAACCCGGCTCGTTCTCTACTTCACCCACCGGTCGAATCTCGACAGAATTGAAACCGTTGTGCGAACGATCTTTGAACGGGTCCAACGACAGGCTCCGGCCATGTCTCGTGCTGTTGTTGAAGAACGCGACTGGACCGAGGAGTGGAAGAAGTCCTATGCCAGCTTCCCGATTGCCGATAGCTTTTTCGTCATTCCAAGTTGGGCAGACGCCGCATGCCCGGATGACCGTCTGCCGATCCGCATCGATCCTGGCCAGGCTTTCGGCACAGGTACCCATGAAACGACTCAACTCACCATGCAAGCTTTGGAACGATGGATCGAACCGAGCCACACTGTCCTCGATGTCGGTACCGGCTCGGGAATTCTGACGATCGCATCGCGCCTGCTGGGAGCAAAGCCGGTTTTTGCATGTGACATCGATCCGGTAGCAGCCCACATTGCCCGCGCGAACATCGACCGCAATGCAGAAAGGGATGTCTACACGTTTTGCGGGTCGTTGGACGCCGTGAAGAGCAATTGTGTGAATCTGCTTCTGGGGAACCTGACCGCCGACGTCATCAGAAATCTCTTTTCCGAATTTGACCGCGTCCTCCGGCTGCACGGCATTGCAATTCTGTCCGGAATTCTGCGCGACCAGGATGAGGATATCCGCGAAATCATCGATCGGTACCACTTCAGCGTTTTTGAAGAGATCACGCAGGGGGAGTGGCTGGTATTGATCGTGGAGAAGCATGGCCGTTAGGTCTGTTTACCTCCCTGAACCTCTCATCGAACACGATCAAATACGCATTAAGGGTGACGAACATCACCATTTGATCGTTGCTCGCGTCGAACCCAACGAAGTCATCGAGATTTTTGACGGGAAAGGAAGCGTATGGACGGCGACGGTCGACTCGATTGGGAAGCGCGAAACAGTAGTGCGAGTTCATCAATATCGAAAAATACAACCCGATCCAGTGGAATTGATCGTAGCCGCGGCGCTGATCCGGATTGCCTCCTTCGAATTAGCTCTCGAAAAGGTCGTTGAGGTTGGTGTCACGCGCATTGTGCCTTTTACCGCCGATCGGTCGAACGCCGCGCCCGCCGCCAGGCATGAGCGATGGATGCGCATCCTGATTGAAGCGGCCAAGCAATCCAAGCAGTATTATCTGCCGGCTCTGGAGGCACCGGTGAGTTTCGATGAAGTGATTTCGATGCCCGCAAAATCAAAGATTATGTTTGCTGAACGTGATGGGGGTCCGCTAAAGTCGGCTCTCGCCGGGTCACCGGTGATATATCTCATCGGTCCCGAGGGCGGCTGGACTGATCGAGAATTGCTGAGCGCCCGCAATGCCGGCTTTCATGCCGTTTCCCTCGGAGCGGCAATTCTGAAAGCCGAAACTGCGGCTATAATCGGCGCCGCTCTCATCCGATATGAATTGGGGAAGTAACCACAAAGACACAAAGACACTAAGAAAAGCCACACAAAGAATTTTCGGCGCTGCCTTTCTTTGTGTCTTTATGTCTTTGTGGTTACAGGCCCAACAAAGACCGCTACTCACGGAAGATCCCCGCCTCATTCCGAATGGCGCCTTCGTCATGGAATCCGGCTTCGGCTATGCGCGTAAAGCCCACTTCACACTCGCCGGGCTTCAGGGTGACGAGTACTCGGCTTTTGTGAATGGATTCAATTTCAGCCTTGGCCCAAGAGCCGAGTTTCAGATCAATGGTGTTATCCAGAACTTTGTCAAGGTCGGCAATGATTGGCGTAACGATTGGGGTGATTGGTCGCTCTCAACGAAGATCCGGCTCGTGCCCGAGACGCGCGTATTGCCCATCATCACCTTCAGGCCGACCATGGTATTGCCCAACACTAATGATTCACGCGGTATCGGCACCAACTCCACTAACGTTTTCGGCAGCTTCCTTGTGGGGAAAAGCGCTGGACGTGCTTTTGTGTTCGGTAATCTCGGCGTCGGTATTTTGACAGACACGATTCACCTTCGAGCGCAGCAGGATGTGTTTACCTACGGACTGGCGGGAGTCCTTCCAGTTAATACGAGGATCAGCTTGCTTTCGGAGTGGAACGGGTTGAAAAACCCTCGCTCAAACCCCAGTCCCGGCGCGGAATCGCGAGGACAGGTTCGTCTCGGGATGCAGATCCGCACGGGCAGCGTCAGGTGGGATGTAGCCGGAACGGCTGGGCTGACCTCTTTGGATCCACGCGGCGGCATGGTTTTCGGTTTTACGAAGGAATTCCGGCTATGGAAATGACATGGCGATTCGGCTAAACTAGCATTTCCATTTTTTCGTGAAGGATCCTTCCAGTAACACTCGTATGACAACAGATCCAGACATTCCGCAAGTCTCGGCCGCCGAGACCGAAACTAGAACACTGCCAAACCTGCCCGTTCCGTCTGCGACGACCGGCGTGGTCAGCGAAATTCGCGGCTGGGCCCGAGATGTTTTCTTTGCGATCGGTACAGCCATTCTTATCGTGGTTTTCCTCTATCAACCGGTGAAAGTTGAAGGCACGAGCATGCTGCCCGAACTCGTTGATCAGGAACGGATTTTCGTTAATAAATTTGTCTATAGAATCGAAAGAATTCACCGCAAAGACATCGTGGTCTTCTGGTATCCCCTGGATCCAACGAAGTCATATATCAAGCGGGTCGTAGGCATGCCGGGCGATGTCGTGGAAATCCGCCGCGGGATCGTCTACATCAACGACAAGGCACTCGAAGAGAATTACATCCTGCCCGAATACCTCGATCACCGTACGTATCCTCCTGTATATGTCGAACCCGGTCACTACTACGTCCTGGGCGATCACCGAAATCAATCCAACGACAGCCGGATGTGGGGACTGGTTCCGGAAAAATACATCTACGGCAAAGCAGTCTTCAGATATTGGCCAATCGAAAAGATGGGATCTCTGGATTGAAAAAGCGGGCCACGTTGCTCCTCGAAGACGGGCGCGTTTTTCGCGGCAACGGACACGGCTTTGAAGGCGAGGCCGTGGGCGAGGTGGTTTTCAATACCTCGATGACCGGCTATCAAGAAATCCTTACGGATCCTTCCTACGCCGGTCAGATCGTGACCATGACTTATCCACTGATAGGCAATACCGGAGTCAATCTGGAAGATGTTGAATCGCGGAAGCCTTTCTTGGAAGCATTTATCGTCAAGCGACTCTCGCCGTTGCCAAGCAACTGGCGAACCACCGAAACGCTCGACCAGTACCTTACGAAGCATCGAATTCCGGTTATCTCTGGGATCGACACGCGGGCTCTGGTGCGTCACATTCGTGTAAAAGGTTCAATGCGCGGTATCGTGTCATTAACAGACCACAATGAGGCATCGCTGAAGACGAAGGTCCAAAGGGCGCCGCAGATGGTCGGATTGGACCTCGCAAGCTCCGTCACGATTGAGCAGTCGTACGACAATGCGGATAAGAACGTAAACTTCGTCGAGTTTTCAGGTCTTGCGGAATTTGAGCCGGCTCCATTTCACGTCGTCGCATATGACTATGGAATCAAATCGCACATCTTGCGCAATCTGACGCGCTGCGGCGCTCGGGTGACGGTCGTGCCGGCGACGACTTCAGCTGAGGATGTGTTGAGCTTGAAACCCGACGGAATATTCCTGTCGAATGGGCCCGGCGATCCGGAGCCGCTGGAATACGCGATACGAAATGTCCAGGGTCTGCTTGGGAAGAAGCCCGTGTTTGGAATTTGTTTGGGTCATCAGATTTTAGGCCTTGCGTTGGGCGGCAAGACTTACAAGCTGAAGTTTGGCCATCACGGCGGCAATCATCCGGTTCTCAACGTGGAGCGGAAGCAGGTCGAAATTACGGCGCAAAATCATGGTTTCGCAGTCGATCCGGATAGCCTTAATCTCAACGACGTGAAAATCACCCACGTCAATCTGAACGACAACACAGTCGAGGGCGTCGAGCATCGTTCAATACCAGCCTTCAGCGTTCAGTACCATCCGGAAGCATCGCCCGGTCCGCACGACTCGTATTACTTGTTCAAGAGGTTCTTCGAACTGATGAAAGAATCCAGCCGCCGATGACGCGAATAACGCGGATCATGCCTAATGCCTAAACGTACCGACATCCACAAAATCCTCATCATCGGGTCGGGTCCGATCGTCATCGGCCAGGCATGCGAATTCGACTATTCCGGCACACAGGCTTGCAAGGCGTTGCGCGAGGAAGGCTACGAGATCGTTCTGGTCAACTCGAATCCTGCGACCATCATGACGGATCCGGAATTGGCCGACCGTACGTACATTGAGCCGCTCACAACGGAATTTGTGGCGTCCATCATCAGGCGGGAACGGCCTGATGCCCTTCTTCCGACTGTCGGTGGCCAGACGGCATTGAATATCGCTGTTGACCTCGCGGAGAGCGGCATTCTCGACGAATACAACGTCGAAATGATCGGCGCCAAAGCGAAGGCGGTAAAGATGGCCGAAGACCGTCTCCTCTTCAAGCAAGCAATGGTGGAGATTGGGCTCGAAACGCCAAGAAGCGAAGTTGTCGCTGATGTTCGCGAAGCGCAGCGGGTTGTCCAGGCGCTGGGGCTGCCTGTAGTCATTCGTCCGTCATTTACCCTGGGCGGCACTGGAGGCGGCATCGCATTCAACAGCGAAGAGTTCGAGAGTATCGTTCAGCGCGGGCTCGATCTGAGTCCCGTCCACACGGTGCTCATCGAAGAGTCCGTCATCGGATGGAAAGAGTTTGAGCTGGAAGTAATGCGCGACCTCCAGGACAATGTCGTCATCATCTGCTCGATCGAAAACTTCGATCCCATGGGAGTACACACCGGCGACTCCGTAACCGTTGCGCCCGCTCAAACGCTGACCGATCGCGAGTACCAAAGGTTGCGCGACGCTGCCATCGCCGTCATCCGCCAGATCGGCGTCGAGACGGGCGGATCGAATATCCAATTTGCCGTGAATCCGAAGGACGGCAGGCTCGTCGTGATCGAAATGAACCCGCGCGTGTCGCGCAGTTCTGCGCTGGCTTCGAAGGCGACGGGTTTTCCTATTGCAAAGATCGCGGCGAAGCTAGCGGTCGGCTACACGCTCAACGAGATCCCCAACGACATCACGAAGAAAACTCCTGCTTCGTTCGAGCCGATGCTCGATTACGTCGTTGTGAAGATTCCAAAATGGGCATTCGAAAAATTTCCGGACTCCGATCCGACCCTTGGAACGCAGATGAAATCGGTCGGAGAAGTAATGGCGATCGGCCGGACCTTCAAAGAGGCTTTTCTGAAAGCCGTGCGGTCGCTCGAGAGCGCGAAAGAACCAGGCTCGGAAAAAATCGACAAGGATCTCATTCGCCACAAGCTCGTCACACCGACGCCGGATCGCATTCCTTACTTGCTGCATGCGGTCGGTAATGGTTTCAGTATTCCAGAGCTTGTTGAGCTGACGCACATCGACCCGTGGTTTTTAAATGAAATGAGAGAAATCACGGATGTCATAAAGTTGATATCGCAGCACACTCTCGAGAGCCTTCCTGCAGAACTTTTGCGTGAAGCCAAGGAATTCGGGTTTTCCGATGCTCGAATCGCTCGGCTCGTTGGTGCGAAACCACGCGACGTTGCAGGCAAGCGCGGTGACTACGCGATCGCTCCGGTGTACAAACGGGTGGATACATGCGCCGCAGAATTCGAATCCTACACGCCATACTTTTACTCAACATACGAGGAAGAGGATGAGGCCGAACCCGGCAATCGCAAGAAGATCATGATCCTGGGTAGTGGTCCGAACAGGATAGGACAGGGGATTGAATTCGATTGCTGCTGCTGCCACGCAGCCTTTGCTCTGAAGGACGAAGGGTTTGAGACCATCATGGTCAACTGCAATCCGGAGACGGTGTCGACCGACTACGACACATCCGATCGCCTCTACTTCGAGCCTCTCACGCTCGAGGACGTTCTCCATATTGTCCGCGAAGAAAAGCCGGATGGAGTCATTGTGCAGTTCGGGGGACAGACGCCGCTCAATCTGGCTTTGGATCTGCAACATGGCGGAGTGCCGATCATCGGAACATCGCCCGATTCCATCGACCTTGCCGAAGACCGCAAGCGGTTTGGCGACCTGCTGCGTAAGCTGGACGTCCCACAACCAAAGAACGGGACGGCTGTTACGTTGGAGGAAGCGCGAGCTGTTGCTCGCCAGATTGGTTATCCCGTTCTCGTGCGGCCTTCGTACGTTCTCGGCGGTCGTGCAATGGTGATCGTCTACGACGAATCTTCACTCGACAACTACATGCAGGCGGCAGTTCAAGTCTCACATGAGCGGCCGATCCTGATCGACGAATTTCTGGAAGACGCCTATGAGATCGACGTCGATGCGCTGTGCGACGACGAACAAGTCGTGATTGGCGGCATTATGGAGCACATCGAAGAGGCCGGCGTTCACTCGGGCGATAGTTCGTGCGTGTTGCCGACGTACCAGTTGAGCGAGGATCTTCGCGAAAGCATTCGCAGATATACCGTCAAGCTTGGCCGTGCCTTGAACGTTGTCGGCCTGATGAACATCCAGTTCGCAGTTCGCGCGGGCAAGGTGTACGTCCTGGAAGTCAACCCTCGCGCTTCAAGGACTGTACCGTTTGTCAGCAAGGCTACCGGTGTGCCGCTGGCGAAGATTGCGGCGAAGCTGATGATCGGACGGAAGCTGCGCGAGTTCCAATTGCCGAGCGAGTTGAAGGTCCATCAGTTCTACGTGAAGTCGCCGGTGTTTCCATTCGCTCGCTTTCAGGGAGTCGATACAATCCTCGGGCCGGAAATGAAATCTACCGGCGAAGTCATGGGCGTGGACGATACGTTCGGAAAGGCATACGTCAAAGCCCAGATCAGCGCCGGTTCTGTCCTGCCGAAATCAGGCGTAGCGTTCATCAGCGTGAACCAACACGACAAAAATCTCATCTCGAGAATTGCGGCTGATCTTGTCGAGATCGGCTTCAAGATTATCGCAACACGTGGAACGGCCCGGGTTTTGCGGAGTTCGGGAATAGATGTCGAAACAGTTTACAAAGTGAACGAGGGCAGGCCGCACATTGTGGACTACATCAAAAGCGGAAAAGTCCATCTCATCATCAACACCCCGCTAGGTCGTGAGTCGTTTTTTGATGAAAAAGCAATTCGCCGCGCGGCAATCAATCATCGCGTACCCTGCATTACAACCATTCCTGGGGCCGCTGCAGCCGTTAATGGCATTCGCGCGATCCGCCGCGAGAGCCTGAATGTGAAATCGATCCAGGAATACCATTCCGGGGACAAGGGGTCAGACCCCTCGTCCCCAACTGCAGGACGAGGGGTCTGACCCTCCTCGATGCGCATACCTCTCCTCGATCTGCGAGCTCAATACGCTGCTATCCGCGATGAGATTCAATGTGCTTTAGACCGTGTTCTTGAATCGCAACGTTTCATTCTCGGAGCAGAGGGCGATGCGCTCGAAAGGGAGATCGCCGAGTACTGCAGGTGTGTTCATGCGATTGGCGTCTCGTCAGGAACTGATGCGCTGCTTGCTGCACTCATGGCGATCGAGGTCAAACCGGGTGACGAAGTCATCACGACGCCCTACAGCTTCTTTGCCACAACGAGCGCTATCGTGCGAGCAGGGGCCACGCCGGTGTTTGTGGACATTGATCGCGGAACCTACAATATCGATCCCGCCGGTATTGCCGCGAAGATTTCCCCACGTACTCGAGCAATAATTCCAGTCCACCTTTTTGGTCAGATGGCGGACATGCCGGCCATCATGAACCTCGCACGCCGGCACCGCCTGATCGTCATCGAAGACGCTGCGCAAGCGATCGGCGCCGAGTTCCAGGGGGCGCGGGCAGGAGCGCTAGGAGATCTTGCCTGCTTCAGCTTTTATCCCACGAAGAATTTAGGTGGTTTTGGCGATGGCGGCATGATCACAACGAACGATGCGGGCCTTGCGGAGCGACTCCGGCTCTTGCGCAATCATGGATTCAAGACGAAGTACCATAACGAAATTTTAGGTTGGAATTTTCGCCTCGATGAACTCCAGGCGGCTGTGCTTCGAGTGAAGTTGAAACACCTGGATCACTGGACGGAAGCACGCCGGAGAAACGCGGACCTGTATAGAGAAAACCTGGTCACAACTGCATCCGTGGAACTGCCCTACGAAGTTCGGGCTTCGCGACACATCTATCATCAATTCGTGATTCGCACTCAGTGTCGAGACCAAGTGATGACGCGTCTACGAGAATTGGGCATTGGATGCGAGATCTACTATCCGATCCCATTGCATCTTCAGCGGTGCTTTCAAAATCTTGGCTACCGTTCCGGAGATTTTCCGAATAGTGAAGATGCAGCTAATCAAAGTCTCGCGGTACCGATTTATCCTGAATTGACGCTGGAGATGATTCGCGACGTTTGTTCTGTATTAGGCGGGTTCTGATGGGATGGGCGGCCATGCACCACCCCGCACTGCAGTTCAAGGAGCTACTAATTCATTAATTCGTTTCGACTTCGCTTCAAGCTCCAAGAGTTTTTCGTCCAGCTTTTGAATTCCGAGGCTCGCATTTGAGGCCTCCACCTTCAGCGCCCGGTTCTCTGCTTCCAATTCAGCGCGGTGGGCTTCATTCACGTGCGTGGCAGGATACGCGTATCCCATTAACACCGCGATAAGGAAGGAAAGCAGAAATGCGACAACCAGAACTGCGATGGCGCCGCGCGACAGATGCAGCTTAAACATCCGCGGAGCACCAGGCCCAAAAACGATCAAACTGCAAAACCGTTCGTTCATG
>Ga0126369_10002521_pt1 | contig 13033 bp, 15 predicted proteins | sample PanSoiMetaPlot_1_FD_109646 | JGI IMG/M metagenome (GOLD analysis project Ga0126369, IMG submission 109646) | Tropical forest soil microbial communities from Panama - MetaG Plot_1 | ecosystem: Environmental > Terrestrial > Soil > Tropical forest > Bulk soil | place: Panama | collected 2016-02-17 | reverse complement strand
TACGTTTTTGACTCATCCAGCGGTAAGAAGACTCTTTCTGACCTCTTCGAGGGCAAGAGTCAGCTCATGGTTTATCACTTCATGTTCGGCCCAGATTGGCAGGAGGGGTGCCCAAGTTGCTCCTTCGTTATGGACCATACCGACGCCACCCTGGTGCATCTGGCGCAGCGTGACGTTGCTTTTGTCGCGATTTCACGAGCGCCCCTCGCGAAGATCGAACCCTTCAAGAAACGGATGAGCTGGCGATTCAACTGGGTATCGTCGTACAAGAACGACTTCAACCGCGACTATGGCGTGTCGTTCACAAAAGAAGAGCTGGCCAGGAGCGATATTTACAACTTCGGCACAAGCGGTCATCCCAGCGAGGAAGCCCCGGGGTTCAGCGTCTTCTACAAAAACGGAAACGACGTTTTCCACACGTACTCGACATACGGGCGCGGTGCGGAAACAGGGATACATACCTACAACTTTCTTGATCTAGTGCCAAAGGGCCGGGATGAAGGTGGTTTGTATTTTCCCATGGCCTGGGTGCGCCACCACGACCGCTACGAAGATGGCCGGCTGGCGGATGCCGCGAAACCTTACTGGCCAGCCGAGAATGCTTCGGCAATTGAAGAGCCTGAGTCTTCCTCGTCGGCGTCTTGTTGCCACTCAGGGAAGGATCACACGTGAGCATGCAGCGTCGCGGTTGAAGTGTTCGCTTCACCAGCAGTCGCGAGCGATAGCCGATTGAATAAGGGTAAGTCCCCATGCACCATGAAGAGATAGTTGCGACTCAGTATCCAACGAGTCAGTCGCCGATCGACTAACTGATCGACTAACTGATGGAGGCCTCCACATGAAATACATGTTGTTGATTTACAGTGATGAGAATGGATTAAGTGAAAGCGAACGCAAGGATTGTTATACGGAGTCCACCCAGCTTGCGCATGACCTTCATGCGAAGGGACAATACGTCGCCGCCAATCCATTGCATCCGACCTCGATGGCAACCAGTGTCAAGGTGCGCGACGGGAAACGGCTCGTAACCGACGGTCCGTTCGCGGAGACGCGTGAGCAACTGGGCGGCTACTTTCTCATCGAGGCTAAGAATCTCGACGAGGCGATCGGTGTCGCCGCAAAGATTCCCATGGCGCGCAAGGGAACTGTCGAGGTCCGGCCGGTGGTCGAAATCTCGGGCATGCCGGCTTAACAGGATGTTGAGTTAACCGCCAACTTCGTTCTCGCGTCGTTTAGGGGTTTATTATTCTTCTCGTCGCGGACCTCGCTGCGGCCGACCGCGGAACGAAGCGTCTCTGCGCTTCGGGGTTGGGTGTATGAACAAGGACGGCCATTTTGAACACTTGCGGAACTAGCGGCTGCTGGAACGAATGCGAAGGAGCAAAACGCGATGCAAAAAATCACACCGTGTTTGTGGTTCGATGACAAAGCAGAAGAGGCGGTGAAGTTTTATGCGTCGATCTTTAAGAATTCCAAGGTGGGACGCATCGCCCGCTACGGAGAAGCAGGAGCGAAGGTTTCCGGGAGGCCCAAGGGGTCGGTCATGACCGCAACGTTTGAGATTGCGGGGCAGGAATTTATGGCGCTAAATGGCGGTCCGCATTTCAAATTTAGTGAAGCTATCTCATTTATTGTGAACTGCGAGACGCAGAAAGAAATCGATGAATTCTGGGAGAAGCTGTCTGATGGGGGAGAAAAAGGCGTATGCGGTTGGCTAAAAGACAAGTATGGCCTGTCCTGGCAGATCGTTCCTACGGTGTTAGGGGGGATGATGCAAGACAAAGATTCAGAAAAATCGAATCGTGTTATGGAAGCCATCCTTCAAATGAAGAAACTCGACATCAAGCGCTTAAAGGAAGCCTATGAAAGGAGTGAAGCATGAGCAAGGTACGGTTACTGGTTGGAACAAAGAAAGGGGCCTTCGTTCTGACATCGGATGGTACGCGCAAAAAATGGGACGTCAGCGGCCCGTTCTTTGGCGGGTGGGAAATGTACCACATCAAGGGCTCACCCGCTGATCCGAACCGGTTGTATGCGTCCCAGACCAGCAGTTGGTTCGGGCAGGTCATTCAGCGCTCCGATGACGGGGGAAAAACTTGGAACACTCCCGATGGCGCACCAGTACCAACCCCTGGCTCGGACGGTATGCCCCAAGGTGTGAGCAACAAGTTCGTGTACGACGCGACTGCCGAATCCGGAAAGCCGCTGACCACGCATCAACATTATGACGGCACGCAGCGGCCCTGGGAGTTCAAACGAGTCTGGCACCTCGAACCTTCGGTGACAGATCCGGATACGGTGTATGCGGGCGTCGAAGATGCCGCCCTGTTCCGTTCGACCGATGGCGGGAGGACGTGGCAGGAGCTCGCTGGGCTGCGCAGCGCAAAAGGCCACCTCTGGCAGCCGGGTGCCGGCGGGATGTGTCTGCACACCATCATGTTAGATCGGAAGAATCCAAAACGGATCTTCATCGCCATTTCGGCGGCCGGCGTGTTCCGGAGCGACGACGCCGGCAAGACGTGGCGGCCGACGAACAAAGGCCTGAAGTCCCAGTTTGAGCTCCCCGACCCGGATGCCGAGGTGGGCCACTGCGTCCACCGCATCGCGATGCACCCATCGCGTCCGACCGTGCTGTTCATGCAAAAGCACTGGGACGTGATGCGCAGTGACGACGCTGGCGAGTCGTGGCATGAGATCAGTGGGAACCTGCCGACCGACTTCGGATTCCCGATCGATGTGCACGCGCACGAGCCAGAGACGATCTACGTGATCCCGATCAAAAGCGACTCGGAGCATTATGTGCCCGATGGAAAGCTGCGCGTGTACCGCAGCCGGACAGGCGGGAATGAGTGGGAAGCACTCACGAAGGGTCTGCCGCAGCAAGACTGCTACGTGAACGTGTTGCGCGACGCGATGGCCGTCGACTCGCTCGATCCCTGCGGGCTGTACTTCGGAACCACTGGCGGGCAGGTGTATGGGTCGGCGGTCGCGGGCGACAGTTGGAATCCCATCGTCCGGGATCTGCCGGCGGTGTACTCCGTCGAGGTACAAGTACTGCCATGATCCGAGTCGTGCTCCCGGCACATTTGCGGACACTCGCGCGCGTGAACGGCGAGGTGCAGCTTGAGGTCAAGGATCCTGTCACACAGCGCACTATCCTTGACGCACTCGAGGCCCAGTACCCGATGTTGCGGGGGACGATCCGGGATCACGACACATTCAAGCGCCGCGCGTTCGTGAGGTTCTTCGCCTGTGAGCAGGACCTATCCCACGAATCGCCGGATGAACTGCTGCCTGACGCGGTCGCGACGGGGGCCGAGCCGTTTCTTATCGTTGGGGCCATGGCCGGCGGCTAACAGTTATACCGCCTGAGCCGCACGTACAAAACGACTAACCAACAGAGAGGTAACTATGAGTGCACAAACGAAGGCAAAGCCAAAAGACAGCAAGGGAAAACGCCCTGCGTCGAGCATCGTCTGGTTTGAAATCCCCGCTGACAATCTCGAGCGGGCAAGGAAGTTTTACGGCGAGTTGTTCGGGTGGAAAATCGAGAAATTCGCCGGGATGACCGATTACTGGCACATCGACACTGGCGGGGGCGACGACACACCCGATGGGGGGCTGATGGTGCGTAAGCACCCGGAGCAGCCCATCACCAACTACGTCGCTGTTGCCTCGGTGGACAAATCTGCGGCGAAGGTCCAACAACTCGGCGGCACAATCTGTAAGCCCAAGACGGCGGTGCCACAAATGGGCTATTTCGCGATTTGCCAGGACACAGAGAACAACACTTTCGCGCTCTGGGAAATGAACGACAAGGCGAAGTAGATCTCATGAAGGAAACGACGGGATCACTGGGAGAAGGGATTTAGTGCGAAATGAGAAGGGTGCGAACATGAGGGTGGTCATTTTCGGATCAACAGGTGGCATTGGTCGCCAATTGGTCAAGCAGGCTCTCGCCCGAGGGCACGCTGTCAGGGCGTTTGCGCGTAATCCCGCCCAGCTCGAGATCAAGCACGCGAATCTCCAGACGGTTCAGGGCGACGTCATGGATATCGCTTCGGTGGAACAGGCCCTGCAGGGTCAAGAGGCCGTGGTGTCGGCTCTCGGGACGCCGGCTCTCACGAAAAACACGGTGCGATCGGAGGGGACGCGGAACATCGTCCGCGCCATGGAGAAAGTCGGCGTGTGCCGTCTCGTCTGTCTCTCGTCGCTCGGTGTCGGTGACAGCCGGGATATGCTTCCCATCCACTACAAGTACATCCTTGTTCCTTTTCTCCTGCGCCACAGGGTTCGCAGAGCATGAGTTGCAGGGAAGAGTTCGTCAAACAGAGCCGCACGGACTGGATCATCGTCCGGCCGGGAGCATTCACGAATGGCAGCCGCACTGGCCTGTATCGGCATGGCTTTTCGGTCACAGATAAGACGATCAACGCCAAAATCTCGCGCGCGGATGTGGCTGACTTCATGGTAAAGCAATTGACTGATGCTACCTACATTCGGAAAACGCCGGGAGTGTCGTATTGACTCAGCTGTTGCCCCCAGGTCTGAGACGTTAGACGGCGTCACTGCGTTGTGTTGAGGGAGATACACAACAATCAGGAGGAAGTTGATGATTACTGTCATTTGGGACACTTGGTTGAAGTCCGGCGCGGAAGAAGAGGGACTCCGCCTCACCCGCCAAGTGTGGTCTGATATGCGGAACTTTGATGGCTATGTCTCGCATCAAATCTTCATCGATCAGGATGCTTTGGGACATCTCATTGCTCTCGCCAAGTGGCGGAGTCGTGGGGACGCCGACGCTGTTCGGGAAAAGTACAAGAACGCTGAGACGATCCGGCAGCTCACGCCCCTCCTCGCACGCCCCCGAGATCGGTGGGTAGCACGCGAAGACGAACCGCCAGCGGTCTAACCATCCGCTTCTGCTGTTCGGCCTCGCATGTGGAGGTTGTCGATTTAGGCTCGAATGAACGACTCTTGACTGTCATAGGCAGTTCATCACAGAGCCGGATTCAGCCGGCGAAGGGATCCGGCATCCTGGGTCAGATATGGAAACCGGAAAGGAGCCATGACGATGCGATTCATGATCATTGTCAAAGCCACAAAGGATTCAGAAGCAGGTGTGATGCCCAGCGAGAAACTCCTAGCCGAGATGGGCAAGTTCAACGAAGAGCTGGCGAGAGCCGGCGTGCTACTGGCGGGCGAGGGGCTCCAGCCAAGCTCGAAGGGCGCGCGTGTGAGGTTCTCGGGAACGAAACGAACCGTGACTGATGGGCCATTTTCTGAGACAAAGGAGTTGATCGCCGGTTTTTGGCTCTGGCAGGTGAAATCGAAGGATGAAGCGATCGAATGGGTCAAGCGCTGCCCGAATCCTCATAACGAAGACTGTGAGATCGAGGTTCGTCAAGTGTTCGAGGCGGAAGATTTCGGCGCCGAGTTCACACCGGAACTCAGGGAGCGAGAGGAACGTGTGCGCGCGCAGGTGGCCGCTAAGAAGTAGTCACAGTGCGCCTCCGCTGGTGGCCATCCCGTGAGGTCACTTCGCTTACGGGGGAACCTATGTTCAAGACTGTTGTCCTCATGGGCCTCGTGGCGCTCGCCGCGCTGCTCCTGTATGTTGCGACCAAGCCCGACACCTTCCGTATCCAGCGTTCGATTAGCATCAAAGCGCCGGCGGAACACATTTTCCCGCTCATCAACGACTTTCACCGGTGGGTCTCCTGGTCACCCTATGAAACCAAAGACCCTGCGATGAAACGAACGTACAGCGGCGCGGCAAAGGGCAAGACCTCCGTGTATGAGTGGGATGGCGACAGGAATGTCGGCAAGGGACGCATGGAGATCGCGGAGTCGTCTCCCCCCTCGAAGGTCGCGATCAAGCTGGATTTCATACAGCCGTTTGAAGCTCACAACATCGCTGAGTTCACGCTGGAAGCTGGAACCGATTCAACGACTGTCACGTGGTCAATGCATGGGCCTCTTCCCTACCTTACAAAGGTCATCCATCTCTTTTTCAACATGGACACCATGATCGGCAAGGATTTTGAGGCTGGTCTTGCCAACTTGAAGTCCATCGCAGAAACGTAGATAGCCGGCGCAATCTTGAGCTGCCTTAAAGAGTGTTTGAAGGAGGTCTAAAATAACCCAGTTGAGTCAGGCTGAGCAGCATACGGCTGCGAGGCAGGTGGAGGACCCATTCATGGAATCGGATACTCGAACCGCCCCAACCTCGAAAAGGATACTCCGGGCGGGACGTATGATCAGCGCCCTGCCAGTTCTGCTACTGCGCTTCAACGCCGTCATGAAATTGGTGAAACCGCCTGAAGTCGTGGGAGGATTTACTCGGCTCGGCTATGGCGAGAGCCTTGCTCTCTGCATCGGGATCCTGGAGCTGGTCTGCACCGTCGTTTATGTGATTCCGCATACCTCGATTCTTGGCGCGATCTTGTGGACGGGCTATCTTGGTGGCACAACCGCTACGCATGTGCGCATCGGCGAACCATTTTTCGCTCCGATCATACTCGGAGGACTGGTCTGGGGAGGGCTTTTCTTGCGTGACGAGCAACTACGGGAGCTTATTCCTCTGCGACGTTAAGGCAAATAGGTCTTGAACCTTGGGGATAGCAGGCATCATCGCACTATCACGACAAAGGAGGTCATTATGCGCTGGATACACTGTAAAACTGTCGCGGCTGCATGTCTCGTGCTTCTCATGACCGCATCACCCCTTATGGCCAAGGACAAGAAAGAAAATAAACCGATGGATCCACAGGCGATGATGGAGCTGTGGAAGAAACTGGCCACGCCCGGCGAGCCGCACAAGTTGTTTGCCACTCTGGCGGGGAGCTGGACGACCACCACCAAGGAGTGGATGGAACCAGGCAAGCCCCCAACGGAATCGACCGGCACCGCAGAGATGAAGATGTTGCTGGACGGGCGCTTTCTCTACCAGGAATACAATGCCCAGATGATGGGACAACCCTTTTCAGGGGTCGGCATCGACGCCTATGACAACATGAGCAAAAAGTACGTCACGGCCTGGATGGATACGATGGGCACAGGGATTTTCATGATGGAAGGCACGGCCAGCGCGGACGGCATGACCATCACGCTGAAAGGGTCGCATCCTGAACCGGGCGGAGGACGCATGACGCATCGCGCAGTCTGGAAAATTGTCGATAACAACACTCAGAGGTTTGACATGTATGGGGCGCACCGCGGTGGCAAGGAAATGAAGATGTTGGAGATCACCTACACGCGAAAGCCTTGAATGGCTAGACGTCCCTATTGGAGCCTTCACATGCGATACGTCGATGGATTGGTGTTGCCTGTTCCAAAAAAAGAACATCGCGGCCTACCGCCGAATGGCTCAGAAGGCGGGAAGAATCTGGAGAACATATGGTGTCCTCGACTACAAGGAGTGTGCCGGCGATGATCTCAACGTGAAGATGGGGGCGCCGTTCCCACGATTGACTAGACTCAAGCGGGGCGAGACCCTTGGTCTTTTCCTGGATCGTGTATAACTCCCCGGCCCACCGTGGTCGCGTCAACGCCAAGGTCATGAAAGACCTGCGCCTCGCAAGCAGGTGCGACCCGAAGTCAACGCCCTTCGACGTCGAGCGCACGGTGTATGGGGGATTCAAGGTTCTTGTCGAGGCATAACCCGCCAATCCTGTAAACCCTACTACTATTCTTCCTCTGTTCTGCCGATTCATCGGCGTCTGCCGAGATTTCGGCAGCCTCTCATCGTCAGTCATCCCGTGCGGACGAGGACGTATAGAATATACATTGTTCTTTCAAGAGGTTAGGTGGTCATGATTGATTGATATTGTTGGAATGGTCCTTGCCAATACCTTGCAACAGAGGGACAAGGGATGCTGAAGATTACCAAACCTCGAGATCCAGCGTCGGTGTCGTTGATGCTGGAAGGGCGGCTGGCGGGTCCTTGGGTGAAGGAGCTTGAGAATTGTTGGCTTCAGATGCAGGCGAATCCACAGGGTCGCGCCCTGGTCGACTTGACCGGCGTCACGTTTGTGGATGCTGAAGGGAAGGCGCTCCTAACCCGGATGTGGCAGCAAGGGGCCCAACTTCATGCAGTTGGCTGTCTGAACAGATGTATTGTTGAAGAGATTACCAAAGCGGGTCTCGCCAACCCATCACGTGCAACCCGGAAGGGCAAAATGAAAGGAAGCTGAGCCGGCTCGTGTCTTAGTTGCTCGCCTCGCTGGAGATGGACCTTGTTGAGTTTAAGAACATACCGCTAGAATAATCGTTCCGCAGGTGTAAGAAGAGGCAAGATTGACTATAAGCTTATTCGCAAGGAGCACAACAGAGCCATGCTTGGGGTCGGCCAAACATTTCGAGTTGCAGCAATGTCCCTCATATGTCTGGGGGTGACTGGGTTGGTGGGTTGCAGAGAGGAAGCTACTTCCACGCCTGCTCCTCCCCTGCCGGTGGTCCAGGTCGTGACCGTTGATCTCCAAACCGTCCCAGATGAACCTGAATTCATCGGGCAATCGGAAGCCTCACGCCTCGTCGAAATCCGTTCCCAGGTGACGGGAATTATCAAGGAACGCTTTTATCGCGAGGGCCGGGCGGTCAAAAAGGGTGACCGCCTCTATCAGATTGATCCCGTACCGTTCCGGGCGAACCTGCACAACGCAAAAGCCTTGGTTCAACAGGCCGAGGCGCGACTCGTCCAGGCGAAGAAGCAGCTCGAACGTGTGAAGCCGCTCCTGGCGGAGCAGGCGGTAAGTCAGAGAGACGTGGACGATGCCATCGCAGACATGGATGCGAACCAGCGTGCCTTGTTAGCCGCGAAGGCCAACGTGATCAGGGCCCAGTTCGATATGGACAACACGCTGATCGTCGCGCCGATTGATGGGCTGATCGAGAGGACGCGGGTCTATGAAGGGCGGCTGGTGTCGGCGCAGACAGACCTGCTCACGATCCTCCATCAGGTGGACCCAATGTACGTGCACGTCAACGTGCCGGAACTGTTCATTCTGAAACGGATCAAGGAGAGCGCGGAGCGCAGGGTGCAGGGAGCCGATGTGGACCAGTTGCGCGGGGTCCTCACATTTATGGACGGCTCCAAGTATTCTCATGAAGGGAAATTAGACCTCCAGGAAGTGGGCCTGAGCACCACGACCGGGACCAGGGTTTTTCGGGTAGTCTTCCCCAATCCAGAGGGAGCCTTGCTCCCGGGGCAGTTCGTCAAGGTGCGCTTGTTGGGGGCCGTCCGGACCAATGTGTTTCTGGTGCCGCAACGGGCTGTCCAGCAGGGGCCGCAGGGACCCTTTGTCTATGTCGTGGGTCAGGGCGACAAGGTGGAAGCCCGGCATGTCCGGGCCTCCGGTTGGGAGGGGACCCAGTGGCTGATCGAGGATGGCCTGTCCCCGGCCGAGCGGGTTGTGGTGGGCGGTCTTCAAACGCTGGCGCCCGGCGTTCAAGTGAAGCCGGTCCTGCTTGCCGACGCAGACGGGACCAGCGGTAACCAACCGGCCGCTTCCAAGACCGGGGCCGTCCCATGATCTCTCAGTTTTTCATCGATCGACCCATTTTCGCGTCGGTTCTCTCCATCGTGATCGTGGTGGTCGGTCTGGTGTCCATACAGACCCTGCCTGTGGCCCAGTTCCCAGAGATCACGCCCCCGGTTGTTCAGATTGACGCCGACTATCCAGGCGCCAGCGCGGATGTGGTCGCGGACTCGGTGGCCCGTCCCATCGAAGTCCAGTTACCGGGTATCGACAACCTCCTCTACTACGACTCCACCAGCACCAACGACGGCCACATGACCATGAAGCTCACCTTTGAGATCGGGACGGATGTGGACATCGCGCAGGTCCAAACGCAGAACCGAGAGAAGCTGGCGGAACCGCAAATTCCGAATGACGTCATCCGCCGGGGGATTTCCATCAAGAAACTGTCACCAGACCTCGTGGCCGTAGCGACCTTGGAGGCCGACGATCCCAGGTATGACCAGCTGTTCCTCTCCAATTACGCCGTCCTGAGGATACTCGATGAGGTCAAGCGGCTGCCGGGCATCGGCGACGCGCAGGTGTTCGGCGCACAGAACTATAGCATGCGGCTGATCCTGAATCCGGTCCGGATGGCACAACTGGGGATCACGCCGAGCGACATTACCGCCGTCGTCAGCGAACAGAACCGGGATTTCCCCGCAGGGAGGGTCGGGCGGGAGCCAGCGCTCAAGGGTACGCAGCTCACCATGCCGGTCTTCACCCTCGGCCGTCTCACCGAGGTGAAGGACTTCGAGGAGATGATCGTCAAGGCCCTTCCTGACAGCTCGATGGTTCGGCTCAAGGATGTGGCGCGGGTCGAGCTGGGTGCCGAATCGTACGACCTAGCGGGGAGGTTCAAAGGCAAACCGACGACGTTCATCCTGACATTTCTGGCTCCCGGCGCGAACGCGCTCGCCACCGTGCAGCGCTTCCGCGAGAAAATGGACGAGCTGCAGAAGACCTTTCCTCCCGGCGTGAGGTACGACATCCCTTACGACACGACCCGCTTCATCGATGCGTCCATCCATGAGGTGATGCTGACGTTGGGCATCGCGATGATCCTGGTTATCTTCGTGGTCTACCTATTTCTGCAGAGTTGGCGGGTGACGCTGATTCCAGCAGTCGCGGTGCCAGTCTCGCTGATCGGTACCTTCGCCGGCATGGCGGCCCTCGGGTTCTCCATCAACACGTTGACGCTGTTTGGCATGGTGCTGGCCATCGGCATCGTGGTGGATGACGCGATCGTGGTGGTCGAGAATGTCGAGCGGCACATGGCGGAAGAGTGTTGCTCTTCCAAGGAAGCTGCCAAACGGGCGATGCGGGAGGTCACTACCCCCGTCATCGCGATCGTACTGGTCCTGGGCGCCGTGTTCGTGCCCGTCGGCTTCTTGGGCGGGATCACCGGCCAGCTCTATAAACAATTCGCGATCACGATCGCGATCTCCGTCACGATCTCCGGCTTTGTCGCGCTGACGCTCAGCCCAGCACTCTGCGCCCTAGTACTGAAACCAGGGGGGCAGGAAGAACGCAAAGGCATTTTTCCCCTGTTCAACAAGTTCTTCGATTGGGCTCGTGATCGCTACACAGCGGCTGCCGGGGCGGTCATCAGACGGGCCGCGGTGGCGCTGGGAGTGTTGGGCGCCGTGATCGTCGTGGCACTGCTATTGTTCAAGGTGCTCCCGCCGAGCTTCCTGCCGGAGGAGGATCAGGGTTATTTCATCACTGCCGTCCAGCTTCCCGACGGCGCCTCCTTGCAGCGGACCACCGAGGTCGTCAGCACGCTGGAACGGTACTACCTGTCCGTACCGGAGCTCCACAGCACGGACGCCTTGCTTGGTCAGAACTTTGTGTTTAGCACGCGCGGGTCCAACACGGCGACCATCTTCACGCCCCTGCATCTCTGGGATGAGCGGAAGCGCCCAGACCAGCGTGTCAAGGCCCTCATCGGGCGCGCGTTCCAGGAATTTGCAACGATTCCCGAGGCGCTGATCCTGGCCTTCAATGCGCCCTCGATCCGGGGCCTTGGTGCCACGGGCGGGTTCTCGGTGCAGATCCAGGATCCCAGCGGCGGCGATTTCACCAAGTTCGCGGCCGCCGCCCAGGAGTTTGTCGCAAAGGCCCGACAGGAGCCGGCCATGGGAGCCGCCGGGACCCTCTTTCGCGTGAGCTCTCCCAGGCTCTACGCGCACGTGAATCGCGAACGGGCCAAGGCGCTCGGCGTGCCCGTTTCCGAGGTCTTCGACACCCTGCAGGCCTACTGGGGGAACCTGTACATCAACGACTTCCTCAAGTTCGGCCGAATCTATAAAGTGCAGACCGAGGCAGAGGCTGAGTATCGGATGACTCCCGGCGATATCGCCAAGATTTACGTGCGGGCGCAAAACGGATCGGGGTCGGCCTTGATTCCGCTCGATACGGTGGTCACGACGGAGTACACCAGCGGGCCCGACCCGGTGACGCACTTCAACGGGTACAACACGGCCTTGGTGTTGGGCGCGGCAGCCCCCAAGGCGAGCTCGGGACAGGCTCTCGAGGCCCTGCAACGAGTGGCGAATGAGGTGCTGCTCCCGAAGGGGTACACGCTCGATTGGAGCGGGATCTCGTACCAGGAAACCAAGGTCGGAAACAAATCGCTTGCGGCCTTTTCCTTCGGCCTGCTCATGGTGTTCCTGGTCCTGGCGGCTCAATATGAGAGCTGGACGGTGCCCTTCGCCGTGATTTTGGCGGTCCCCTTCGGCGTGTTCGGAGCCCTGTCCGCCGTCTGGTATCGTGGGATGACCAATGACATTTTCTTCCAGATCGGATTGGTCACCCTAATCGGTCTCTCAGCCAAGAATGCAATCCTCCTCGTGGATTTTGCTAATCATCGGTACCTCACCGGCATGACGGCGACCGAGGCGGCCCTTGAGGCGGCGAAGCTTCGCTTCCGACCGATCATCATGACCTCCATGGCCTTCATCATGGGCGTCGTGCCGCTCGTGTTCGCCACCGGGGCCGGAGCAGCCGGTCGGCAATCCATCGGGACAGGCGTATTCGGCGGCATGCTTGCGGCAACATTCCTGGCCATTTTCTTCGTACCGCTCTTCTTCGTGCTGATCCGGAAATTGAGTCAGCGTGGTGCCGGTCCAGGCTCGGTGGATGGAACTGGTGACGCGGTGACGACACCGGCTCAGCCACAAACGAAAGGAGAATACTAATATGCGTGGCGTAGCTCTGGCAGCCCTCTCGATGCTACTGCTCTCCTGTGCCATGGGGCGGGACTACTCTCGCCCCGACATTCCAACCTCCGACGGCTATCGCATGGTCGAGGCGGGGAAAGATTTGCCCTCTCTCGCCAATACGGCCTGGTGGGAACTCTACCGGGACGCAGAACTCCAGAAGCTGATCCAGATCGCGCTGGAGGAGAACAAGGATCTCAAACGGGCGGTGGCGACGGTTGACGAGTTTGCCGCGCGGCTTCTCGTCACCAAAACTGACTTTGCCCCTCAGATGAACGGGACGGTCAACGCGCC
>Ga0126369_10002519_pt1 | contig 13034 bp, 18 predicted proteins | sample PanSoiMetaPlot_1_FD_109646 | JGI IMG/M metagenome (GOLD analysis project Ga0126369, IMG submission 109646) | Tropical forest soil microbial communities from Panama - MetaG Plot_1 | ecosystem: Environmental > Terrestrial > Soil > Tropical forest > Bulk soil | place: Panama | collected 2016-02-17 | reverse complement strand
TGTCGCGAGAGCGGCTTGCCTTCGAGCTGCCTCCTTAGTCTCGGCTTTAGCAAGCTGAGGGACTGTTGTAATAAGTCGAGCAAGTTCAAGGTCTTTACTTGTAGCAGCGTTCGACTCTCCGAGCATCGCAGCGAGCTTGTTAACTCCAAATCCCGTAGGACTTCCGCCAAGTCTTTGCATCGTAGATGGCTGTCCTGAACGAGCCTTGCCATAAAGTCTTTCGTAGATTTCGAGGAGTTGCTGCTTCGCAAGGACTTCTTCTTGCCAGCTGAGCTGTTTGCGGCGGACGTTCTCTTCGAGTTCGACACCCTTGGTACGAAGTGGGTCTTTTTCTTCTTTCCAGAGGAAGTGGTCTTCGTGGACAAGGGTGCTGACACCGAGCTTCTGAAGGGCTTTGAGGCGTCTGCCGCCGACGAGGAGGGTAATTCTTTCATTTGGAGGTCCAACATAGTTGAGGACAATTTTCTGGATAAGTCCGAATTCTTTGATGCTCGCTGCAAGCGCATCGACGTCTCCGTAGTCTTGCCTAATTCTCTCGTTCGTATCTATGTCTTCAACACGAACCTTCGTCCCAAGCTGTGTTATCAACATTTATCCTCACATGAGCGAGGAGTGGGAAAGGTGCTCAAACCAAAACCCACTCCCGCCCCGTTTACGTCGATGGCTTGTCCCCGCAACACCGACGTAAAGTCGTTGTTAGCTGTTGCCTACGGCGAGTCCTTTGCCGTCGGTGGCGTCAATATAGGCCTCAATCTCATTCTGAGTTGGATAGCCTTGTCTTGACATCGTTGGATTACCAGTGAGTCGGTCGACGACCTGAACCTCTTTTAACTTCACTTGTGCAGTGAGGCCAAGCAGTGGGCCAGTATACCGCCACTGCGAAGGATCATTCTCAGGTCCAACAAACTCACCAGGGAATTCGAAGTCGCCTGCTCCATCTTCCTGAAGGACGATACCGAACCCAGCGAGAATCCCCTTCCAGCGGAACTTCGCCTTTGTATTCATGGATTCATAGACGGGTCGATTATTGTACTCAGGATGATTGATAACTTCGAGTTGAGGATTGAGATTCACGCTGTCTTTCTTTTGAGAGAAAGCCGGCTTGAATCCTTTCAAAGCGACAGTATAGATGCCCGCAGGCATCGGAGGCTGTCCTTTGATTTCCTCTTTACTAACTTTGATTTTTGGCATTGTTTGTTTTTGTCCTTTGTTTGGTTTATTTGAGTTGTTTAGGCTCAAATCTCTTTTATAGCTTGACTGACGCTGGAAGCGCCTTCGGCTCGGTAGCACCTAGCTTATATCCCTCCGCGAGCCTCTTCTCATGCTTCGCAATCATAGCTTCAATGTTTGGGTCTTCGACCGGGTCGAGTAGCATTGCTGTTGCACAGTCGAATTCGTATACGGGATGTGGATACACTCGGGGAATGAATCGTCCCCCTACGGGAGTAAGTTTCACTCTCCACACCTCGTTGAAGTATTTAAGAAGCATTTGATAGCGTGAGGGATATATATCGACCTTGCCAGTAAACTTCTTGTTTTCTGGTGTTGAATCTTCAGACTCCTCCGCAGTCTCATGGAAAACTGTCGTCGTGTCTGTCGGCAGAGCGAGGAAGCGAAGCACGATTGGCTCCACTGATTTCATTTCGGCATTCCAAGTATCCCATCCCGCAGGGAGGTTTATTGTGATTTTGCCGAGAGCAAGCTCGCGTCTGAGTCCTTTTGAGTTGTACATTGCATAGTCTTGACAGTGTTTACCTAGCGTAGCTACACTGTCGATGACGTTTGTTCGGACGATTGTATTCTCGGGAACTGTCGGGAATAGTCTCTTTCCTTTTAGCGTCAGCTTGCTGATATCCAGATTTCGTTCGAGTTGATCTAGAATGTCGAGCTGATCCTGCATAGCATCGGGTTGGATTGGAGGCGGAGGTTCTAGGTAGCTCAGGACATAGACTCCAGGAATCTTATTGAGAGCCTCACTCCGGTTGTCATGGTCATGGATGAGGACAGGCTTTCGGCCTGTCGCCGCTAGGCGAGTCTTTCCATTCTTCTCATGCCCGACGATCATTAACTTGATCTTCGAAACAGGTGGTTCGTTTTCCATTACTCTGGCTTCAATCATGAGGGCTTTATTCTTCATCTCCTTCTTCTTCAGGTTTTACATAGGGAATCCAGGGTTCTCCTACTACGTAGCTGGCTTTGAGGATAAGATCGCGCGCCATCGGAGTGGCGTCGTCTACCTCGAGATACTCACAGTCGCGCATAAATATATTATGACACGAAGAATACCCCCACTGCCACTCCTGCGTCCTCAAACAATGCGCGATTCTTTCGCAGGTATTGACGACGTTCCTTCTCCACTCCTCAATCTCCTCTCTTGTGAAAGTAGGATACGCTCTAACGAATCGAGGTTTCTTCTTACCATCCCGAGGATTGTCCGAAGGTCTCTCACGCGCGCAGATATTAACAACACACCTGTCCACTCGTCGATCAATCCCCAATTCCTTCGCAATCGTCTCGAATGAGAAACAATATCCTGGCATCTGAAGTCCCGGCTTAAAACGCCCAGTTGTTCTTCCATCGATACGATTGACTGTCTTATGGTCAACAGGCAGGAGTCGGCCCGATTCAATGACACCGAGATCCGGTCGTCCGACCCAGTAGACTTCAACTTTGTTGGTTTCACCGACGAATACCTCCTTTCGGAGCCCAAATCCCATCTCAGTACCGACTATCTTCCAGATGGATTTGTCGATTGAATACTGTGAATCTTTATACTCCTTCAGCATTACAACTGCACCGAGTAAGTCGCCGAACTTTGTGAATTTCTTTGGGTCGATTTGATTCCCTAGGTCTAGCCTGTTATCCACCCACGCCTTCAATACAATCTCCTTGACAACATCGTCGGTTATCGGAACGTTGTCTTTCATGAGGTTGTAGAATCGTTCCATAACATCCGACCACCATCCTCCGATGGCGATTGGGAAACTTAGGTAGTCTGTTGTTTCAAATGTTTTCTGGCCCTGAATCTGGATGAGTCTTGGTTTCCTTTTTTGACGCTGGATGTGACGATACCAGAATCTGCGTTCACAAATACCGAAATCCTTTAACAACGTTGCGTCGACAAAAAACCTCATCTTCCCATTTGGTAATAGTTCGTAGAACGAATACGGCTTCACTTTTTACCTACCATAGCTTTGAGGGCTTTGAATTGAGCTACTGTTAATCCTAGCGAGGCGGCGAGAGCTTCCTCCTTTTTATCTTGTGCGACACTCATCTTAAACTTCTTCTTGTTGAGATTGATTGCTCCTTGTTCGATCTTCTCACGACGCTTGCGAGCAGCTATGCTACGAGACCAGTCGTTATGACTCTTCTCATACTCCGCTGCTGCGAGCAGTATCCGAGTGTAGTCCAGCTTTGCTTGAGCTTCTTTTAACCTCGTCTGTAGTTCGGCAATATAGTCTTCGAGTTCTGCATCGGACAAGTCATGGAGTTTCTGGATTGCTCGCGGCCATCCCTCACCTATCAACTTGAACTGACGACCCCTGTGCTCAGTCCCATCCGGGTCTGTTATTGGAGTTACTTCAATTCTAAGGTTGGAGTCTGTAACGCAGTTGTGACAAAGTCGAGGATGATACTTACTCCTGTGGTCTATGCAGTATTCTTGACCACAGTGTTTACAGAAGTCGATACTGGGACTAGAACAATCGCCGCACTTTTTGACTTCAGGTTCAATCCTGTCTTCCGCAGGAAGAGTCATTGAGCACCTTTTTCCTAGCCTTTGGCTATTCTAGTTCTTCTATAAATTCAACTGTTTCTGGATTGATGAGTAGCTTATTCTTTGGATCGTCGACCCCCTGAGCCTCCCACCACTGACCACCGCGTGGGACCTCAGACGTTATAACCTCAATATATTCGCCATCTACGAAGTAGACAATATACTTTTGCACTACAGCCTCCTTGAGGGAAGTGTTACTTTGACCTCACCATCACAGAACATCTCGAGTAGGCGAACTACGAGCTTAGATTTGTCGCCGTATCTGCGACCGAGCCGAACTTTGACGCGCTCGAGGAGGTCTTTACTGATAGAGAATGAGACAGGAATCTTCTCGTTGGGTGCGGACAAGGGAGTGACTCCCGACCTACAAGGTGAGGGTAGTGTATATTAAGTGGGTGGTAAGTCAAGGTGTAACCCCTTTGTTTTGTGTATGTTACAAAGTACTAGTTATTGCAAGTGCTATCATTCTGTTCACATTTCCTTTGTCGCCGTAAGGCTGACTGCATCTTCGATGTCAAACTCCTTCTCGTTGTCAATGATACGAACGGTAGAGCACTGCGTCGCCCAGTCCTTGTCATGTTCTTTGATGACCCAAGTGATTTCAACATAACGGTCCGGTTTGTCATTACCTCGTTGAACAGAAACGTTTACTCCGGTTACTTTTCCGTGGAAGATCCTCACGACTGCCTCCTACACGCAACCTCAATTGCGGCTTCAATATCCTCTTCATTCTTTATGTATGGAGAATGAAGCCGTTGTATCCCAGGTTTATTTGGGTTTATGAACAGCATGTCTCCTTGCTGAATCAAGTGCTCTGCACCTTCGGTATCGAGGACGACTCTTGAGTCGACTCCGCTAGGGAGTCTGAACGACAATCGAGCCGGAAAGTTAGATTTAATGTCACCACTAATGAGTTTGGCTGATGGGCGTTGTGTTCCGGCAATGATGTGTATACCGACAGCCCTTGCCTTTTGAGCAAGTTTTCCAATTTTTCTGAGAGCAAGATTGCCAAGCGTTGGGCCTTTTCCCTCGTCACCAACCTTTGTGTCGTCTTGTATGACATCGGCGAGTTCATCGATGCATAGAAGGTAATAGGGAATTCTCTTGCTTGTTCTTTCGTTATATTGAGCGAGATTTTGTACACCTTGTTTTTTGAGGATTTCATATCTCCGATCCATTTCTTGGTTGAGCCATTCTAGTCTCTCTAGGGTGGTATATACGGTAGTGGCTGGATCATAGAGTAAGTGAGGTGCTCCGATGAACCGACCAAACTCTACACCCTTGGTGTCTGAAAGGATTATTTGTACATCACTACTGTTAACTCCGTAAACAATAGACGCAAGTATGCTGCTCAAGAGTGTGGACTTCCCACTCCCAGTAGCACCAGCAATAAGCAGATGAGGAAGACTACTAAGATCAACCACGACGGGTCTGCCGAGATGATCCACACCAAGATTGAGCGGTATTTTTTGCCCTTCGCGAGCTTTCCAGTAAGCTCCCATTGTCTCTTTGAAATCAATGTAGTGTCGCTCCTTGTTGGGAACCCAGATGCTTACAGCACTCTCACCTGGGATTCTCTTCACTAGAACATCCTCGACACCAAGACAGATAGCGAAGTCCTGAGCGAGGCCCTCGATGTGAGATACTCGCGTCGCGCCACGCGGGAGGAACCGATAGATTGTCACTATCGGTCCCTCGCTCACTTGTGGGATGTAGGTCACAGAGTGGCCTAGTTCAGTGATTTTTGTCAAGAGCTGTGCTGCAATCAACTGATGTTTGGTTAGCTCCACTACCTAACCTCATCCGCACCAAACGTCAGTAACACCTTGCCGTCCCCAAGCATCGCTCGATACGCAGGCGCTAGGTATTTGAACGCTTGCGCGAAGTTGCCGGTGTTTTTGAACTTGATGAATAGTCCACCTGTGGCTTCGGCGAGAAACTTTAGCAAACCTTCACCAGAGGTGCTGTCACCGATATGGACACAGTCTACTGGAATTCCAGCGGCTTTGTACTTCTCGACAACTTCGTTATTGTACGGATGTTGGACAGCAATCCAGTCGGTCGCAGACCCATCCGAGATAACCAACCCACGTGTCATTGAGAGATTCTCAATAGAATCGCGAAGGCAGGCGAGCATTGGAGTTCCGCCTGTTGCACGCAGTTGATTCGTCAGTGTATTTAGGATGACACTGCTACGTGACAATGGTCCACGCAGTTCTGCTCCTTCTAAACCGAAGGTTCGTATGGCAACACTGGTGTTTGAGAAATCACACGAGCGAATGAATTCTTCGCAAGCAGACCGAAGGTGTTGTTCCTTCTCACCATGCATCGAGCCACTGCAATCGGGCATCAGTCCTATTCTATTGGGGACGAGGTCAGCATATTCGTCTTGTTGTGACGTTCCGTCTGAACCAAGCCTATTTGCATTGACTCTGTCGTGGAACGATTGAGTCTTGCTTGCAAACTTGATCTTACCTCCTTTCTCCGCGTATGCGGGTGTTTGTTTGTCGTCTGGTTTTATTATGTCGGACATTTATTTGTCCTCCTTCAAACTCGTTTATTTATTATAAACTTCCCGCTCTATCTGACTCCAACTCTGGTTCAACTGAACCATCTTGTCAGCATCCCCATTCTGCCTGTCAGGATGGAATGAGCCCGCCGCGCGACGATACGCGTCGCGAGCAGACTCGTAAGGTAGGAGTCTGAAAAATGTAAGAATAGCTCGATCAACAGGTGTCAGAGAATAACCAACGACAGGAGGTGGAACATTTGCTCGCTGCGAAGCTTCAGCTTGCTCGGCTGCTGTTTTGGATACAAATGAGACTGTGCCAACGCCGAACATAGTCTCAGCAACAAGTTTGACAGCCTCGCCGTACTGCTCCTTTAGATACCAAAACTTTGTGAGTTTATCGTAGTCTCGATCCGCGGCTGGAATGATACGCTTGAGTCCATCTACGAGTTTCTCGCTATAGACTGAAGATACAACATAAGAACCACACTTAGTGTCCCACCAAATACGACATTTGATTTGCGGCATTGTTTGAGCACCTTTCTTCTTAAACCTCAACTGATAGCAATCCCAACAACAGATGATACGATTTGATGCGCTAAATACTGCTTTCAGTCCTTTCCCAGTTCTGCAACAAGCGCGATTGCATCGTATGCAGGTGTATTGATTCATTTGTTAACAAAATTAACAATAATCTCACCTAAGCAGTCAATCCCTAGTCGGTTAAGAACTGACTGCTTAGTGAAAGACTACGTCAACCTAGTAGGAGGTGGTACTTCGTTAGGAAACTAGGCAGACGCAGTCTGCTGCTGTTGCAGAATGAGAGCAAGAGCTTCCTGCAACTTCGCGGGATCGATGCCAAGTTCCTTGGCAGCGCGCTCAGTCGCAGTCATCTTCTTTCGCTCCGTCTTCTGAGCAACAGAAAACGCCAGGTCATAAATCCCTTCCTGAGCCTGGAATGCATCATCCGTAATGAGATCGCTCGCGGCCTTGTGCTGGCGCAGGATCGCACCGTAGTTGAAATGCGTAACCGCAATCGACTCATCCCCACCGCTCAGTGCGAGGGCTTCTTCGAGAGATTCGGCATAGTTCAGTTGAAACGCCTGTTGTGCGAGCAACACTGGCTCGGGGGAGCCAGATTCCTTCGCCTGCGCGACTTTCTTATTGAACGCCTCTTCACTGGTGATAGAACGTTCCATCTTATCCCCTTCACCAGTCTGAACATACACCTTGTTGACAACATCAGTCTTCATAACGTCTCCTTTTAATTTGAACCAAATTGTTTATTTGAACTGGGAACCAAAAAGCCTATGGAGTGTAGGACAGAGCACTGCTCTGTGTCAAGTGTTTACTACTTAGTTACCTCCCTTAACCCTTGCGTTTGCAATAGCTTGCCGCGCATTCGGACCCAAAACTTTACACGTTTTGCAGAGGGCTACGCCGACGCTGTCGCCTATCGGCTTAGCAATGAGGTACTCATTGCACTTACTATTCATACAAGCATACACTAGCTTCAGTGTACGTATGTCGAGGAGAGTCGGCACATTTGTTTTGCACGAAGTACAGACTTCAGTCTTTCCGAATGAACAAACAGGGCATTCGAGCGTCATTACTCCACCTTTCTACAGGTGATAACGAGCGCTGTTGTATTGCTGAGATGCTGTACAATTGGTTCGTGTTCGTCTTGACAACTGACCAACACTGTCGTGTTTGACACTTTCGTCGCTTTGTAACTATTCACACTCGCTGCAAGCAGCGAAGCTGTAAGTAGTAACGAAGCGAGTACAACAATTGCTGTTTTCATAGGCACCTTTCTAAGAACGAACCCAATCACACCATTCGTTTCTTTTAATTACTCTTCCATTAATATCATCAGAACCACGACCTGAAACCTTTTCTCTAATATACCACGGATGACTTCCACTCTGTGCAATATTGACAGCCTCATTAACATCATCTGCCTCAGCGAAGCTGACAAAACATTCGAATCCATTGTACTCAAATAGCCATCCTAATTCGTCATCCATCGCAATACTGAGAATGCGTGGTTTCGGTCCATCGAGTGCGGCTTGTATCTTCTCGACACTAAGAACCGCATCGCTGTCACACTTGCTACAGCGTCCGTGTTGATTCAACTCATTTAACTTATTACAATTGGAGCAGAAATAAAGCTCAGCCACGCCACACCACCACTCTCTCGCGTTCGTTAACTCCGTTAATAGAATGGTCAATTAGCAGCTTCGCTATTCGACACAGCTTATTGCAGGTATAGAACCAAAAGGCGAGTGTGAGGATGAGTTCCATTAGTGTTCATTCCTTATTTCAACGACACCTTGTTTAACAAATTCTTCTTGAAGAAGTCTGACAATGCGCTCCTGCAACGTAGCTGACAAGAAAAATGGAGCAATATGCTCGCAGGTAATGGAATAGGGAATTGTTTCTTTGTTCAAAGGATGAATATTAATAATAATCTTTTCAAGCGTTGGATTCGACATGTTTTACCTCCCCTGATACCGACCGTGGCATCCTGCCTGAACATACTGTTGAAGATCTGAGATCTGTTCATTCTTTTGAAAGATGATGATTGTAAGAACGACGACTGCGATGCAAGTCATGAGTAACACAAGTGCTGTTATATCTCTTTCACTGAACATTAGTCCTCCTATTGCTGCGACAGTAGCCAGACTTCGCGTCTTTTAAGATATTCACTGTATGTTTCATTTGAACCCTTAATTGGCTCACCCGTAGCAGGGTTGATCGGATACTTGTCAGATTCGAGCTGAGCAATTAAACTTGGTGTAACTATCTTCGATATTACCTTCTCACTCTTTGTAAGAGGCTGCTTATCCTTTATCGCACGAGCAGTTCTTGTAATATTGAGCAACGCCTTCTTTTCTTTCGTCAGATACTCCGGTGCTTCACATTTCGACAATGCAGTTTCGTCGAATTTAATCCCACACTTTTCGCAGGCGTAGTTTGTCAACTCTACAGTGAACTTAGTTTCCGGATCGTATATCTTCCTCGTGGTTCTATACGCCTTTATCTGAAAAGAACCGCAAAACGGACAATGTTTCTTTGACGCACGACGTCCGCACCTACAACTATCCGAAGGTGTTCCAATAAAATCAAAAGTAAGCGCCATGAGCTTCGCTCCAGTGAGAAATACAGCGAAGCAAGGATACCATAGGGGTTGGGGGCTTGTCAAGGGGTTTGTAAAGCCTTGATTCTACAGGGTTTAGGCCCCATCCCTACCCACCCGGCAAACACACAAAGCAAACCCCACGCCACGCTAATCTCTCAACAAGCGTAATTAGGTTGAGAAGAAATCGTTGAGAAGCATTTTTGTGTTATTGATTTTTAATCCAAAAAAAAAATTAAAAAAAGAAAAAGAAACCTACAAAACTCTCGCGCGTAAATTTTACCCGATCCGACACAATGCCGGGGGGGGGGGTTTATTGACTGTGTGTGTTCGTGAGAATTTTCACAATTTTATCGCGGTAGTACTTCTGAAGATGCCACAATTGCGTAGCGTCTGTTCGACGACAAGAATTACAGCGCGACCAGTGGAATTTGCCATGATGACAAGTTAACTCCGTTGTATGCTCTTTAACATACTGAACGTACTGTTCAAACGGAGTCTGTTTCACAATCGTAGGTTTGACTACGATATTGTTTGAAACATCTTGCTGCATACGTTGCATAGATTCAGCGCGTAGCGCAGCTCGACGATCTAGTTCAATAACAATAGCGCGCCTGTACTTCAGACGCCACATCTCCTGCATTTATTCACCTCCCCTGAAGTGGGACCTCTCCGGTTTCCCATTTGTAGATGCAAACGGTCGTACCTTATGAGGGTATTTCTCGCACGACGGCTGTGCATCCGTGTGAGAGCATTAGTGCCGTTTGCATTATGGACCAGTGACAGCACACTTTGAGGTCCCGCTTCAAGAGAGTAACTGAACCACCAATAACACGCATCGTTTCTATTTACAAACAACTACAGCGTAGCTACTTCTTAGAACGAATCTGCGCGATGAGTTTATTAACCAAATCTTCATCCCGCGCACCAAGAGAACCAAGCAAAGCCTTAATCGACTTCGAATTCCCTTTTTGCGCCTGTTTCAACGTAGTTGCATCATCCGCTCGATCCCACAAATCACACTGAACTTTCGCATGCTTATTGAACATATTCTCCAACCAGAACGTAGCATCCGTATTGAGGCCGCGTTCCTCCGCACGAGCAACTAAGTCTTGAAGAGTCTCGTACGTATCTTGAGAAATTTCAAACAGCAAGTGAGAAGTATCTTCAGTCTGTGAATCTGTCGACACTTGCGTTGATTCCACTACTTCTTTCGCATCCATATTCCACCTCCTAAGTGGAAAACGATGCGTGTAAGTAGTGATTCAGTAATAAGCGCATGATGCAGGATTACTTTCCTGCATTTATTGTTACGTACACTGTAGCTGTTAGAAGAAATACGCCTAATGAAATGTTGCGTGTTATTCTATAACAGCCAGGTGTTTGCGTACACTTTCGTTTGGGAAAGTGAAGATTAATCCACTTGCTTCGTTCTTCTAAATCCGCAAACTTATATTCCTGTTTTATGACAAGCATGGTGTAATCCTCCACCATGCGCTTATTATATCTGTGGGCGTTGTAATAATTAATTCTCGCTTAGTGTTACAATGGTTCCGTAGTAGCAACGTGTACTGTAACAACGGCGCAACTACAACGCCCGCAGTTATAGTCCTAACGCAACGCTGAAGATTACACAGCGGCTTCCATCTGGCAATATTGGCGGTAGCTTATAACCCACACCGCACCACATTGCGCTAGGATTGCAGTGCCGTTTACTTATTGCACCGCACTTACACATATAGTGTGCACCCCGGCCCTCAAAACTGGAAAAAGTAGAATTCGCTACAGGGGAACCGCGAAAAATTTTTTTGGTATTTTATTCTCATTCAGCCGTTTGTCACTTTCGTTAACTTCGTTAGCAGTTGCTTCGCGTTTGTTTTGAGGGATGTAGGAGGCGAGGTGAGATAGGAAAGAATTGAAGCAGGTTATCAACTGGATATTAATCTTACCCGCAATCCTCTGTCCCGAAACCACTTACGCCAATTGACTTGCTTGCCTCTATACATTAGTATTCACGCCAAATGGCCATCTATCCCAAAACAAAAATGAGGATCTATCAGATCGCGCGCATGCGTGTGTCGGGAATCACCGACAGCAAAATTGCAGAAACCTTCGGTTTGGGTCTTGCGGGCCTTCAATACATTCTCAAGACTTCAGAGTATCGAGAAGAGGAAGAAGCTGTCCTTCACGGTCACATCTCAAAGATAGATGAGGCAATGGCAGGGAATGCCGAGGCACTTCGTAAGGAAGCTCGTATTGGAGTGCCGGTTGCAATGAAGGCTTTGTTGGACGCTGCTATGCAGAGAAAAGATCTCAAATCTTCGATTGCTGCTGCTAAGGAGCTTCTGGATCGAGATCCTGATCGGACGCTTCCGAAGGAGCATTCGGATGAGATTTCGGTTGAGACTCTTCCAGACGAGGTAATCAACCAGGCAGTCGGCGTTGCCAACAAGGTTGCTCAATCTTACGATAAGACGAAGGTGAACTAATGTCAAGCTGTCCGAGGATCGGGGAACCAAAAGGCTCACCTCCGCATAAGCCATCGCGTAGCGATTGGCCGAATACAATGACTCGCGCCTCAGAAAAATTGCCAGAAGTACCGGCACTAAACAAGCGCCGACGGGAAGGGCGGCCACATAAGTTCCACTCGTAATGAGCCTACAGTTCCAGCCTGTACCCATTGTCGAGACAATGACGGCGGAGGAGAAGCTCCGCCTTTTTCGGCTTAATTCCCTCGGCTCTCTCTATTACTTCATAAAGATCCCGCTCAAACGAAAACGTCTGACAGACCATTTACACCTCCCCTGGTGTCGATCGCTTGAGCGGGAGCATATCAAAGATGTCTACGAGCTGCCTCGTGACCACTTCAAGTCGACGATCTGCTCTGAGGGTTATCCCATTTGGCGTGTCCTTCCATTCTCAGACAGGGATGAGGCCGACTTCCGCAAGCTCGGATACGGCGATGAGTTCATCCGATTCATGCGCCGAATACATCGGCAAGATTCTCGAAACCTGTTGGTTGCAGAAAACATCACAAACGCAGCCAAGCTCGGTTCGAGAATCACCTGGCATTATGAATCGAATGCGATGTTTCGAGTTCTCTTCCCAGAGATTATACCGGATTCTAGCTGTACTTGGACTGCATACAGTCTACACCAGAAGCTCAAGCCGGGAATGGGGAGTCACGGTGAGGGGACATTCGACTTTCTCGGTGTGGGTGGTGCGCTTCAATCTCGGCACTATGACGGTATATGTATCCAAGATGACCTCGTTGGTCGCAAGGCGATTGAATCCATATCGATAATGGAGAAGACTATTGAGTACCACAGGCTCCTCCCCGGCGCGTTTGAGAATCCTGACGATGACACGCATGAGAATGATGAGTTCGTTGTGGGCAACAGGTGGGGATATACCGACCTTAGCGCGCATGTCAGAGAGCATGAAACGTGGTTCAACGTTGTTAACCACGGAGCCCTCGGAGGATGTTGCCCTCAGCATCCGGCTGACACGCCTATCTTCCCAGAAGAATTCTCGTTCGAAAAGCTCTTAAGACTCAAACAACGCCTCGGCACCTATCACTTCAGTTGTCAGTTCCTCAACAATCCGGCGGC
>Ga0126369_10002518_pt1 | contig 13037 bp, 8 predicted proteins | sample PanSoiMetaPlot_1_FD_109646 | JGI IMG/M metagenome (GOLD analysis project Ga0126369, IMG submission 109646) | Tropical forest soil microbial communities from Panama - MetaG Plot_1 | ecosystem: Environmental > Terrestrial > Soil > Tropical forest > Bulk soil | place: Panama | collected 2016-02-17 | reverse complement strand
CTCGCCTCGCTGCGCTCGCTGCCGCGGGGGTTCGAGCGCTCCAAATGGGGGGCGGAGATCATCGAGGCCGTGAAGCGGGGGCTCGCCCGCAATCCTTCCGACCTGCCCCGGCTCGACAAGCCGCGGCAAGGCGTCAACGGCAGCGCCACCGTCGAACTCCTCAAGGTATTACTGCGCATGGCCTCCGAGCAGAACGGGGTTGCGGCCAAGGTGATCGCAACGGTCGAGGACCTCGAACGCATCGCGCTCGACGATCGCGCCGACGTGCCGGCGTTGCACGGCTGGCGCCGCGAGATGTTCGGCGAGCAGGCGATCGCGCTCAAGCGCGGCCGGTTGGCGCTCGCGGTGGACAAGGGACGGGTGGTGGCGGTGGAACGGAGCTAAACTGCGGCCGCTTCCGGGCTAGCGGGTGCGGTCCTTCTCCCCCCCTTGTGGCGGAGGGTCAGGGGCGGGGGTCGGGCCGTGGTGCACTGCCGTGCCGCCTCTCCCGACCCCCCTGACCTCTCCCCACAAGGCGGAGGGGAGGAGTTCGCGGCGCGGTCGCCGGGCGCGCCGCTCGGCCGCCCGGCTTACCGTCCAACGATGCTGCCACCTCGCGAACAGAAGCAAGGAAGCGCGCCGCCATCGGGCTGAGAGTCCGGTTCTTGAGCGTGACGACCGCATTGGAAAGCCCGGGCAAAATCAACTGGCAGCGCCGCGATCGCGTAATTCTCGGCAATCAGCCGCAGCGTGGAAGCCGCGAACGAGGTAGGGGCTTTCGAGTAGTCGAACACCCGCCGCGGCTATTCTGACCAGGACTGCAGCCCATGAACAAATCTTCGTCTGCGATGAGATTCTTGTCACACCACCGATACAGCCCGCGATGTGCGCCAGATCACGCCGGCGATCGGGCAGAGAATCCATGGCGTACGCTCTCCGACGATCTGTCGGGCGAGACCGTGACCGCGATTCCGCGATGCCCAGATGCGTCATCGCGTCGTCTTTTTTCCGCGGCCAGGGCCATCTCGACGAAGCCGCGCATCACGCCTTCGCAAGATTGTTGGGGCCCGATCGTTCCGCACCCGACCGTTCCGGCGCTCGCCGGTACCGAGGCAGTCCTCGATATCGACGGCGAGAACGCCCGGGCGAGCTACTGGCAAGGGGACGTCACCTTCGTCGAGGCGTTCCCGCAGTTCTCCGGCTGCGCGGCGTACTGATTCCCCCAGTCGGCGGCGACACCCGTGTTGGCCAACACGGTTGCGGCCTACGAGACGCTGCCACCTGTGCTCCGCGGCCTTGCCGATCAGCTGTGGGCGCTCCACGCTAACGCCTACGACTATCCCGCAACGCGCCCCAACGCCACGGCCCAATAGATGCAACGCTACGAGACCGTGTTCAGATCGACGGTCTGCAAGGCCGAGCACCCCGTCGTGCAGGTGCACCCGCTGACCGCGGTATGGGCCATCATCCTCGGCTCTTTCGTGCGCAGGCTCCTTGGCGTCACCTCGGAAGCCTCGGCTCGTCTTTTTGCCATGCTGCAGGATCACGTGACGCGGCTGGAAAACATCGTGCGCTGGCGCTGGTCGGCGGGCGATGTGGTGATCTGGGACAATCGTGCGATCCAGCACAAGGCGATCGATGATTACGGCAATGAGCCGCGCATCGAGCGCCGCGTGACGATCGACGGGCGGTGTCGGTCGGCATCGATGGCCGGCATGGCAAAACGCGCAACAGCGATGGGTCCGATCGAGACTGCGCCAGCGGCGGCGTGAAGGAACACAGCGGGGTAGCCCGGATTGAGCGCAAGCGAAATCCGGGATCGTCCCATCAACACGGCGACGCCGCTCCCGGGTTTCGCCGGCGCTCAGCTCAGGCTTACGCTTCCGCCGCAGGCGATTAATCGCCGAGCAGATTATGCACCACTCTTCCGTCAACCACCGTCATGACGGAGTGGAGTTGCCTGATGGCTGCATCGGGAACGCGCACCGGGTCGAAATAGTCGTCGCTCAGGACGACGACATCGCCGAGCTTGCCCTCCTCGATTGAGCCAAGCTTGTTTTCCTCCTTGAGGAACCAGCCGTTCTCGACAGTGTAGAGCCGGATCGCCTCCTCGCGGGTGATCTGCTGTCCGGCGTTGACCAGCTTTCCGGCAGCGTTCTTGCCGGTGACCATGTAGTAGATCAGGTTCCACGGATCGAGCGTGGAGATCTGCGCCGAATCCGATCCGGCGCCGACATGGATGCCGCTGTCGAGGATCATGCGCAGCGGCGGGCCGCCGCTGTTGCCGCCGCTTAAATAGCGGAACGGATGAACCGCAATGCCGGCGCCGACGGCCTTCAGCCGGTTGACGGTCGCCTGGTCGATGGAGGGCACGTGGGCGTCCGACCAGCGCAGGTTGGCAATCGGGATGGTCTTGTTCACCGTCTCGAACGCGCTGGCGATGAACTGGTCCTCGGCCAGCGACAGGCTGTGCTGCTGGAAGGCCCAGCCGCGCTCGGCGACGATGTTTAGGGCGGCGCCGTAGTTGGTCGGGAACGGATTGCCGAACAGCGGCCAGCTCGTGACGAACTCCCCGATCCCTGAGCTGCGGATCATGTCGTCGCCGAAATTGCTGAATGCGTTGAGCACGCGCTGGGTGGTCAGCGGAACATCCGGATTGTGATCCATGCTGAGGAAGAAGATGCGCACGCGCACCGATACCTTGCCTTCATCGTGAAGCGCGAGAAGCGGGTCGTAGGCGGTGAACGGGTCCCAGCTTGCCAGAGTGTCGAACACATCCGAATCCTGGATATTGGGCGTTCCGGGAATGACGAAGCCGCCCATGTCGACATTGGTGGTGACGCCGACGCTCGCCGAATAGGCCATGGCGTCGAGCGTACCCTGCTTCTTGTCGGCGAAAGTCTGGATGGCGCGCAGCGCGTTGAGGGCCATGAGCGAGGGTCCACCCGCCGCGATATTGCCCATCGCATCGACTGCGACGCCTTGGGCCGTGAAAAAGATCTTGCCCGGCGTATTGGTGGCCGCCGGCCCGACGAACGCATCGAAGACGAGCACGGGATTGTTGGGCGCGGCGGCGTCGAGCTCGGCAAGTGTCGGCAGACGGTTTTCAGCAAACTGGGCAGGCGTCCAGCCGCCCATCGCGGTGATGAACTCGCCCGCCTTCACGGTCCTGGTGCGCGCGCGGATCGCGGCCTGCACGTCGGCAATCGATGCAGCCGTCTCCAGGCGCGTGTCGTGACCTGGGCGCAAACCGAGCAGCAGAAAGTGATTGTGGTTGTCGACAAGCCCCGGCACGGCCGTGCGTCCGCGCAGATCGATCGTGCGCATGCAGGACGCGTCGTCGGATCGCGCCTCGCGGCCGACCGCGGCGAATTTGCCGTTCCTGATCGTCACAGACGACACAATCGCATTGCGAGCGTCGAGCGTGTGAATCTTTCCGTTGACGAGCGTCACATCGCGCGCACCGGCGCAGCGGCCATCGCCGTCTTCGCGCGCGAGACCCGGAACGATGATCGCCGCCAGGGCGAGCGACGATGTTGCAAATAATAAAATCAGGCGACTGCGCCCACCCATGCGATCCTCCCCCTTTGCGTTTTATCGCAGCGTTGCTGCCGGCCGCAGTGTAGTCGGATTCATGCGAGCGGAAAGCTTTTTCGGCCGAATTGAAAATGAAGCGCGCGCTAGCGGGCGGAGATCAACATGATCCCACCTATTTCATCCCACTTTTTGGCAGCTTCGAATGCAGGATTCGTTTGTCGACGAACAAAATAGTGGGAGGGCGCCCAACTCGCTCCAACAGGACGGGGCTGCCGAGGTAGTCGCGAGGGTCTCATTCGATGATTTCGTTGGCGCGGGCCTCGAACCAGGGCGGAATTTTAAGGGAGAGCGCATTCGCCGTCCTGCGATTGATGACCAGATCCCACTTCTGCGGAAACACCACCGGCAGGTCCTGCGGCTTGGCGCCGGCGAGGATGCGTCCTGCATAGGCGCCGATTTTCCGATACGCGTCCTGAAAGCTCGGCGCATAGCTCAGCAAACCGCCTGCGAGCGCGTAGTCGCGCCCTGGATAAACAGCAGGCAGTCTGTGGCGCGCCGCGAGCTCAGCGAGAAGATAACGCCGATTGTAGTAGAACGGATCACCGGAGACGAGCAGCGCGCCCGCCCCATGCTTCACCGCAGACTCGAAGCCGTCGCTCAATTCGTTGTCGAAATCCGGTGTGTTGTGAACCCTGATGGCGATCAGGCCGTTCTCTTCGGCGAATTTTGTCTCGCTTTCGGCGACTATGGCTCCTCGACCGCGAGCGATGGTGCCGGGACTGACAAGTATTGCTATTTTGGTGCCGGTAGGCACCAGCTCTCGCAGCAGCTCCAGGCGCTTAGGCACCGTCTCGGTCGTATCCGAGCTCACGCCCGTGGCGTTGCCACCCGGCCGATTGATGCTGCGCACGAGACCGCGGTCAACCGGGTTGGTGCCCGAAATAAACAGAACCGGGATGGTATCGGTTGCATCTTTGGCCAATTGCCCGGATCGGGTGCCTCCGGTTGCTGCGATCAAGGCTACCCGACGGTCGACCAATTCCTTCGCCATTTCTTTCAGCCGGTTCTCGTCGCCTTCAGCCCACCGATACTCCACCTTGAGGTTCTGACCTTCCCTGTAGCCGTATTCTTTCAGCCCTTCATGAAAAGCAGCAACAAGCTGAGCGAACGGTTTTGGCGAGGAGCTATTGAGAAATCCGATGACAGGCATCGCCGGCTCTTGGGCGTGGGCCCTGAGCGGCCACGCCAAACCCGCGCCCACCAGCGCGATGAAATCGCGTCGCTTCATGATAAACCCGCACCGCTTCGCCGCCATTGAGCTTCGCGTCAATCACCATTGAGGTTGTGCACTCAAATAACACAGTCTTGATCCGAACTTAATAGGTGATCGCACATTCGCCCATGGAGCCAGATTGCACGCCGCTGCCCATCATGACACGTGGAATCACGAGACCGAAGCCATCGGACCATCCCCCTCCCTGCCCCGACCCGCATGCGGGGAGGGGCGGACGGGCCGATCAGCTGGTCGCATCCACGGCTTCGCATTCAAGCGAGATACCTTGGTCGTCTTTCACCAGACCGGTGTCGTGCGCGGCGTCAAGGCGCCGGTCTCGCAATGACAACAAGCCGTGCGCGAACAGCGATTCGATCCACTGGAACCCGACGCCGTCTCCCAACAGCTCGCCTTCCTGATTTAGCTCGCTGACAATTTCGGACGCGCTCCGCGTCGCGTCGCTGAGCTCCAGAATTCTCGCCGCGGCCCTGTCGACCACCAGCGGACTGCGCCTCCCGCCGTCGCCGCACCCGAATGCCACGAGATAGCTTTGCCGCGGTGCCGGCGGGGCCGCGAGGTCATCGGCACTTCGAATCGACATGAGCCCCGTGACATCGAACTCAAATGTCAGCACGCGCAAGCGCGGGTCGCGAACGCAGACCAAGCCAGGGAGATCGTTCTTCGCCATTGCCCACCGCGTGATACGCAATCGAAACAGGGGATCGCCTTCCCCTCCGGAGCCCGTCGCGTCGGCGTCGTCCTCCGCTGCCGCGACCGCGATTTCCACGCGAACGGCCGGGATCAGCCCATTCAAGCTGCGGTCGCCACCGGCTATTCGCTCCTCAATGGCAGCCAACAGGCCACGCGCCCAGGCCAGATCGGGGTCTCGCGCCTGGACAATCGCTTGCCGCGGTGGTGTCTCTGCGTCCAGATCGGCGCGTTCGACCGCAGCCGCGGCGAGTTGACAGAGCCAGAAACCATTGCCGGCTTGGTTAGCGGCGTCGCCGGACGGGCGCGCCGCAGCCGGGCCAACGCGGCGACCTGCGGCGGCCGCCGCCAATGTGCCCTCGAGCTCCTGCGGGAACGCCACATTCCGCTGCAGCAAGCGTGCGAATTCACGGCCCCGCGCACCAACGTCCAAGGCCGGCGCCGGATCCTCCACTATGGCCGCAAGCTGTTTGCTCAGCGCGCCGCCATCGTTCACATCTTCGACGGCGATGCAGCCGAACCCATGCGGCAATTGGCTGTGGCCCGGAAGCTTCCGGATCACTTCCGTCGAGGCGACCAGACACGTTCCGCACAGCAGCACTTCACGCGGAATGATGGGCGAGTGAAACCGGATGGGAAAATCCTGCTCCAGGCAACAAACGGCAAGGCAGCCGCGGATGAACTCAGGCACCCGCCAATGCGGCAGGAAGGGAAGCTGCAGGATGCAGTCAGCGAGCCCGAAATCCCGCGCATGTGCGCGGAAGCGCTCCTCTACGGCGGGTGGCCCGTGCGCAAGAGCGACGAGCCCGACGTTCAGCCCCGCATCCCTGATTCGTCGCAGGGCTGCGAGCAGTGAGAACGATCCCTTCGATTCACCGAGCTTGCCGTACACCCCGAAGTACGGCCGGTCGCCGGCAAATTCGCCCCACAGCAAGTTGCTGAGATCCGGGTCGAAGGCGACTTCGGCGCGAAGCGCCGCAAGATCGAGAGATGGCCCGACAGGCGTGAAAACACCCTCCGGCACGACGACGCCGCCCGCAAACGCTATGCGGTCGGCATCGACGCCGCGTTGAACCGCGCGGGATGCGGCGGCCTTGCCGGCGATCACGCCTGCGGCGGACTGAAATACCTGATCGTAGAGCGGCTCAAGCTGCGGGTGGCGCCACAGACGGCCGGCATCGCTTCCGGCCGTTCGCGTAACATGGGGCACCCCGGTCATCTGCGCCACGAGATGTCCCGCCACCCCATAGGGCTCCAGATAGAATGAATGGATCACGTCAAACGGGTGCTCGGCGTGCAGCCGCAGCGCGATGCCGGCGAGCTTGGAGACGAACGGGCTCGCCATCGGAATATAGGCCTGCGAGCGATCGACGGGATCGGTCCAGTACACAGTCACCGCGCCGCCGCCATAGGTCGCTTCGCAGCGTTGCCAGTCCTGTTCTCGCATGTGCATCCGGAAGGGCGGCTGCACCTCCTTGGCATTGGTGACGACGTGAACCTCGTGTCCGCGTGCCGCAAGCGCATGGGCCGCCCAATAAGTGCGCATGCTGACGCCGCCCTGTATGGGCGGAAACTTGCCGATGATGCAGATTCTCACGGACGCACCTCAATCAGGCCGTGCGCCGTCAGGTCCGCGAGGAGACGGGCAAAGTCCTGCCCCATGAACAGCGCCGGCGGATCGGTCCAATCGTCCAACGCGGCAAGCAGATCGAAGACCGCCGGAATGACTTCGAATATCTGCGGACGGTCTGAGCCGCGCGGCAACGCGATCACCAGGGGGGTTTCGCGTTTCACCGGCGCGGCTTTCAATTGCGGCTCGAAGATCGGCCGGACGTCGTAGGCGCAGCGTCGCAAGATCACGCTGCGGCAGCGGCGAATTCCGCTCCTGATTGTACAAACCTCGTCCTTTGCGCGATCGGGCTCTTGATCGTCGGCGTCAAGTTCGGCGCAAGCCATCTCGCAGGCCGCCACATCGCAGATATAGGCCGGATCGGGCGCCTCCCTCTTCCAGCGCAAGGACAGAAACCGGTAGAACTGGCGCGCATTCTCAAGGCGGCTGATGGTCGTCTGTGGACAACCCTCGACGAATGCACGGACGACAGGCGCCTCGGCGCTTCCCAGCAACGCGAAAGTTTGGGGCAGCACGGCGATGATTTTTTCCATGCGCTTGGCGTATGAGAACCTCGCCTCGACCCGCAACAGCGCGTGATCGATGCCCTCAAGGTCTGCAGCCCCGTCGCCGCGGCCGAAAATCGCAGCCTCGCTCGACATATGCTCGATCAGGCTAACCTGCCGCTCCAACAAGGGCTTCGCCATGAGTCTTCCTTGATCGGGCGGCGCCGACACACGCACGAATGCGCGCGATATCGTCGAGAATTTCGTTGCCGGCTTCGAGTCGGTCGTCACGCTCGAGGATGATGACGGACGGCGTGTGGCGCGCAAGCGCATATTTCAGGAGATCGAGAGCCGCATCAGGGACCGGGTGGCTATGCGAGTCCGCAAGCAGCGGCTTGGCGAGGGATGCGTTACTGATGGTGACGCCGCCTGCCATATGGACCTCCTTGACCAGTCCCGGCTGAAGCGCGTCGATGAATGCGTGGGGATCGAATCCGTGGTTGGTGGCATTCAAATAGACATTCTCGATGTCGAGCAGGAGTCCCGCCCCGGTCTCCCGGCAGATCAGGTTGAGAAACTCCGCGTCGGACATTTTCGAATCCGGCCACTCGAACACGTAGGTGATGTTTTCAAGAAGGAATGGAAACGGCACCCGCGACTGGACGGTTCGAACCTTGGCGATGATCGACTCGGCGACTTCCTCGGTCTTCGGCAGGGGCAGGAGGGCGGCGGTCTCGCGGCCCGGAACCCGCGTGAAGGCGAGGTGCTCGCTGTAGGCCGGGGCGCGAAGGCGCTCAACCACCTCCGCGACGCGGTCAAGATACGCTAGATCGAGCGGCGCATCGGTGCCGAGCGACAACCCGACGCCATGCGCCGTAAGCGGAATGCGGCCCACCAGATCGAATATCGCCGACCGCAATGTTTTGCTGCCCGCAAGGCAATGATCGACAGTGATCTCGAGAGCGTCGAAACGATGGAGATTTTCACGTGTCCAACGGTTGATCGCCGCGCGATACCCGATGCCAACCGCAGGCATTGTCCCGCCCGTCGTCATGCTGACCCTGTCGTCCGCCATCGTACGCCGAACTCTAAAGATTTCTCACGGTCACGTCGCCGGCAAAAGCGGGCGCTCCGCTGTGCACTGGAATTCGCCTGGCGCACGGTGTGGCGGGAGTGGCGCGATTGGTTTTTGTGACTCTCACGGCTCATCAGGTTGGCCGCTCGCGTACTGTGCGAACGCAGAGTGACGGCCCGATCCCTCAAAGCTCAACGAGGAATAAAGCAACCGCAATTGCAGCCACAATCCTGGTGCCCCTCCTGCTCCTTCCACATGGGATGGTCAGCATTAGGGTACATGCGCCACGCTAGAAACCACGTCGGTCCGTTCGGATCGTTCAGATTAATCTCTTTGATTTCCACAAACGCCTTCTGAATCGCCGCCTTCAGGGCGACATTTTGCTTGTGTCCATCAGGAAAATGAGGATCGGGAGTGATATTGCCGAGGTGGTCCTCAACCCACTGTGCGTTGTCCCATGTCGCCGGGAGATCGGCGTGATATTTGCGGCCATCGAAGGCGGTCAAATCTGTCAATTCTTGCAACTGCTTCCATGTCAATTTTGGCCCAACTGGCGGCTTCGGTAATTTCCCCATTGCACCCTCCTGTCCACGTCATCAACTACTCATGGCTTCATTTCGTCAGGGAATACTCAAACCGGCGAGACGGCCAGCAGTTCCCATGCTGTGGCCATTGACTGACCGCAGTTCTTGCCGCGCCGTCTGAAGAAAAAACTTGGGTGACAACGCCTCCCAGCACGGAGAAGGATAGTTGCTTCCCGGCACCAGGTAAAGTGGTGGTTGCCGCGTCGCATACGCCCCACCCAACGTTGGTCGTGACTTTACGTGAAGATTAGTACGCCTAGTGTGAGCCATCTCACACTAGGCGTAAGGATTTGCCGGCAGGATCACCCGACGAGAGTTATCTGTTCTTGGGAGTCTTGGAACTCTTGCAAGATTCTTGAACGCGGAAGCCGGCGCTGGACTGTCTTTGAGCTTGCGAAAGCACAACGAGAGTCTCGGCGCGCGGGGCATCGCTGTCTTGAGGAATAGTTCATGTCTCGACCACAAGCTTGTCTGGGGTTTGCATTGGCGGCGCTCGGCCTCTGCCTGTTGGCCGCGCCGTCGGCAAGCGGGCAGGAGATGATCGACTGCCCGGCTCCTGCCGGCACCCCGGGGAGCCCACAGCCAACGATCTCACCCCGAATGTTCAGCGACGTGTGTTTCCTGAAACCGGACCCGTTCGGAGAAGTTCCTCCGACTGTGTTTTTTGACGACTTTGCATGGCGAAGCTTTCTTGCGCTGGCGTGGCCGGCGCAACGGGGTCAGCGCGGCCGGCCGGACAGCTCGCTTCGGCTCGACGCCCCGGACCGCCCGGCTGTGTTTGAGACGTTGAAGGCCGAATGGGAGGTATTTCAAAAGGATGGGCGGGACCCGCAGAGCTGGAACGACTACGGCGGGACGCTTCCGTGTGAAATCCCCGGGAACCTCGCCTTCGGCGACATGATCCTGGCTTCGTTCGCGAAGTTCGACAGCATCTTGCAAGCCAACTTCGCCGCTTTTTCCGGCGCGCTGGTTTCCCAGAATGGCAAATACGTCCGCTACTCATCGGGATTCAATCAAACGTTGTTCCAGCACATTGCGGATGGAAAATTCTTCATCGCAAAAAATCTGCACGACAGCTTCACGCCATTCCCGGCCGCGTCCATTCGGGTCAAAGCATCGTGGATAGAGATGGAAGGCATCGAAAAGCCCGAGCGCTTTCACACCCGGCAGGCCTGGTTGCTCGATCGCGCAACCGGGCGGTGCGAACAAAAACAAGTAGGGCTGGTCGGCCTTCACATCGTCGCCAAGACACCAAGCATCCCACAATGGGTCTGGGCCACGTTCGAGCATGTCGACAACGTTCCCGGCCCGCACACGAGTGGGCCGCTCACCTTCAACAAGGGCGACGACAAGCCCATGCCCGACACGAATCCGATTGCGTGCGACACGACGAACCCATGCCCGGCGACGCCCGTGGCGCCCTACAATGTCGTGCGGGTACACCCCATTATCGGTGACCCCCCGGCCGATGCACGTCCCGAATTTTCAACCGCTGACACCAATAAGCAATATCGGGACATGCTTGCGCGAGACTATCCGGACTCGCACTGGCACAACTACCAGCTCGTGATGACGCAATGGCCGGTACATCCAAATCGGCCGGACCTCGATGGCTCGATCGAGGATACGTTTCCCGGGCTGAACGTGATAACCGGCATCTGCCGGGCAGCCGGCACCGATTCTGCCTGTTTGACGGCCTCCGCCAATTCGACGATTGAGACGTTTCTTCAAGACACGGTGGCGACGGGATGCATGGCCTGTCACCTCATCGCGAAGCAGTACGACTACGTGTCGTCGCTGTTGACGCGGCCCTATGTCGAAGACCCGTCCGCATTGCCAGGCGATCACGCAGATGCCCTCAACAGGATGAGGAGCATGTTCAATGCCGATTCTCGAAGATAGCCAACACCGGCGCGACCAGCCGTCCGGGGGAGACTCACAATAGGACGTACCCATCAATTGCGTGCCCCCGACCAGAAAAGCACGATCGAGCCGGCTTTCGCACCACCGGCTGAGCGAGCCAATCGCGCGCAGCAGCTGGCCGCGCCCGCGGTCTTCGGCCGTGGCGTTGCCTTTGTGCTCGCGGCGATACGCCGATGTGCGGTTGCAGCTGCGACGCGAATCTTGCGCGTGCGCAGCCGCCTTTTCTTAAAATATGTCGCGCTGCTGGTCGCTTTTGTCTCGCTGGCGCTGCTGGTCAACGGCGGGCTGGAGATCTGGTTCTTCAACCGCGAGCACAGGGTCTCTCTCATCCGCATCCAACGCGAGCAGGCCGAAGGCGCCGCAGCGAAGATCAGCCAGTTTGTCAAAAGCATCGAGGCCCAGCTCGGCTGGACGGTCCAGTTGCCCTGGGACGCCAGCACATTCGTCCAGCGGCGGATCGATGCCTGGCGCCTGCTCCGCCAGGTGTCGGCAATTTCCGAGCTTGAGCAGATCGACCCGACGGGCCTCGTGCAGATCCGCGTCTCGCGGACGAACCCCGATGAGATCGGCGGCGCGATCGACGCGGCCGGCGAGCCGAGGTTCCGCGAAGCGGTGGCTCATAAGAATTACTACAGCCCGATCTACTTCCGGCAGAATTCAGAGCCCTACATGACGCTTGCGCTCTCCGGCGGTCATGACGCCGGCGTCAGTGTCGCCGAGGTAAACCTCACGTTCATGTGGGACGTGGTATCGATGATCAAGGTGGGCGAGCACGGTCAGGCTTATGTCATCGATGCCGAGGGCCGCCTGATTGCCCATCCCGACATCAGCATGGTGCTGAGGAACACGGACCTCTCGGCGCTTGCCCAGGTGCGCGCGGCCCGCGCCGCCCTTTCAGGAGAAGCCGCCGAGCCCGCGCAAGCGGCCCGCGATCTTCGGGGCCGCGAGGTTCTGACCGCCTATGCGGAGATCGCGCCGCTCAATTGGCTGGTGTTCGTCGAACTTCCGATCGACGAGGCTTATGCACCGCTGCGCACGACAATTGCGCGAACCGCGGCACTGCTGCTGGCCGCCCTCGGTCTGGCATTGCTCGGCGGCATGCTTCTGGTGCGCAAGATGGTGGTGCCGATCGAGACGCTGCGTGCCGGCGCCGCGCGCATCGGCGCCGGCGATCTTGGTCAACGCATTTCGATCAAAACGGGCGACGAACTCGAATCGCTCGCAGATCAGTTCAATGAGATGGCGAGCAAGCTTGGACACTCGCACGCCAATTTGGAAGCTCAAGTCGAGGTCCGCACCCGCGCGCTCGAGCAATCGGTGGCCGAGCTTCGTGCTCTCGGCGAGGTCAGCCAGGCGGTCAATTCGACGCTGAACCTCGAAAACGTGCTGTCGACCATTGTCGCCAAAGCCGTACAGCTCTCCAGCGCTTCCGGAGGATCGATCTACGTTTTTGACGAGCCCGGGCAGAAATTCGAACTGCGCGCAACCTATGGCATGGATTCGACGACAATCGCCGCGTTTGCCGGCCACATGCTCGATGTATCCCGGCCGAACATACACACGGCGCTGACGCAGCACGAGCCCGTCCAGATTCACGATTTTCGCGATCAGCCCGACAGCTCGATAAAAGACGTCATTCTGGGTTCGGGCTACCGGGCAGTCCTCCTCGCGCCGCTGCTCTGGCAGGGCGGGATAGCCGGCCTTCTCGCCGTGCGGCGCAGAGAGCCCGGAGCATTTCCGAAGACCACGGTCGATCTCCTCAAGACATTCGCGGCGCAGTCGGTTCTGGCGATTCAGAACGCTCGGCTTTTCAGCGAGCTCCATGAGAAGAGCCTGCAGGTCG
>Ga0126369_10002517_pt1 | contig 13038 bp, 11 predicted proteins | sample PanSoiMetaPlot_1_FD_109646 | JGI IMG/M metagenome (GOLD analysis project Ga0126369, IMG submission 109646) | Tropical forest soil microbial communities from Panama - MetaG Plot_1 | ecosystem: Environmental > Terrestrial > Soil > Tropical forest > Bulk soil | place: Panama | collected 2016-02-17 | reverse complement strand
CTGGAAGTTGAACCGGCTCTGGCCGAACCGGGCCCGCGAGGGCAGCACCAGCTGCACCTCGTCGGACGTGCTGCGCCGGATCCGCTCGATGATCGCGGGAACATCGTCCTCCGGCTCGACGTGAATCGGTTCAGCTGCCACGACTCAGGGCCCGTCAGACCTTCATGGCCTTGAGCACCCCGCGCATGACCCCGTTCACGGTGTCCCGCTCCTCGGTCTCGACGCGCAGCGCGTGATTGGCCAGGGCCATCGGGCCGACGTCCTGCGCCGACAGCAGCTGGCCGGTCGTGTCCATCAGTCCGTGCGCATCCCCCGGCATCAGGAGACGCGCTTGCGGTTGTCGTTCGAAGGGAAGGCCCTCCGCCCAGATGTTCCGGCGGAGCTCGCCCATGAGCTCCGGCAGCAGGCATCCCCCGCCGCAGACGTAGATATTAGAGGGAAGGACCTCTCCTCTGGCGAGCTCTCTGAGGCAGAGCGCCAGACCCTGGAGCAGGACCTCGACGTCGCCGAGCAGGAGCTGGCTGAGCGCGTACTCCTGGTCCGCCGGGAGCAGCCCCTCCGCGTGGCGGAGCTTGCGGGCCTCCGCCTCGTGGTAGCTGAGCCCCATCTCGCCGGCCACCCGCCGGGTGAACGCGTGACCGCCCAGGCCGAACATCCGAGTCCCCTCGACGCCGCCGCCGCGGAGCAGCGCGACGTCCGTCGTCCCGCCGCCGATGTCGATGAAGATCCCGCCCAGCTCCCACGCCTCGTCGCCGGCGCAGGCCCTGGCCAGCGCGTAGGGCTGGGAGACGGTGCCGGCGATCTCGAGGTCCAGCTCGCGGGCGACGTTCTCCAGCGCCGAGACCTGCGAGGCCGGGGCGAACGTGTTGAAGACCGTGATCTCGAGGTTCCGGCCCTGGAAGCCGATCGGGTTGGTGACCGGGTAGCCGTCGATGCGGACCTGGGTGATCGCCGAGTGGACCAGGCGCACCTCGCCCACCTCGCCGAACGACCGCTCCAGCTCGAGCAGGTGCTGCGCCTCCCGCAGGGCCCGCTTCTCGACGAGCTGCAGCATGTTGCGCAGCTCGGCCTCGCGGACCCGTTCGGCCGGCCGCTCGCGCGGGTAGGCGATGGAGGACGAGAAGCCCTTGACCATCTCGCCCGCGATCCCGAGGATCACCTGGCCGGGGACGGTGCCGGCCATGTCCTCGGCCGCCTCCAGGGCGCGGTTGCAGCCGTCGATGACGAGGTCGACGTCGCCGATCGCGCCGCCGTTCATCGCGTCGGGGTGCTGGGGTTCCCTGCTGACGCCGAGCACGACGCCGTTGGGCGCCTCGCGGCGAACGACCAGGACCTTGACCAGGTCGGTGCCGATGTCGAGCGCCGTGAAGTGGCGGTAGTAGTCGTCCCGGCTCTTGAGGAACCTGAATTGGCTCACTGCAACGAGGCCTCTACCTCGTTGAACGCGTCTGCCACCGGTTTGGTAAGCCTGCCCTGGGCGAGCTCGGGCCGGCTGCCCCCGCCGCGGCCGAGCAGGGCCGCCAGCGAGCTGGCGGGATGGGCCCCCGTCAGGTCGCGCGAGACCTTGACCACGAAGTTCGACTGGTCGTCGGCCACCACCACGACCCCGGTGCCGCCCAGCGCCTCCAGGTAGCGGTCGGCCCAGCCCAGCAGGTCCTTGCGGTCGCCCGCCGGCACCTCCTCCAGGATCAGCGGGACGCTCGCCTCACGGCGGCGCGGTCCCCCGTTCGACCCGCGGACGCGCGCGGTGCGGACCTCATCGCGCAGCCGTTCGATCTCGCGCTGCGCGTCGCGCAGCTCCCGCCGCAGGTCGGCGACCCGGGCGGGCACCTGCTCGGCCGGGACGCCGAGACCGCGGGCCACCTCGCTCAGCGCCGTCGTCTGCCGGCGCACCAGCCGGTCGGCGGACTCGCCGACCGTCATGTCGATCCGCCGAAGGCCGGAGCCGATGCTGGACTCCGACGTGATGAGGGCCAGGCCCACGTCGGCGCTGGTGTCGACGTGCGTGCCGCCGCAGAACTCGCAGCTCCAGTCGCCGAAGCACACGACGCGGACCCGGTCGCCGTACTTCTCGTCGAAGAGGTGGGTGGCGCCCGTGGCGATCGCCTCCTGGTAGGGGAGCACCCGCGTGCTCAGCGGGAGCGCGGCGCGCACCTGGGCGTTCACGCGATCGGTGAGCTGCTCCAGCTCCTCCTGGGTCAGGGCGCGGTCGAGCGGGAAGTCGAAGGTGGTGTGGTCCGGGCCCACCCAGGAGCCGCGCTGCAGGTTGCGCCTGCCGAGCAGCTCCTCCAGCGCACGGTTGAGCAGGTGCGTGGCCGTGTGGTGGCGCATGACCTGGCGCCGGCGCGGGGCGTCGACGGCGGCGATCACGTGGTCGCCGACCTGGATCGTGCCGATCCGGACCCTGCCCAGGTGCGTGACGACTCCCTCCACCGGTCGATGCGTGTCCTCGATCAGCACCTCGCCGTCCAGCCCGGTGATCAGCCCGGCGTCGCCCACCTGCCCGCCCGACTCGGCGTAGAAGGGGGTGCGGTCCAGGTAGACCTCCACCTCGTCGCCCTCGCGCGCCCGCCTGACCTCGACCCCGTCCCTTCGCAGGCCGACCACGGTCGCGTCGACGCGCAGCTCGCTGTACCCGATGAACTCCGACGCCGGCAGTCCCTTCACGTCGGACCAGCGCCGGCCCTGGCCGCGCCGGGAGCGCTCGCGCTGCTCGGCCATCGCGGCCGCGAAGCCGGCCTCGTCGACCGTGAGGCCGCGCTCGTCGGCCAGCTCGCGGGTCAGCTCGAGCGGGAATCCGAACGTGTCGTGGAGCAGGAACGCGTCGGCGCCCGGGATCTCCGACCGGTGGCGGTCCGCCAGCTGGGCGAAGAGCTCGACGCCGCGCTCCAGCGTGCGATTGAACGCGTCCTGTTCGGCGGCGACCGCGTCGCGCACGTCCGGCTCGCGCTCGGCCAGGGAGGGGTACTGGTCCCCCATCAGCTCGACGACGATCGGCACCGCGTCCGCCAGCGGACGGGAGAGGCCGATCCGCCGGGCGTGGAGGGCCGCCCGGCGCAGGACGCGACGGAGCACGTAGCCGCGGCCCTCGGTGGCCGGCAGGACGCCGTCGGCGATGACGAACGTGGCGGCGCGGACGTGGTCCGCGATGACGCGTTCGGACGTCTTCGTGACGTTCTCGCCCGACTCGCGGATGAAGGCCATCAGCGGCGCGAAGAGGTCGGTGTCGAAGTTGCTCTCGACGCCCTGGACGATGGAGGTCAGCCGATCCAGCCCCATGCCCGTGTCGATGGCCGGCCTCGGCAGCGGCGGCAGGCTGCCGTCGGGCTGCTTGTCGAACTGCGGGAAGACGAGGTTCCAGAACTCCAGGAACCGGCTGCAGTGCTCGGAGTGGTCGGGAGAGCAGTCGGGCTGGCCGCAGCCGTACTGGAGGCCGCGGTCCCAGAACAGCTCCGAGTCGGGGCCGCACGGGCCGACTTCGAGACCCCACCAGTTCTCGGCGCGGTCGTAGATCCACGAGCGGTTCACGTCCGTCTCGCTCAGCCAGAGAGCGCGCGCCTCCTCGTCGGTCGGGTGGACGGTGACGCGCAGCCGGTCCTTCGGCAGCCCCAGCCCCCGCTCGGGGTCGGTGACGAACTCCCAGGCCAGGGGGATGGCGGTCTCCTTGAAATAGGCGCCGGTGGGCGTGAAGTTGCCGAGCATCTCGAAGAACGTGTGGTGCCGGTCCGTGCGGCCCACGTTCTCGAGGTCGACGGTGCGGAAGCACTTCTGGCACGAGGCCAGGCGGGGTGCCGGCGGCTGTCGGAGGCCCTGGTAGTAGGGCTGCAGCGGCTGCATCCCCGCCGAGTTGAAGAGCGTGCTCGGGTCGTCCGCCGGGACCAGCGGCGCGCTGTCGATGACGAGGTGGTCGCGGGCCGCGAAGAACGCGAGGAAGCGCCGCCGGATCTCTGCTCCAGTCACAGGATCGGTTAGTTTACCGGCCGATCCCGGGCGGGCCCTGGACCGCTCGGCCCGGCTCAGGCGCTCTCGCGGGGGACGTACTCGCGCAGCTGCTCGAGCGCGGCGCGCTGCAGCCGGGAGACGTGCATCTGGCTGATGCCCAGTCGCTTGGCCACCTCGGACTGGGACATCTCCTCGAAGAAGCGCATGATCATGATCCGGCGCTCGCGCTCGTTGAGGTGCTGCATGGCGCGCTCCAGCACCTCGCGCATCTCGACCCGGTCGAGGTTCGGATCGTCGGTCCCGATCGACTCGCCGAGCTGGCGGCCGTCCTCCGCGTCACTGCCGCCGATCGTCGCGTCGATCGAGATCGGGGTCAGGGCGGAGCTCATCTCCATCGCCTCCAGCACGTCGTCCTGCTCGACGCCGAGCCGCTCGGCGACCTCCGCCACGGTGGGCTGGCGGTTGAGCTCGTTCTTGAGCTCTTCGTTCGTCCGCACCACCTGCTGGTACAGCTCCTGGAGCCGTCGCGGGAAGCGGATCGCCCAGCCCTTGTCGCGGAAGTAGCGCCGGATCTCGCCCAGGATCGTGGGGGTGGCGAACGTCGTGAACTCGTTGCCCAGGTCGGGGTCGAAGCGATCGATCGCCTTGATCAGCCCCAGGAAGCCGACCTGGACGATGTCCTCCAGCGGCTCGCCGCGGTTCTGGAACCGGCGGGCCAGGAAGTGGACCAGGCTCTCGTAGCCGCGCACGAGCTGCTCGCGGATTCGGTCCCGCTCGCGCGGGTCGTCCGTCTCGGCATAGCGGCGGTGCAGCCGGCGCAGCTCCTCGCGCTGGGGCGTGACCGACGCGCCGGGGTTCGGGGTGACCTCGGGCTGCGGCTGACTCAACTGACCAGGTACTTCACCATGCGGTACTTGATCTGACGCCGCCCGGTGTCGACCTGGTGCCGGAAGTCGTCGACGAAGAGCCGGATCATCTCCATCTCCAGCGCCCGCTGCATCTCCAGCGCCGCGCGGTGGCGATCCTGTGACCGGTGCTGGCGCGGGACCTTGCGCAGCGCTTCACGCGACGTGGGCGCGATCGCGTCGACGTCGACCTGCAGTCCGTCCTCGGTGGGCGAGAAGCTCAGCCGCAGCGTCGCCCCGGGGCCCCAGGCCTCGGCCGCCGCCTCGATCACGCTTCCACAGGCCTGGGTCACGGCGATGCTGATCTCATCGATCTTCTCCAGGTTGAACCCGAGCAGGCCCCCCAGCGAGGTGGCCACCCGCCTCGCCAGGCCGATGAACTCGGTCTGCGCCGGCACCTTGAGCTCGGTCATGCCGGAGGGCGTCGCCTCTCCGGTGTCAGGCATCCGGCGTGACCTCCTCGGCGGCCCGGCTGCCCTCCTGGCGCACGCCGCGGGCCGCGCGCTCCAGCTCCTCGCGACGCCGGCGAGCGGCGCTGATGCCGTCGTTGATGGCGCGCCCGATCGGGTTCTCCGGGTCGCTCGCGGCCCGGCGGGCGGTGCCCGTCAGCTCGATCGTGCGGGCGCGCAGGCTCTCGACCTGGCCCCTGCCGGGGCCCGAGGCCAGGAACACGCCGGCCACCAGCCCGAGGGCCAGTCCGACGATCAGGCCCCAGCCGAAACCGCCGCCGCTCTCGTCCTCTTCATCTGCCATTGGGTCGACCTCCTTGCGGTTCTTCGAGACGAGCGAGGTTGCGCCAGAGGCTCCCCGCGGCGATGCGCACCCCGTACAGGGCGGCCGAGGCCCGGAACGACGACCGTTCGGCGGCCACCGTCAGTCGGGTGGCCCCGACGCCGGCGGTGCGGAGGGCGACGTTGACCCCGGCGGTGATGTCGTTCACGTTGCCGAGACCGTCGCGCACCTCTGGGACTACCTCTCTGAGCGCTTCATCTGCTGTCACGAGTGTCTCTTCCAGTCTCGCCAGCGTCCGGCCGAGGCGCCACAGCGCATAGGCGGCGAACACCGCGACCAGCAGCACCGCGACCCCACTGGCGATATACAGGAAGTTCAGCAACTCACATACCTCGACGACAGCCAGGCCAAACCGCCAACGGACTGAAGCTAGGGCAATCTTAGGGACAGGCGCCGGCCGAAGGACTGGAGTCCGATCGCGAACAGGATCGCGGGAAGCAGGTTCAGCTGGCCCAGGCGCATGGCCGGCAGCCCGACCAGGTCCCAGACCTCGCCGAGCGCGACGCCGGCGACCGTGAGGAGCAGGACGGCCCGGTAGCGGCAGCGGCCGGTGTGCCAGAAGGTGTGCAGGAGCTGGGCCAGCAGCAGCGTGAAGGGCACGGCCAGCAGCAGCGCGGGCGGGACCCAGCCGATCACCGCGCCGCCGGACCGGGGAACCGCACCGCTGGACGGATGTGCGTTGCTCCAGGCAGGAGCACTGCACCGCCGGACGGATGTGCGGAAAAAGAGCGACCCGCCGGAACGAGGGCCGTCGGTTGTCCTGATTTCACTCAGGTGGGTCCCCTGCTCGGTGCCTTCCAGGTCCCGTCGAAGCGGGCTTCTGGGCCGCACCCGAGACACCGGGGTCCCTAGGCGTTTGATGTTGGGCAACGCGCACTGTGACCCTCGTCCCCAGCGGGACTATCGATATGGTACCCGCTTCGAGGAAGTTCTATTTCGGACGGCGCAGCTGGATCCCCAGCTCACGGAGCTGGACGTCCTCGACCGGCGAGGGGGCGTCCATCATCAGGTCGACCATCGACTGGGTCTTGGGGAACGCGATCACGTCCCGGATGTTGTCCGTGCCCGCGAGCAGCATCACGATCCGGTCCAGCCCGGGCGCGATCCCACCGTGCGGTGGCACGCCGTACTCGAACGCCTCCAGCAGGTGCCCGAACCTGGCCTGGATCGTCTCCTGGCCGAGGCCGAGCAGCTCGAACACCCGCTCCTGCAGCGCGCGATCGTGGATCCGCAGGCTGCCGCTGGCCAGCTCGTAGCCGTTGCAGACCATGTCGTACGCGTGGGCCCGGACGTCGTACGGTCGCTCGTCCAGCAGCGCCAGGTCCTCCTCGATCGGCCGCGTGAACGGGTGGTGCCCGTACGTGAGGTTGCCCTCGTCGTCCTCCTCGAACAGGAACATGGGGTGCACCCAGAGAAAGCGCCACTCGCCCTCGCGCACGAGGCCGCGGCGCCGCGCGATCTCGACCCGGATCAGGCCCATGATCTTCTCGGCCCGGCGCCGGCGATCGGCCGCGACCAGGACGAGGTCGTCGGGACCGGCCCCGGTCGCCCGCTGGACCGCCGCCAGCTCCTCGACCGTCAGGAACTTGTCGAGCGGCCCGCCCGGCAGCCACGCGAGGCCTGCGCCGCCGGCGCCCTTCGCGATCGCGACCAGCTCGTCCAGCTCGCGCCTGCTCAGGTCGCGTCCGCCCGGTACGCTCAGGCCGCGTACGGCGCCGCCGGCGTCCAGCGCCGACCGAAAGATCCGGGCCTGCGTGCTGGCGAGCGGCTCTGCCAGGTCGGCGATCTCGAGGTCGTAGCGGAGGTCCGGCTTGTCGGTGCCGTAGCGCAGCAGCGCCTCGCTCATGGGCAGGCGCGGCCACGGCCGCGGCACGTCCACGTCGAGGATCTCCTTCCAGATCCGGCCGATCCAGCCCTCGATGATCTCGAAGATGTCCTCCTCGTCGTTGAAGGACATCTCCAGGTCGAGCTGGGTGAACTCCGCCGAGCGGTCCGCGCGCAGGTCCTCGTCGCGCAGGCAGCGGGCGATCTGGTAGTACCGCTGCACGCCCGCGACCATCAGCAGCTGCTTCATCTGCTGCGGCGACTGGGGCAGCGCGTAGAACTCGCCCAGGTGCAGGCGCGACGGGACCAGGAAGTCGCGAGCACCCTCGGGCGTGCTCTTGGTCAGGATCGGCGTCTCGACCTCCAGGAAGTCGTTCTCGTCGAAGTAGGCGTGCGTGATGTGGTTGATCTGGTGCCTGATCCGCAGGATCTCCTGCATGCGCGGCCGGCGCAGGTCGAGGTACCGGTACTTGAGGCGGACCGACTCCTCGGGCTCCTCGCCGTCCAGCGGCCAGGGGGTGGGCTTGCTCGCGTTCAACACGTCGGCGTCGCAGGCGTGGACCTCGACGTCGCCCGTGGGCAGGTTCGGGTTCTCCGAGCCTTCGGGGCGGAGCTGGACCACGCCGCGCACGTGCACGACGTACTCGGCGCGCAGCCCGGCCGCGACGTCGTGAGCGGCCGGCGCCGTCGCCGGGTTGAACACCACCTGCACGGCGCCCCAGCGGTCGCGCAGGTCGACGAAGATCAGGCCGCCGTGGTCCCGCCGGCGGCCGACCCAGCCGTACAGGTCGACCTCGCTGCCGGCGTCGCGCGCGCGCAGGGAACCGGCGTGGGGTCCGCTGAAGCCGCTCATTCCCCCCCACCCTGACCCTCCCCCGCCGAGGGGGAGGGAGAGACAGCCTCCGCCAGGCGCTCCCAGGCCACGTGGCGGTCGTCGCCGCTGACCATGTCGTGGAGCACGACGATCCGCCGCTCGGCCTCGTCGGCGTTCATGATCACCGCCCAGCGGGCGCCGGTCCGATCGGCGGCCCGCATCTTGGCGCGCAGGCTGCGGCTGCTGTAGTCGACGGCCGTGGAGCGCACGGCCCTGACGAGGCGGCCGACCTGGCTCGCGGCCCGGTCCAGCCCGTCGCCCACCGGCAGCACGAGCACCTCGGCTACCGCGGGCGGCGTGATCGTGCCCGCCTCGTGCTGGAGCATGTAGGCGACCCGGTCGACCCCGCCGGCGAAGCCGACGCCCGGCGTGCCCGGGTAGCCCAGCGCCGCCGCCAAGCCGTCGTAGCGGCCGCCGCCGCCCAGCGAGTTCTGGGCGCCGCCCAGCGCCTCGTGCTGGTACTCGAAGACGGTCCTCGTGTAGTAGTCGAGCCCGCGCACCAGCCGGGGGTTGAGGCGGTACTCGAGGCCCGCGGCGCCCAGCAGCGACTTCACCTCCTCGAAGGCGGCCGCGCACGGCCCGCACAGGTGGTCCGTGATGCGGGGCGCCGCCGCCATGAGCGGCTGGCACTGCGGCTCCTTGCAGTCGAACAGCCGCAGCGGGTTCTCCTCGACACGGCGCCGGCAGTCCGGGTCGAGCTGGTCCTTCAGCGGCCGGTAGTAGTCCTGCAGGGCGCGCAGGTACTGCGGCCGGCAGTTCTCGTCCCCGATGCTGTTCAGCTCCAGACTGACGTGCCGGATGCCCATCCGCTCGAGCCAGCCCCAGGTCAGCTCGATCACCTCGGCGTCGTAGGCGGGCGAGTCGTCGCCGATCACCTCGACGTCGAACTGGACGAACTGGCGGTAGCGCAGGTGCTGCGGCTTGTCGTGGCGGAAGAACGGGCCGATGGTGGACAGACGGACCGGCTGCGGGCCCTGGTTCAGGCCGCCCTGGAAGTAGGCCCGGACCATGCTGGCCGTGGCCTCCGGTCGGAGCACGAGCCGGGACGCCGAATCCCGATCGCCGTCCCCGGGGTCCCCGCGAAATCGCGGTGGCCGGGAGCGGATTTCGCGGGGTGGGTCCCCGGGGTCCCCGTGCGGCTCGAGCCGGTACAGCTCCTTGCGGGCGACGTCCGTGTCGCCGCCGACGCCGCGCTCGATCAGCTCGACCGGCTCGATGATGGGGAGCTCGACGTCCTGGTAGCCGTAGCCGCGGGCCTGCTCCCGCGCGGCGTGCTCGACGACGGCGAACGCCGCCCGCTCTGCGGGCAGGATGTCGCGGACGCCGCGGGCAGCCTTGATGGGAGGAGTCGTCGGCACGGACGGAGTGTACGGAGGTGTGTGGCGCGGGCGCCGTTGGTCAGTGGCCGTGGTGCGGCGTGGGGGCTGGCCCGTCGTCCGCGGCGTCGCCGAGCGCGTCGTCCGCCTCCTCGGCGTGTCCGTGGTGGCGGTGATGGCCGCGATGGAGGCGGTCCGGGACGTGGCCGGACGGACGCGGGGGCGGGTCATCGCCGAACAGCTGCCGCAGGAGCCGCCAGAGCCGGTTCACAGGAAGGGGTTGTAGCGGCGTTCCTGGCCGATCGTGCTGACCGGTCCGTGGCCGCTGAAGACGAGCAGATCGTCCGGGTGGACCATGAGCTGCTGCTTGATGCCCTCGATCAGCGCCATCCCGTCGCTGTTGGAGAAGTCCGAGCGGCCGATCGACCCGGCGAAGAGGGCGTCGCCGGTGAACAGCGCGTTCCCGATCCGCAGCGTCACGCCGCCGGGGCTGTGGCCCGGCGTGTGCAGGACGTCAAAGGTCAGTGAGCCCGCCCGGTACGTCTCGCCCGGGACGAGCGCTTCGACGTTGTCGAAGGTGGGCAGTGCGTTCGGGAACTCGCGGCGCAGCGGGACGCCGTCGGTGATGACGTGGCTCTCGGACTCGTGGACCGCGATGGGCACGTCGCCGAACGCGCTGCGGAGGCGGGTCAGGCCGGCGATGTGGTCGATGTCCGTGTGGGTCAGCAGGATGGCGCGGACGCCGGCCCCCCGGCGCTGGACCAGGTCGACCATCAGCTCGGGCTCGAGGTTGGCGTCGATCACGACGGCGTCGTGGGTCTCCTCGTCCTCGACCAGGTAGGAGTTGGTGCCGAACTGCCGGTCGGCGGTCGCCTCGACGTGCAGGCGCTGTTCGTTCACCGGGCGGCCGGCGCGGCGGCCTCGCGGGCCACGGTGTGGACGTCGCGGACCTGCTCCAGCTTCTCCAGCAGGCGCGAGAGCTGGGACAGCGAGTCGATCTCCACCGTCGCCGACACGACCGCCGTCTTGTCGTCGTACACGTGGACCGACGCCGCCGACATGTTGATCCGCTGCTCCGCCACCACCGTCGCGATGTCGCGCAGGAGGCCGGTCCGGTCCCACGCCTCGATCTTGATCGAGACCGGGTACAGCTGCGAGGCCTCCATGTCCCAGTCGACCGGCACCAGGCGGTCGGCGTCCGGGCTGTTCACCGCGTTCACGCAGTCCATCCGGTGCACGCTGACCCCCTTGCCGCGGGTCGTGAACCCGGTGATCGCGTCGCCGGGGACCGGCTGGCAGCACGGCGCCACCCGGGTCAGGATGCCGCGCTCGCCGCGTACCAGCACCCGCGGCGTGGGCCGCACCTGGGGGATGAGCGGGATCGCCCGCAGCTCGTCGCCGTCGTCCCCCCGCGTCAGCGCCATCCGCATGACGACCGAGTGGGGGGACACGTCGCCGTAGCCGATCGCGGCCAGGAAGTCCTCGGCGCTCGTGTACTTGTAGTGCGCTGCCATCTCGTCGAGCTTGCCGTCCGGGAGCTGGTTCAGGGCCAGGCGGTGGAGCCGGTGGAGCTCCTTCTCGAGCAGGTCGCGGCCCTTCGCCACGTTCTCCTCGCGCCGCTGGCTCTTGAACCACTTGCGGATGCGCTCCTTGGCCGACGCGCTCTTGACGAAGTTGAGCCAGTCGCGGCTGGGGCCGTGCGGGCCCTTGGTCGTGAGGATCTCCACGATCTCGCCGTTTCCCAGCTCGTAGTCGAGCGGCACCATCCGGCCGTTGACCTTCGCCCCGATGCACCGGTGCCCGACCTCGGTGTGGATGCGGTACGCGAAGTCGACCGGGGTCGATCCGGCCGGCAGGTTGAGCACGTCCCCCTTCGGCGAGAACACGAAGACCTCGTCCTGGAAGATGTCGACCTTCACCGCGTCGACGAACGACTCGGCGTCGGTGACCTCCTTCTGCCACTCCATGAGCTGCCGGAGCCAGCTCAGCTTGCCCGGGAACCGGGGGTCGCCGCCCTCCTTGTAGGCCCAGTGGGCGGCGACGCCGAAGTCGGCGATCCGGTGCATCTCGTTGGTGCGGATCTGGACCTCGATCGGCTCGCCCATGTGCGAGATCACGGTAGTGTGCAGGGACTGGTAGCCGTTCGACTTCTGCATCGCGATGTAGTCCTTGAACCGCCCCGGGACCGGCTTCCAGAGCGAGTGGACCACGCCCAGCACGCCGTAGCAGTCCTTCACCGAGTCGACCAGGACCCGCATGGCCAGCAGGTCGTAGATCTGCGTGAAGTCCTTGTGGTCGCGCTGCATCTTCTGCCAGATCGAGTAGATGTGCTTCGGCCGGCCCGTGATCACGGCCTGGATGCCGATCTTGTCCAGCTCGCGGGCCAGGATCTCGCCCAGGTCGACCACCAGCCGCTCGCGGTCCTTCCGTTTGCGGTTCACGCGGCCCACGATCTCCTGGTAGCGATCCGGGTCCAGGCTCCGGAAGGCCAGGTCCTCCAGCTCCCACTTGATCTGCCCGAGGCCCAGGCGGTGGGCCAGCGGCGCGTAGATGTCCAGGGTCTCGCGCGAGATCCGGCGGCGCCGCGGCTCGGCCAGGGCGTCCAGCGTGCGCATGTTGTGGAGTCGGTCGGCCAGCTTGATCAGCACGACTCGGAGGTCGTCCGCAATCGCCAGCAGCATCCGCCGGATGTTCTCGGCCTGGAGCTGCTGGTCCGAGCGGAACTCGATCCGCGTCAGCTTGGTCGCGCCCTCCACGAGGCGGGCGACCCCCGCTCCGAACTCGGCCTCGACCTCCTCCAGCGTCAGGTCGGTGTCCTCGACCGTGTCGTGGAGGAGGGCCGCCGCCAGCGTCTGGGCGTCCAGCCCCAGGTCGGCGAGGATCCGCGCCACGTGGAGCGGGTGCTCCACGAACTCCTCGCCGGAGACCCGGTGCTGGCCGACGTGAGCCTCGGAGGCGCGCTCGTACGCCCGCTGGACCAGCGCCCGATCCGCGGGAGCCAGGTGGTCCGCGATGCGCAGCAGCTCCGAGATGCTCACCACTTCGTGGTTCTTACCTTGTTCTTGCCTCGATCACTCAGTAGGCTCTCGCAAACGCAACCTTACGAGCCGCCGGGCGGCCGCAGACGAGGCAGCCGGCCCCCTCGATCCGGGAGTCCGGGTCGAAGTTGCGGGTCGTGACGCCGCCCGTCTCCTCCTTGACCCGGGCCTCGCATTCCGTGCTCTCACACCACGGCGCCCACACGAAGCCGGTGCCGTCGCGGAAGTGCTCGACGAGCTCGGCAAGCGTGGCGACCTCGTACGTGTTGCGGTCGCGGAAGTCGCGCGCCCGCTCGAACAGCGCGTGCTGGAAGTGGACGAGCTCGTCGCGGACGGCCTCGTGCAGG